>VFQQ010002646.1_pt1 | contig 19465 bp, 32 predicted proteins | sample 3512341 | NCBI WGS metagenome assembly VFQQ01 (sample SAMN10412373, study PRJNA504923) | tailings metagenome | isolation source: Relicate 2 Philex TSF1 revegetated site | place: Philippines: Tuba, Benguet | collected 2017-08-29 | reverse complement strand
GGAGGCACTGAGCCTGCTGGCCTTCTGCGCCGACTTCCCAGTCGACTGCCGCCTGATATCACAAGCACAGCGCCAAGCATCGCTGCTGGGGCGGGTGCAGCGTGACACCGCCCAAGCAGCACCGCTGTGTGTTCTGGTTGACATTGCGTCGCTGCAGCCGCAGCCGGAGGCGCTGGCGGCGTGCCTGCGCTGGCTGCTCCGCCTGCCCAACCTGCGGGCGGTGCGCTTTGCAGAGGCAGTGGCAGCATGGTAACTGAGGAGGAGCTGGGGCTGCTGCTGCAGCTGGTCGCAGCCCACCCTGACGCAGCCGCCAGCCTGTGGCACCTGGGCACCTGGACCGACGAACTGGGGCGGCAGTTTGATCCAGGCAAGCTCGAGGCAGACGCAAATGCATGCCAAGTGTGTTTTTGAAGTGATTCCAGCCTGGATGAGCCTGCTGCTGCGGGAGCGTGCACTGCGCACAGCTGTTGCATAATGCCGCAGAGGGCCTACGTCCCCCCTTCATTTGGATGTCAAGACTGTGTTTGCTCCCCCGCTGCCGCAGGCCTGCTGGCTCCCTTCACCCGCCTGCGCTCCCTGCAGTTAGTCTGGTACTGCTCAGCCGACTGGCCGCAGCTGCCGCCCAGCGTGCGCAGCGTGACGCTGCAGCTGCCCGGCAATGCTTATGCCGCGGGCCAACTGGCGCATGCAGAGGGGGCTGCTGCCCAGGAGGTGGTACAGCAGCTGAATGCCCAGTACGCTGCGCTGGGGTGGATCAGTCCGCTGCCCGAGGTGCGTGGCGCATGATCCAGCTGGCTTGTGCGGCAAAAGCAGCAGCCGCATGTGCCCCCTTCTAACATGGCAGCATGCTTCAGCATGTGCGGCACTGCCTTCAAGTGTGATCCTGCCCACTTGCGGGTGTCTTCTTGTGACGTGGCATCTGCAGTTGCCCATGCAATGTCCTCATCCTCTGGCCCATGCTTCCATTGCAGCTGCCGCGCCATCAACTGGACGAGCTGCACATCAATGCTGATGGCATGAGCCTGGCGCTGCCTGCTCGCCAGCTGTTTGGCGCTGCTAGCAGCGTGACAGTGGCACGCGGCGGCACCATGTTCCTCGTGCTGCCGCAACCAGCACCACCGACCCACGGCATGGCTCAGCTGCAGCAGAAGGTAGCAGCTGCCACGAGTGCAGAGCAGCGGGGCGTAGCTCTGGAGAAGATGTACGCGTATGCGCTGCTGGAGGCGTTCCGCGCAAACCCCAGCTTGGAGGCAACGCAGCTGGGCGCGCAGCGATGGAGGGTTGGCATGAGTGGCAGCGCGACGAGCCTCTCACTGCAGTCGCACGCGTTTTTGCAGACTGTGAAGGCAACGCTGCGCAGCCACACTGGCAATTTTGGGAGCCTGCAGGTGGCGGCCGGCGCTCCGGAGCCAGCGGAAAACGAGGCAGCTGCGCTGGTGCCGCTGCACCTCAGCCAGTCGGCGCGTGGCGGCGGGTGGTTGAGCAGGATCCTCCTGCACACAAGCATACAGGTATCCTTGGATGCTTCGCTCTCTATTATTGGTTAATGTACACATCTTCTTTGATGTTTCTATTCAAACTACTGTCCAGGTTATTTTGTTACATCCATTTTTCAATGCTCAGGCTTCATCTCCTCGTTTCGCCTTGCACATCACGGCTAGTATATGTATCGGCCTCATGTTGATGAATAAATCAATCAAACGGGTGTGTAAAGCAAGCAGCAGGGCTGGCGCTGGACTGCCTAAGCACCCAGCTTGCTCAGCTGGCGCAGCAATGCCGCCACCTGCTCAGCTGCCGCCGGTCCCCCTTCCACCTGCATCAGCTGGCGCCAAGCCTGCTCAGCTGGCGCAGCAGCGCCGCCAGCCTGCATCAGCTGGCACCCAGCCTGGTCAGCTGGTGCAGCAGCGCCGCCTCCTGCTCCAAGCTGGCATCCTCCAGCACCGCCACCTCGCTTTCCACCCAAGGCAGCAGCTGGGCAAAGGCCGCCCTGGCCTCTGGGCCCACAGCCAGCGGGCGGGACTGCCGCTCCCAAGGGCTCCAGCGAAGGGCTGCTGCAGGCGGTGCACACCTCTCCAAAGCTTCCTGCCCCGGCGGCAGCAGCGGGCAGCCGGGGCGCAGGTGCGCCACAGCTGCCGGCCGCGGCTGGGGCGCTGGCGCCGGTGGGCGGGGCGCCGGGGCAGGCACCGAAGGCTCCTCCAGTGCCTGCGTGAGGGCAGCCATTTTGGCTTGCAGCTCCTCAGGTGTGCGCTGGGCGGCGGCTGCGGCAGCGTCGCTAGGCTGGCCGTGCGGCGACCGCGCCGACGGCACATCAAGCAGTTCCATCTCCAGAGCAAGCAGCTCCAGCTCTGCAAGCTGCCCCGCCCGATCGTAGCTCGACGGGCCGCCCCCATCGCCCCGCTGGTCCGCGGGAGCGGCTGCGGTTGGTTCCCTAAAGCGCCCAGGCACAGCATCCAGTGCGGCGCGAACCGCAGCAGGCTAAGCGCAACGCAGGGCACCGCGCCTCTGCCCAGCGGCCCGCGTCACATCCCAGCGCTCACCTGCACAGCAGCGGCATTCCAGCTGTCTGGCCCGGGGGCGCCCGGGGGCTCTGCCGCCGCCCACTGGTCCACCAGCCTGCAGGGAGGAGAAGGAGTAACTTAAGCGGATAGTACTGCGCCGGCCAGCAAGGCTGTAATTGCATTGGCAGCGCAGTCACACATCATGCCATAAGAGGGACGCCGCACGGCGAGGAGTCTCCCTATGCAAACCAGCAGCCTCACCAGCCCTGCAGCGCATCGGTCAGCCGCGCCAGCAGCACCGCCTTGCGCACCTGCGGGGCAGCGGGGAGGCAAGCAAGAGAGCGCTTCAGAGCGAGAAGGGAAAAAAAAGGTTGCAAGCGGCTGCAGCCTGGTGATGGACGGCGGCAGCTGTGAACTGGTTGCACAACTGCAACATGGTTTTCATTCCTCACAAGCAAGCACAACAGTCACGTATGAGCGCACCCCGCTGGACTGATATAGAGCGGTGGGCCCCTCCGCCTCGCTGGCTGCCACATCAGCTGCCTCCGCCGGTACCGCCACAACGCGCAGCGTGCTGTACTGTCTGCCCGACCTGCGGCGGAAGAATGACATCATACAACGGTCTTGATCAGCAGCAAAGTGTGCATCCGGCTATGGATTTCTAGAAGCAGCGCTGCACGCTTGCCATTCAGAGCACGCGCCCAAACGCAGTCAACCAGTCAATTGGCCACGCGCCTGTCTTGGTAGCGAGCCTCCAGCCGCAGCGTCGGGGCGACCGCCAATGCAACGCCCTCTGGTGGCTCCAGGCGCAGCAGCACCACGCCGCCCTTGATGCCTTCCTCGGTTTTGGGGGAGGGGAACAGCGTGTGCACCTGCAGGTGTGCAGAAATGATGGCAACAGAAGTGGTGAAAAGAACACTCCGATCCTACTGCCCTCCTCAACTTGGGGGGTGGGCAAACAGCATGTGCGCCTGCAGGTCCAAGGAGCACCAGCAGTTGGCGGTACATGGGCAATCAGCAGGCGGACATCAAGCACAGGTGACCACCCTTTAGACCTTGCTCATCTCACCCGCATGATCGAGCCGCCGCCGCTGAGCCTCCGCTCCTCTGAGTCAGGCGAGCCATACACGTGCACCACCCGCCAGCCGGCTGCACCGCCGCTGCCGGCAGCAGTGCCGCCGCTGCTGCTGGTAGCACCGGGAGGGGCGGCCAGGCTGGCGGGGTCGATGCGAAGCTCCAGATCGAACACCTGAGCAGGAGAGAACAAGGAAGAGCAGTGTGATTGGTGCCAGCTAGCCGGGTAGCAGCTACAGGCACCCTGCTGGAGGGCGCATCAGCAGGCTGCTGCAAGCCAGCCCCATGGCGGAGAGCCCGTGCCGCGATGCAGTGCATGCACAGCTGGAGAGCGGGAACAGATGCCATGAACCTCAAACATGTGCAAGTGGCTGGTTCCAAAGGCAGCGACCGACGATGCAGCAGCACACCAGAGGCGCCACCATAAAGTCAATTTCTGCCTCCCAAAAGCAAGTGTTTGGAACTGTGCAATGCTCAGAAACGAAACACATACAGAAGCGCTGTTCAGCGCACCAGGGGCGCCACCATGAAGTCAAACTCCTCGTCCAGGCGCTGTTTGAACTGGCCTGCAGCATCAGATGGTGTGAGCACATGCATTCACACATACGCCAAAAGGGCAGGCCACGAAAGCGCCCTCCGCTACTAAAATCACCTTGCACCGGTGCCGCTGTTTCCCTGGTGCAGACGCCCAGAGCAACTTACCAGGGGTGTGCACCGACAGGTAGTTGGCTCCCTTGCACTTCAGTATCTTCTCGACCAGGTCAGAGTTGAAGTCCAGACCCACACCTGTTGCAGGGCGCAGGGTAGCAAGGCACACACGTGGTATGGTTACGCATAGATACTCCTTTTGCTTGCCATCCACGGATTCGCATCAATTGATCACAGCTCAAACAGGCAGCCAACAGGTGCGGTCAACGGCAGAAGCAGCAGCAAGCCTGTGTTCAGACCAGCTGCAAACAAACAGCCACTGATCAACGAGTGTGCACTGACCAACGAGGGTGCAGTAGATGCGGTCGGCGGCGGCGGCCTTCAGGCGGCTGAGCAGCCCCGTCTCGCTGATTTCGCCCGAGTTGGGCTGCGCATCTGCAGGGCAGCGGGGTGGACGCACACCTGCAGCTGTGACTGCTGCAGTCAGCGTGTCCACAACGTTGCTCCTTTCTGGCAACAGGAGCAGGAAAGCAACCTGCCCATGGGCAGCATCGCGCTTCAAAACAGACTGGCTGTCAGCACCACGCAATATGGTTCCCAGAATCGCAGGGTCGCTGTCAAGTACCTCGCAACCAAATCAGATGCTGCTGTTGAACCTGCCTGTCAGCACCACGATGCGGTTCTCAGTGGTGGCGGGGTCGCTGTCAATGACCGCCGCCGCGCGCTGCAGCTGCGCCGCCGCCTCGTCCAGCCCTGCCTGAAGGAAACGAGGGGAGGGAAGATAAAGTAAGGAGGGCTGGAGACACCATGGGCTGATCGATTGCTGTGCAATGTGCAGAAGCGCACTGAAGCCGGGCAGGCTTCCCTCTAGAGAGAAGAGCTCGAAGTGCTGCCCTGTACTTGCCTGAAAGTTGGTGCACCCCACAGTCTGCTCCACCAGCTGCAGCTCATGCGCCCCCCAGCCTCGAATTCCACAACAAGCCGACTAAGCCTCTAGAACGCCGTCTGCCCCACACTCACCTGGAAATTGGTGCACCCCACGGTCTTCAGCGCGTCAATGCCGGCTTCGATGCCCGCTGCATCGGCGTCGCCCCACCGCCCCAGCAGCTTGGGGGTGGATGTGGCGTCCGAGAACAGGCTGATGGACACTGCAGGCACGTGGAGAGAAGCAGCAGTACTGCAAGCTGTGTGAACTGCCGCTTGATGTGGCGCCCACTGATGCCCTCTTACTGCAAAGCACTAGTTAGCTCAGCATGCAGGGGTCTCCCCTTCTGCACAAGCTGCTCCTCCCATCTCTTCAATGCGTTCAATGCAGTGATGAAATGCCCTGTGAAAGGAACACCCACCCTGGTCGTCGGGGGCCAGCCGGTCCAGCATGCCCTTCATCACCTCCTTGGCCACATCCAGCTTGGTCTTGCGCGCCTCTGCTGGAGTGGATGGCAGCGCCAAATGCACTGGATATCAACTGCCGCGCAGGGCGGATCGTGCGCTGTTCAGGACCTGCACGGCCACTGCAGCTAAGCCGTGCAGCAGAGCAGGCAGCAGTTGGCGCGCGCATCGCAGGAGCAGGGCACATGCCCCTGCCTGCTCACCTCCGTCGGCCAGGCTCCGGCGCTCGCCGCTGGCTGGGTCGTAGTAATACTCATCAAACCGCCCTGCAACATTTTGCAACGGGCCGACTGCGTTGGGCCAAGTCCATACGCGCTGGCGGCCTGCCACTTAACGCTCCTCAGGCAGCCAACAGCCAGCGCTGATCAGCCAACCAGCAGACGAAACAAGCGCACGCTGTGCAAGCGGTTCAGCCGACCAGCACCAACACACACCAACACCTGGAAAGCAACCCCAAACAACAGTGACGCAACTGCCCCACAAGCAAACAACAAGCAAGCCCACCATCCATGGACCCCGAAACGTCCAGCAGAATGGCCAGGTTGAGGCGCGGCCGCTTGAAGTCGGTCAGCCCAGAGTCCAGGCCTACAGCCAGGAACACGTCCTGCTGCGCCTGCTGCGCCTGCTGCGCCTGCTGCGCCTGCTGCACCTGCTGCGCCTGCTCTGCCTGCTCAGGTGCAACAGCAGGGTGGGGACCCTCTGACCCTCCAGCTGCCGCCCCAGCTGCCGCCCCAGCAGCAGCAGCGGCAGCAGCGGCAGCAGCGGCAGCAGCGGCAGCAGCGGCAGCAGCGGCAGCAGCAGCAGAGCGGCTGGCGGTGAGCAGGGGGTCTGGCGCCAGTGCTAGGCTGTAGATGGGAGCAAACAGCTCGGTTGTGGGCGGCGCGTCGCTGCAAGCAGGGATGGAGCAGACGGCGGGCAGGCGGTGGGCGCAGGGGGAGTGGTACAGGTGCCACAGAGCGGCGACCGCACTCAGGGGGCCAGCAGCAAAAGGGGCACAGCGGCGGTCATGCAAGATTTAGAGCACTGACGGCCCGTCTGGACTGCACTCGCCAAGCCACCCTCCAACACTCCTTCTGCTGCTTGCCTGGGCGCTGTGTCGAAAAAGTGTTCTTGCACAGCCTCACACAAAACCAAATTCGGTCATAGTCTGCCATATTTTTCTTGCCTGGGCACGGTGTCAAAGTAGTACTCCTTGCACAGCCCCTCAAACGTGACATCCGAGGGCAGCGGCAGCTTGCCCGCGGCAATGTTCTCCCGAAAGTTGGCCACGTCCTGCGCCCCGCCTGCAGGGTGTTTGTCCACGGCAGGCGCATTCCAATCATAACCAGACGGGTCAGCGCTATGGGCACTGTGATATTCCCTCACAAGCTTGCCTCAGGACAAAACCTGCTCCGCTCTTACCGGACAGCCACCCGACCGCATCGCACGCACCCATGCCCACCCACCCGTCTTGAAGCCGATGCCCGCCCCAGCAGGCGCAGCGCACGCAGCGGCAGCGGGCGCAGCACACGCCATGACCGCCATTGGCGCCGGGGCATGCCCCCGCAGGGCGCGCATGGGACGGCCGGCGCTGCGGTACTGCATGGTGGCGCCCTGCAGGCTGTGCGCGCTTGCACCCATGGCGGCCATATTTGGCCCCCGGCAGAGCACTTGCTCATCTGCTGGGAGGGCACACGGAACGTAGTGCTCAGCAGAGCAGAAGCAGAAAAGCAGTGTGAATCCAGCAGGGCGCAGCCGGGCACGAGGTGATGCACAGCATGTGTGGGCCTGTGATGTCCAGGCAGCGATGCAGTTGCAACTTTGTTTGGCAACCCGGGCAACGGCTTCCAAGCTTGCACACAACACTGTGCTTCTGGGCTCACCCCACAGGGGCTTGGGCGTCAGGCTCTCCACTGCCTCAGCGTGCCAGGTGTTGGGATCGTTGGGGTCATCCTTCGAGAGTTCCTCCTGCGCTGGAGGACAAGGGGGTTGATGACAGTGAGACTGGGCATCGGCAGCGCCTCGGACGGACCTAAGAGCAATCGGACTTGCGCTGCCACCGGCGCCGGCGGGTGGGCGGCGCAGCAGCCGGGTGCGCGACGTTTGCGGGGCTGTGCGCCGCTCCGATCGTAAAGAAATGCCCACACGACATTGGCAAGGGGCAGCGGCAGGCGGAGCGGGCAGCAGGGGCGGCTACAGGGCAACGCGTTTGGGCACCGCACCTGCTTCTTCTCCTCCTCCGCTGGATCCTGGTCTTTGAGCTCCTTCTCAGTATCGGGCTGGGGCGCGGGCTGGGTGCGGCGCCTCCAAAAGGGCGACATGGCGCTGTTCTGCAGAATTGGACTGTTAGGCGTGTCGTGCGGCTCTTGAGGATGCTGAAATGATTTGCTGGCAAGTGATCGGGCAGCCTGTTTTGGGCCCACAACTGCCGGACTTGCGCAGCGCTCTCAGCGGCGGCAGCGGCATGCGGGTCCCGCTTTTGGCACAGGTGCAAATGCAGTGCTCCCAACAGCCAACTGCGAGACGTTTAACCTCAGATGTAATACAGCAACCTCAGATTTAAACTGTGCAGTGCAGTCAGCACCTTGCAGAGGCAGCAGCAACTGTGCGGGCTACGGCGTGCGGGCTACGGCATGCGAGCTTTGCGTGGGTAATAGGGAACAAGACGAAAGTCCGCAAGGAGTACGCGGTTGATGTACTGATTTGAAAGAGTGGGGAGGGACAACACACAAATGGGATGCACCGCATGCCACAAAACAACTGAGCACTGTGGATGGTTCATGCCGCCTCCGCAGTGCGGCGCTGCAGCTGGCGAGGCTTGGCGCCCCAGCGCCGGCCTGCCGGCGTGGCCAGCCAGGCCCGATTGAAGGCGGACAGCTCAGCCTTGGTGCAGCCGGCACGAGAACAAAAGGTGGGCTTAACCAGCAGTGACAGCAAGGGCCCGATGCCGCGAGACAAGGTTTCGCCCCACAAGGCATGCCTGTGCTGCCGCAGGAAGTCGGCACGCATGGCAAGCTTGGCGACCCCATTCGTGGCATAGCCAGCATGGCGGGGCAGAAAATCATATGGGCTCAGGCCCAGCTCCTGCTGCACCCAGGCCAGAAGCAGCTGCTTGGCCTCGCCGTCCCAGTTGAAGACCAGCACTGCCGGCTGCTTCTGCGACACCTCCACAATCTGGCTGCTGCTCAGGCCCAGCTGCTGCAGGCTGGCCCAGGCGGCACGCAGCGTAGAGGGTGCTGCGCTCCATAGCCGGTGCTGCTGCCCAACCAGCGCAGCTGCCTGTTGCCGGTGCTGCGGCTGCAGTGGGCCAGGCACGCCGTCTGCCGCCTGCAGCAGCTCGCCCAGGGCTTCGGCTGCCGCCCGCTGGCGGCCGGCTGGGTCGCTAAAGCCGATGCTTTTAATGGACCCCATGCTCGCCTGGCTCAGCCCGCCCTCCCGCCACCGCCGGTTGAATTCGGCAGGGCTCAACTTAAGCGCTGCCGTCAGTGCCAGACCTGCCACTGCGGTCAAGAGCGGAGGGGCATGTGTATGGCTTAAGTGGGCACCATTGCAATGCAATGCAAGTGATATGTCTGTCCATATGCACAAATTTGCCGGTCGCCATCTCTGCAGTTTGCTCACCCTGCTCCGCAGACAATGTGCCGCTGGCTTGCAGGCGCTGCAGGTGGGCCGCCATCGCCTCAGCCCGCTCAAAGTTTGACACAAGCAATGCGTTGTCCTTGAAAAGCCCAACTGCTGTCTCAGCATCACTGATGCCCAGCTGCCGCCGCAGCCGCAGGTTGCCGTCAATCAGGCTGTCTAGGTTGGTTCGCTTGAGCAGTCCTGCAGCAGCTGTGGGGTACAGCCACAGCGCCACGCCCAGCTGCGTGGCCCCCGGCGGGGCCTGCACAGCACGGGGGTTGCCCGGCAGCTGCGCTGCTAGCTGCCGCAGTGCAGCAAGTGCGCTGGCAAAGGTGTCATGCGTTGCCGTGAGGAGCCTGGGGTTCTGCTCAAACAGCCGCTCAATGCTGGCCGTGTCGAGGCCCTCCGCCCGCAGCGCCGCCATGCTGGCTGCCACATCCCGCTGCACTTTCTCTTCGCCCATCCTGCTGCCGCTGACGCAGGCGCGCCGTCGGCCTTTCGTAGCGGTGGTCGCCGCCTGCATGCGGCTGACGCCATCTGCGCTGAAGCCCTGCTGCCGCAGCAAGCGCCACAGCGGCAGCTCATCTCCTGCATCAGCTGCTGAGGGCCCGTCTACTGTGCTGCTGCCAGCAGCCGGTACAGGTGGCAGCCGCTGTGCAACAGGGGTATGTCGCCAGGCGCTGGCCAGGCGGCTGTCACCCAACCCCTGCCCGGGCTGTCCTGCAGCTGCGGCGGCACGCCTGCCGCCAAATGGGCTCACAAGTGTGGCACTCCTGCACTGATGGCATACGAAGTAGGGAAGGTCAGTAAGCAAGGTCAAGTAAAAATGGTACGGATGGCACTGGCCTCACCAAGCTGTGCAAGGCTGCCCCACACTCCCCACTGCGCTGCCTTCCCGCCCGCTCGCCTGCAAGCCAACATGACAGCCGCCACCATTGCTCGCTGTGCACGAACAGCAGCCCGGTGCCCGCCACTGCCGGAAACGGGTTGCACGCGCTACCAAGCGTGCTACACCTGCAGGCACAGCTTGCAGGCCAAACGCTCGATGCTGAGATGTGGAGCGGCGGCAGTGGGGCACGAGCGGCGGCGGCGGTGGCGGCGGCCGCAGGGCGCAGCGGCGGCCGATGGCTCACCCACACAGGCAGCTCACACGCTCAGCGATGGATCAGGCTGGCTGGAACGCCTGGCGGGCGGCTGCCACAGGCTGCTGTGGGCCGCTTGCCAAGCCGCTGAACAACTCGCGAGCTTGATTAACGAGCTGTGCATCCTCAAGATGCGACAGCGCGGCCAGGAGACCCTCGACTGCAGATGTAGCGCCCGCCCTGCCGCCGCCGCAGCAGCAGGCTCCGCCAAGTGCTTTGCCAGCCGCGGATGTTTGCCCCGACGATGCATATACCACACGTGTATTCCTTGTTACACTGGACTGATCGGCCATTGGTTGCAGAGCATGTGCGCCGCATGGCGCCCTGCTGCCGGCTGCCTCGCCCAGCCGTAGAGGCGCAGCCACCTTGCATTCAGCTTCAAGTTAGATGCAAGTTGCAGTTGCGGGGCGTTACATGCAGGTCCCGCCACAGTCAAGGCAAGGAAGAGTCAATAGCAGCACCTCAACAGGCGCCCATGCAATTTAATCTCGTCTCTCATGCAGCCCTTGCGCCCATGACGGATCCCGCCACCTAAGCAGGCGCCGCTGATCGCCAAGCCCGCTGCCCTCATCTTCACTTCTGCTCCAGCTCCTGCACATAGTTGGAACAGCAGGTCTCGGAGTTCAGATGCAGCCCATGTGGCCCCCGTGTCAGTGCCAGCATCCGGGGCAGCATGCACCAGCTGCAGCGGACGCAACTCCCTAGCACCAACAGTGGAAGCAGCAAGCAGCGTGGGAGGCAGCAGGGCAGCAGCTGCACAGGCAAACAAACATCTGCATGCCGTCCTTCTACAGAAGCACACCTTCAGGAAGTCCTCATTGTCAACAAACACAATCTGCGAGGCACAGGGATAGAGTTGATGATGCAGAGCTGAAGCGGAGCTGGCAGAGAAAGCCGTGCTAAAACACATCACGCGGCAGCGCTGCCAGAAATGCTGCACCTTTGCCACACAACGAGTGAAACAAAGTCCCAAGGCACACACCTTGTATCCATCGGGGTCCACCACTGCCGTGATCTTGGTGCCGATGCCTGCAGCGCAGAGGGGGGAATATCAGCAGGTTGCACAAACGTGCAATACAAAGCAGTGTGCCACATAGAGGGAGGGCGTGCGCCTCGTGTGCACCGTGCTGGCGGTGGTGCCGATGCAAGCAGGGAAACTGCAAGCCAGCCAAGAACATGCCAGTGGCGGGTGCTCAATCAAGCGCCAGCTGACTGCCTCCACCAGACATTAGGCTAGTCACACACGGCACCTGAGTGCAGCCAGTGTGCCTGTTCGCCCACCTGGCACGGGGCCGGGCTCCCGCACAACGTTGCCGCCCGCCGCCTTTGCCGCCTCTGCTGTCTTGTAGACGTCCTGTTTAGCAAGGGTGAAAAAAAACCAGCAAGCTGGACACGCATCAAAAAAGCAACTAAGCCGTTGCCGCCTCTGCCGTCTAGTTCACATCCTGAATTGTGTCAACCGACCCCCATATGTTTGCACACCTGCGTGCTGATGGCCACCTGCGCATACGCGTTGCCCTTCTCATAAGTCTCCCTGCAGCAGACGGAATAGTATGGGAACAGTTAGGGCGCAAGCTGAGGCAGGGTACGGCGCCGCCGGCTGGCAGCACTGGTGTTAGATGCTGGCATGTTTGCCAGTGACATCCCGCAACACAAAGACACGCACCAGCACGCACCAAGTACGAGCAGACCATACCTGCGCATAGTGCACCGCCCCAGAGAATGCAACACGAGAACAATGCAACGCACCGGCCGTAGTTGTAGGTCAGCTCAAACACGGTGCTCGACTCCTCGGGCCCATAGCCTGCAGATTTGGAGAATGTAACTCTGAAAAGTGTCGATTTGTTCTCAGCGTCGGCATAACACGGTGGCCGACTCCTCGGGCCCATAGCCTGCAGCAGTGGATGTGGGGATGTGGATGCAACAGAGCGTTGGATTCCGTTGAGGCAAGAGTGCCAGCAAGGGCACGAGCCCAGTGGACGACTTCTCGGGGCCGTAGCCTGCAGCAGTGAAAAGCAGGCAAGCAACCGTGCAATCATAGCACGTGTGAAAAGAGTAGTCATCAGCTTGAACACCTGATCGACAAAAAAAAAACAATGACTGGAGACTGCACAGTGCAGCCTGGCCACCCAGGAATGCCAGGGTGCACTTGGGTTCGGGGCTGGTTGCAGATGGCTGCCAACACTGGGCAGATCGACCCCACCCCGTTCCAATCACTTAATCACAGCAACTGGTACAAACGCCCACAAGCAAGGCCAGGGTGTACTTGAGTTCAGGGTTGTTCCGCGTGCATGCACTCGAGTGCAATCCAAGCAGCTAATCGAAGCAGTTAACAATACAGCTGCTCACCCAGGAAGGCCAGGGTGTACTTGTACTCGGGCTGACTGCTCACTCTGGAGGGTTGCCAACAACAGGCACATCAAAACAGACACGCTCGACCCACCCAGGAAGGCCAGGGTGTACTTGTACTCGGGGTTGTCCCGCGTGCGCAGCAGCTTCATGCCCAGCACCTCTGCAGCAGATGTGTGCACACGAAGTTACGATTCAGTTCTGCAGACACGCCGCGATGTGACATCAGCAAAGCAGCTTCATGCCCAGCACCTCTGCAGCGCAGAGTTAAGAAGAAAGGCTCTGCAAACACGCAGTGCCACGCATGCCTGAGCCCTAGCAGCACAGCAGCAACAGCTCAAGCCCAGCAACCGTGCTGAAGTCAACTCCCATCAAACTGCATCAAGTATGGACATAATGATCACACCTGTGTAGAACTTGATGCTGCGGTCCAGGTCGCCCACACGCAGCATGACCTGCAGGCAAGTCGCCATCGGAATGCCCGATTAGCAGCATGTGACAGTGGTGCCGACCCAACAGCAACCTCTGCAGTACTTAGCTTGGCAAGGGGTGAGCAGCAAGCCCGAGGGCAGCCTACGCATGTATCTGCAGCACACAGATGCTGCAGCCACCAAGTACCTGCGCCAGCGGCTCCGGGATCTCGCCCTCCCGCTGAATCAGCTCGAACTGCAGAGTGAAAGGGGAAGCGGGGACAGGATCACTCACTGCTCCTGCGTCAGCACATACCGCAAAATGCCAGAAGCGGGTGTGCTCAACCGGTGCAGATCAAACAAAGGGCGCAGCGTCGGCCGCTTTGTGGTCAGCCTCTGTGCACCGCTCAGGGTGCTGGTGCAAGCTGCGCACACGAGCTCCCAGCAGCTTGCCTTGTAGCCGGTGGGGTCGTCCACAAAGGCGATGACCGTCTTGCCGCCCTTCACGGGGCCCGCGTCCCGCGACACGTTGCCGCCTGCAATTTAAAACACGGTAAGACCGGATGAAGCACTGCGTGTGCTGTTGAGCAGAAAGTGCAGCTTTGCTGACCGGAAAGGGAAGCTCTCGGTGACGACCCCACCGTCTGCCGCCTGCCAAGCTGCCCACAAGCAGGAAGCTGCCAATGCGCAAGGGTGAAGAGACCCATTGAACAACATCAAGTGCCCACCTGCCGTCTTCACTGCATCAACCAGCTTGTAGACGTCGGGGGCAGCTGCAGTGAAGCCAAGGGCAGAACTTGGGGCATTGGTGCTTGCACCACAAACGGCAAGATTGCGGTAATGGGGCAGGGCGTTCGCCGGTCAGCGCATTCGCTGCTCAGCTGGCGGGCAGGAACCCTTGCCCTGCAATGCTGCTCCCTGTCCACACATCCTTACCAATGCCAAAGTGGCCAAAGCCCTCCCCAAGGTCGTAGCTGTCCACGCCGTAGTTGTAGGTCTGCGCGGATGTGGTGAGATGGCAGCTCAATGGCAGAGCGATCAGTCCAGCTGCGCAGGCCCCAGCTCAGTGCACCTCCCTCGTGCAGTCACGTGCATCGCCTCCGCACAGGCCATGGGCAAACCATCGCCTGCAGCCTTGTGTAGACCCATGGGACCTTTTATCAACTCACCAGCTCCATGGCGAAGTGCGTCTCCTCGGGGCCATAGCCCAGGAACGCATTGCTGTACTTGCCCTGCCGGAAAGTGGATGGGTGGGCCACACAGAGTTGGGTTGGTGGTTCAGCAGCGGGGACGCAGCTGGGCGGCAGGCCCGGCTGCTCAACATGCAGCCGCAGTGTGCCTACGACTGGCACCGCGGCTTGACGGAATGCCTGGCATGCCTGTAATGCGGCAGAGCTGCAAGCAGCAGCAGGGTGCACAAGTGCAGAGAGAGCAGACAACAACGGGGCGGTACCTCGGGGATGTCACGGTACCGCAGCAGCTTCATGCCAAAGCAGTCCTGGTAGTACCTGTGGAGGGGACGAAAATATGTTCAGTCACGATCTGTCATCAACTGCGCATGCATTGCTGGCGCAGTAGCCAAACCGGCAAGTGCAAGCAGTCCTCCCAGCCTGTCTACCTGCCCGCGCATTCCGCGGCCACTCAAGCTGATCGACTTGCAGTTTCCCTCGCTCACTTGATGGTTTTGTCCATGTCCCCCACCCGGTACACGGCGTGCAGCATGCGCCGCTCATCCTGCTTCACCCAATCAGCACCCGCCGCCGCCATGGCTGCCACCCTGCGGTCGGGGTGTTGCAGGGAAGGCGGGCAGCGAGTGAATATGCGCCGACGGTGCTAAGTTTGAATCAGCAGCAGCTGCTCGGTCAACAGTGCGAGCGACGGCGAGGAGTGTAGCTGAGCGGTGCAGGGGAAGCCAGGCGGCGCAGCGCCGCCGCCGCTGCCACCACCACCAGCCCTGCAGGCCGCACTGCCGCGGATCGGCGTCGCACACCCACCTGCGTGTCGCCCTGGGAGCACGGGCCGCTGCAGTGAAGGGCTGGAGCCGGCTGGGGAGCTTGGCGAGCGCCTGCATGCTCCGGCGAAGGCGCGCGTTGATCGGAGTGTTGCAAGCAGACTCACTATGCAGGATCGCGCGTCCGAGGCGCGCCTTGCCCTCACCTGTGTCGGCTCCCTGCTGGGGCTGCTGTGCAGGCCCTTGCGGCCGTCTTTGCGTGCGCACAGGAGATGCAGTCCATGGCTGCATGTGTGGGAGATCGCCGCAAGTGGCCGTCTGCAGGCAGCGCGTCAGCAGCTGCCGCCAGCCCGACGTGTGGCATTTTTGCAGCGGTGCCCTTCGGCATCTCGCAGTCAGCCTGGTGTTAGCCTTCATTACACGCATGCACAAACAGAGATCACTGAAGACATGAATTGAAGCCCCAGATGTGCTGTGCACCAACCGTGTAGCGCTTAACAGCAGCTGCTTAGCGCCAGCCTGAGGATTTGCAACCTGGTTGCTGGCTGTCCAAGCACCAGACTCCACGGGACCTAAGAGAACTTTGTGCCAGAGATGAGTATCTTACAATGTGCAATGTTGGGAGCGAGGTCCCGCTGCACCTTCTCTTCGTTCATTTGCCGGCCGCTGACAGAGGCGTAACGCCGGCCTCTGCTTGGACTGGTCGACGCCTGCATGCGGCTCAGGCTGCCTGCGCTGAAGCCCTGCTGCCGCAGCAAGCGCCACAGCGGCAGCTCATCGGCAGCTGCATCTTGCCTGACTGGCTCCTCTGCTGCTGCTGCCGATGCTGCCAATGATGTGGACGCTGCTGCTGCACCGAAGCCCCGCCAATGGCTGAGGTGTGTCAGGCGACTTCTGCCGCCCAGCCAGGCAGGCAGGCTGCTTGCTGGAGGGCTGTTGCTGCCGGCGCTGCCGCTGCTGCCATGGTTGCCGCCCAGGCTCAGCAGCGGGAGGCTGCGCCCCAGCAGCGGCAGGTCATCGCTTGCTGCTGCTAGGGTTCCAGCGGGCAGCAGCCTGAGCGGGGCACGGGGAGGGTGCGGGCAGTGAGGTCATTGGCTGCCGCGGGGACGCATGCATTGATGCAGGGCAGTCCAGGTGGAGGAGGATTGCAGTGAGGTATTGACTTGTCAACCCCACAAAGTCCCCCAGGGATTTACCTGGCCAGCAGGTGGGATCGCCGAGCCAGCATGGCTGCCGCCGCTCCTGCCGCTCAGCTGCCCAGCGTACGTACGACTCGCGGCCGTTTCTGCTGGGCACGAGTTCCCCCAGAAGCTGCCCCTGCAACATTTTAGCAGCATTATGGAGGACGGATCAGCCAAGCCTGAGTGAGGCCCACTGCTGCGAGCTGTGCGAGGCTCAGCAGCACAGGCTGCAGCCAAGCGGCGGGTCCGCTGCTCTCCTCACTTCTGGCGTTGGAGCCCTGGCCCAACGTGTAAGCTTTCCAGGCACGTGATGGACATTCGCCCGTCTGGACGACTTCTGTGTGCCCTGCACAGGAAAATGCCGAATAAAAGTGACTTGCCAGACGAGTGGCCGGCTGTCGTGGCGGCAGCGGCGGCGGCGGGAGCGCCGGCTGTGCAGGCGCATGCTTGCAGGGCAGCAGGTGCGCTTTCCCGATTCATACAGTTGTATCGCAGTATAGGATGGGGCCGCTAGGGCGCCTCACCTGAGTTTGGTGACCCGCCCGGTGGAGAGGAGCAGCCAAGCGTTGGCAGGCTGTCCTTGATTGCTTGCACCTCCCCTGCAGAGGATGCTTAGACGTCGAACAGCCGCGATGAACCACTGTCGGAACGCATTTACGTGCTGCGCTCGCTAGGGTGTGGGACCACCGTTCTGTAGCCGCCGAGTTGTCACATTGTCTGCTCCCAACAGCATACAATCCCTGCCGGGATTCCCGCCCGCTCCCAGCCCAAGCTACCACCATGAACTCGCTGCTCGCCGCCCCTGCCCTGGCGCCGGCCCGCCCATTCGCATCAGCGCAGCGTCATGGTGGCGTCCTGCCAGCGCCACGGCTGCATGTGGTCGCGGCGGCACAGCGGCGGCAGGCGGCAGAGCGGCAGCTCGCCGCCCCTGCCGCCGCCGCGGCCACCGCAGCAGCGCTAGCCAGCAGCCTGGGCATGCCGCCTGCGGCTCTGGCGGCGGCAGCCGCCGACCCGCAGGCAGCAGCGGCAGCACAAGCAGTGTACGAGCTGGCAGCGCTGGACTCGGCCACTGCTGGCACACTGGCGGCGGTGCTCAAGCCCGCCCTCTCGCTGGCCTCCCTGCTCATGATTGTGCGCATCGTGATGAGCTGGTACCCCGAGATTGATGGCAAGCAGATGCCGTGGAGCATCGCATATACGCCCACGGGTGGGTGTCTGTTTGGGAAGCGGGGAGTGTGCAAGTGGGCAGGCAGAGGGCACTTGTCTGCGTGTGAAGCCCCCGGTGACCACTGTGCTCGGTGCCAGCTGCTTGGCCAGCTGTTGCAACCTGGAACAGTGCGCCTTGCTGCTGGCATCTGACCCACCACTCCCCTCCTCTGCTTGTCCTGCAGAGCCGCTGCTGGAGGCGACTCGCAAGGTGGTGCCGCCCTTCGATGGCCCGCTCCATTCGATTCATCATAAACTTTTGCATCTTTCCTCTGCCTTTACTCGCAGAGCCGCTGCTGGAGGCGACTCGCAAGGTGGTGCCGCCCTTCAACGGCCTGGACGTGTCGCCCATTGTGTGGGTCGCGCTGCTCAGCTTCCTGGCCGAAATCCTGACTGGACCGCAGGTGCGCCCCTGCTATGGCTGTGCTGCTGCATGTTTGTGCGCAATTTCCCGTTCCCTCTTGCTGGGGCTTCTTTGCGCTGCTCAGCTGCCTGGCCGAAATTCTGACCGGGGCTCGGACGCACAGGCATTGCTGACACCTGGCTGCCCACCTTCCCTGGCTGCAGGGCATCCTGTCGCTCATTGCTCGCAAGGGCATCTGAGTTTGTCGGAGACGGACACACATGGGCCACCCAGCAGCAGCTCAAGCCGCAGCATAAGCAGCAACAGGAAAGTGCAGCAGCCAGAGCCCCGCCACAGGCAGTGGCACATTTGAGGCGATTTAAGCAGCCCCTGTGCCCGCAACCCCCGCAACGCACATGCCCGCGTTTTGACCATTCAGACCGGAGGCTGTGCACTGTAATTCTTTAATGCACGTACGGCTCATCAGCGTGGCACCAACCAGGGTGGTAGGGTTACATATGCAGTCCAATAAGTTACAACATTTTGATAAATAGCAAACAACACCAAAGGTTGCAGAGTACAACCCAGCAGCTGGGTCCTCGGCAGCTGGTCGGCGCGCTGTGCGCTGCGGCCGGTGGCAGCGCTGCCACTTGCGCCACTTGCGCCAACCAGCCTCACTTGACCAGCGGCCGGTCAGAGCCCGCAGAGCTTTCGCAGGCCACCTGCCGGTACCGCTCCAGCTCTTGAAGGTAGAAAGATTTGGGGTCGGAGCCGGCGGCCGCCTTGTCCTGCTGTTGATCTGCACAAGCGTGCGCGGGAGGGGCGGTAGGGCGGGCGGAGCGGCTGGCGCCAGGTGAGCGAGGGGGTGAGAGCAGCGGATTGTGCTGAGGGCAGCGGGTGCGATAGGGGAGGCAGCGGGATGGCGGAGGGCCAGAGGCGGGAAGATGGTAAGCGCTCTTTAACTGGCTGGTGTGCAGGCACCGCCTTTGAGCAGCGGCAAGCTGTTTTGGCGGCACAGCAATGCAAGTTGGTAGCCCAGTACGGCAAGCCACAAAGCAGCGGCTCAGCTACAGCACGTTGATACCACAGCAGAAGGCCTACAGCACGCCGAACTCGGCCCTCATAACACTCCCTGCCCCTACCCTCCCACCCACCCGTCTTTGTTCGTTTGCTGCTGCCCGGCTGCAGCGTCTCGCCAGTGCGCGTCCGCACTTGCACAATGGGCTTCTTGGCTTTCAACAGCATGGCCGGCGCGGAGGCCGGCCGCCCGCTGCTGCTGGGCCGTGCTGCTGCCGGCGGCGGTGCAGGCTCGGAGGCAGTGCGTGGCGGCGGCGGCGGCACGTCTGCTGCGTCCGCTGCTGCAGCTGCTGCTGCAGCTGGTGCTGCTGCATCTGCTGAGCCGGCTGCTGCGGCTCCTTCGCCCCGGCCTTCTATGCCTGCTGCAGCGCCATTGTCTGTCTGCTGTGCTTCAGCGGCAGCGCTGCCGGCTCCACCTGCAGGGCAGCAGGGGCGAGTAGATGCGGTGTTGCTGAGCCATGGTGGTAGCTCCCGCTTGCATGCAACACATTCTAACGAGCCTGAAAGCATTAAGAGCGGCAGCAAAAGATGATGGACGCATCTGGCATTAGCAAGCCGGCCAAGATTGCTGCCGCTTGCTGACGAGCAGCGGCCTCG
>VFQQ010002645.1_pt1 | contig 19471 bp, 16 predicted proteins | sample 3512341 | NCBI WGS metagenome assembly VFQQ01 (sample SAMN10412373, study PRJNA504923) | tailings metagenome | isolation source: Relicate 2 Philex TSF1 revegetated site | place: Philippines: Tuba, Benguet | collected 2017-08-29 | reverse complement strand
GCCGCACCAGAGCGACCACATCTTCAAGGCCTGCGGGCTGCCGGTGTTCTTCCCGGCCAGCGTGCAGGACATCCTGGACATGGGCCTGCACGCCATCGCGATGAGCCGCTTCAGCGGCCTGTGGAGCGGCATGAAGACCATCCAGGAGGTGGTCGAGTCGGCGGCCTCGGTCGACGTGGACCCCGACCGCGTGCGCATCGTGCTGCCCGAGGACTTCGAGATGCCGCCGGGCGGCCTGCACATCCGCTGGCCCGACGCGCCGCTGGAGCAGGAGGCGCGGCTGATGGACTACAAGTGGTACGCCGCGCTGGCCTACGTGCGCGCCAACCGGCTCAACCACAACGTCATCGAGAGCCAGAAGGACCGCTTCGGCCTGATCGCCAGTGGCAAGGCCTTCAACGACACCCGCCAGGCGCTGGCCGACCTGGGCCTGGACGAGGCCGCCTGCCACGCGGTGGGCATCCGCCTGCACAAGGTCAACGTGGTCTGGCCGCTGGAGGCCTCGATCACGCGCGACTTTGCCCAGGGCCTGCAGGAGATCCTGGTCGTCGAGGAGAAGCGCCAGGTCATCGAGTACCAGCTCAAGGAGGAGCTGTACAACTGGCGCCCCGACGTGCGCCCCAACGTGCTGGGCAAGTTCGACGACCCCGAGGGCAGCGGCGGCGAGTGGAGCATGCCCAATCCCAGCCAGAACTGGCTGCTGCGTGCCAAGGCCGACCTGACGCCGGCGATCATCGCCAAGGCCATCCACCGCCGCCTGCGCCGGCTGGGCGCCGACGGCAGCATCCCCGCCGAGTTGCTGCGCCGCATGGACGAGCGCATCGCGCAGATCGAGGCCCGCGAGGCTGAGCTGGCGGCGATCAAGACCGACACCGGCGACCGCATCCCCTGGTTCTGCAGCGGCTGCCCGCACAACACCAGCACCCGCGTGCCCGAGGGCAGCCGCGCCGTGGCCGGCATCGGCTGCCACTACATGGCGGTGTGGATGGACCGCAGCACCAGCACCTTCACGCAGATGGGCGGCGAGGGCGTGCCCTGGGTCGGCCAGGCGCCGTTCACGAACGAGGGCCACATCTTCGCCAACCTCGGCGACGGCACCTACTTCCACAGCGGCAGCCTGGCAGTGCGCCAGGCCATCGCCGCCGGCGTCAACATCACCTACAAGATCCTCTACAACGACGCGGTGGCGATGACCGGGGGCCAGCCGGTCGGCGAGCGCCCCGAGGGCCACAGCGTGCTGCAGATCCAGAAGAGCCTGGTCAGCGAGGGCGTGGCCAAGCTCATCATCGTCACCGACGAGCCGGCCAAGTACCACGGCGTGGCGCTCGAGCCCGGCGTCACCGTGCACCACCGCGACGAGCTCGATGCGCTGCAGCGCCAGCTGCGCGAGACCCCCGGCGTCACGGCGCTGATCTACGACCAGACCTGCGCCACCGAGAAGCGCCGCCGCCGCAAGCGCGGCAAGCTGGCCACGCCGGACAAGCGCGTCGTCATCAACGAGGCCGTGTGCGAGGGCTGCGGCGACTGCGGCGTGCAGAGCAACTGCTTGAGCGTCGAGCCGCTGGAGACCGAGTTCGGCCGCAAGCGCCGCATCAACCAGAACAGCTGCAACCTGGACTACAGCTGCGTCAAGGGCTTCTGCCCCAGCTTCGTCACGGTGGAGGGCGGCACGCTGAAGAAGCCGAAGAAGGAATCGCGCCGGCATGAACTGGCGACGCTGGCCGCGCCCCCCGAGCCCCTGCTGCCGCGCGCCGAGACGGCCTGGGGCATCGTCGTCGCCGGCGTCGGCGGCACCGGCGTGATCACCATCGGCCAGCTGCTGGGCATGGCCGCGCACCTGGAAGGCAAGGGCGTGGTCACGCAGGACAGCGCCGGGCTGGCGCAGAAGGGCGGCGCCACCTGGAGCCACATCCAGATCGCCGAACACCGCGGCGCAATCCACACGACCAAGGTCGACATCGCCAAGGCCGACCTGGTGCTGGCCTGCGACGCCATCGTCGCCGCCAGCAAGGCCACGCTGGCGGTGCTGCAGCGCGGCCGCAGCCAGGTGGTGCTGAACACCCATGGCACGCCCACCGCGGCCTTCGTGCGCAACGCCGACTGGCGCGCCCCGGGCGGCGCCTGCGAAGCGGTGCTGGCCGACAGCGTGGGCGCCGCTGCGCTGGGCGCCTTCGACGCCGAGGCCGCCGCGGTGCAGCTGCTGGGCGACAGCATCTACACCAACCCGCTGCTGCTGGGCTACGCCTGGCAGCGCGGCGCGCTGCCGCTGTCGCACGCGGCGCTGATGCGCGCCATCGAGCTCAACGGCGTGCAGGTGCAGAACAACCAGGATGCTTTCGAGTGGGGCCGCCGCTGCGCCCACGACCTGGCCGCGGTCCAGGCGCTGTTCACGGCACGCCAGGTCATCGAGTTCGTCAGGAAGCCCACGCTGGCCGACCTGGTGAAGACACGCGCCGAGTTCCTCACCGCCTACCAGGACGCGGCCTACGCGCAGGCCTACCGCGACTTCGTCGAGCGCGTGCGCACCGCCGAGGAGCGCGTGGGCGGCGGCACGCCGCTGGCCGAGGCGGTCGCCAAGTACCTGTTCAAGCTGATGGCCTACAAGGACGAGTACGAGGTGGCGCGCCTGCACAGCGACCCGGCCTTCGCTGCGCGCATCGCCGAGCAGTTCGACGGCGACGTGAAGATCGTCCACCACCTGGCGCCGCCGCTGCTGGCGAAGAAGAACGCGCGCGGCGAGCTGCTCAAGCGCCCCTTCGGCGCCTGGGTGCGCCCGGCGATGCGCCTGCTGGCCAGGCTGAAGGGCCTGCGCGGCACGGCGCTGGACCCCTTCGGCCGCAGCGAGGAGCGCCGCACCGAGCGCGAACTGATCAACCAGTACCGCGCCGACATCGAGGCCCTGCTGCCGGCGCTGGGCGCCGACAACCGCGCGCTGGCGCTGCAGATCGCCGCGCTGCCCGAGCAGATCCGCGGATTCGGCCATGTGAAGCAACGCCACCTGGCCGCGGCGCGCATGCGCCGCGACGAGCTGCTGGCGCAGTGGGCAACGGCGCAGCGCCGGGCCGCCTGAGCGAGGAGCCTGCGATGAGCGAGCCGAGCAGCACCCCCGGTGCCCGCAGCGTGATCGCCAGCTATACGCCCAAGCCCGGCTGCGCCGAGGCGCTGCTGGCGCTGGTGCGCGGCCATGTGCCGGCGCTGCAGCGCCTGGGCCTGGCCACGGCACGCGCGCCCTTCGTGATGCGCGCCGCCGACGGCACGCTGGTCGAGGTCTTCGAGTGGGCCAGCGCCGCCGCCATCGAGCAGGCCCACGCCCACCCCGAGGTGCAGTCGCTGTGGGCGCGCTTCGACACGCTGTGCGCGTTCGGCCCCTTCAGCCGCCTGCCCGAGGCGGCACAGATGTTCCCCGAGTTCGACGCGCTCTGACTCGGCCCGGCCCATGAGCCCGGCCGCCATTGCCACCTGCGTGGCCCGCGCCACCCAGCACGACGCCTCGGCGCGGCTGCCCCTGTTCGTCGACGGCCTGGAGGTCGGCGCGGTGGCCTGCGCCGCGCTGGCGTCGCTGCGCGAGCAGGCGGCCGCCGTCGCTGCGCCGGTGTGCCTGTGGCCAGCGGCCGTGCACTGGCACGGCCCGCCGGGAGACGCGCGCGATGCGGCCTTGGACCGGCTGCATGCGGCGCTGCGCAAGCGGGGTCTGATCCGCGCCTGGCGCGACGAGCGCTACGCCGTGGTCGACCCCGTCAGCGGCACCGAGCTGGCCGTCATCGAGCGCGCCGCGTCGCGCTTCTGGGGCACGCTGACCTTCGGCGCCCATGCCACCGGCTACGTGGCCGGCGCCGACGGCCGGCCGGTCGCCTTGTGGATCGCACGGCGTTCGGCCGCCAAGGCCACCGATCCGGGGATGTGGGACAACCTGGTCGGCGGTGGCGTGCCGCGCGGCCAGAGCCCGGCCGACGCGCTGGCGCGCGAGGCCTGGGAGGAGGCCGGGCTCGATGCCAGGGGCGTGGCACTGCCGCGCGATGCTGCCGCCGTGCTGCAACTGCGCCGCGACGTCCCCGAGGGCCTGCAGTACGAGTGGCTGTACGCCTACGACCTGGCGCTGCCCGAGGGCCGGGTGCCGGTCAACCAGGACGGCGAGGTCGCCGGCTTCGAGCGGATGGCGCCCGAGGCGGCGATGCGCTGCGCGCTGGACGGGGCGATGACCGTGGACGCGGCGCTGGTGACCTTGGACTTCGGCCTGCGCCATGGCCTGCTGGCCGGTCCGCTGGCCGCAGCGGCCCAGGCCGCGCTGGCGCCGCTGCGCGTGCAGCGGCCCCGCTGAGACGCGTCAGCCCGCGAACGAGCGCCCCAGCGCAAACACCGAGTTCGGCGCGCTCACCGTCAACGGGGCCAGCACCGGGTTGCGCGGCAGGCTGCGCCGCGGCGACGGCGTCTCGATCGCCACGCCTTGGGCCAGCTGCTCGTCGACCAGGCTCTGCAGCGAGACGGCGGCCATCTGCTGCAGCATGGCCGTGGCCAGCCGGCGCCACAGCGCGTCGGACAGCGGGTGCGCGCGCTCGCCGGGCACCGGCGAGTCGGCACCCTCGTCGACGGCGGTGACGATGTCGGCCACCGAGATCTCGGCCGCCGCACGCCCCAGCGTGTAGCCGCCGCCCGGGCCGCGCGTGCTGGCCACCAGCCCGCGGGTGCGCAGCCGGCTGAACAGCTGCTCCAGGTAGGACAGCGACACGCGCTGGCGGTTGGCGATGGCGGCCAGCGCCACCGGGCCATTGCGTTCGCGCAGAGCCAGGTCGATGAGGGCGTCGACGGCGAAGCGGCCCTTGGTACTCATGCGCATGGCAAGGTCTCCTGATGTCACTGGCGGCTCATCCGGCCGCGGAGACTGCAATCTAGGGATGCGCCCTCATCAAGTAAATTCGATTATTGGGGTTATTTCAGTTCGAGAAAAACGAATCATGAACTACAAGCACCTGCACTACTTCTGGGTTGCCGCCAAGGCCGGTGGCGTGGTGCGGGCCGGCCAGCAGCTGCACACCACGCCGCAGACGCTGTCCAGCCAGATCAAGCTGCTGGAGGAGCGCCTGGGGCGCCGGCTGTTCGAGCGCAGCGGGCGCAAGCTGGCGCTCACCGATGACGGCCGTGAGGTGCTGCGCTATGCCGACGAGATCTTCGCGCTGGGCAGCGAGCTGGAGGCGGCGATGCGCGGCGCGCCGCGCGGCACCGGCCGCGCCGAACTGGAGTTCCGCGTGGGCGTCGCCGAGCTGGTGGTCAAGTCCATGGCCTACCGGCTGCTGGAGCCCGCACTGTCCTTGCCCGAGCCGGTGCGGCTGGTGTGCAGCGAGGGCGGCATGGACGACCTGCTGGCACAGCTGGCGCTGCACCGGCTGGACCTGGTGATCAGCGACCAGCCGCTGCCCCAGCGCGTCAGCGTGCGCGCCTTCAACCACCCGCTGGGCAGCTCGCCGATGAGCTTCTTCGCCGCGCCGTCCCTGGTCGCCACGCTGCGCGGCGACTTCCCGGCCTGCCTGGACGGCGTGCCCATGCTGCTGCAGGGCGCGGGCTCGGTGGTGCGCCAGCAGATCGAGAGCTGGCTGGTGCAGCAGCAGCTGCGGCCACGGGTGGTCGGCGAGTTCGACGACGGCGCGCTGATGAAGGCCTTCGGCCGCGAGGGCCGCGGCGTGTTCGTCGCCCCGCGCGTGCTGGAGGAAGAGATCGCCGCGCTGTACGGCGTGCAGGTGGTCGGACGCAGCGACGAGATCGTCGAGACCTTCTACGCGATCTCGGTCGAGCGGCGCATCAGCCACCCCTGCGTGGCCGCGATCCTGCAGGCGGCGCGGGCCGAGCTGTTCGGTCCGGCCTGAGCGGGCAGCGGCGGCGCGAGGTGGTCGCGCACCGCCGCCCTGTTCAGGACGGCGCACGGCGCCGATCTCAGCGCCGGGCCCCCGAGGCGCGCTCGCCGCCGCCCTCGGCCCGGTCGCCGCGCTCGCCGCGCTCGCCCCGGTCGCGCCGGTCAGGTTCGCGGCTGCTGGTGCGGTAGTCCGGCGGCACGCGCATCAGCGCGGCGTCGGGCTCGCCGCGGCGCAGGTTGCTCAGCCGGTACAGGGTCTCGCCACTGCGCGGGTCGAAGTCGCGCGACTGCAGCGTGACCATCAGCTCGGGCGAGGTCCAGACCTCGCGCACGATCTCGATGGGCCTCTCGTTGCCGATCTGCCCGGCCGGGATGGTCCAGGTGGTGCGCTCGCCGTTGGCGCGCAGGCCCTCGATCTCGCGTGCCGGCAAGGGCTGCGTCACGCCCGGGCCGCGCGGCGCCAGCGTCGCGGCGCGCCACTGCACCGCCGGCGGCGGCACGCCCCACTCGGCCGATGGCGGCAGCCCCTCGCCGCCCTGCAGCCGGATCACCTGCACCTGCTGCACGCCGCCGTCGCTGCGCGTGACCACCACCGGCGTGGCCGGTGCCGGCGCCAGCGTGTGGCTCGGCGCCAGCGGTGGCGTGGGCGGCGCGGGCGGTGCCGCCGGCACGGGTGGTGCCGGGGGCGTACCGGGCACCACATGGCGCATGCGCTCGGCCAGCGACTTGGCCCACTCGCGCATGCGCTCGGCATAGTCGCGCCAGCTGGGGTCGTCGAAGGCCTGGTCGACCCCGGTGACGATGCGCAGGCCGTCGCGGCCGCGGCGCGCGGTCTTGCGCTCCGGGTCCAGCACCCAGCTCTCGCGCGCCACCGGGTCGTCCAGGTAGACCAGCTTGCGCGAGCCGCGCTCCAGTTCCTGGCGTGTGCGGCCTTCGCCGTCGCGGCACAGGCGCGTCGTGCGCTGCTTCACGATGCGGTTGGGCGCGCCGCCGCCGGCGTCGGGCAGCCATTGCACGGTCTCGTGCACGGCGTCGGCGCAGAAGGGCGCGCCCTTGATCACCCGCGCCGCCGCGGTGTCGGCGCGCAGCCGGGTCTCGATCTCGACGGCGTGGCGCGTGGCCTCGGCCTGCGCCAGCTGCACGGTGCGCTCGGGTGCCTGGGCCTCGCCGGCGGCCAGCGCCGGCGGCGCCAGGGCCGGGCCGGCGAATGCCGTGGCGCAGGCCAGTGGCAGCAGCGTGCGCCGCAGGGGCGGCAGCGGATGCGTGTGGGGGGTCATGGTCGGGGTCCTCGGGTGGGTGCGGGTGCAGGGGTGACCGGGGCGGCGGCGGCGCTCAGGGCGGGAAGCGCACCGCCAGCACCTGGCCGGAGGCGTTCATCAACAACTCGGCGCGCACCGCCCGCCCGGGGCTGGCGGGGTCGTAGGGCAGGCCCATCGCGGCCAGGCGCTCGCCGCTCAGCTCGGCCTGCACCAGCCAGGCCGGCGCGGCGCGGCCGGCCATGTCCTCGGGCCAGCGCTCGGGCGGCACCAGGGCCAGGAAGCCACCCGGGCGCAGACCATCCTCGGCCAGTCCTGGCGCGCGCAGCATCAGCAGCGCCGAGGCCGCCAGCACGGTGGCGCACAGCGCCGCGCCCGACCACGCCCAGCCCCGGTGGCGGCGCGCAGCCTCGCGCGGGTCGGCCGCGCCAGCGGCGGTGGCGCCGGCGGGCACCAGGCCCACGGCACGCGGCGCAGGGGCCGTCAGCGGCGCGCGGCCCGCCGCCAGACGGGCGTGCGACGCGGCGGCGGCGATACGCCCCTGCAGCTGTGCCGGCGGCTGCTGCAGGTCCAGTTCGCCGGCGGCACGCCGCAGCGCCTCGGCCAGCGTGATCGTGTCGCGGGTGTCGCGGGAGGGGTTCTGGGTCATGGCCGGTCCTCGCTGCCGTCGGCGGCCAGGGCCGCCGCCAGCTTGTGCCGCGCCCGGTGCAGCCGGGTGCGCAAGGTGTTCAGTTCGATGCCGGCGATCTGTGCCGCCTCGGCGTAGGGGCGTTCCTGCAGGTCGACCAGCACCAGCGCCTCGCGGAAGGCCGGGACCAGCGCGCGCAGCGCGCGCCAGACGCGCTGGCCGTCCTGCGCGCGCACCAGCAGCGCCTGCGGGTCGGCGGCGGCGTCGGGCTCGCCCGGGTCGTCGGCACCGACCTCGTCCGGTTCGGGGAGCGCCTGCTCGCGCTGCCCGCGCCGCCATTGCGCCGCCAGCGCATGCCGCGCCGCGCCGGCCAGGTAGGCGCCCAGGCTGCCCTGCGCCGGGTCGAAACCCTCGGGGCGCGCGGCCAGCGCGACGAAGGCGTCCTGCGTCGCGTCGGCGGCCCAGGCGGCGTTGCCACACAGCGCCAGCGCGTAGCGGTAGACCGGGCCGGACTCCTGCCGGTAGACCTCGGCCAGCGCGGCGCCGTCGCCCACCGCCAGGCGGCGGCACAAGGCCTCGGGGCCGGACGGGGCCCGGCGGGCGCGGCCGGGCAAGGTCCAGGGAACGAAGGACATCATCGGATTGGATCGCGTCGGGGGCGGCGGCGGGCGCGGGCGGCCTGGGCGGGCCAGGCCTGCGCCCGCTGGCCGGTGTCTCTCTGCATCGTTGCCCGGTATTGGCCCGGCGGTGAACAAAAGTTCCCGCCCGAGGGCCAGGGCAGGCGTCCGCTTCGTCGCGCGGCGGTGCAGCCTGTCGGGCCGCTACCCGGCGCGTCGCAGCGTGCTGGCCGGCCGGCGCCGTGTTTGTACAGTGCGATGCAACGACAAGCCCCAGGGGTAGCGCCGCCTGACGGCCGCGCCCCGCGCCCAGAGCCTCCCTCCGCCCCGCCAAGATGAACGCCGCCGCCCCGCCCACCCCTGCCCCCGGTTCGCGCTGGCAGCGCTTCGGCAGCGCCTTCATGCGCGGCTTCCATGCCTACGCCAACTGGCTGGTGGGCATCAGCTGGACGCGCTTCACCGTGCTGGCGGTGGCGCTGCTGGTCATTGTCGCCATCGTCCACGACCAACCGCCCTTCACCTGGACCCTGACCGAGCGGGTGCAGGACGACCGGCCCCGGGTGGTGCGCCCGGCCAAACCGCCCAGGCCGCCCAAGGCCGCGCCCGCGCCCAAGCCGCCGGCGGAGACGGGTTCCGAACCCACGGTGCGCATCGAGGCGCCGGGCCGCGACGGCGGCGTCGAGATCTCGATCGGCAGCCATGGCGTCACCATCGGCCCGCGGCGCGCCGCGGGCGCGGCTTCGGCGGCCTCGGCAGCGCCGGCGGCCCCGGGCGCAGCCGCCTCGGCCGCCGCCAAGGATGGCACCGTGGCCACCATCCGCCTGCCCGCCGGCGAGATTGCCGACGCGGTGCGCGAGGCGCTGGAGGAGGCCCGCGCCGAGATCGAGTCGGCCCGCGCCGAGGCCGAGGCCGCGCGCGCCGAGGCCGAGGCCGCGCTGGTCGAGGCCAGCGAGCCGCGCTGGCGCACGCGCACCACGCGCATCGGCATCGGGGACCTGCTGATGCAGTTCACCGTGCTGTGGGTGGTGGCGTCGATCGCGATCAAGATCACCTACAAGGGCCGCATCCAGGCCGAGGCCAAGGCCGCGCAGGCCACCGAGACCGCCGAGGCCGAGAGCCTGCGCCGCCAGGTCGTCGAGGCGCGCATGGCGGCGATGCAGGCGCAGGTGGAGCCGCACTTCCTCTTCAACACCCTGGCCAGCATCGACCACCTGATCGAGACCGACCCGGCGCGCGCCAGCCAGATGCAGAAGAACCTGATCGCGCTGCTGCGCGCCAGCATGCCGACCATGCGCGAGGCCGGCGGCAACGGCGGCAACGGCGGGCTGCGCGACCTGGCGCGCGAGATGGCGGTGATCCGGCCCTACCTCGAGATCCTGAAGGTGCGCATGGAGGAGCGGCTGCAGACGCAGATCGACGTGCCCGACGGGCTGCTCTCGGCCGAGTTCCCGCCGATGATGATCCAGACCCTGGTCGAGAACGCGATCAAGCATGGGCTGGAGCCCAAGGCCGACGGTGGCTGCCTGCGCGTGGTGGCCGAGATCGTGCACGGCAAGCTGCAGGTGACGGTGGCCGACACCGGCCTGGGCTTCGGCCGCGCCGCCACCGCCGGCACCGGCGTGGGCCTGGCCAACATCCGCGAGCGGCTGCAGATGCTCTACGGCCCCAAGGCCACGCTCACCGTCAGCGAGAACCAGCCCAGCGGCACCGTGGTCCGCATCACGGTGCCCTACCAGGTGCACCAGGGGAGCGGCGAATGAACGGGGTGGCGACGACGCGGTCGCCGCGCCGGCTCTGGCCCTGGGTGCTGCTGGCGCTGGGGCTGGGCCTGCTGGCGCTGGCGGCCGCCGGCGCCTGGCTGCTGGTGCTGGCCATCGAAGGCGCGCGCGAGGGCCTGCAGATCGTCATCGACGGCCGCCGGCTGGAGCTGCCCGAGCTGCGCGACGCGCACTGGGCGGCGGCCTTCGCCGGGCTGCTCGCGGCGCTGCTGGTGCTGCTGGTCGCCGTGCCGCTGGCGCTGCTGGCCGCCGGCCTGGCGATGGCGCTGGGTCTGGTGGCGGTGCTGCTGGCGGGGGCCGTGGTCACGGCCCCGGCATGGTGCCTGGCCTTGCTGCTGTGGTGGGCGCTGCGCCGGCGCGACGCCACGGCCGCGGCGCAGCGCCCCGAGCCGCGCCGCGACCCCGCGTAGCGTCGCGGGCGCGCCCGCCCGCCAGCCCCGGCAGCGGCACAACGCGTTACGCTGCCGGCCTCGCACCGCCAACGACCCCACCCGATGAGCAACGACACCCCCGCCCCGCGCGCCGTGCTGGCCGACGACGAACGCCTGATGCGCGAGCAGCTGCGCGCGCGCCTGAAGGAGGTCTGGCCCGCGCTGGAGATCGTGGCCGAGGCCAAGAACGGCCTGGAGGCGGTGCAGCTGGTCGACGAGCACCGCCCGGACATCGTCTTCCTCGACATCCGCATGCCCGGCCTGACCGGCGTCGACGCGGCGCGCCAGATCATGCAGCTGCCGCCACGCGAGGGCGACGACGAGGACGACGAGCTGCTGCCCGAGATCGTCTTCATCACCGCCTACGACCAGTACGCGGTGCAGGCCTTCGAGCAGGGCGTGGCCGACTACGTGCTGAAGCCGGCCGAACGCGAGCGGCTGCAGCTCACCGTGCAGCGCATCCAGCAACGCCTGGCGGCACGCGCCGGCGGCGAGGCCGGCGGCGGGCCCAACCTGCAGCAGCTGCTGCACCAGCTGGCCGGCAAGCTCAACCCCGGCGGGCCGCCGCAGCACCTGCAGTGGATCCAGGCCAGCGTGGGCCAGAGCATCCAGATGATCCCGGTCGACGAGGTGCTGTTCTTCATCAGCGACGAGAAGTACACGCGGGTGCAGACGGCCCAGGTCGAGGCGCTGATCCGCAAGCCGATCAAGGAGCTGGTCGACGAGCTGGACCCGCGCCAGTTCTGGCAGATCCACCGCAGCACCCTGGTCAACGTGAAGGCCATCTCGGGCGTGGCGCGCGACTACCGCGGCAAGCAGATCGTCAGCGTCAAGGGCCACGACCAGAAGCTCGAGGTCAGCCGCAGCTACACCGGGCTGTTCAAGGGCATGTGAGCCGCCGCGCGGCGGGCGCGGTGCCTCAGCCGCGGCGGCGCGGCTTCGGCGGCGCGGCGGCGCGCGCCCGCGCTGCCACGCTGTCCGGCGTGTCGCCCAGCAGGTAGCGCGCGCCGTCGCCGGCCGTGGCCGCCAGATCCTGCGGGTTGTACAGCGCGCAGTCGGTCAGCGACAGGCAGCCGCAGCCCACGCACTGCGCCAGCCGCTGGCGCAGCACCTGCAGCGCCTCGATGCGCGCGTCGATCAGCGGCTGCCAGCCGCCGGCCAGGCGCTGCCAGTCGGCCTTGGTCGGGGTGCGCCCGTCGGGCAGCGTGGCCAGCGAGGCCCGCACCTGCTCCAGCGGCAGGCCCACGGTCTGCGCGGCGCGGATGAAGGCCACGCGGCGCAGCACATGGCGCGGGTACAGCCGCCGGCCGCCGGCGCTGCGCGTGCCGGCGATCAGGCCCTGCTCCTCGTAGAAGCGCAGCGCGCTGGCGGCCACGCCGCTGCGCCGCGCCAGCTCGCCGATGGCGATCAGGCCGGCGGGGTCGCTGCGCGGGGGCGGTGGGCCCGCTGCACGCGGGGGGCTTGACTTCAAGTTCACTTGAACTTGGATAGTACCGGCTCCGAAACACGCTGACCACCCCGGCGGCCCCGGCAGGCCGCGCCGTCCGCCCCGTCCGCCCCGACTTCCACCGCAGGAGCCCGCCATGCAACCGATCGCCATGCACCCGTCCGCAGCGCCCCACGACCCGTCGCCGGCTCTGCCGCCCGCGCCGACGCCCCTTGCGCGCGGGCCTGCGCGGGCGCCACAGCCCCGCCCCGCGCCCGGTGCCGACGCCGCGCTGCGCGCGCTGCTCGACCAGGCCCAGGCGCTGGCGCCCGAGTACGGCGGCGGCCTCACGCTGCACCTGCCGATGGCGCTGCAGGCGCTGCACGCGCTGGGCGCGTCGGTGGCGCAGCTGCAGGCCTTGTTCGAGCGGCACGCAGCGCAGCTGCCGCGCCGCGGCGCGGCCGTCGCGCCGCGGCTGGACGCCGGCTGGCGGCTGCAGCGCGGCCGTTTCGAGGCCTTCGAGCCGCTGCGCGCGCACTTCATGGCCGCCCTGGCGCAGCAGGGGCGCGACGCCACGCTGCGCGCCGCGCTGCCGGCGCTGGTGGATGGCGTCTCCGGCGGGGCCTTCCACGGCGTGATCCGCGTGGCCCACGCGGTGCAGGCCGGGCACGACCCCGAGCTGGCCTCCGGCCTGGCCTACTGGGCCGTGCGCCACGCGCCGCTGGCCGCGCCGGCGCCGGGCCACGAAAGGCTGCCGCTGGCGCTGCCCGACTGGGTCGGCGCGCTGCAGGCGCTGCCCCGCGGCGGATTGCCCGAGCGCGCGCCGCTGATCGCCGAGCGCATCCAGCGCCACCACCAGCGCCCCGGCGCCGCCGCGCTGTGCGATGCGCTGGACCGCTCGGCCGGGCCGCGCGCCACGCTGCAGGCGCTGGCCTGCGCCGCAGCCCGGCACTACGCCGGCAGCGCCAACCTCACGGTGCTGCATGTCGTCACCTCGGCGCATGCGCTGCTGGCGCTGCTGCCCTGGCTGGACGATGCCGACGGCGCGGTGCGCCACTTCGCCCGCGCCGTCGGCGCCGGGCTGCTGGCCAGCGCGCATGACCCGGCGCCGCCGCGGCTGCGCGACGCGCCCGAGGCGCGCGACTGGGAAGCGCTGCGCCAGGCCACCTTGCATGCGCACGAGGAACACCAGATCAAGCTGGTGGCCGCCTGCATGCAGCGCGCCGCCGAATGGGGCCCGGAAGGCGAACAGGACCTGCTGGCCGCTTCGCGGCGCGTGGTCGCACTGCATGCGCCGCGTGCCGCCGCGCGGGAGGCCGCATGAGCGCCGCCGGCGACGCCCACCCCGGCGTGCCCGCGACCCTGGGCTTCGACCACCTGCATGTGCAGGTGGCCGACCGCGCCGCGGCGCAGGCCTGGTATGCGCGCGTGCTGGGCCTGCGGCCGGTGGCCGCGCTGGCGCACTGGGCGCAGGGCGGTGGGCCGCTGGTGCTGGCCGACGCCGGCGGTGGGGTGCACCTGGCGCTGTTCGAACGCGCCCCGGCGCCCGGCGAGCGGCCGCTGCTGGCGCTGCGCGTGGATGCCGCCGGCTTCACCGACTGGCGCAGGCACCTGGAACGCGAGCTCGGCGCGGCCCCGGCCTTCGAGGACCATGGCGAGGCGCTGTCGCTGTACTTCGCCGACCCCGACGGCAACGGCTACGAGATCACCTGCTACGAGGTCGACGCGGCGCTGCGCGCAGCCTAGACACGGCGCTGCGGCGCAGCCGATCGCTCAGGGGCTGGGTGCTGCGGCCCTGCCGCCCGGCGCCGCTTGGTCCGCGCGCGGCGGCAGCCAGCCGGCGATGCACCACTGCGCCGCCCAGTAGCTGGACAGGATCCACAGGCTGGCCAGCGGCAGCGGGCCGGCGAACTTGTTCGTCGCCAGCAGCGCGTCGCTGGCGACGAACAGCGCCCCGCCCAGCGCCAGGCGCGCGCCGCGCGGCTGGCCGTCCCACCACAGCACCGCCGCCTGCGCCGCCATCGCCGCCAGCGCCACCACGTAGACCGCCACCGGCAGCTGCAGCGCCGCCGGCACGCCGGGCCACAGCTGCAGCAGCACGGCGCCGGCGATCAGCGCGTAGCCGACGAAGGCCAGCGGCCGCGCCGCCAGCCGCACCCGGCGCGTGAAGGCCACCAAGTAACACAGGTGCGCCAGCAGGAAGCTGACCAGGCCGGGCAGGAAGCCCTCGCGCGGCCACAGCAGCGCCACGTCGCCGGCCAGCGACAGCCACAGCCCGGCCAGCAGCCAGCGCCGCGCGGCGTCGCCCGGCTCGCCGCGCTGCATCGCGTAGGCGATCAGCGCCAGCGTGGCCAGCGGCTTGAAGGCGAAGTTCATCCAGCGCTGGTCCAGCGCCCAGGGCGCCGACACGATGGCCAGCGCGCCGAAGACCACGGCCAGCGCCGTGAGCCGGCGCGCGGTGAGCCGGCGCACCGCCGGGTGCGCCGCCTGGGGCCGCGGCGGCAGGCCCAGCGGTTCGTCGGTCATCGGTTCTCCTCCTGAGGTGAACGGGCTTCGCCCGGCACCTCAGCCCCCCTCGGGGGGCGGGCCGGGCTGGCCCGGCCCTGGGGGCCCATGTCTGCTGCAGCCGCCGCCTGCGACGCGGCGCCGCCCTTGCTGGCCAGCGACTCGCGCAGCTTGCGCAGCCGCTCGCGCGGGTCCTCGCGGGTCTGCGTCTCGTGCAGCCGCATCTCGTCGACGAAGCGGCTGGCGCGCGCCGGCACCAGCGTGCGGCCCTTCTTGCGCCGGCGCAGCGTGCTCACCAGCAGCGTGGTTCGGGCGCGCGTGATGCCCACGTACATCAGCCGGCGCTCCTCGTGCAGGCGCTCGGGCGTCATCTCCTCGTCGTCGGAGCGGAAGGGCAGCAGGCCCTCGACGACGCCGGCCAGGATCACGTGCGGCCACTCCAGGCCCTTGGCTGCGTGCAGCGTCGACAGCGTGACCACGTCCTGGTCCTCGCTGCGCTCGGCCAGGCTGATGATCACGCTGATGGTCTGCGCCACCTGCAGCACGTCCTGCTCGGGCGCGATGTCGCCGCTGCCGTCGGCCGCCACCTTGCCGCCGCAGCGCCGGGCGATCCAGTCGACGAAGTCCAGCACATTGGCCCAGCGCGCGGCGGCCAGCTTCTCGCTGTCCTCGCCGTCGTGCAGGTGGCGTTCGTAGCCTATTGCTTGCAGCCAGTCCATCAGCAGCGCGCGCGCCGCGGCCTCGCCGCGCGCGGCCTTGGCGCGCTCCTGCAGGCTCTGCACTTCACGGCCGAACTCGTGCAGCGCCGCCACCGCCTTGTCCTTCAGCGAGCTGGCCAGGTTGGGCGAGAACAGCGCGCCGAACAGGCTCAGCTTCCAGGCCGCGGCGAACTCGCCCAGCGCGGCCAGCGTGGTGTGGCCGATGCCGCGCTTCGGCGTGGTGACGGCGCGCAGGAAGGCCGGGTCGTCGTCCTCGTTGACCAGCAGGCGCAGCCAGGCGCACAGGTCCTTGATCTCGGCGCGGTCGAAGTAGCTGGTGCCGCCCGAGACCTTGTACGGGATCTGCGCCGCGCGCAGCTTCTGCTCGAAGACCCGCGCCTGGTGGTTGGCGCGGTAGAGGATGGCGAAGTCGGCGAAGCGCACACGCCCGTCCTGCGCGCGCAGCGCCTGGATGCGCGAGACGGCGCGCTCGGCCTCGTGCTCCTCGCTGTCGTTGTCGGCCACGCGCACCGGCTCGCCGTCCCCGAGGTCGCTCCACAGCTTCTTCTCGTAGAGCTTGGGGTTGGCCGAGATCACCGCGTTGGCGGCGCGCAGGATGTGGCCGGTGCTGCGGTAGTTCTGCTCCAGCGGGATCACGGTCAGCGCCGGGTAGTCCTGCGGCAGGCGCCGGAGGTTCTCGATGGTGGCGCCGCGCCAGCCATAGATGCTCTGGTCGTCGTCGCCCACGGCGGTGAAGGGTGTGCAGTCCTTGCCCTTCTCCGCAGGTTCGCCGACCAGGCCCTTCAGCAGCTCGTACTGCACCGCGTTGGTGTCCTGGTACTCGTCGACCAGCACATGGCCGAACAGCGCCTGCCACCTGGCGCGCACGGCGGCGTCGCGGCGCAGCAGCGCCAGCGGCAGGCCGATGAGGTCGTCGAAGTCCACCGCCTGGTAGGCGGCCAGGCGCTCCTGGTAGCGCTGCATCACGCGGGCGGCCACGCGCTCGTCGTCGCTGGCGGCCGCCGCCGCAGCGCCCTCGGCGTCCAGGCCCCGGTTCTTCCACAGGCTGATGGCCCATTGCCAGCGGCGCGCCAGCGCGTTGTCGCTGCAGCCACCGGCGTCGCGCAGCACCCCGAGCACGTCGTCGGCGTCGAGGATGGAGAACTGCGGCTTCAGGCCCAGCGCCGCGCCGTCGCTGCGCAGCAGGCGCACGCCCAGGCTGTGGAAGGTGCTGATCGCCAGCTCGCCGGCGGCGCGCGGCCCGACCAGGGCCTTGGCGCGCTCGCGCATCTCGGCGGCGGCCTTGTTGGTGAAGGTGATGGCGGCGATGCGCTTGGCCGGCAGGCCGGCCTGCAGCAGCGCGGCGATCTTGTGCACGATGACCCGCGTCTTGCCCGAGCCGGCGCCGGCCAGCACCAGGCAGGGGCCGTGCTGGTGGCGCACGGCCTGCATCTGGGCGGGGTTCAGCGAGGCCGGCGGCGCGCTGCTCGAAGGACGGGGCATGGGGCGGCGGATGATAGCCAGACGCATTCTGGCGCCCGCCGATAATCGGCCGCCGGCACGCCCCCCCGCGCACCGACCGCCCCCATGCAGACACCGGCCCCGCTGAGCCAGCTGATCATCGTCGTCGAGGCGCTGGCCACGCTGGCCTTCGCGCTGTCGGGCCTGCTGGCGGCGGCGCGCCACCGGCTGGATGCGGTGGGCGTGTGCATCGTCACCGGCCTGGCGGCCTTCGGCGGCGGCACGCTGCGCGACCTGCTGCTGGACCGCCGGCCCTTCTTCTGGGTCGAGCACCCGGGCTGGCTATGGGCCATCCTGGGTCTGTCGGTCGCGGCGATGGCGGGGATGCGGGCGCGCCACTTCGCGCCCACCGAACGCGCGATGCTGTGGCCCGACGCGCTGGGCCTGGGCCTGTTCAGCGCCGGCGGCACGCAGATCGCACTGGCGATGCAGCTGCCGGCCATCGTCGCCGTGCTGATGGGGCTGGTGACCGCGGTGTTCGGCGGCGTGCTGCGCGACATCGTCTGCAACCAGGTGCCGCAGGCCTTCAGCGACCACCGGCCCTATGCCGTGTGCGCCTTCGCCGGCGGCTGGGCGCTGGTGGGCATGTTGGCCCTGGGCGCGCCCGACGGGCTGGCGATGGTGGCGGCGGTGGCGGTGGCCAGCGGGCTGCGCGCCGCGGCCATCTGGCGCGGCTGGGAGCTGCCGCGCTGGGACCCCGGCGCGCCGGAGCGCTGACCGGTCCGCCGCCGCGGCGGCACGCTGCGCGCGATCAGCCCAGCACCGGCGCCAGCCGGCGGCGGGCCTCGGCCTCGGCCAGCGCCTCGCGCGCCGCCCAGTCGGCCAGCTGGTCGTCGCCGATGCGGCCGACGTTGAAGTAGCAGGCCTCGGGGTGGGCCAGGTAGAAGCCGCTGACGCTGGCCGCCGGCGTCATCGCCAGGCTGTCGGTCAGGCCCATGTCGATCTCGTCGGCGCGCAGCAGCTCGAACATCGCGCGCTTCACGCCATGGTCGGGGCAGGCCGGGTAACCCGGCGCCGGGCGGATGCCGCGGTACTGCTCGGCGATGAGCTGCTCGTTGGTCAGCGCCTCGTCGGGCGCGTAGCCCCAGAACTCGGTGCGCACACGCTGGTGCAGGCGCTCGGCAAAGGCCTCGGCCAGGCGGTCGGCCAGGGCCTTGAGCATGATCGCGCTGTAGTCGTCGTGGTCGGCGACGAACAGCGCCTCCTTCTTGTCCACGCCCACGCCGGCGGTGACGGCGAACAGGCCGACGTAGTCGTCGGCCACGCCCTTGGGCGCGACGAAGTCGGCCAGGCAGCGGTTGGGCCGCGGCACGCCGGCGATGACCGGGCGCTCGGTCTGCAGCCGCAGCGGGTTCCAGCGCAGCGCCACCTGGCGGCGTGTCTCGTCGGTGTAGACCTCGATGGTGTCATCGTCCACCGTGTTGGCCGGCAGCAGCGCGAACACGCCATGCGCCTGCAGCCAGCGGCCCTCGATCAGCCGCTGCAGCAGGCGCTTGCCGTCGCTGAACACGCGCTGCGCCTCGTGGCCCACCACCTCGTCGCGCAGGATCTCGGGGAAGCGCCCGGCCAGGTCCCAGGTCTGGAAGAACGGGCCCCAGTCGATGCAGGCGGCGATCTCGGCCAGGCCCTGGTTGCGCAGCACGCGGCGGCCTATGAACTTCGGCCTGGGCGGCTGGTACGCGGCCCAATCGATGGGCGTCTTGTTGGCGCGCGCCGCGGCCAGCGGCACGAGCTTCTGCTGCGGCTTGTTGGCATGCTGCTCGCGCACGCGCTCGTAGTCGGCGCGCAGCTCGGCCAGGTAGGCGGCGGCGCGCTCGTCGCTCAGCAGCTCGCTGCACACGCCCACGCTGCGCGACGCATCGGGCACGTAGACCACCGGCCCTTCGTAGTGCGGCGCGATCTTCACCGCCGTGTGCACGCGGCTGGTGGTGGCGCCGCCGATCAGCAGCGGGATCTTCTTGATGCGGAAGAACTCGTCGCGCTGCATCTCGGCGGCCACATGCTGCATCTCCTCCAGGCTGGGCGTGATCAGCCCGGACAGGCCGATCAGGTCGGCGCCCTCGACCTTGGCCTTGGCGAGGATGTCCTGGCACGGGACCATCACGCCCATGTTGACGACCTCGAAGTTGTTGCACTGCAGGACCACGGTGACGATGTTCTTGCCGATGTCGTGCACGTCGCCCTTGACCGTGGCGATGACGATCTTGCCCTTCGGTTTGACGTCGCCCCCCGCGTCCTGCAGCGCCTTCTTCTCGGCCTCGATGTAGGGCAGCAGGTGGGCCACCGCCTGCTTCATCACGCGGGCGCTCTTCACCACCTGGGGCAGGAACATCTTGCCGGCGCCGAACAGGTCGCCGACGACGTTCATGCCGGCCATCAGCGGGCCTTCGATGACGTGCAGCGGGCGGCCGCCGTCGGCGCGGATCTGCAGCCACACCTCCTCGGTGTCGGCGACGATGAACTCGGTGATGCCGTGCACCAGCGCGTGGCTCAGGCGCTCGCGCACCGGCAGCGCGCGCCAGGCCAGCCGCGCGCTGTCGTCCTTGGCCGCGCCCTTGGCGCGGTCGGCGATCTCGATCAGGCGCTCCGCCGCGTCGGGCCTGCGGTTCAGCACCACGTCCTCGACGCGCTCGCGCAGCTCGGGGTCCAGGTCGTCGTAGACCCCGACCATGCCGGCGTTGACGATGCCCATGTCCAGCCCGGCGCGGATGGCGTGGTACAGGAACACGGTGTGGATGGCCTCGCGCACGGGGTCGTTGCCGCGGA
>VFQQ010002644.1_pt1 | contig 19491 bp, 28 predicted proteins | sample 3512341 | NCBI WGS metagenome assembly VFQQ01 (sample SAMN10412373, study PRJNA504923) | tailings metagenome | isolation source: Relicate 2 Philex TSF1 revegetated site | place: Philippines: Tuba, Benguet | collected 2017-08-29 | reverse complement strand
CCAACATCTACCAGCAAGCTGCCAGCGAGCTCAAGGCGCTCAGCTGGCAGCACGAATTTGAGTCGGATGAGGTGGCGTGCGCCGTGCTGGCGCGGCTGCGGCTGCCTCCTGAACAGTGGGTGGCAGCACTGAAGCATATGCGTGCCGAGAAGCTGGCCGAGATGGGGAGCTGGAGAACAGCCATTGACAGCGCATGCAAATCAAGGGGCCGGCGCAGCAAGCAGACGGAAGCTGCGTTGGCAGCCCTGGCAGCCCGCATGGGCTGGAACAGCGTGAAGGAGGGTGTGGCCCAGCTGAAGGCGGCCCTGGCCAAGGGAGACCTCTCTCTCCTCGAGCAGCAGGGCAGCCGCTGGATGGCCCGCATGGCATGGGAGGCACTGCTAGATGCGGATGATGAGGAGGGCGGCATTGTTGTGTGCAAGACCGCCGTGCCGTCTGATATGATTGTGGGCCCGGCAGCCTGCCCCGAGCCAGCAGTGCTGGCCATGCTCAACGACTTGGCTGACACCCACCCCCCAACCGATGTGCGCATTGCACGCATCCAGTATCTGGCCACCCAGCTGCCCATGCTGCAGCGGTCTACCGCCCCGCCAGTGGAGGTGAGTGGCCGATTTGAGCCCGGCAGCATGGCGCAAGCTATTGCCGACAGGGTCATTGCTGGCATGAAGGCAGAGTCTGCCTCTAAGCGCTAAGCAGGCGGTCCTCATGCTCAGCAGTCAGCTTAGCAGCGGACCAGGGCCGCCGGCACAGCAGCATGCTATGGTGCACAGCAGACAGCGCACAGCACGGGCGCTGCTTTGTCGGATGATGCAATCCGCTGTTGCAGCCCAGCCTCGTCGGCTCTTGGCCACCCGGCACTAAATAAGTCACAAATTCTCATTGGCGCTCGTGCCCGGGGGCCATGAGCTGGCGGCGGCTAGGTCACTGATGCGACCGCCTTTGGGCAGCGAAATGGCTCGACAAGAGTTTGCTTTCCCACCACCCACCACTTTTTTTTTTTATAATACTGCTAGGTTCTGCCTCTGCTGCACGCAACCTTGCAGCTCATTGCACGTGCTTGTCTCCTCCGTTGCTGTCGTCCATACACACCCCAGGGGTCCATACACTGTAGTTGGCAACTGTGTTCTGTGATAGCCGACCATGTCACTGCTATTGGGATCTGTAAGTGATTTGCAATGCCACTGCAATGAGCGGGATAAGGAGCTGGCATGCAAAGGTGGAGCACAGCAGGGGATGCAAGGGTTGAAGGTGGACAGCAGCTCCTCTCAGAGTCTGAGAGCCCTGCCATGATGCGGCGCAGGTGACGGCACTGCGGGCCGAATTGCGAGCAAGAGCGGGAGATGGCAGCATTGGCGGCAATGCAGCAGGCGGGAAGCAGCCCATCACAATGACCGTATGTTGTAAATGGGGCGGTTCTGTTGTGGCAGCATGCGGCGCCGCAGGAGCTGGCATACACCCATGCGCTCGTCCTAATGGCCACCAGGCAACTCTGCGGCGCCCGCAGGCAGCAGGCACATGACATCCGCATGCCGGCTTTGCATGTACGCCTTCCTAAGCAAACAAATGTGTAACGTTCAAGATGGTCAACAGGCAGCCCTTGCCGGGTACCGCCTGCCACTGGCAAGATTTTCCCTGATTGCGGACCAGATTGCAGACCGTTCAGTAGGGGACAGCGGTCTGCATCTGAAATGCGGACCGCTCGCCCCTATTGAAGCGGTCCGCACCCTCCTGCCCTACTTCCTAGCTGCAGCCATGCCTGCTTCTCTCCCAACCGGCCAACACTCATCTCATGCCTTCCCCCCTGCTGCCCGCCAACTGCCGGCACAGCACACGACGGCTTGCTGCCCCAGGCGCTCGTAACCTTGGGATGCTCCTCCCCTCCCGGCGCCGCCACTTTCTAAGGTGGGGGCACCGACTTTGGCTTGGCAGCAGGGCAGCCCCAATATAAGTTTGAAACTGTAATTTGAATTCAGCTTATGCTTGGGACTTGGGTGTTGGGGCAAGCAGCCTGCCCAGGCCAGCATGCGGCGTGCTCGGAGGTCCTGAGCGGCGCCCACTGCTGTGCCGCCGTTGCCGCCGCCGCTGCCGCCGCCTGTGGTGCACCGCCGCAGAATTTTTGGCGCATTTCCACACCACCTCATCCACTGGATACTTTGAGTGCCTGCAAGAGATGTCTTGCTGCTGTGTGCAGTCGTTTTCCCTTCGTGCGCCCTTGCAACCACATGCACGCGCTGCCGCTTCCGGCAGCGAACATTCCCAGGGGGAGGGGGGCCATATGAGGGACCCCCGACCGCCACACGACCTTCATCATCAGTGTTATCAAACTGGGTGTCCTAAGTCCATTAGAAAACTGCAAGATGCAGCCCTTTGCTCGACAACCGGCGCCGCCACGGCACAGCATGCACGACGTGCAGGCAGCGCTCTGCCTCGGTTGCCTCGTTCACATCGAACACTCTGATCTCGCGATTCTCGTTCTTTCTGCGTTTCAGTCAGGCATTAGACGGGAACAACCCAAAGCGATGGCGGCCCGCAGCGCAGCCAGCCGGCTGGCGGCGGCTTTTGCGGCCAGCCGGGCCGCCCGCGCCGGTGGCAAGGCTCTAGCAGTCGGAGTAGGTGCCTATGGCCTGTACCAGGCGGGAGAGCAAGCGCTGACGGAGAGGGTGCCCTACGCCGCCGATGGCAGCGGGCGGCGCCGCTTTGCCCCGCCCGCCTGGCTTGCCTCGTGCCTGCCCCCTGGCATGCAGCCGGTGAGAACTGCAGACTGGCAGCAAATTAGTGCATAACAGAGCATCCATGTTGAAACCAGGCTGCCTCGCACAACAATGGGGCATCACACGCCTGCGCCGGCCCGCCTGCCTCCCACCGCTTGATTGCCGCAGGCTGACGCGGCGGCCATTTACAACCTGCCGCCACTGAAGCCGGGTGAGGTTAAAATTCACAACCTTGATACAGATGCGCCAGCCTGGTATCAAAAGCTCGTTCAGGACTCGGTGCTGGCAGTGTTTGCGGCGCTGCAGCAGGAGGCTCGGTCCTGCCCCGACGGCTTTGGCCGCCACATCCTGGTGCGTGCGCGGTTGGGCAGGCAGGGAGTATAGGGTGAAAACAAGCGGCTGCATGCATATCAACGACTTGAAGTCCCAATCCCAACAGGGTGCAACCGCTGACCCCTGCCCTCAGGATGCTGGCATACATGTCATTTTTCATGAGGACGCCCTTGCTGCAGCAGCTCATCCCAATGTGGTGCAACTCTCCCCTTCACTCATTCCTGAGTTGTTTGATTACGCAAACAACGACCTCCAGACAGCCGTCGCTGCCTTCCACTTCATCCTGGCCCACGAAATGGCGCACCTCTACCTGCGTCACACGGTGCGCCCTGCAGGGATGACCACGTACTCAAGGAGACGGCTATCCTGTCATGCACTGCTTCCTGTGGTGCACCCAAGCCCCTGGTTGCCTCCTTGACATTACTCCCTGCAGGCTGAAAAAGAATGGCGGGCATTTAGGCACAAAATGGTGTTGGCCCATCTCATGCACCTCATCAAGCAGATGACTCCTGGTGCCACTTTTGCATCGCCGCCCTCCACAACACCTGCTGGCGCGAGCATCTACCAGCAAACGGCCAGCGAGATCATGGCCCTCAATGGACAGCACGAGTTTGAGGCGGATGAGGTGGCGTGCGCTGTGCTGGCGCGGCTGCGGGTGCCGCCTGACCAGTGGACGGCAGGGATGAAGCTTCTTCGTGCCAGCCAGCTGGCTGGTATGGGCAGCTGGATTACAGGCATTGAGCAAGCCAGCAAGGCAGAGGGGCACGATAGCAAGGAAGCATCAGCTGAGGTGGCAGCGATGGCGGCCCGCATGGGCTGGCCCAGCATTGATGAGGGGCTGGCCCAGCTGAAGGCGGCTTTGGGCAAGAAAGATTTATTTACACTGCGCCAGCAGCGCAGGCGCTGCTTGATGCACATGATGACGAGGGCAGCAACGAAGCCAGGCTTGTTGTCGGCAGCACCCTCCTGCTCCCTGGTATGATTACGGGCCCAGGCACCTGCCCCGAGCCAGAGGTGCTGGCCATGCTCAACGACTTGGCCGACACCCACCCCCCAACTGATGTGCGCATTGCACGCATTCTGCACTTGGCCACCCAGCTGCCCATGCTGCAGCGGTCTACCGCCCCTCCGGTGGAGGTGGGCGGCCGGTTTGAGGCTGGCAGTCTGGCTCAAGCGATTGCAGACAGGGCAGTTGCAAGTGTGAAGGCAGCGACGGCCTCTAAGCGCTAGTAGGCGGTGCGCCTGCTCGGCAGTCGGCTCAGCGGCAGTCCACAGCCAGCAGCACTGCATGCTGCGGCTGCACAGCGCGGCGTTGCCACTGGACCATGCAGTCCCGTGCTGCAGCCCTGCCTCTTTGCTGCAACATGCTGGCCTTGACCCGGCACCTATCAAGGCAGGCCTTCTCCATCGGCAGTCATGCGCCAGGGGCAGCTGGTAGCGGGCCATGGCACGGATGCGATCTGCCGCTTTGGGCAGCAGAGTGGCTCGACAAGAATTCGCTTTCACGCGACGCATAACTGATGCTTTTGAGTTCTGCCCCTGCGGCATGTGACCTTGCAGCTCCTTGCACGTGCTGCTCTCCTCCATTGCTTTCGTCCGTTACACACAAGGGGTCCGTGAAACCATTTTCCTAAGTCGATTGTACTACTGCTCTTGGGGTAATGTAAGTAGTTTGCAATGCATGCAAACGCGCACAGGCAGAACAGGAGCTGGCACAAGGCAACCGTGCACACATGTGTATTATAATGTGCTGCACGTGGCTGAATGGCTTCTCGAGCGGATTTTGGGATTCCTATTAAGCTACTTCTTTGCCTGGGTTGCCACGTCTGCACGCCAGGTCGCTACCTGCTGATGAGCGCTTGGCCAGTGTGAACACCAATGTGGTAAGGGCCAGGCTTGCAATGTGCTGATCAAGATGCGTCGGGACGTGCATGATTCGAGGCGAGACTTCGAGCCCCGCCGCCATGCGGGGCGGCTCCGGAGCATGAGCGGCAGTTCGGAGCAGGCGGCATTGGCGGCAGTGCAGCAGGCAGGAACCAGCCCATTACGATGACCGCAGATCACGCGTGGTACGGTTAAGAATCTCAGCAGCATGTGTTGCTCCAGGATCTGGCATACGCCCAGTCACTGGCAGGCGATCCTCGCAGGGGCTGGCCGTAGCAGAGCCTGGTGACGCCGACGATGGCGGTGGGGCCCGGGCAATCGCTGCTGCCCCTGCGCTGCAGGCAGCATGCAGGCAGCAGGCACACAGCACATGTTCACTTGTATACCTGTATTGCACATACAAGGTTCATTCAGTACAACTAGTCAATGAGCAGATGTGCAATATCCGAGATGGTCAACAGGCAGCTTGCCGGCGCCCCTGCGCAGCATGCAAGCCGCGCCAGGCGGCAGCCAGCCGCAGGGGCCTCGTTCACAGTCTTGCCTCGCCCTCCTGGTCGTCTGAGGTTTACAAGGCTCAATTCAAAGGCCAAGCCATGGCGGCCCGCAGCGCAGCCAGCCGGCTGGCGGCGGCCCTCTTGGCCAGCCGGGCCGCTCGCGTCACTGCCAAGGCCCCGGCGGTCGGAGCGGGCTCCTACTGCCTGTACCAGGCGGGCGCGCGGGCGTTGACCGAAACGGTGCCCTATGCGGCGGACGGCGGCGGTGGGCGGCGCCGCTTTGCCCCGCCCGCCTGGCTGGCCTCCATGCTTCCTGGCATGCAGCCGGTAAGAGTGGCTGGCAAAGTGAACGAATTACAGAGCATCGGGCCTCGCATGACAGAAGAGCACCCACATATGCACCGACCCGCCTGCATCCCACCGCCCCCACCGCTCGATCGATCACCGCAGACGGATGCTGCTGCCATGTTTGACCTGCCGCCCCTGGCGCCGGGCGCCGTGAGCGTCTCCCTCAAGTCGGGCGTGCGGCGAACGACTGGAGAACGACTGGAGAACGACTGGTATCAGCGGATGAGGGAGAACTCTGATCAGGCGCTGTCGGCGGCATGGACGGTGCTGGCGGCCCTGCAGCAGGAGGCTCGGTCTCGCCCCGACGGCTTTGGCCGCCACATCCTGGTGCGTGCCCAATTGGGCAGGCTAGTCGCATTTGCCTGGAAACAGAGGGAGGGTGCATGTATGTACGTCGGCCTGCAACCTTACCACGATGTTATCACTGGCCCCGCAGAAAACTGGCGTCCATGTCATTTCCCGCAGTGATGTTGAGTCCTTTGCAAGTGCAGCACACCCAAATGTGGTGATGCTCCCCTCCCCATTCTTTAGCAAGCTGCACAAGTATGCAGATGGCGACATGCAGGCAGCTGTCGCTGCCTTACACTTCACCCTGGCCCACGAGATGGCGCACCTGTACCTGCGCCACACTGTGCGTCCAGCGGGAGTGAGGTTGCATTCTTGGCAACTGCTCTCTTGTCATGGATTGTTTGCAACTTGGTGGATGTCACAAGTCACAAAAAACTTGTGTCCTGACTCCTTATTCCCTGCAGGCTGAGAATCCATTGTTTGGACAGGAGGCTGGAATGGTCTGGGCGTTTCTTTCTATGGCCTGCCGAGGCGTTGCTGCCGCCATTTTTGGTGCGCCACCATTGACACCTGCTGACATATACCGGGGTGCGGCCAGCGAGATCAGAGCGCGCAGCTGGCAGCAGGTGTTTGAGGCGGATGAGGTGGCGTGCGCCGTTCTGGCGCGGCTGCGGGTGCCGCCTGACCAGTGGACGGCAGGGATGAAGCTTCTTCGTGCCAGCCAGCTGTCCGAGCTTGGCAGCTGGATTGCCAAGGTTGAAGAAACCAGCAAGGCAGAGGGGCAGGACAGCAAGCAGGCAGCTGAGGTGGCAGCAATGGCAGCCCGCATGGGCTGGCCCAGCATTGATGAGGGGCTGGCCCAGCTGAAGGCGGCCCTGGCCAAGGGAGACCTGTTTGAACTGCGCCAGCAGCACAGCCGCTGGCATGCCATCAAGCATTGGCAGGCACTGCGCAATGCGGATGATGAGGAGGGCGGCATTGTTGTGTGCAAGACCGCCGTGCCGTCTGATATGATTGTGGGCCCGATGTCTTGCCCCGAGCCTGCGGCGCTGGCCATTCTCAGTGACCTGGCCGATACCAGCCCACCGATTGAGACCCGCATTGAGCGCATTCAGCTCCTGGCCACGCAGCACGGCACTGCCCTGCCAGCAGAGAGGGGCGGCCATGATGAGTCCAGCAGCATGGCACAGGCGATTGCGAACAGGGCCATTGCTGGCAGGCAGGCGGCAGTCGCAGCTCAGCACTCAGCTTAACGGCAGTCTGGGGCGGCCCAGCAAGGGCGCCAGGCGGTGCATCAGCATGCTGCGGCTGGCAGCAGGCGGCGCGGCGCAGATTGCGGGACCGTGCTTAGGCAGGCTGCGGCTGCACTCCGCCTTGCGCATACTCACAACCATCATGCCGATCCGGGCAGGCCTCAGCCCTGGCGCTGGCGTGCCATGGGGCAGCTACAAAGGACCAGGGCACTAGGCGACCTGTTGCCTTTGAGCAGCAGGATGGCTCAGCAGAAGCTGGGCTGCTTGTGTTGACATCCCGGGCTCAACAGCACCCTGCAACCTAGACACACTTGCACTTCATTTGGCATCACAACTCACTCTTCCATCTCTGCTAGTACCACTATCACACCAGCACGCCACTGCTTGCATGCGACTGGTGCAGCACACGGGATCCTCATTACTGAGCTCTGCAAAACGAGCATCACTCTGCTGGTTCCATCGGGGTCGCAATCCATTTGTAGTTGTAGGTGTAAGCCACATTGTCATGGGCGAGCTCCATGCGTGGCCATAGACAAGCAGCTGCAATCGCGCCAACAGTGACCAGTGGCCAGCAGCAGCAGGTGCCATAAAAAACGCTGACTGTGGGCAGCATGATCCAGCGGAGCAGCTCAACAAGAGAATGGAGGTTCGCTGAAAGGGGCTTTTCCCCTCGCCTTCCACGGCTTGTTTGTCAAGTGGGGGTGGCGCCTGCATGCCGGAGGTCGCCGCTCATGAATGCTAGCCAGCCAGCGGAGCACCTCAGCGGCAATCAGCAGCGTAACTTGCATCATTTAGACAGCAGCACATCGCTGAAACCTTCAGCCTGTTCTAGGCGAGCAACATGGCAGGCTGCAAAGATTGCGCAATGCCGCCCTGCATTCCGCAGCACAGCAGCGCAGGCCGTCCTCAAACAACAAGGCCCCCACAACCTCGGCGGCACTCACGCACCCCAGGAGATGAGGCTGAAGCTGACGACGCCTGGGATGAGCGGGATGTACAGCAGCTGCCACTGCCAAAGTCGGCCATTCATATCAGTGTGCTTGCATTTCTGTGCTTCTGTGGTGCGAACTAGGCATATCTACACCTGAAGGTTGCATTCTAGTCCTCTCCTCCTCGCCCGCCTGCCCCCCTTTACGCCGAGCCAACACGGCACTTGTCATTCGCTCTGCTGCCAATGGCAGCCTGTGTTGAACTCAACCAAGCAGCCAGTTGCACATCACAGCGGTACATGGCCCAGCAGTGTTGCCGGCCAGTCGCCTGGGCAGGATCGCAGCCATTAACGGCAGCAGCAGGGCCCGTGGGCTGCAGCAGGCAATGCGAGCGGCAGGGCAGCGCCATGGTTGAGACGCGTTAATTGGTTACTTGCAATGCTTGTCGAGGTGTCGTTTATTGAGTCTGTGCTTTAGAATCTCGGGATGAAATGAGCAAAGGGCTCATCACAGAGCTGGCATGTGCAGGCATTCCCTGCTACCAGCAGCTCAGCGGCGCTCAGCGGGCGGCGGCGGCAGTGGGGCTGTGTGTGCTGCAGTGAGCGTCTCGCCGGTGATTATGCTTGCATATTTAGCGATGGTCAACCCAATCAGCACGCCCCACCTACGCAGCGAGCCTTGGTTGAGCAGCAGCGGAACCGCTTTCCGCCCAGACCGCGCGCGTCTCAGCGCGGGTCCAGCATCGCTCATGAAGGTTTCATTGTACAGCGGTCGGTGGTGTCAGCACTCAAAATAGCTGAACGACCAGAAAGGGAGCAGCGACAAGTGCTCGTTTCCGGGCCCCGCGCGCCTTGCCATGCCGATGTAACAAGTCCACCAGGTGGGAAGTTGTTATTTTTGGCCCTGCGGTAGCGATGCATCCACCTCCGCCGCTGCCGCCGCTCTGCTGCCGCTGCGCCTGCGCCTGTTAGGAGTGGGGCTGATTGCATCGCAGATCTGGGCTGCAAACTACAACTGGCTGGATTACACGGTTCGGGACCATTGCATTTGGGTCGCGATTGCCTGGTTCAGCCATGCAGCTGACAATCAGCTGCCCCGCGTAAGGCCAGGCATTGGCAGCACTGCTGGTCGGGGATGCTGGGACGGCTGCTGTTTTATTGGGATTATGCATGTCACTGTCACTGCCATGCACAGGTGGCGGGAACGGAGCCGGCGGCACGGATATGTGGTTTCTCCCACAAGGGTATGTGACGCAGGAGCGTGCAGGGGGCAAGCAGCGCCGCCCGGCGCACCTGATGCTCTTCGCGGCGAGCGAGATCGACAGTGCGGTGCTGCGGCGGGCAGCAACTGTGACAGTACAGCAGGCTGCAGCCAGCATGTTTAGTTATCACAGCGAAAGCCTTACTGTTTTGGGTTTTGCAGAAGGTCCGCCCCAGCAGCTCTCACGCGCTCAGCCCTGCATTCACCATGCGGCCCGTGGCCCATGGTGGTGGGTCGGCCGCTGTCGCAGGCGGCCGAGGCAGCAGGCAGCAGGCATGTACAGTGGTTTTTGCCTGCATTGCTCATGTGACATCCTTAGAAGAAAGCAACAATTAAGTGAGCAAATGTGCAAGATCCGAGAGGCCCATAGGCACGGCAGCACAACGCGTTGGCCGCCGCCTGCGCAGCATGCACGCCGTGCCAGCGGCAGCCAGCCGCATGGGGCCTCGGTCACATAGAACAGTCTACTGCCCGCCTTCTAGCCCACCAGTGACCCTAAATAGCCCAATTTGAGGCCGATTAATGGCGGCCCGCAGCGCAGCCAGCCGGCTGGCGGCCACAGCCAGCCGGGCCGCGCGCGCAAGTGGCAAGGCCCTGGTAGCCGGATCGGCCGCCTATGGCCTGTACGCGGCGGGCGGGCAGGCGTTGACCGAAAGTGTGCCCTATGGTGGGCGGCAGCGGTTCGCGCCGCCCGCCTGGCTGGAATCGTGCTTGCCTGACATCTTGCAGCCGGTAAGACTGATTGCATGCCGAGCATCCATAAGTTCATACTATGAGATAGGCTGTGTCAGGCGACAGTGAAGCATCGCACGCCTGCGCTGACCCTCCTACCTCCCACTGCCGCAGACGAACGCTGCAACCAAGTTCAACTTGCGGCCGCTGGCGCAGGGCGAGGTTTTGGTCGGCATTGATTCCAGCTTCCCCGAAGACCACTGGCTCCGGCGCATGTATGAGGACTCTGCGCGGGCGGTGCTGGCGGCGCTGCAGCAGGAGGCTCGCTCCCGCCCCGACGGCTTTGGCCGCCACATCCTGGTGAGGCATGATGGGCAAGCACGGGGTATGGCGTGGAAACAGGGGGGAGGATGACGTTGTGCACGTCGGCTTGGAGTCTTACCACGATGTGACTGCTGGCTCCCACAGGAAACCGGCGTACATGTCATTTTCCGCAGTGACTCCAAGTCCTTTACAAGTGCGGCACACCCCAACGTGGTGATGCTCCCCTCCCCATTCTTTAGCAAGCTGCACAAGTATGCAGATGGCGACATGCAGGCAGCTGTCGCTGCCTTACACTTCACCCTGGCCCACGAGATGGCGCACCTGTACCTGCGCCACACTGTGCGTCCAGCGGGAGTGAGGTTGCATTCTTGGCAACTGCTCTCTTGTCATGGATTGTTTGCAACTTGGTGGATGTCACAAGTCACAAAAAACTTGTGTCCTGACTCCTTATTCCCTGCAGGCTGAGAATCCATTGTTTGGACAGGAGGCTGGAATGGTCTGGGCGTTTCTTTCTATGGCCTGCCGAGGCGTTGCTGCCGCCATTTTTGGTGCGCCACCATTGACACCTGCTGACATATACCGGGGTGCGGCCAGCGAGATCAAGGCATGCAACTGGCAGCAGGTGTTTGAGGCGGATGAGGTGGCGTGCGCCGTTCTGGCACGGCTGGGGGTGCCGCCCGAAAAGTGGGCGGCAGGGATGAAGGTTCTTCGTGCGCGTGAGCTGGCTGAGCTGGGCAGCTGGATAGACAAGATTGAAGAGAACAGCAAGGCAGACGGGCAGGGCAGCGGGCAGGCAGCTCAGGTGGCAGCTGATCAGATGGCAGCACGCATGGGCTGGCCCAGCATTGATGAGGGGCTGGCCCAGCTCAAGGCGGCCCTGGCCAAGGAAAACCTGTCTGAACTGCGCCAGCAGCACAGCCGCTGGAACACGATCAAGCACTGGCAGGAACTGGTTGATGCGGCTGATGAGGAGGACAACTTTGTTGTTGTCGGCAAGACCGTTGTGTCGTCTCACATCGTTGCGGGCCCAATAGCTTGCCCCGAGCCTGCCGCGCTGGCCATTCTCAGTGACCTGGCTGAAACCAGCCCACCGATTGAGACCCGCATTCAGCGCATTCAGCTCCTGGCCACCCAGCCGCCCATGCGGACCACTGTCCCGCCAGTGGAGGTGGGCAGCCTTGATGAGCCCAGCAGCATAGCTCAGGCGATTGCGGACAGGGCCGTTGCTGGCCTGAAAGCGGTGTCTAGGGCTTAGGCAGGCCAGGACCAACGCGCGGCAGGCGGCGCTTGATGCCCGGCAGTCAGCTGACCGGATTCCAGGCAGTTGCCGGCACGGGCGCACGGCAGCGCACCAGCATGCTGCTCCCGGCACCAGGCGGCGCACAGTGCAGGCACCGCCCACGCCTGTATAACCATTGCAGTTGTGATGAAGCCGCCTGGTCACTCACTCTGCATCACGCCTGCGGACGACCATCGTTCAATGGTCCTCAATGCTGGAGCAGCTGAAGCGAGCATGGCACCTGTCACCTTTGGCCAGCAGAACGGCTCAACCGCAGTTGGGTTGTTTGTGTGTAGGTCCCGTCCCCAAATAGCACTCTGCAAATCAGACAATGTTGCTCTGCAAAATGAGACCTATCTTTTCTGACATCGCAATACACTCTTCCATCTCTTCGCCACCACGCCTCTGCTGCACGCGACCAGCGCAGCATTTATTGCATGTCGATGCTCTGTTTATGTCATACCCAACAATCCATACTACCGAGCTCTGCAAGACGAGCACCACTTTGCTGATTCCATTGGGGTAGCAACTCATTTGTAGTTGAAGTTGTAAGTCACATCGACATGGCGTGCTCAATGGTGTGGCCATAGCAAACAGCTGCAGTTTAGTTAGCCGTGACCAGTGGCCAGCAGCAGCACGTGCTGAACAGCAGCTATGTAACATGCAGCTACGCTGTGCAGGCGACACTTCAACACGGGCGGAGAAAGTGCTGCGAGGCTCAATCGTTGCACATTCATCAGACGCACTCTGCAGACGCCGTCTGTGGGTGCTGTCAAGTGTCTGGTTCATGGTCAGGGCTGCATGCCGACGGCGCCACCGCGCATTAACGCTTGGCCAGCCAACGGAGCACCACAGCGGCCAGGAGCAGCGTCATCTGCATGGATTGGGGAGCGGCAACACCAAGGCGTCATCCGCCGGAAGGCAAGCAGGTAGGCAAGCAGCGGTTGCAGGCCACAGTAGCAGGGCTGTTCAGCGCTGCAGCTCTGCTTAAATGTCCAGCACAGCAGGCGGTCTAACGCAACAAGGGTCCCACATCTCCCTGCACTCACACCCCAGGAGAAGAGGCTGAAGCTGACGACGCCAGGGATGAGGGGGATGTACAGCAGCTCCCACAGCGCGCGCAGCGGGTCAGCTGTCTCTGTTGCCGCCTTGGCAACTGCCACAACCGAGCCGACTGGAACCATCTCGAATCTTGGGCAGCCAGGTGTGGGGATCGCGGCGACACGAAGGGCGAAGTTCACCAGGGCACGCTGCACCGGTTCAAGGTAGAAGTTGAAGAACACGAACAGCAGGCCGTAGGCACCGACAGCATCGGAGAGGAGTTTCAAAAGGCCTGCGGCAGAGGGAGCAACCTGCAATGTGGGCGGGCCCAAGGCGTGTGGCACGGCTGGATAATTGCAGACTGTTGTGCGCTCGCATTGATATAGCGCTTTAGATGCATGCCACTGCTTACTGTTGCCAGTCGAGGGGCTGCTATATGCGCAGCACACTGTCTGTCGCTGTGCAGAGCAGCAACGCGAGCCGGAGAGCGGCAGGCAGCGCCAGCCAGACGGCGGCGGCGGGGCCAGGGCCGCCGCGACCGAGGGCACGCTGCTGCCAGGCGCTGCCCCACGCTGCATGCAGTAGCTCGTTGCCGCTGCTGTCACCGCAGGGTGCCGACCGGAGAGCGCACGCCGGGGCGGCGTTAGATGGGCCGGTGGCTTCAGCAGGGCACTGACGGCGCAGGCGCCCGTTTTCTGCTTACTGTGTGTCTGCACAAAGTGGATGGCAGCGGGACAGCAAGCTGAGGCAGGGGAGTCGAAAAGGCAGGGCAGCGCCAGGTGGGCGGGAGGGTTGACCGCCTGGGGCATGCCGCTGTCGGACGCAAGTGATTGGGACGGCAGGGGAGAGGTCGTGTGATCCGTGGCAAGCACCAGCGGTCGGCTGCCAATGTGTGCTTAAAGTTCTGCGGGGCAGCCCACTCACCGTGCCACGTCCACATACGATGGCGGCAGGCTGGCACGGTGCAGGTGCAGGCGCAGGTCGGCTGGCAACACGCGCCGGTCGCAATGCAGGCCGTGCGGCAGCGGACGGCGCCTGCAGCGGCGAGTCGGCGGCAGGGGAGCAAAGGATCAAGGCGCGCCTTTCAGTTCATCGTGCTACCTAGATCTGCAAGCGCACTGCTGCAGGCACGCACCCTGGCCGCAGGCCTCGAAAGGCGGGCGCACGCAGTCAGCATGGCCTGCAGCAGGTCCTATTGTGCGCGCTGGCCGCTTCAGTGATCGCCCGCTAGGGATCAGAGGTGAGAATGATCCGGCGATGGCGTTAGCAGAAGGCAGTGCCTGCCCACCTTCCATTGCCGCTTGCGCATGCGGCGCCTGCTCAGCGGCCTGGGGCCCCATGGGCTGCGCCAGACAAGCCGTAGCTGCATTCTGATTGCGAGCAGAACGACAGCAAGCCAGCAAGGGTGCCAAGCCGGCCTGCAGGCCCTCCCCGAACAGCCTCGGCTGGCTCCACCTGCTGCCTGCGGCCCCTGGCCTGCTCCCTGCCTCGCCCGTTTGGTGGTGAGCAGCCGCTGCAGCCCCCAGCAGCCGTGACTTGTAGTGCCAGAGACGGCGGGGCGGCGGCGCAGCAGCGCCACCTCTACCGCCTCCCTCGGCCCCCAACGCCGCCGCTGCCGCAGATTCAACTTGAAAGCACTATGCTGATGCTGATTGTAAAGGCGGGCGCGCTGGTGGTGGCAGCAGCCTCCGGTGCAGCGTGCGCCATTGCCACCTTGGGCATCCGGGCGGACTTGCTAGACAAGTCGCAGAGCATTCACAAGGCAGCCATTCGGGGCGACGTTGTGGGATTGGCTCAGTGTCTGGCTAGCCATGTCCACCCCGATGTGCGCAGCAAAATGAAGCGCACAGGCCTTCACTATGCAGCCTACCTCGGGCGCACAGCTGTGAGTGGGTGACAGGCCGGTGGCTGCCTCCGAGGCAGTCCTGCTTGCTGCGGCCTGTGCTGAGGTATGCAGCTGCCAATGCCTTTGTGAGGCGGCAGCTGAGGGCAGCATGGCCGCCTTGATCCCGGCAGTGGCAGGCTGAGTTCGGTTCTCCGCTTAACCTTCCCGCTGCAGGCAGTTGAGCTGCTGCTGAGTGCAGGCTCAGACTGCAATCTGGTGGACTACCGGGCAGCCAGCCCGCTGCACCTTGCGGCGGCCGGCGGGCACAAGGACGCCTGCCGCCTGCTGCTGGATGCAGGGGCGCAGGTTAGCTGCTTGCTGCGCTGCTGCTATACAAGCTAATGCAGTCCACATGCCCCACACTCAGGCAGCCTGTCCATCCAGCAGCTCTCTGCAGCTCCATCTGTAAGCACCAACTCGTCCGTTTTCCTGCTTCTGCTGCACCATAACACGCAGGTGAACAGCCGCGCTCAGAGCGGCTTCACCGCGCTGCACCTGGCAGCTCAGGCTGGCATGGCAGAAACTGTCCAGCTGCTGATTGCTTTTGGTGCGGATGTGAATGCGGTGGGCGGCATTGGGCACGTCACGCCGCTCATGCTGGCTGTCTCACCTGACGAGCTGGAGTTGTTTCTGGACAGGCTGGCATTCCGAGGCAGCTCCGCCAAGCGCGGGGAGCAGCCCAACCAGCACCGCGTCCTGCGTGAACTTGCTCAAGCAGGGGCAGACCTGCAGGCACGCAATCGAGGTGGCCTGACCGTTACTAATTTAGCAACCAAAACCTTGGACACTAACCTAATGATCGCGGTGCACGGGCTGCGCAGTGTAGCGCCAGTGGGCCGGCAAGCACTTCCCCCAGCACCCCCGCCAAGCGGCAATGTGCAGACGGGCGGCCAAATCCAGCAGCCGGCTGCCCAGCTGCGGTTTGGTGCAGCGCCAGGTGCGCGGCTCAATTGTTGCTTGCTTGTAAGCACCTGCTGCCACGCAATGGCTGCTTTGCTTTTGTCAATAATTTGCAGGGCAGAGATCTCCTTGCATGCCCTGTGACGCGTGCATTTGTGTGATTCACACCCGGCCCGGTCGTTGCACCCCCTCTTGCAGCTCCAGCAGCCACCACTGCCGCTCGTGCAGCGGCGGACGCTGCGGCTGCGCAATGTTTGGTGAGCATGCTGTGCAAATCTGCATGAATGCTGCAGCTGTGCGTCTTGATAAGGATTCCTGCTGAAGGCTTGTGTCAGCCTGCTCCTCACGTGCTGTGGTCCTTCCATGTGGTCAAACCGCAGGTCTGCATGGATGCACCTTGAGTCATGGCCTGCACCCCGTGCGGACACATGGCCTACTGTGCCGACTGTGTGAGCAAGCTGAGCGGTCGTGACCGCCGGAAGTGCTGTATCTGCCGCGCAAACGTGAGGAGCATTGTTCGCATTTACCAAGCCTGCGGGTTGGCATTCGCAGGAGCATTTTGGGCCTTACCAAGTTGCTGCTATAATTTCTTTGTATGTTAGATACCGCTCGTAGTTAATATAATGCACATGTGGTGGCAACGGACGAGTATGTGCAGCCATGCAACCCGCCGCCACCGCCGGCCTCCGTGGCTGCTGCTGCAATCATTCCCCCGCCCAGATTGAACAGGCCAGCGCCTGCTGCTGACAGAGCGCACCATGAATTTTCAGGGCTGACATCGCGCCGCTTATGCTGCTCACACAATCAGGAGCAATGCACGCAAGCCGCCCTGCGCCCCAGGCAGATATTTGGCGGCAGCGGCGACGGCAGCGGCGGCGGCGGCGGCGGCAGGTGAGCGGGGGTCTGCGCCTGCACTCCACCACTCCTCCGATTCACTAGTGGGAGCCAGGGAATGCTCGCCAGCTGCGAGCGAGGCTCTGCATGGGACCTCCCCGCCACGTCCGCGCCCCATCCACGTCCATCCGCAGGCGGGCAGCCCCTGCGCCCCATCGGTGCTGCTCCCCATTCCCTGCTCACTTCCCTGGGTTTGTTGCAGCCGCCCTAGCCCCGGACTCACACGATGCAGTGCGCAAGCAGGGTGGCGGTGCCCACCGCCTTCGCGGCCAAGCCGGTGGCCGGCGGTCGCAGCCGGCGTGCCGTGGCGGTGCGGGCCGCGGCCTCCACGGCCACCAAGCTGAACACCAAGCGCAGCGAGGAGGTGCGAGCGCGCGGCCGCGGCGCCAGGGCGGCCCTCTGGTCTGGGATCATGACCAGGGAGAAGTTTGGAGGCTAGCTAGGGCGTGGGGTGCTGCTCCTGCAGGTCGCTGCCGCTGGCGGGAGCGCCGCCGCCGCTGCCGCTGCTGCTGCCCACCGCATGCCCCCTGCTGCCCTGCCACGTGCAGATCTTCAAGGAGGCCCAGGACCTGCTGCCCGGCGGCGTGAACTCGCCTGTGCGTGCCTTCAAGAGCGTGGGCGGCCAGCCCATTGTGTTTGACCACGTCAAGGGCGCCTACTGCTGGGACGCCGACAACAACAAGTACATCGACTATGGTGCGCCCGGATTCCCCTGCTGCTATATCATGCCGTTGCTTCTGCAGGCAGCAAGGTGCAGGAGCTACGTCAAAGCTGCTGGCCGGCTGATGTCATGGCTGGAGTGGCTGCTGCGAGTCTCGCCGGTGGCTTTCAACTGCGCTGTCGGCTCACGGCCAACACATGCTGGTGCCGCTGCGGCACATCCCAGCCTGCCCCAGCCCGCCGCACACCCACCCTCCCTGTTCCCGCCCATCGCCCCCCGCAGTCGGCTCCTGGGGCCCCGCCATTGTGGGCCACTGCAACGACGAGGTGAACGAGGCCCTGAAGGCGCAGATTGAGAAGGGCACCTCGTTCGGCGCGCCCTGCGAGCTGGAGGTGCGGCACACCTGTGGGGGATGCAGTCGTGGGAGAGCAGCGCTGTTCTGTCTTGGCGCAGAGCTTGGCTGTTTCATCCGTGCAGCGTCTAGTTCCTTGTCCAGGCTTGCCAACCGGTCTGCTGCCACACAGCCAGCAATTTGCAACGGTGAGAAACGCCCCGCCCACCCCGCCATACCCGACTGTTTGTCCCCTTTGCAGAACGTGCTGGCCAAGATGGTGATTGAGCGCGTGCCGTCCGTGGAGATGGTCCGCTTCGTGAACAGCGGCACTGAGGCGTGCCTGTCGGTGGTGCGCCTCATGCGCGCCTACACCGGCCGCGAGAAGGTGCGAGAGTTAGGGGCCAGCGGTTGCTCGCCAGCCACAGCGTATTGAGTGGCAAGAAAACGTCTGTGCAATGCTGGGTGGCTGTGTTGCCACTGATTTGTGAGGAGCAGCTGGCAGCAGACGTGAGGAGCAGCTGGCAGCAGACGCCGCCACACCAGCTGCCCCCTTCCATCGCCCGTATTGCTGCTTTTACCGCGCCCCGCTGCCTGCCTGATCTGACACCTTCTTCATGCCCCCGCCCTGCCGCCTTGCGTCCACCCTTGCAGATCATCAAGTTCACCGGCTGCTACCACGGCCACGCGGACCAGTTCCTGGTGCAGGCGGGCAGCGGTGTGCTGACCCTGGGCCTGTCCGACTCCCCCGGCGTGCCCGCCACCACCGCCGCCGCCACCCTGACCGCCAAGTACAACGACCTGGAGTCGGTCAAGGCGCTGTTCGAGGCCAACAAGGTGCGGGCTGGATGCAGGTTGAGTGGGGCGGCGGGCTGGGTGGAGAGCGGGCTGGGTGGAGATGCTGCTACGGGGAGGCATCGAGGTAGCTGCCATATGTGCCATGTGCGCACGCCTGCTTCAGCATTCAGCAGAACCGTGCACCCTCGTCGTACCCCTACCCACCCTTGCTTCCCCTCAATCCCCCCCCTCTACCAGGGCGAGATTGCGGGCCTGATCCTGGAGCCCGTGGTGGGCAACTCTGGCTTCATCCCGCCCACCAAGGAGTTCCTGGAGGGCCTGCGCGAGATCACCGCCAAGGTGCGCTGCCGGGTTGCACAGTTTTGCGGCGATTCACAGGCTTGGCTGCTGACAATAGTTGCCCACAAAAAATGTGCAGTGCTTGTTGATTGAGTCTGCAGGTGCTGATGCACATTAGGAGACTCACCCCTGCTCGACTTTGCATGCTGCCTTGCGCTGCTCATCTTGCCCCCCACCCACCCGCTTCCTTTGCCGCAGGAGGGCGCCGTGCTGTGCTTCGACGAGGTGATGACCGGTTTCCGCATTGCCAAGGGCTGCGCCCAGGAGTACTTTGGCGTGACCCCCGACCTGACCACCATGGGCAAGGTGCGGGCGGGAGGCACTGAGTGGATCTGTGGCTGTGGACTGGCTGAGATGGCGCACCGTGGTTGTGTACAAGCATTGCAGGCGCGGCCTGTTGGTGCACCTTAGAGCGGAACGATTCCAGAGACCAGAAGCATGGAACCACATGCAAGCATGCATCCCCCTCCAAATTTTTGCCTCACATGCTTCTTTCTCGTCCCTCATACCTCACGCATGGCAGGTCATCGGCGGCGGCCTGCCCGTGGGCGCGTACGGCGGCAAGAAGGAGATCATGAAGATGGTGGCGCCCGCGGGCCCCATGTACCAGGTGTGATGCATGATGGAGTGGCTGTTGCTGCTGCTGTTGTGGTGGTGTGCAAATGGAGCCAGGCTCATCCCAGGCTCAATGATGCACATGCACGCGCTCATCCTTGCCCATTCTGTCCCCCTCCCCCTGCGCAGGCGGGCACCCTGTCGGGCAACCCCCTGGCCATGGTGGCGGGCATCAAGACGCTGGAGATCCTGGGCCGCCCCGGTGAGCTTGTTCGACGTGATTCAGAGGGATTGTTGGATGCCATGCCAATC
>VFQQ010002641.1_pt1 | contig 19508 bp, 40 predicted proteins | sample 3512341 | NCBI WGS metagenome assembly VFQQ01 (sample SAMN10412373, study PRJNA504923) | tailings metagenome | isolation source: Relicate 2 Philex TSF1 revegetated site | place: Philippines: Tuba, Benguet | collected 2017-08-29 | reverse complement strand
GGCTGGGGCGATGGAGGCGGCGCTGATGCAGGCAGCTCCAGCCTGCAGGAGGTAAGGAGGCAGCAAAGTCAGCTGGTGCTTGGTGCGCTTGTTGCAGCGCACACCAAACGCATCAGCAGCAGCAGGGCCGCGCATTCACCACCGAATGACCAGCACCCATACACCCTTTGCAAGGGCAGGACCCCACAGCCAGCTGACCAGCCACCCACTACAGCCATCCCAGCAGCCACACTCACTGCTGCGAGTAGCGCTCAGCACGCACAGCGCCGGTGCTGTCGCTGTAGGTGGCAACCAGGGTGCCATCGCCCGCCACCGCCAGCTGCAGCAGGCCTGGGCCCGAGGGCAGGCCCGTGCTGGGCACAGCCGCCCACTGCTGGCCGCTGTACTGCAGCACAGCAGGCTGGGAGCTGGCCACCAGGCAGCCAACCACCAGCAGCGAGTCGGCGGGGGCAACCAGCTGGCATGCGGTGGCATCGTCGCCCACAGCCAGATCGCTGCCCAAGGCTGACCAGGAGCTGCCATTGAGCTGCAGCACGCGGGTGGCACCAGCCACCTCATCGCTCAGTGCCAGCAGCACGGTGCCGGCTGGGGTGATGGCCAGGGACGTGCTGGATGCATCGGCCAGTGGGGCACAGCTGCCCACGGCAGCCCAGGCGCCGCCGGCGGTCAGGCCCATCACGCACAGCTGGCTGCTGCCATCGTCAATGCCCACCAGCAGGGGCCGCCCAGCGGCACTCAGGCGCATGGGGGTGCCCGCCTCAAAGGCAAGGGCCGGCAGCTGCTGCCAGCTGCCATCGCTGCTGGCACGGCTGAACACTGCCGTGCCCTCATCCAGGCTGCATGCCAGGAACAGGGTGCCATCGGCTGCCACCTGCAGCGTCAGCGCCGTGGCCGCACCGTCCGGCAGGCCGGTGCCGTCCACCGCCTGCCACTGGCTGCCCACCAGCTGGGCCACACGCAGCAGCGGCTGCTCAGCTGCCGTGTAGGCAATGTAGGTGCTGGCATTGGCACCCACGGCCAGGCTGGCCTGCTGGGCGCCGGCCAGGCTGCTGCCCAGTGCTGCCCAGCCGCTGCCCGACCACTCCAGCACGCGTGTGCCGGAGCCCGAGTCGGACACCAGCACAAACGGCTTGCCGCTGGCGGACGCGCCCGCCTGCAGCACGCTGGGGGCGCTGTCCGACAGAGCGTCCGATCCCAGCGCCACCCACTGCTCCACGGCTGGAGGCGGCGAGGGCGGGGACGGGGGCGGCCTGCAGGGAAGCATGGCAGGCAAATCAGGCATGTCACAGCACTGCACAGCACGTGCACGGCAGGGGAAGGCAGCCCTGTGGCAGCAGCAGTTTGATGCTCAAGCTTTGACACATTCCAGCAGCAGTGCTCCCACTGAGCGACAGAGGCAGCTGAGCAGCAGAGGCAGCGCACGCCATCCATGCACCACAGAATAGGCAGCAGCGCCCCTGCGCGGCAGTGCTCACAGGCTCTGCAGTGCTGCCGACAGCTGCAGCGGGAATGGGTCGTCCTCCGTGTTTGTCTTGCCCACCACAATGAAGTAGTGCTGGCCAGGCACCAGCGACACCTCAACCGTGCTGGCCAGGTCGTTGGCAGCACAGCTGGTGGCACCCGCATCGTCGCTGGTGCTGCACCGTGGGCACGTGACAGGAGGGGGCATGGTTGGGCCTGAGCTGGTTGCGGGCAGGCACAGGCATGCAGGTGGTGGGCAGGCTGGGGCATGCACGCAAGTTTGACCCCACCCAACAAACCCTACAACCGAGCTTCACACCGCTTCGACCCGCACTGCCTACGGCCACTGCACATCGCTGCACTGCACACTCCACTCACCCGGCACAGCTGTACGGCCCGCCCGTGGCATTGGCGGAGGACAGGATGGCGATGGTGGTGTCGCCCTCGGTCAGCCCGCAGGTGGTGGCCTTCAGCACACCCGCCGGCGCAGATGCATTCACCGACAGCCTGCAAGCCGAGGTGAGGTGGCAGGGCGGGAGAGGCGAGGCATGAGCGGGATGTGCGCAGGCACCCTTGCTGGGCTGCCTTGCATCAGATTAGCAGTGCACCCCATTGAGATGCGAACTACAGCCATCTGGGGCAGTCCAGCTCACCTGAACACCAGGCCAGCAACTGGTGCCGTGGGGCAGTTGCCCGCCTGCTCAATGGTCTGAGTGGCCTGCAGGTACAGCACCGCGAGCAGCAGGTGCGGTCTGGTCAGCGCATGCGGAGCAGGTGAGGCCGCGGCACAAGACAGCCAGCCATGCAAGCTAGCAGGGCGCACAGGTGCCAAGGGCAGCTGTGGCAAGGGCAGCAATGAGTGGTACCGTGCCCAAGGACTCACATTGAAGGCGTCGCTTGTGAAGGGCAGTGCCTCAATGTCAATGGGGTTGGCAAACGTGCCAACCGTAGGGCTGCCTTCAGCAAACAGCTTCCTCATCAATGTGTGTAAGATACCTGCAGGCAGCGGCGGCGGCGGCGGCATATAGCACCTTGTTCTTCTGCATGGCATCGCCCTTCGCTGCGCAAGTACTCTGGTAACACATCGCGTGCTGTCCGTCCTCTCACTTCTACTTTGGCCACTGGGTGGCTTGTGTGGGTCTCCAATGGGCGCTGCTGGGCCGTCGTGTTCGAGCGCCAAGGCGGCCGGGGCAGTGTTGGCGGCGGCATGCCCTGGCGCTGCTGTGATGATGATCAACAGCGCCATGAATGCTGATGCAATCAAACGCGAGGTTCGCGGGCTGCGGAAGGGGAGCGGAAGTGTACCAAAAGTGGCGGCTCGTTGGGTACAGCTCAAGCTCCACACAGCCCGCCCCCGGCGCCACCGCAGCCTTGCAATGCTCACCGCAATGCTCCGCCGCCGTTCCACAGGCCGCCGCCGGGCTTGGAGGCCGGCATTGGCGGCCCGTGCCGCTTCATACGCCGCGGCGGGCTGTGATACAGCGATGGCCAGCTGATTCGGCAGCGGACATAGAATTGAAATCCAGTAGGCAAGCTCTCCCGCCTGCGCTAATGGCGACCGGAGCCCGCGTGGCAGCAGTCGAATGGAACGGCCTGCTTCTCTGCCTCTCGCAACTCAGAACAGCTGAAATCGTCGTCAAGTGGTTGGGTTTGCAGCCGGTGCGCTGGCAGCGCTCGTATGGAGCGGGGTGTTGGTACTGTCTCTCGGCGCGCTTTGGTTGCTGTCGGCGCCCGCCAACTACAGCTGTCCCACAAAGACCTTGATGCACCCTCCCTGCCGGGGCCCCTCTGTCAGTTGCCGTGTCCCCCTTCGCTTTGCTTGCAGGCCGGCCGCACAGGAGGTGTTGCTGTCGGCCGCCAGGCGGTGTATTGCGGCGCTGCACGCCACCCCACTTGCACCTTGAGAGCTGGCATCGATCTGCTTGCACAGAAACTGGCACGTTTGCACGAGAGTGGGCTGGGAGGGAGGAAGAGAGCCTAGCATCCTGATGATAGCAAGAGGTGCTAGGCGGGGCTGAACGCCGCACAGGGATCAATTGGTCAGTGAGGAGCCGGCGGGGCACTATGTTGCAAGGCGCCCGGCGGAGGAGCAGACAGACGAGCGCGAGAGAGGAGCATGGCTAGGTGTGGCAACTGGAAGCGCGCAAGGTAAAGCAGAACAACTGGTGAGGTGAAGTTGCTGGGGTGTTCTTGCCCCTGGCTGACACGCAGGCCGGCGGCCAGGGTCGCTAAGTCTACGGTGGCATGCACCCTTGCCATCACAAGGAGATGCGCCGGCTGCCGCTCCGTTGGATGCTGCAGCAGAGGGAAGGATGGGAGGCGGAGGGTGACGGCATGTAAGCAGAGGCCCAGCAGATATGCAGGGGTAATACTGAGTAGCAGCTGCAGAGGCAGGCGCCCCACGCCTAGGCTTGCAGCCGCCCCGCCCACCTGCGCGCCGAGGGCGAGGCATCGCTGCTGCGCGGGCTGTAGTCGTCCGACCCCAGGTCGCTGCCGCTGAGGTCGCTGCCGCCGCTGCCGCTGGTGTGCGCCGTGTGCTGCGCCAGCCACTCGGGGTCCACCCCCGCTCCCAGCTGCAGGAGGGGCACCGGACAGCAGGAGCCAGGTTGACGGCGGAGCACAGGGTAGTGCGTGTGCATGCGCTCAGTGGGAATCCCTGCACATCCCAGCCCCCACCCCTGGCGCCCCACTCCCACTCCCCAACGCACCCTGTCGGTGATGGATGTGCCGGCCGAGGCAGTGGCGTGGATGTCAAACGTGTCCGAGTTCTTCTTCTTGAGCGCCAGCGCGTCGCGTGCTGCCCGCGCGATGCGCTGCTTGCCCTTGCGGTTGCGCAGCCGCCAGCTGATGCGCCGCCAGTAGTACATCATGATGAACAACACGCTGCCAAACACCTGCGGGCGGGGCCGGGAATGGTGGGGGAGGGGCAGCATTGGCGAGGTGCAGGGTGTGCACAGCGGCGTGCATGATGCTAGACACTGCACCCTGCGGGCCGCCGTCTCCGCAGCGTCTTGCTCCCCAGCGCCTCTCCAGGCCCTGGCATGCGTACCACCCCAAGCATCTCTGCTCCAGGCTCTCAGCAGCCCAGACCAGCCCACCTGCATGCCGACCAGGAAGGCCAGGAAGGTGAACTGCACGGTCAGGTAGTACGTGCGGCCGTACTCGGTCACGCACTGCACGCTGTCCCCCGTCTCGTTCACGGGCGGCGGCAGCTTCAGCGCCTCAAGGCCCTGCGGCAGAGGGGGTGGGGTGGGCGGGGAGGGACCAGTGTGGGTGGAGGCAGGCAGGCAGAAGACGAGCGGCCGGCGCGCTTGTACTGTATCACCAGCCCGCACCAAGCATGCTCCCTGTGAAGCGCCCCACTACCCCGCGGCCGCCCAGCCCGAGGAGCGGCGCCTGCCACTCACCGCGATCGTCTTGTTGATGTTCACTCCCGCCGAGTAGTTGAGCCACTGGTCGAACGTGGGCAGTGCCGATGGCAGCGAGCTGAACACCTCGCCGCTGTTGGCCAGCACTGCGGCACAGGGTGGGAGAAGCAGAGTGGAATGTGCGGGTTGCAGGCACATGGCGTGGCCGCAGTGTGTGGCAGGCTACCAGCATGGGAAAACAACTCCAGGGCTGGGAAGCAGCAGCTGGTCTCGACTGGCAGACAGGCGGCTGCATTGGCCTGGCTTGCGCCCTGCACCCTTCCACTTTTGCGCGCACGCACCTGTGACGCTCTCGCCCACGCTGGTGTTGCTCTGCGCGCTGCCGCTCAGCAGGATGGGGTAGGCCTCGGGGAAGTTGGGCAGGCCGCCGAAAGGATACTGCAGAGGGGCAAGGGGGTACAAGACGTGATGCTAGCTAGGGCTTAGATGGCCAGCATGCATGCCCAGTGACGACAGCTGTCGCCTGCGACACACAGCCAAGTGGTGGTGCGGCCCCCTCCCCGTTGGTGCACCCACCCAACCGCCCGCCACCTGCACCCACCTTGTCTGCCGCGTTCTCCATGATGGCCTGCGCGGTGTACACGATCTGGCCCACCGCCTGCGCCAGGTCGGTGTCGCTGTTGACCTTGTCCGCCACGATGCTGCCGTAGATGGTCTCGGGCGCCTGGTCGCACACCTGCAGGCGGGCAGGGCAGGTGGCAGGGGAGGGCTGGTCAGACTCCAGGAAGTGAGGGATGCAAACAGCATGCGCAGCGCAGGCAGCTGAGCGGGTGCCTGGCTCCTGCTGGAAACACCCTTGCTGCGCCTTGGCCGCACCTCCCACTCCAGCGCGGACAGGATGTTCACGATCTGGGCAAAGATGATGTTGCTGGTCAGCCAGGCGATGAGCAGGTAGGTGGCGAAAGCCTGCAGTGGGGGAGGGTCGGAGGGAAAAAGAGTTGGTCGCAATACCATAGCCAGCAACCTGCGTGCAAGCATTTAAAATGCTGGCCAGCCCGGATCACCCGGCAGCTTTCAGCCCCCACCCCTCCACGCCTGCCGCCCAGCCCTTCATGCCCACATTGAGCTTCGTCTCCTTGATCTGGTTGTGTGCCTTGATCTGGTTGATGTCGGTCAGCTTCTCGTGCACCTTCATCATCGCCTTCCAGAAGGACTTGCTCTCCTTGGTCTGCAGCGCAGGTGGGCAGTGATGAGGTGTGCGGCAGTGAGCGGGCACGCCATGACTCCACCCTGCTGCGCTGAAATGCCAGGGGCACCCTCGCACCTGCTTGCACGCTGCCCCACCCCCCGCACCTGGTTGGCGGAGTAGGCCAGCCCGCTCTTCAGCAGCGTCTTGGCCTCGGTGGCGTCCTTCTTGGTATCCAGGTTCTTGGTACCCCACGTGATATCATCCGTGTTGCAGAAGGCATTCACCTGCGGTGGCGATGAGGGGATGAGGACGAGGGGCCGCAGACTCAGTTGAGAAGGTGACGCAGAGCGGCGTGCAACAGGGGCACACGCTCCCTTGCTGGAGCACTTCCAAAACTGCGAAGCATTACCCCCCCTGCTGCCCAGCCATGTGAGCGGCACCGCCCCAGCCTGGTCCCACCTGCAGGATGTTCCAGAACACGGGCTGCATGATCCAGTACTGGATGCCCGCGCCCGCAAACGCCATCATGTCTCCGTGCAGGAAGCCGGTGATGAGCATGGAGCCGAGGGACAGGATGACACCCAGGCGCGCCACCGACGTGAAGATCTCGTTCACGGAGTAGCTGGTCATGTACCTGCGGGCGGGCAGACAAGCGGGCAAGCAGGGTGCAACTTGGGGCGGGGGTGGCGTGGGGTGTGTAGCGGAAGCAGGAGCTGGACATGAATGAGCAGAAGGCAGCAGAGCATGGAACCACGACTGAGCAATCGTGCAGGCGGCTGCAGCGCAGTGGCATGTCGCTTGCTGCTCGGCTGCTTCTTGCACCACTGAGCAACCGCCCTGCGCTGCTCACCAGATGGTGATGCCGGTGAAGGCAATCATGTACAGCATGAAGTACACGGCGCAGAAGAGGTGGACCTGCGCGGCGGAGGGTGGTTGGGCAAGGCAGCAGGGTGGGGTGAGCAGCAAAGGGTGGTTGAACCCGAAGGCACTGTACATGGCGCCGGCAAGGTGCAACATAGAGTCAGGCGGCCACTGCAGACAAGGCGCACACTCTACGCTAAGGGCAATTGCAGCAAGCAGGACTTGGCAATACAAGTGCCGCGGCCAGGCCCCACCTTCTCCACCGCCTCGGGCTTGTTCTTCAGGTTGACGATGACCTCCACGATGATGAGGAACAGGTAGATCATGATGAGGATGTTGCCGATCTGCAGGGCGGCAGGGGTGTGGCAGGGCTCAGCTGGGTAACAGCATCGCAGGCACGGCGGTCGCATACCTGCAGGCCAGCAAGCCAGTGGCAGCCTGCACGGCCCCTCCCACCCCACAACCCCTTCTCAGCCCCAGCCACCCACGCACGTTCTGCAGCAGCACCGAGCTGTTGAAGAGCGCCATGAAGAGCTGGTACAGGATGGTGTAGAACACGCCGATGGCAAACCACGTGCCCGCAAACGTCATGATCATGAGGTACACAAACTCCAGGGACAGCACGCACTTGCGCAGGAAGCTGCAGGGGGTGGGCGGGGTGGGGTAGAAGCGTGGGATGGTGGGGGATTAGGCAGGATTACGCAGTGGTTGGCGGAGTGCAGTGTGGCTGATGAATTGGGCCGTGGAGGGGGTGGGCAGTTGATGCGTCCACAGCAGGCATTGGCTGCCCTTGCCATGCTGCACTGCACAAGCAGCAGCTGCAGGCACGTGCAGGCACCTGTGGTGGCTTTCCGTCCAGATGCGCTGCCAGTTGGACAGGGTGTAGATCATGGCGAAGAAGGTACCGTTGAGCCAGCGGCGGCGCTGCTTGATCAGGCCCGCAAAGCCGGTCACAGGATCTGCCTCGGCCACAGCCTCCTTGATGTACTCCAGGCTGCAGAGAGCGTGAGGGTGAGAAAGACAAGGCGGAGATCAGGTGCTGTAGGCCGGCCAGCAAGGGGGCAGCGTTGTGCCCAGCATGACTAATGGGCCTGTTCAGTCGGCCAGCCACACGTGCCACCTTGCCACAGCACGCCCAATACTCAAGCCAGAATGCCCACTGCACTCACTAGTACTTGCTGTTCTTGCGCGCCACAATCTCCAAGCACAGCACACGATCCTCGGCCAGGTACATGTTGGCCTCAAACGCGCTGAGGTCGTTCTGGGAGTAGAGACCGTAGAAGTAGCGGCGCAGCGGCTCGCCCTGTGGGTGGGGCAGAAGAGGCAGGGGTGGGTGGCAGAGAGATGTGTGGCGGGATTGAGCAGGGAGCAGGCATACGCGGTGCAGGCAGGGATGCAGGTACCTGCACCCAGCTGGCCACAGCAACCGCTGGCCAGAAGCGCACCTCCACCGCCGCCCAGCGGAAGGCGGAGAAGGCACCGGGCAGCACTGTGAGGTAGCCGCAGATGGACTCGATGGGCTTGTTCAGCAAGTGCGACACCTGCAGGGGGTGGGGCACGGGCAAGCATGTCAAGCATGTCAGCTGCATCGGTTTGGCTGCCACGAGCAGGACGTGCACAGGCATCCCCTGGTGTGCACTTTCAACCTCCCTTCCACTGATGCACCACCCCTTCACATCAGCAGCCACCCCGCAGCCCACCTTCCACTCCATGTACTGCACACTGGTGAGGAAGTTGCGATAGGGCCGCTCCACGCGCAGCTCGCCCGTCAGCCCGCCGCACCAGGGGTTGCGCTTGAAGTGCGCGTACGTGTTGCGCAGCGCAAACGGCATGGGCTTGGTACCTGCGCCGCAGGCGGGCACGGCGGTTGGGGATGGGTGATGAGCGGGCATGCATGCGGCCAGCAGTGGGGCGTGCAAAATGCATGGCTAGCCAGAGTGCCCAGTGCAGCGGATGATTGGGCTCTGCCATGCAACCAACCCTTGTGTGCTCCCTCCTGCAGCCGCACCCGCCGCCTTGCCACCATTATTTGCCCCAGTGCCCTGCCCCTCTTGCCCCCTGCCCCGCCCCTCACCCGCATCAAACAGCACGCAGAAGTCGGGCTGCAGCAGGTAGGCGAAGCCGTCGAAGAACCAGCAGTGCGAGTCCAGCTTGCCGCGGTTGGTGGTCTTGGCCGCAAACATGATCTGCAGCGGCGGGTAGCAGTCCAGGCCCGCGTGCTTCTTGTACCTGTGGACAGGGCAGCGGCAGGATTGGTTTGCAACCTGGGGTGGGTGGCTGGTGTTGGGCCTGCTCACTGCGGCAGGCAGGCAAGCAGCACCTTGCCTGCAGAGACTGTGGCAGTTGATCCCCAAGTATCCAACTTAACCCAGTACCAGATGCTCCCAAAGCTTCCCAGCCACACATAAGGCACAGCTGCATCCTGCCGCACCTGGCGGTGTACTCAAACAGGTGCATGGAGGTGGGCAGGCCCACTGCCTCTTCCTGCTGCAGGTTCTCGGAGAAGAAGCCCTGCGGGGGGTGGGAAGACGAACAGGGCTCATGAACCTGCCGGCGGCTACAAGGATGCATGCAATAGGTGATGCATGGGCGCCAAGATGTAGCAGGGCCCCTGCCTTACAGCAGCCAGGCGGTATCCATAAGCAGCCGAGCCCCCAGCTGCAGCCAGCCTTGGCAAAGCGCTCCAGCAAGCAGCCCTCTACGCATCCGCCGGCGCACCGTCACGGTGGACGCGGCGAGCACGGATGTGTCGCAGTGCGAGACGCCGTCCTGGATGATGGCCACAGCCACCTCCTGCCAGTCCAGGCCGTGCTTGTTGCCGTCGCGGCCGTACTGGCGGTAGAGCACCTCCAGGTTCTGCAAGTGTGGCAGAGAAGCGTGGCAGTGAGGCGTGTGATTGTTGTACCAGGCCACCACCACCTCACAAGCCAGGCACGCGTGGTCGCAACAACAAGTGCTGCCAGCGCGTTTGCAGCCCTGCTGCCATCCCTTAGTTGCGGCACGCCGGCCAGCATCCCGTTGTGCGGCCCCTCAGCAGCAGCAAGCCATCCGACCCACCTCGCAAATGCCCAGCAGCGTCTTGCCCAGCGTCTCCTGGTCCTCATTGTACAGGGTCACGCAAATCAGCAGCTTGATGTGCCGGCTGAACTTGTGCTGCACGCGCAGGCTGTAGCCGTCGCTGCCAAAGTCACGCGCGTCCTGCACGGGTCCAGTGTTGCACGCATGCATGTGTGTAAGAGGCAGGGTGGTCATGGCAAAACACGTGCCGCAGGGTGCATGCATGAGGAGAGTCATGCCTGCACACTGTGATTCAAACTAGTAAAGGCCCCAACGCCGGCCGCAGCCAACACCTGCACGTTCGGCACAGCCCAACTGCCCTGCTGTCAAACCACCACCCTTCCAATGGCAAGCTCTACCAGCTGCCCTGGGTCCCTATGCAGCCAGATCCCGTCCCCTCTCCGGGTGAGCGCCCGCACCTCGGTGGTGACGGGCGTGTAGCGGCAGAACGTGTACTCCACGGGGTCTGCCACGTCCACATCCTCCCACAGCAGGTCGCGGTACACCTCAGGCGCGACCGGGTAGTACACCTGCATGGGCGGCAGCAGCGTGGGAGGCAGAGGAGTGGGTGGTGGGCACGATGGGCAGCCAGCGGGAGGGGGCAGGGTGCACCGCGCAGTGCTGGGATGCTGCATGCAACGGCTGCGCAGCATCTTGCAGCAAGCGTAGCAGGACGTGCAGGCCTCTGTGGAGTGGCTGTCAATGCCCTCCCTGGCTGCAAAAGCGGGTGTGGGCCACGACCAGGCATCCGCCATCCCTCTATTCGTCACCGGCAGTACCGGACCGCATCCGCGCCAGGGGGCACGCCCCGCCCGCCCGCACCTGGCTGTCGGCGCGCAGTTGCTTCAGCTGCTCGTAGTACTCCTTTGCGGAGACGAGGGGGTTGCCGCCGCTGGCGCCCGCGGGCACGCTGCCGTGCAGGTACTTCTCGTATGTGGACGGCAGCGCCGCGCCCTGCGCGCCCAGCAGGTTCTGCAGCTCGTCCAGCCGCTGGTCCAGGTGCTGGTAGTACTCGCGCAGCGGCGTGGGCTGCACATCAAAGTCGGGCGTGACCAGCGTGTCCTCCATGCGCTCCTCTGCGGGGGGAGGGGAGGGCGGGGAGCGAGGGTCGGGTGCCGCCCTGGCCGGCATGACGCGGCGGCGGTGGAGCGGCCAGCGCGGGGCGTGATCCAAGGGCCCGATCCCGATGCTGGCAGAGATGCTGGTGCCGGCAGACCGCGGGGCAGGCCGGTGGGGCGGCGGGGGTGAACAGGCGGGAGCGGCACTCGGGCGGCGGTTGAGGTGGCGGGCAGGGTGCCGCGGGCGGGTGGCGGAGCTCACCATCGTCCGACAGACCGGGGTCTGTGAGCTCCCGGGTGGGCAGGGACTGGGCCAACGAGGCGGGCATCCTGGCCGGCCCCTCTCCCTGCTGCGCTGCTCGCGCTCCTGCCAGCCGCCTGCGGCGCGCTGCCGTCAGGAAACGGCGGCCTCCCAAATGGGTTGCGCGCGGCGCCGCTGCAGGCGACGGTGGCACGGTGGGTTGGGAGGTGGTTGTGCGGGGCTCGGCGCCCAGACTGGCCCCCGGCGCTCCTGGGGAGTGCTGGCAGCTATGTAAGGCAGAAGACTCAACCCAGGGCACCCCAGGGCCTGCAACAGTGGAGGGGGACACAGCATGGGCGGCGCATGGAGCTCCATCACTGCAGTGTGCCTGGCGGCCACGTGCCGCCCGCGATCACTCCATCTGCACTGCCAGTGCACTGCTAGAGCCAGGCCCCGCGCTGCCATGACCCGCCGCGCAGCTCCGAGCAGGCTGTGACAGGCAAAACAAAACACCGCTCCGCGGCCATGCGCCGGCGCTCCAGGGCGGGCCGCCCGCTGGCCTGGCACCTCCTGCTGCTGGCGGCAGCCGGCCTGGCCACGCTGCCCGCCCCCGCCTCAGGTGCGCCCAGGCCCGCCTAGGACGCTGCTCACCGGGGACCTGGGCAGGGTCGCAGCCCCCTGGCAGCGCGGGTGGGCCCCGCGGCCTCCCCTGTTCAACCAACCGCCCGCGCTCGACCGCCGCCGCCGCCAGGATGCCGCCATGCCCGAGCTGCTGCATGAGCCGCTGTGCCAGTGCCCTACTGGCCCGAGCTCCCCACCAATACCACCCTTGCACACTGCCATGACACCTGCAGCCCAGAGCATCGCCGACCAGCTGGCGGCCGCCGCCGACCAGGCGGGCAACACCCAGGCCGAGGTGACGACGGTGGACAATGCAGCCGGCGGCGGCGATGCAGGCGCCGCCGCAGATGGAGCAGCAGCAGCAGCAGGAGCAGCAGCAGGCACCGGCGGCCTGAACGCGGGCGCCGTGCTGGGGGGCGGCTTTGCGCCCTCGCCCAGCCCGCCGCCGCTGGCGCCGCCGGCGCCGCCGGGCGTGGTGGTGCTCGACCCAAAGGATGTGGACAACACGATGCTGGTCTACACAGTGGACTCGGCGGCCTCGCTGTCGGCCGCGCTGATGGCCGCCAACAGCCGCAATTGCAACCAGCCCTGCTCAACCATCACGCTCACAGCCGACATCGCCATCAGCGAGACACTGCGCGTGAACAACAGCATGGTGTTTGTGGGCGCCTGCGCCGCCGCACCATGCAAGCTCGACGGCGGCGGCGACAAGCAGATCATGAAGATCACCGGCCTGTACGGCTACGTGGACTTCAGCTCGCTGCAGTTTACCAACGGCAAGCAGAACAGCGCCAGCACCGGCGTCTATGGCGGCGCAGGTGGGCGGACTGGGGCTGGTTGAGCAGGCAGATGGCAGCCGCTGGCGTGTTGTGGGCACGCTGCAGTTCATGGCTGCACCAAGGCTCTTGCACTGCATGCATTGAGCGACCAGGGCTGGTCAGGCGGCGGGCTGCTGCCATGGCATGTCTAGGAGGCATAAACCGCTGCTGCACCAGCTCTTTTGCACACCCTGATACTGATGCCGCTCGTGCTCTGCCATGTGCTGTTGCAGTGGAGGTGTCCAACCTGGGCAGGGCGCTGTTCACAGATTGCAAGTTCACTGGCAATACAGCCGGCCAGGGCGGCGCCATCGCTGTCTACTCAGGTGCCTTGCAAGAGCTGGGGCGCATTTCTGAGCAATGGCTTGCCATGCCGGCAAAATATGTGCGCCAGGACGATGCCATGTGATGGCATGTGCCATGCCATGCCATGCCGCGCCAAAGCTTGCCAAGCCGCTTGCCATGCATTGACACGCCGTGCAATGTTGCAACATGCCATGCCCATGCCATGCCAAGTGCCTCCCATGCCATGGCACGAGGGGCCATGCCATGCCCAATGCCCGCTGCTGCCTGTTTGTCATGGCAATCTGCAGCGCCTATTTCGCGCGGCATGAGCGACACCACCTGCCATGCCTCCCATCATGCGACCTGCAGGCTCCAGCGCCAACTTCACGCGCTGCGAGTTCATTGAGAACAGCGCCCAGAATGTGGGTGGCGCCATCTCTGTGGGCGGTGGCGTCAGCTCAGTGTCGCAGTGCTCATTCATTGGCAACAGCGCAGGTGGGTGCTGCTGGCTGCGCTGCTGCTGCTTGGGGGCCACCGTGGCTTCCGTGCCTGACTGCGCATACCGGCAATGCTGCATAGCGCGCATGTGGATATGTAGCACGCAGGCCATGCATCCAGCCCGCTGTGGGTGTTCGCCTCCCATTCCAGCCTGGTGTGGCTCACGGCTCAGCCCGGCTGCCTCTCGCACGGCTGCAGGCCAGGGCGGCGGCGCCATTTCCATGGACGGCTCCGACACCATGTATATCCAGTCCTCCACCTTCTCACAGAGCGAGGCAGGGGTGAGTGCATGTATGACGGTCCTTGCTGCAGCTGGCACGTCATGCTGAAGGCATAAGTTGCACTTGTTGGGGAGTTCATGCTCGCATGCTAAGCTGCTTGTGGACGGCAGACATGCATGCTGCTCCCCGGCTTGCCTGACCCTCACGCGCCATGCTGCTGCCATCCCTGCCCACTGCAGTATGGCTGGGGCCCAGACGTCTACCTCCGCTACAGCACGCTGTCGCACCTGTACATCAGCCCGCCTGATACTGATGTGGGCGTGGAGCCCGTGGGCGCAGCACAGACGTTTTATGCGCCGCCCTCGCCGCCGGCACCGCCCCCGGCACCCACGCCGATGTGAGCAAGGCTGGGGCACAGTGCTGTGTTGCTCGTGCCGAGCAGAGCTGGTCTTAGCTGCTGCTGATGGCCTTGCGGGCTGCCCCGCATACATAGCCTGCCGTTTATTGACGCTGTCTCTCGGTGGCCCGACCCCACTGCTGTGCAGGTCGCCGCCGCCCCAGCCACCGCCGCCGCCACCCTCGCCGCCTGCTCCCGCGCCTCAGCCGCCGGCGCCGCGACCGCCGCCACCGCCGCCATCACCGCCCTCTGTGGCGGTCACTTCTGAGCAGCAGCTGGCTGAGGCGATCAGGAATCGGGAGCCTTACATCCGGCTGACAGGGCACATTGTGCTGACCGGCAACTATGCGAACGGCACCAACCTGCTGCCGGAGCTGCAAGTGCCCACCACCATCACGGTGAGAGGGGCTGCACGGCTTGGGTTCAGCGGGAAGGCTGTAAAGCGTGGCATGGCCCTGCATAGCATGGCATGACTGGTTGTTAAATGGCACGGCACGGCATGGCAAACCCTGCCAGCACCCTAGATGTCTGCCCTGCCCATCTCACCGCATGCCGCGTGGCCCCCAAACTGCGCAGGGTGGCTGCACCACGCTGGGCGGGCTGTGCATCCTGGACGCCAAGCAGCTGGGCCGCATCTTCTACGGCTCGGGCCCCTGGGTCAGGCTGTCGCTGGTCAACATGCGCTTGGTCAATGGCAACTCGCGCGATGCATGTGAGCGTGCATGCCGTGGAGCTGTCCAGCTGCTGCCTTGGTTGTGCGGCTGTGCATGGGGCCGGCTGCCGGCTGCAGAGTGCATGCCATGTGCACTGTGCCTGATGCCATTTTGCTGATGTGCGTTTATGTGCGCTGCACCTGCCACCTTCCAATCTGCATTACTGCTGCCGCAAGCACATGCCGGCAACCTGCCTCCTCCCTGCTCCTGCTGGCCACTATGCAACACACGCTCCGGCCTGCACCTTCTGCCTGCCCTGCAGCCGGTGGTGCCGTGCTGCTGGAGGAGGGGGCCAGCCTGTCGGTCACCAACTCGGCATTTGAGCGCAACTGGGGCCACGATGGCGGTGCAGTGGATGGCAAGGCAAGCGGGCACCGCTGGGCTGGGATGGGGCTGGCCTGGCTACGGTCTCACCGCATGACATGTCCATTGCACTTGTTTGTGGTATGGCACTGCTGCTGCTGCTGCTGCTGCTGCTGCTGCTGCTGCTGCTGCTGCTGAGATGTGATGGCCGCTGCTCAGCCTAGGTCAGTCATATTGCATGTCATGGCCGGCAGAGTTGCCAACTCATGCCTACCTGCTGGATTGCCGCACGTATTCTGTGCAGAACGGCAGCGCGGCGGACATTGTGGGGTCCACCTTCAACAACAACAAGGCGGGCGTGACGGGCGGCGCACTGCGTGTCGAGGTGCGCGCCTGCCGCTGCGCTGCGCTGTGCAAGGGCAGCTTGAGCACGCAGGAACAGTATGCCACATGTCTGGTCAGTGACCTGCTGTGCACCAGCTGGAATTGCATTTTCAAGGTGCCGAGATGCCAGCATGCCATTGCAACCGCCTGCCTTCCAACCCCTGCCTGCTGCGTCTGCCATGCCACTCTCCCACCGCAGGGCAACCTGATGTGCACGGGCTGCATCTTTCTGGAGAACAAGGCGCCGGTGGGCGGTGCGGTGAACCTGGGCCCGAACAGCTGGGCGGGCTTCCAGCAGTACACGTTCCAGCTCAACACGGGCGTGCGCGCAGGAAGTGAGCCCTGTTGCGGGTGGACGTGGGGAGTGAATGGTACTGGCTATGAGGGCTTGGCAGCCCATGCCATGCGCTGCGTCATGCTTGGCTCCTGATGCACCATCACAGCATGTTGGCATAGCCTCATGGATCTGCATGCCATGCACAGTCAACATGCATGCAGCCCACCCGTCCCACTGGTGCTTACCCCTGCTGCCTTCCTCCCTTCTTTGTCTGTCCTTCAGACGACATTGCCATGGACAACTCCAACACCACGGTCGTGTCCTTCGACCCCTACCCGCCGCCCCCCACGCTCTCCATCTACCCCAATGCCACCACCAAGCGCGCCAACGTGAAGCTGGTGCAGCTGGGAACGGTGGCACGCCCCGAAGTACCAGCTTTGGCTGCGGCGCCCGCGGCGGTGGCCTCCCCACCGCCCTCCCCGCCGCGGTCGCCGCCCTCGCCCCCTGCCGCCGACCCTTACCAACCCAGTGAGAGAAGAGGGTGGTCTGGCTGGTGCCGAGTCTGCAAGCTGCTCCTGCCGGGGTTTGGCGCTTGCTGCTGCCTGCTGGGTTGTGTATGTAGTGCTCACTTGCTGCTGGTGTACTGCTTATGCAACTGTTTGCTGTATTTCCTTTCCCTCCTTCCTTTCCTTCCACCCTCCAGCCTTCTACGCATACAGCAACAACGGCCTGCTGTGCAGCTCACGCCAGCAACTGACCTGCACCTTCCCTTTCCTCTCCCTGCAGGCTTCTACGCATACAACGAAGATGACCTGGCATATGCCCTCAGCATACCCAACATTGTGGTCGGCCTCAAGTCGCACATCGTGCCCACGGGCAAGGTGAAGAGCGACATGGCCCTCTTCCCTTACGTCCAGTATCCCATCACCATAGGTGCGTCCTGCAAATTTGGTGCCGGCAGGTGCAATCAGAGCTGCACAAGCTTGCAGGGGAGTTGGAGGCAGTGGTGGTGTCCGTGGCACGCCTGTTCTTCACTTGTCCATTCATGCGACCTGCCCTCCACACCACCCATCCACCCACCCTCCTCCTGCCTGCTGCCCCGCCCGCTGCTGCAGTGGGCATGTGCGCCGGCACCCAGAACATGGGGCAGGACTGGGGCGGCAAGTGCACCATCGACGCCAAGCGGCTGTGGAAGATTTTTTACATCACGCCGGGAGGCGGCGGCGGCAGCGCTAACATTCGGGTGAGCACGTAGCAGCTTTTCTGGCTGGCATGCTCCGATGCTGTCCTCAGTTTGTATCTGGCTTGCCTTTCAGCTGCAAAGGATTCCATATAGCCCCTCCTTATGCCAATCGCCACCTGCCACCCTGTCCAGATCGTGTTCAAAAACCTGCGCATCATGAACGGCAACTCCAAGATGGGCTTTGGCGGCGCCGTGGAGGTGTCGGGCCCTGTGGACCTCACCTTCATCAACTGCGAGTTTGGCGGCTCCATCAGTGAGTTTGTGTGTGTCGTGGAGAGGCCGATGGTGCCTGTTCAGAAGGGAGGACGGCGGGTGGGTGTTGAAGTTGCCGGTCAGCAAGGAGTTTAACAGACAGGCAGCTTGAACTGCCACCGGCCGCTTTCTCCCCTTCCGCAGGCGGTGACGGCGGCGCCGTGGGCATTGTGTCTCAGGGCATTGTCAAGTTCCAGAACTGCGCCTTCTATGACAACTCCTGCCAGTGGGGCAGTGGCGGCGCAGGTGAGTGCACGGCTGTGCTTTGTGCTGACCGCTGCTGGCCCCACGGCGCAGCCGACTGGCCGGATACCTCTCTCGTTCATTCACTCCTGCATCACAACTCGCCCCGCCCGCCAAGCGTCGCGTTGCTTCCTATATCTCACCCTCCGCCGCGCAGTGTCCACGTCTGCGGAGACCTGGTTTGTGAACTGCGAGTTTGAGCGCAACGTGGTGGGCAACAACGGCGGCGCGGTGCTGCTGGAGGGCGGCTGCCCCGCTGGCTTCTTCCTCAACGACTGGTTCAAGGTGAGGGGTGCGGTACGGTTGCAACATTCCCGGTGCTGAACGGCAACCTCGCTGAGAGAGCAGTGGCGGGGCGCGGCTCTGGTGTGGTGTGTATTGAGCACCCCTCTAGACCAACTGCATCCTGCCCCGCCCGGCCTGCCATTTCCGCAGAGCAACTGGGCGGACGGCCAGGGCAAGGACGTGTACGTGCGCAACTACTACTCCACCAAGGCCTTCTTCGACAAGCTGCCGGGTGTGTGAGGAGGGCAGCAACCCTGCTAGCAGGCCGTTGTGTGTATGTGCACTAGCCGCTTGCCACCCACATGCAAACTCAACCCAGCTGCTTGCCACCCAAATGCACTTTGCAAGCTTAGCCCAACAACCCTTCCACACTCCCGCAGAGGATGGCGTGCCCAACGTGTTCCACGAGGCGGCGGTGTTCCAGTACACCGCCCCACCCCCGGCCCCGCCCTCGCCGCCCAGCCCGCCCCCGCCGCCCAGCCCCCCGCCGCCCAAGCCACCGGCGCCGCCGCGCGCCATCCCGCCCTCGCCGCCCGCGCCGCCGCCGCCGCCCGCGCCTTCACCTCCCACCATTGTGGTGCCTCCACTCAAGGCCTTCAAGGAGCAGGAGCTGTATGACATGATCAATGTGAGCGGAAGGCGCTGGACTTGAGGGTGGTCGGTCGTTTGCCAAGGCTGAACGGCTGCTCTGCATTTGAGCATGCCCCTGTGCCCTTACCCCACTGCACATCTCAACCCATCCCTGCCGCCACAGGACGAGTGGAACGACGAGGTGCTGATTGGCGGGCACATCATCATCCAGTCAGACGGGCCTTGGGTGGAGAAGGGGCCACCCACCATCACCCGGGAGCTCACCATCATTGGCAGCTGTGCAGCCATCAACTCGCGCGGCGGTGCGTATGGGGCGGGCGCAGGGCGGGGGGCAGAATGGGGTTGGTACGGCCAGACTAGTTGGCAGTCTGGGCATGCAGCTGTGCAGGGGTGCGGCAGCATGCAGTGCACACCCAACCCCCGCCGACTTGCCAGTGCCAATGCCAACTGCTTGCATTGTTTTCATTGCAGGCGCCTGCTTCATCGATGCGCGGGGCCTGGTGGAGAACATCTTCCGCATCTCCGGTGGCGGTGCGCACGCTGTGCTGGGCATGCATGCTGGGCGTGCATGCGGCCCTGCGCCGCTTCTGGCTGTTGTTCCCACTGCTGTTGCTGCTGTTGCCATGCAGCAGCCCATGCATGCCACTTCCAGCCACCACTGCCTCGTGCCTGTTGATGAACCCAACTGCTGCGGCGTCCCCTGCCCTCGTCCTGCAGCCAAGGTGACGCTGCGCAACATCCGATTCCAGGGGGTGGACTCCTCGGATGCGGGCGCCCTGGCCATTGACACGGCAAGTTTGGCCAGCTGGTGGCATTGCCAGCTTGCTCTGGCGCTGGGGCAGGCATCAGGCATACCCAGCTCCCTCCTTGTGATGGGCAGCAGCCGCCCTGCGGCACGCGTGTGCATGCTTGCACAACCATGCGCGCATGTTTATTTTCTTGCCGCCCACGCCCATTTCTCCGCCCCCCTCCCCTGTCCCTGCCGCAGGGCGCGGAGGTGCAGGTGTTCTACTGCGACTTTGCCATGAACAAGGGGGCGCAGGGCGCGGCGGTCACGCTGCGCGACCCCGGCACCTCGGCCGAGTTCTCCTTCAGCACCTTTTGGCAGAACAGCGCGTCTGGTGGGTGTGGGCAGCAAGGTT
>VFQQ010002640.1_pt1 | contig 19512 bp, 34 predicted proteins | sample 3512341 | NCBI WGS metagenome assembly VFQQ01 (sample SAMN10412373, study PRJNA504923) | tailings metagenome | isolation source: Relicate 2 Philex TSF1 revegetated site | place: Philippines: Tuba, Benguet | collected 2017-08-29 | reverse complement strand
CAATCATGCGGTCGGCATTGGCATCGGGGCGGAACAGGACCACGCGGTCCTTGGCGGTGCGCTGGGCCTTCATGCCCTCAAACACAGCCTGCGAGCAAACCGGTAGCAAGGGCATGCTGGGTGGGCGCACAGCATGCCACACACACACGCTGCAGTGCTGCCGGCCCCACTTCCAAAGACATGCTGGCATGAGAGGCAGCGCAGCTTCCTGCAACCACCCCCAACATGCAGTCGACATGCTGGCATGGGAGGCAGTGCAGCTTCCTGCAACCACCCCCAACATGCAGTCGATGTGCTGGCATGGGAGGCAGTGCAGCTGCCCATATCCACTGCAATCATCCTGCATCCATTGCACACATGAGTTAGTGTGCCCACCTGCCCGTAGTTGAGCGCCTGTGCCGAGGGGTACATGGGCAGCGGGCCGTACGGCTGCAGATCCCCACTGCTCCACTTGCCGTCCACGGCATCGCAGCTGGCCATCCACATCGTCTGCGGCACGGCAACACGGCACACGAAATGTTGGAGTGCTGAGGTGGGGCGCCAGGGGCCGTTGCATGGCGGCGGCGGCAGTGAGAGGGTTCGTGCAGGAGTGGCGGGCGGTCGCAACAGCACGTGCAGGAACTGACAGCACAGGCTGATGCCGTTGCAAGGAGCCGCAAATACAACACAGGATGCAAGGCAGGTGCGCACCGCGCCGACGCGGGAGAGGCCGAAGCCCAGCGAGTCCCAATCGACCTCTGCGGGCGGTGCCGCCTGCGCCGCCAGCTGGGCGCGGGCCGCCAGCCGCTGCTGCCGCCGCGCAGCCGGCAGTCTGCAGCATGGAAGCGACATGTAACATTACAGCAGATGGTGAGTAGGACTGTTGCAGCGATGCTGACCACACATTACATCTGCCAGCCAGCTGCGGCCAGCTGCAGGCGGCGGCAGGCGGCGGCGGCGGGCTAAGCACTGTGTGCGTCTCACCGTGCCGGCGCGCGATCATGCTGCTGCAGCCGTAGGGAACCCCTGCAGAGGCAACGGAAGGCGAGGGGAGGCTCACGAGGGAGTGACACACAAGCTGGCGGTGTTGCATCGCCGCCCCGCGGCCTGCCCAGCGCACCGCTGCGGCTGCAGGGCAGCTGGTAGCTGCTTGGCCTGTGCTGCCAGGCTCATGGCTGCAGGCTGCGGGGTGGGGTGCCCAGGTGCTGCAGTCGCTGCAGGCGCCGCGTCTCCCCTGCTGCAGCTGACCGAGGGCAGATGCACCAATTGGGCCGCCGATCGGAGCCTTTCCGTTCTGGCCTTGCGGCGCGCATCATGGGCGCCATCAGGAAGGGGTGGGCACCCCAGGCCCTGCCAACCGATCGGCCAAGCCACATTTTGCTCGTGGATTATTGAGCACGGCCGCTGCCCCCGCCAGGAGCCTCTCCCCACGAGCACCAACCCTATGCTCGCAGCAGCAGCCTTGCAGCCCACGCTGGCTGCCCCTGCGCAGCGGGGACAGCAGCAGGGGGCCGCACTGGCCCCACAGCGCGCTGCTGGCTGGAGCAGCCGAGCCAGCCCGGCGCTGCGGGGCGGCGCCGCCGCTGCCGCCGCTCTTGCGGCACGGCCGGCGCCCCGTGCTGCGGTGGCACGGGCGGCGCAGCAGATCGTGGCTGCTGCAGCAGTGGCACCAGGCAGCGCCGGCAGCGTGGCTATTGCGGGCGCCACCGGCCTGATTGGCACGGTGCTGGTGCGGCAGCTGCAGGCGCAGGGCTACACAGTGCGGGTGCTGGCTCGCAACCCAGTGGCTGCCCGCGGCAAGCTGCCCTACCCTGGCGTCCAATTCGTGGCGCCGGCGCAGTGGGCGGAGGCTGTGTGCGGCTGCACCGCAGTCGTCAACCTGGCAGGTGAGTGGTGGGTTGTTTGGGAGGGACGGACCGCTTGACATCGGAACCCCGGGCGTGCATACAGCTGTTGCGAAGGCCATGTGCATCAATGCCTCCAACCACAAGCCAAGCAGCAGCTGGTCAGGCCCTGCTCCCCTGTATACCATCTTGCCAGCCATGGCCTGCCATGACCCGCCATCGTCACTGCCTCTCACAGGCGAGCCCATCGCCACCCGCTGGACGCCCGACATCAAGGCTGAGGTGAAGCGCAGCCGCGTGGCCACCACCCGGCAGCTGGCGGCCGCCATCAACGCCTGCCCCGCCGAGCAGCGGCCCAAGGTGCTGGTCAACGCGTCGGCGGTCGGCTACTACGGCAGCAGCGAGGTCAGCAGGCCGGGGTGCTGCACCGGTGGGGGTGGGCTTAAAAGGCAGGCATCCACTGCTGCTGAGGTGCTGAGCTAGCATGCTCTGGTTGTCAGCTGATCAAGAGCTGGCTGTGCTGCCTAATGTGGCCCTTGTTGATGAACGTCTGCGTAATGCTGTGGCACGGTGCTGCTGTGCTGTTCTGTTTGGCTTCGGGCTCCCATCCCTATCCACCCGCCTGCCTGGGTACACACCCCGGGTCGCTCACAGCCGCCCCGCCTGTTGGCCCTCGCTCGCGCGGCCAGCACCTGCAGAGCACGACGTTCAGCGAGAGCAGCGCTCCAGGGCGGGACTATCTGGCAGAGGTCTGCCGGGAGTGGGAGGCTGCCGCAGAGGTGAGCTGGGCAGCGGTGGGCCCGCCGCAGCGGTGCACTGCTGGTGAGTGTGGCTCCAGCCCGCACAATTTCCATGTGGCTTTGGGTAAATGCCCGCGGCAGCTTCTGACTCGCCGGTCACCTTCTGGGGCTCAGCTGCTGATGGTCGCAGCCTCAGCACCAGTGCAAGTATCCCTTCTGTCTGTCCCTGCCGAGCAGGAGGCACAGACGCGGGTGGTCATCCTGCGCACCGGCATTGTGCTGGCTAAGGAGGCAAGCGAAGGGTTGCTGATTTGGGTGGGATTGGTGGGATGGGCTCGACTGTGGATAACCTGAGTCTGGCAGGGACGTTGTGTGCTGTGTGCTCTGCTTGAGACTGCATAGCATGCGCCATCTAAGTGTCGCCGTCCATTAAACCCACGCCATGTTTCCTCATTTGTGGCCGGGCTGCAGTACTCGCTCCCCAGCCGCTCAGCACATGCTGCCCTGCTGCTCCCAGCTGCTCAGCATGTGCTGCCCTGCGGCTCCCATGTGCAGGGCGGCGCGCTGGGGCGCATGATCCCCGTCTTCTCCATCTTTGCGGGCGGGCCGCTGGGCAGCGGGCGGCAGTGGTGCAGCTGGATCCACCGGTGAGGGGCAGGAGGACTGCCTTTCGCTCGCTGTGCACTGTTGCCAGACTCGCACGTGCTGTGCACCGCACTATGCATGGTTTGGTGGTGTTGGCTGAGCGCGGCAAGCCTATGGCTGAGAAGCTGCATTCGCCCCGTGCAAATTCACGCTCGCAGGGATGACGTGGTGGGCATGATTCTGGAGGGCATCCGCAACCCGGCGTGGCAGGGCGTGTACAACGCCACCGCACCCAACCCGGTGAGCTGCTCTCTGATGTTGATGCACAACACAAATTGGCTCACACATGGGCAGCAGATGCCTTGCTTTGCATGCAGCCCGCCGCTGCACTTTTGCAGCCCCGCCGCTGCACTTTTGCAGCCCCGCCGCTGGTGCTCGCTTGCCACCCACCTCTCACACATGCCCTCTCACACATGCCCTCTCCAATCGGTTCTCTTGCCCCTGCAGGTGCGCATGGGCGAGCTGTGCTCTGCGCTCGGCTCTGTCATGGGCCGCCCCTCGCTGGTGCCTGTCCCCGACTTTGCGCTGCGCACGCTGCTGGGCGAGGTGAGGCAGCGGCTGGGGGGAGCAGGGGGGCAGGTGGCATGCAGGGGAGCAGGTGGCATGCAGATTCAGGGCCCGAGGTGCGGTGACCACTTCTACTTGAGTTTGGCTTCAGCTGGGAACCCCTGGCGGCTTGCTGTCACAACTCAGTGCCTGACTCCACCCATCGCTGGTCTACATGTGACCTCACGTCTGCTGCAACACACTGCATCCTGCTGCAGGGCGCGTCTGTGGTGCTGGAGGGGCAGCGTGTGGTGCCCACCCGGGCGCAGGACGCGGGCTTCAAGTTCAAGTACACCCAGGTGGGCTGGGGCTGGCGCTGCAGGGGCTGTTTGACCTTGCAGATAGCCCTGCCGCCCCAGTGGGCAGCACTGGCTGCTGGTTCTCTTGCAGCCGCAGCTGTGGCAGCACAGCTCAGCGTCCAGCCGGTGCGTATTCATGCAGTTTAAGCCCGGTACTGCTGCTGCGGTCCTCCCTGTGCAGGTGACTGATGCGCTGCGCAACGTTCTGCGGGCCTGAGCCGACCCATGATGACTGCTGGCACGCAGCGCACCATTTTTGCACTTCCCGCCTGCTGCCGCCACCTCTCCCTGCGTGCGCAACGTATGAACCTGTGGTTTTGCTGTGCTCTTCTTATTTAATCAGATCTCCAGTGTAACAATCCATTAAGCCACACGAGCACAGGCTGCTGCCCCTTGCATCCCCCATAGTCTGCACCGGTGCTAGCAGCACTCGCTCTCGCGCACCACCGCCGCAGGCCCGCTGCCCTCTGCTGCCGCCAGCTCCCGCAGCAGCGCCGGCGGGTTGACGCCGCGCACCTCCGCCACCTGCTTGCCGCCCTTGAACAACAGGAACAGCGGCTGGCTGGTGGGTGCTGACACGTAGGGCTCAAGCCCCGGCACGCCGCCGCACCGTTCCGTGCAAGCGGTGTACAGCTGGCACGGCAGCGCGCCTCCATGCTCCAGCGCCGCCTTGCGCCAGGTGGACTTGCACGCGGCCGTGGGCCCCCAGCAGTCGGTGTACAGCTCCAGCACTGCGGCGCAGGGAAGGTGTGGGGCCGTCGCGTCAAGCCAAAGGTAAACATATGGTGCAGCACCGGTCGTCGTCGGCATCGGCGGCGGCGGCGGCGCCACTGCTGCCGACTAACCTTGGAGGCCAGGGCGGCTAAGCGCCTCTGTCACTGCCGCCGCATCTGGTAGCTCGGTGACCACCACGTTCAGGCCTGGGGCCGCGGCCATTTCTTGTTGCGAGTCTGTTGACCGGCGGCGGGGGCTTGAAAGGAGGCTGCGTGCTCCAGAGGCGAGAAGGTGAAAGGAGACACGCAGACTGCGACTCCAAGGCGCGAAATGGGCCCACTCCCGCCTGCATGAGGAATCTGGGGTGCCGAGCGCTAGGGCTGTTGAGCTTTCAGGCCCCGATCGCGTGGTCTCGACAAACACCGTCGTCTGCTGTACCCACTCAGCTAGCCACGTGACGCGCCAACGCAGCCGGGCAAGCTTGCAACCGCCCCGAGCAGGCACACGGCAGCTTGCAACACCCAGCACTCCACCGATTGGCGCTTCAGAACTCAGGCAGCCGGCCAGCAAGCCGCCGGAGTCGGCACTCCCACTACCGCCGCCGCCGCCGCCACCTGCTGCCGCCATGGCACCCCGCACGCGGCTTCAGATTGAACAGGGCAAGCTCAAGCTGCTGCAGCTGCCAGACGGCTGCCTGGAGAAGATTGTCAGCCTGGCAGCGCACGGGTCATGGAAGGAGCGGTGAGCGGGGCCGAGATGTGCAAGCTGAACACATGCCCTGCGTTCCGTTTCCGGCGTTGCATCTCTCCATGCTCACCGGCTGCCGATTGTTTGCTGCTTCGGCTCATAAACTCTTTGCGGCTGTCGGTGCAGGTGCCGGCTTGCGGAGGTGTGCCGCACCTTCCGCGGCCTGTTTGATGCCCAGGCCTATACGGGGCGGCCGCTGCGGCTCAACCTCAACTCCCTCAGCTGGCGCCTGCTGGACCGCAAAGGGCGCCCAGCGGTGAGTGCAAGGCATCACAGCATGCTTACTTGCTGGCTTGCAGTAACCACAGCTGACACACGCTTCAATTCCCCACACAGTGCAAGCTCTGAACCCGCCTTGCTCCCCACGCAACAGGCTCGTCGCGCGCTGCTGGCGCTGCTGGCTCGTGTGGCGCCCTCGGTTCGCGACCTGCACATCCGCTACCAGCTGGACAGCAGCGCAGGCCTGACCCTGGAGGCACTGCTCACCCCGCTGGCGCCGCACGTGCAGGCAAGTGGCCTGCCGGTGCTCTCTCCATGCAAGCTAGGGTGGAGGTTTGCAACTGCACTGGGATGCTGTCCATGCAGTCAGGCGCTGCGCCGTGGAAGTGCGTGGCAGGCATGCCTTGCAGGGTAGCAGCTGGCACTGCTGGCATCCATTGCCCCTTCAACCGCCCGTCTGCTGCTGTGCAGCGGCTGGAGGTCGAGGACGGGCTGTGCGCTGCGCTGCTGCGCGTGCTTGGCAAGGGCTGGCCCTCCCTGCAGGAGGTGTCGTTGGTGGGTGGCCCCCTGCGTTTTGCTGGCTGATTCGTCGAATTGGGCTCGCAGGGAAGGGACGCATGAGCAGTGGCAACCAGCTGGCCTGTGGTGCTGGCTCACCGATCTGTAGATGCGGCTGTGCTCCCTGCTTCTGAATGCTTCCGCCACCCATGCGCTGCATCATCCACCGGTGCAGGTGGGGGCCAACCTGTGGATCGACTTTGAGGCGGGCGAGCTGGCCAGGCTGGAGCGCCAGCTGGCGTCCATGCCGCAGCTGGCGGCCAAGATTGTGCACTTTGAGGGCTGTGAGTGGATGCAGTACAGCTGGAGGGAAGGAGCGAGGCCGGGTGCCAGCGCGCTGCTGCTCACACGGCTGCTGTTCAATGTGTCTTGTGTCTGGCATACCCACTAGCTTTCCTGATTGCTGCCCTTCATGCCTCCGCCCTGCAGCCTGCCAGGGCATGCCGGAGGGGGAGGAGACGTTCTTCCGCCACCTCACCAACCTGCGCTCCCTCGAGCTGGGTGTGTGTGCAATTTTGCAATGCACGTCCAGCCATGGCCCCGCCTGAGCTGAGCCAATACACATCCATGCATGCCTGCCCTCTCAGTCACTGCGCCACATACTCTCTGCTGTCGCTGCACCCTCAACTTCGTCTTTGCCTGTTCGTTCCCCGTCCTTCCATCCACAGAGGACTGGGCTGTGTGGGACCTGCCGCGCGACTACAGCCCGCTGCATGCCATGCCGCACCTCACCCGCCTCACCCTGAACATTGTGGAGGAGCTGGAGTCAAACATGCCCGCGCTGCTCAGCCTCACGCAGGCAGGATGCTGGGCGGGGCGGCGTAGGGCGTGGTCGGCATGGCTGCAGGCGGTGGTTGGGGCATGATGCACCGTGGTGGCTGGCAATGGTTGGAGCAGCCTGAAGTGTGGCACACGTTGCACGCACTGGATGCACTGCGACTCGCGCCTCCAGAACGCAAGTGCAAAGCCCAGCTTGGCAGCTGACTGTGCCCTGCCATTGTGCCCCCCGCCCCGGCCCCTCAGGTGTCGGAGCTGGCGCTGCTGGGCTGTTACCGAGCCAGCCGGGGCCTGGCCCAGCTGTCCAACCTGGTGCAGCTGGACCTGCAGCCGGGCGTGGTGATCAACGGTGAGCAACTGAGGGTTGCAACCCCTCCCTCAAGCCACTACTGTAAACAGTGGTGGCTGTTGCATGTGGAGGGCAGAGGCCCAGGGCTGCTGCACGCGTTCTGAGCTTGCCTGGCCCTCACCATCGTTGCACCCTTTCCCACACTAGCAGACGAGGCCCTTGAGGAGCCGGAGCCGGAGGCGGGGGCGGCCTGGAAGTGCAGCCACCTCACAGAGCTGCGCTGGTAAGCGGGGTGGTGGTGGCAGAGGCAACCAGATGCGTGCCGTTTACATTCAAGATACCGGTAGCTACTGGGCCCACGGGTCTTCAGGCAGGGGCGATGGCATGCTGCGCTGGCGTGCCAGCGCTCCCATCACTGCCTGCTCCCAAGCTCAGTACTGCACACTCACTACACTGCACCTCTCCGCTGCCGCAGGTGCGGCGACCTGGCGTTCGATGCGGGGGAGCACCCAGTCAGCCTGCCGCTGCTGGTGTCATTGGAAGTGGACGAGTGCTACTTCCCACCAGATGGCTTCCCGCTGGCACTGTGCCTCACTCAGCTCACTTCGCTGCGCCTTGTGGGCGGGCGCTGCACGCGCCTGCCGCCCGGCATCAGCCAGCTGCAGTGCCTGCAGGTGGGGCTAGGCCGGGGTGCCCGGGGTGGTTTGGTAACAAGGGGTATTTCTGCTGGTGGGGCCGCATGCCTGTCGCGCAGCGGGTGCAGGCACGGTGCGCCGAATGTCCGCCCATTGCATTGCAAGCTGCTTAGCAAGGTCAGCATGGCTAGCTGAGTCTGGTGGATCTGTCGGTCAATGTACCTGTCGTTCATCCCCAATCCCCCTGCAGGTGTTGGCCATCGACTCATGTCCCCTGCCCGCCATCCCGCCCAGCATCAGCTGCCTTACAGCAGTCACAAACCTGCAGCTGGCGGTGAGGCAAGGGCAGCAAGGGGTACTGCATGCGTGCGGCGCAGCCACAGAGTGCTCATGTGCTGCTGCCGTCGCCTGCTCGGTCCCCTTGACCATGCAACTGCTTCGAGGATGCGCTGGCCCCCTTTCAGCAGGTACACCTGGGCCCATGCCCCACGCGTATCCCCTCCTCCCCCCGCCCCATGTCCCTTGCGCAGAACACGCAGCTGAAGCCGCACCTGCCGGCCTGGGTGCTGGGCCTGCCCATCCGCAAGCTGTGGCTGAGCAACAACCAGCTGCACAACTTGCTGCCCGCACGCGGCGGCAATGCGGCACGCAAGGAAGAGTGGTTGGGCCGCCTCACACACGTGTGCATGTCCTCGAATGCGCTTAAGGAGTTGCCCAAAGGGTTGCTGGAGCACGGCCGTTCCCTGGTGGAGCTGGACTGTGCTTACAATCATGCATTGCAGGTTTGTTTGGTCAGCTGTGCAGCCGGGGTGCGGGCCTGGGTGTGGTGCATGCTGTTGTGGGATTGAGTGCACCGTAAAGAGCGGGTGGGGATGTTGAGAGGGCTGCAGATGGAAGGTGCCCTGCCTGCCTTGCCCCAATTTTTTGCCGCCCTGCTTGCCTCCCTGCTGCAGATCAGCGCCAAGACCGCGAGCGCCGTGGCGGAGATGCCCAGGTGGGTAGTCCTGAGCTAACGGTGCATGCCTGGCGGCGGCGGCGGCTGCTGCTGCTGCTGCTGTTGCTGCTGCTAATGCCGCCGCCCTCCGCTCCATTGTCTGTCGCACATTGCACGCTGTCTGTTCCAGCCTCAACCCTGCCTCCGCCCTGCCTCAACCCGCCTGCTACCTGCCCTTTTGCCCACTTTGTCAACCCCTTGCAGCCTGCGGTCACTGCGGCTTGAGAAGAGCTACTGGCTGCGCCTGGAGGACCGGTGGAGCCAGGCCTCGCTGCGGGCCATCAAGCGCCTGCAGGAGCGGCGGCCAGATGTGCAGGTGGACTACCAGCACCACGCGCTGCCGGGCGGCCTGCGCACGGCGTGGTGAGCGCGCACAGCATGCGCGTCGGGCACAGCACGCACGTCGCGCATGCCATGCACATGTTGTAACATATGACCGAACACATGCTTCATTGTGCTGCCGAAGATTTTGCCTTTGTACCCCTTTCTTCCCCTCTTGACGCTGCCTCCAGTCTTGTCGATTCCTGGTTTCCTTGTGTGCCTCCGCTCTGCTGCTACCGCGTTACACAAATGCCCTCGACAGCAGGGTGCAGTGGTGACATGCAGATGCACAGCGGCAACGTATACAAAGCGACATGCAGTGTAAAAGGATTGATGCCAGACAAGGAAGATTGCAAGACCAAGTGAGACAGCGATCGGCAGCTGTATGAGAGACCCAAAAGAATCAACAACAGGTTGTATGCCAAGGTTTGGACGGCAACAGTATGAGTGCAGGGTAAGGGCGCCGCTGTTGGGCGCATGCATGCTTCAGGGTTTGGCATCAGGCATTACGAGGAACAATACTCAAGGTGCGTTGAAGCGCTTCATTCAACGCAGGAAAACAGTACTCTCACAGCATGCATGTGGGAATCAGCAGGAGATGTGTTGGGCAAGGCAGCACAGGCAGGCACGTCTTGTTGACCAGGCGGCAGGCAGGTGGCGCGAACCAGCAGCTCTTCCCTCAATCAGAGCCAAGCTGGCTGCCGCCTGCCAGCGGAATAATAATCACTGGCAGTGCTACTCTGCTTGCATGGGGTAATGCCTAAGCTTGCAGCAGGTAGTGGTAGCTGCGCATGGCCCTGAACAGGTCTGGGGGGTACAGCGCTCTGCCCGCCCCAATGTTGTCCACAGTCCAGCGCGTGGCAGCACACATGCCGTCCACCACGCTGCAAGGAGGGAAAGATAAAAGAAAGGCTGCACTGAGCGTGGCGGATTGGAACTGCGAGTGGGCGCTGGGGCAAACGTGGCAGGATGGAAGGTGTGAACGCCGTCTATCACGCTCTGCTGCCACTGCCGGTGCCCCGAGCACCCCACCTGCCGCCCGCTCCCACCTGCTGGAGAAGGGCCCAATCCAGTTGAGCAGGGGCCCCACGCCACAGTCCACTGCCCCGCTGGCCAGGGGCAGGCCCAGCTGGCGGCTGGGCGAGTACACGTTCCACCACGTGGAGTTGGCGCCTGCAAAGGGAAGTGCCGAAGGGAATGTCATGAGTGAAGTCAGCTGGGAAGCAAGCATGCCAAAAGGTAGCCCATGAGTGGCCTTTTCTCGCAACGTGCTGCAGCCACAGCACAGCTGCCCCCTACTGAGTAGGTAAGCCTCACCAGAGTCGGCGCCGCGGTCCTGGGCACCTCCGCTCTGCCACGGCCGCGTGCCCGCCCCGGTGTTGATGTTGGTGAACAGGTTGTTGTGCACGCCTGCGGGCAGTGGGGGTTGGAAGACCAAACGCTTGGCAAAGGCAGGCGGTGCCCTGGCTCGCACCGCACACCCATGCACGCAGCACACGCCCTGCTAGCAGGACCACTCACCCGCTTTGTGGTTGTCGATGTTGATGTCCACTCCACTGCTGTCGCTAAAGACGGACAGGTGCAGCAGCGCGTCCACCGACAGGTCATGGTAGTAGCGAGTGCCGAAGTAGAGCCTCGTCTGCAGGTTGTCTGCACAGGAGGCAGTACGGGGAGGGAGCAGGAGCTGCAAGCGTTTGTGCAGGGATGGTAAGCATCCAGGCACCACGCGGTGCACTGCACAGCCACGCTGATTGCAGAAAACTGCCACGAATTCGAGACAGTCAGGCTGCACAGCTGCCCCAGGGAATGCCGGCAGCAGTACACAGCCCAGTGTCGCAATGCTGAGCCCTCCCGTGGGCTTACAGGAACCGTGAGCCATTGAGGTTGCATGATGGCCGTGCACACCGCGGGTCGCCATGCTGTTCCTGCCGCGGGCGGCAGTGATGCTAAAGGCGATGTCGCTGATTGTTGCAAACTCGTTGCCGTTCTGTAGGGGCAGGGGATGGTATGGAGTAGCTGCAGCTTGGAACAAATGCGGCAGGGGGGCAGGCTCGCATACAAACGAGGACTAATAGTCCTTCCTACATCAGACAGTCCTTCTGGCTAGCTTTGCTTGCATGGTCACATGGCTCTGCTGTGTTATAGCTCTGCACAATAGCAGGCCCACCATAGCGACGCCGTAGGTCGCATCCACGATGCTGATCTGCAGAAATGCAACCAGGGAAGGGCAGAGTGCTCATTATGGAGGTGACGGCACCACTTGTGTCATTTGGTGCGTGTGCGAGCCGGCAGCTGGACAGCACACCACCCACCAGCTGCAGCCGAACTCACATGGCGGACCCAGCAGTTGATGGTGTCATACATGGCAATCGCGTTGTAGCCCTTCGCATCCAGATGCTCCTGCAGACCAGGGCAAGGGCAGTGCAGCGCGGGTGAGATCGCGCGCACATTCAAGGCCACGCCTGCCTTGCCCACAGCCGCTCGTGATGCGCAAGAGGCTGGCTGCACCCTAAGCAGCGTGGCTCTGCAGCCCGGTAGACGCACAGCACACTACTTGCACGGCACGGCCAAGCCAGGCCCCTGCTGAGCTCACATCATACGTGTCCCACTTGAAGCGAACGGTAAAGTGCTCCAGCCCGCTGTCCGAGGTGCTGCTCGAGAACGGCACGATGACGGGCTGCATGGAAGCACAAGCACAACAGGCATGATGTGCAAAGCCATGCACAGGCTACCCACAGTGCTGCGGCACAAGCAGCACATTGCCTACGCTTGCACACGCACCGGCAGGTGCTGCTCCGTTTCACGCACATGATCCAACTGGCACGCCTTCTGACCGGCACCTGCTGCATGTGGGTAGGTGCACTCCCCACTGACCCCCTGCCATAACAACACCCTTGCTCACCGTCCAGGCGGGGCGCAGCTCGATGGGCAGCGGGCGGTCAATGTCGATGTAGCCGTTGCCCTTGGCAACCACCCTGCAGGTAGGCAAGGTTGTTGGTTAGTGGCTTCACGTGGGGCTTGCATGTGGGGCTTGCATGAGCACCCTGCAACTGTGACACGCATCTGCAGCAAGCAGCTGAGTGCACCTGAAGGGGAAGCGCACGCGGTCCCTGGTTGGGAACATGTTTGAAGGGGTGCCCGAATCCACAAGGTTGTCGCCGTCTGCAGCAGGTTGCACGGCACATGATGAGCAGTGCGCACACATGGAGCGCATCACAACTAGGCCAATGATCCGCACCACAGCATCCCACCCATCCTGCCCCACACTCCTCTTCAGCATGACACAGCCCAACACTCACAAAGATATGCATCGATCGTGCCGCCAGCAGCCATGGCTGTGCGCGGAGGCAGCGGAATGTCACCATCCTCCAACATGTGCGTGTACATAGCCGCTGCTGCGTATTCAGCTGCCTTGATCAGCAGCGGGGGCAGCGGCTTAGCGCCCGCCGCCGCAGCTGCCGCGACCGCAGCAGCAGGCGTGGGAGTGCCGGCCCGGCCCAGCGTGCCGCGAGGCACAATGCCCCAAATGTTTTCAGCTGCTGCGGCAGCTACTGCCTGGAGCACTGGGTTGCTGAACATGCTGGTCAGGCTGCTGACCAGGCTGCTGCTTGGGGTGGCGGCCGCTGTTGTTGGGGCACCAGCAACCGGGTTCTGGGCAATGCCCAGCTTGTACCACTGCCCCGGCTGAAATGCGCTAGTGTTGTCCACCTGCACAGAAGCAAAGGGGTGGGGCCGATGGCTTGTTGCAAGCAAATGCGGAATCCATGCTGCATGAAAGCAACGTGTTGTCCTGGCCTGCTGCCTGTGCGTGTGCAGCAAGCCCGCTGAGCACGACAGCACCAGGACAAGCTCACATAGATGCGCCGCTCGCCGCGCCAGGACCGCCGGTTGACCCAGGCCAGCCTAGTCGAGTCCTTGCTTGCCTTGTTGTTGCCCTGGAGGCTGCATTGAGAGGAAGAGCAGCAGGGGGTTCGCAAGCTGCAAGGGTGGCATGCGCACCAATCCGAAAATGCGTTGAAACAAGACACAGCTGCTGCCACAGCAGCAGCGGCGACAGCATCCAGCAGCATCTGCTGCAGCAGCAGCACAGTGGGGAGAACATGTTTGTGTTGAATGGCATGTCAGCCACAACAGCGACTGCAGCAGCGTGAATCTCACCCAATGAATCCGCCCTGGAAAGCCCAGTTTTTGGCATCGCCGTACACAGCCTGAAGGCCCACAGGGATGTAAATCGTGGTCTGGCCCACCTGCAGTGGAGACAGACGCACAGGCGCATGTGAGCATTGCGCTGTAATCCAGCCGTCAGGCGTGAAGGCACTTGCACGGCAGAAGCACTGCGCTCAGCTGCCAGCGCCTCTCACCCCCGAGCCGCGCAGCACCACGTTGCTGCCGCCAATGCTGACGGTCTGCCGAATCTCGTAGGTGCCAGGGGGGATGACCACCGCGACGCCCCTGCCATTCTGCTGAGCCCATGCCACGGCAGCATTGATGGCCCGCTGGAAGGCGGCAGAGTCGTCTGTGGGGCAAAAGAGACGCACGGGACGCACATCAGGTTAGAAGCTTACTGTGGCCAAGCGGCACGTCATGCCTGTTTCCCAATACTCGGGCAGCGCAAGCCATGTGGCACCTGCAGCGAGCAGCCACATGCAGTTACTACCAGCCAGAAGCAGCATGTCGGCCACGCTGTGGCCCATTCACAGCCACACACCAATGCCAAGGATGCCCTGGGCGCCATAGTCGCGGACGTTGAATCCAGCTGGGTAGTCTGGGATCGCACGGGTGCCCCCAGCGTAGCCAGCAGGGCTCCAGTCGGCCAACCGACCGGCCGGGTCCCACCGCTCTCCCCACACCCCAAACAGCGGCGAAGTGTAGGCATTGGAGGGCAGGTTAGCAGGAGGCCTCGGTGGCGACGGGGAAGGCGGCCGAGGCGGCGGCGGCCGTGGCGGCGGCGGACGCGGACGCGGGCGGGGAGGAGGCGGGGGCGGCTGCAGCTCGAGAGGCAGCAGGGAGGTTGTCGCTCAGTCGAGAGTGCTCACCACACACCAGCAGGCTAACAGGCAGTATTAAGCAAACCCTTGTTGATGACGGCTGCGGCAGCTGTCCATAGTGCAGCAGCAGTGGCAGCATGACTGGTGGCAAGGGTCACCGTGCCATCTTGCACTGCACCCCTCCTGCTGGGCCCACCGCTGTGCTCACCCGAGCAGCGGCTCCGCGTGGCGGGCGCATGGTCCTCTTGCGCGGAGCGGCAATAATTTGCTGTGCGTCTGCAGAGTCGGTGACCGCCACCAGGGCGACTGCCACGACAGCCAGCCAGGCCAGCAGCCTGCGCTGCCTCATGGCCACAGAACCTGCTGCGCCAATTGAACCACCTGTGGCGGGCGGGCGGGGGGATAGAGAGCTGATTGTGCGGCGGGAAGCGAGGTGCAACCAACAGATGGGCAGGGGGCTCCATCGGCTGCTTGAATGCAGGCTAAGCTTGGCCAGGCTTCCTGAGCTCAGGAATGCCTGGAGCTCATTAAACGTGGCAACCAGGGGCGGCTTGCCGTGCGGTGCAGTGCGGTGCGGCAGCGGAGGTGGCCCCTGCAAGCCGCGGCCACCAGCGGCCGGCGGGCGGCAATCGATGCCTACGACCCGCCAGAGGCTTTTCGCACACCGATCGGGGGAAGGGGAAGCCCCAGCGCACCCTAGGCGGTGCGCGCGGTGCGAGACTGGCGGCTCGGCCCGAACACCCTCCCGCAGGCCAATGTTGATGCCCGACGACCGAAGATGGCGCAATTGGGGGCAACGCACCTCTGTGGGCTGCTACGAGAGGCGGCGGCACGTAGCGCCCCCCGCTGCGGCGCGCTATCCCCTGAAGCATTGCAATGGGGCTGCGTCTTGACTGTTTGCGACGAGAAAACTGTACGAGTGGACAGGGTGCGAGGCCACGTGCAGCTTCCAAGCCACCTTCATTTCGGCCGCCTCCGTTCAATCCACACCACATGGGCCACACATGGACCACACATGGGCCACCTTTTCCCGCCATGGCATACTGATCGAGGGGTATGTCTCATGCACTTGACAAGTTTTGGCCTCTGGGGCCGGCCGGCCCGGCGTGCGGCGGCTGCAGCAGCCTGGCTCGGCTAGGGTCAGGTTAAGCGGCGTGGAAGGACAGATGCAAGGGGATGCACGAATCAACAGGGGTAGGAAGAAGCAGTGCAAGGCTTGTTGTGCAATAAAAGCTAGAGGATCAAGGAATGAGGGGCGCAGCTGTCGGGCGCATGGGGGAAGGCAACAGGTCGACATCCAGGGCAGGATGAGCAGCAATTTGGAAGAGCAATGAGCAAGGACAGGGGTGCAGGAAGACAACCAACACAACCAAGAGCGTATTGCCAAGGGCGAAAAGAGCAGCAAAGTAGCAAGAGCAGTGAGCTAGGCAGGGGTAGGAGCAAAAAGCCCTGCTCAGCCGGGCCGCAGGTAGTGGTAGCTGCGCATGGCCCTGAACAGGTCTGGCGGGTACAGCGTTCGGCCCGCCCCAATGTTGTCCACTGTCCAGCGAGTGGCGGCACACATGCCGTCCACCACGCTGCAAGGAGGGGGCAGTGATGGAGATTGATTCAGCACAGGTCTTTGAACCTGGCTTACCTCGCCAGTGCCTGCGCTGTTGGGGCAAGCATGGCGCATACATCTCCATAGCATCCGCTTTGCAAGCCCCCCGGCAGCGCTTCACTGCTCTGCCACCGCTGCCGGCACCCCCAGCACCCGCCCACCTGCTGGAAAAGGGGCCAATCCAGTTGAGCAGGGGCCCCACGCCGCAGTCCACCGCCCCGCTGGCCAGCGGCAGGCCCAGCTGGCGGGAGGGCGAGTAGACGTTCCACCACGTGGAGTTGGCGCCTGCAAAGGGGCACACACGTGCATGTGGTGAGACTGGAGTGATGCGATGCATGGCTGAGAACAGGCCAACTAGCCAACAGTCAAGCAGGGAACGCCCACGTGTGCGCCAGGCCTTTGCAGGTTACAATGACGGCGCAACTCCAGTGCTTGAGCTGCCCCCTACTGTAAGCCTCACCAGAGTCGGCTCCACGGTCCTTGGCACCTCCGCTGTCCCAGGGGCGCGTACCCGCCCCGGTGTTGATGTTGGTGAACAGGTTGTTGTGCACGCCTGCGGGGCGGCGGGATTACAAGGCAAGCAGCTTGGCAACAGGTGCCGGCCTGGCTGGCCGCTCCAACGGAGCGGCTGCTCACGCCCGCACCACACGGTCTGCTACCAGGGGCCAGCTGGCACGCATGCTTGCACCGCACCTCCTGCTCGCAACCCCACCCACCCGCTTTGTGGTTGTCAATGTTGATGTCCACGCCGGAGACATCATTGTACACAGACAGGTGCAGCAGGGCATCCACTGAAAGGTCGTGGTAGTAGCGTGCGCCGATGTACAGCTTTGTTTGCAGATTGTCTGCGATTCGGGCGGCAGGAGCAGACGGGCGTGGCGTCAGCATTGTGCCATGGCTACGTGTTGTTGCCACGCTTCCACCGACATGCGCTAGCCTGGTGCACTGTGCAGCAAGATGTGTCACACAGCATCTGCACCGACCACGCGCAGAGCTTTGGCAGCCAAGCAGTGCAGCGCAGCCCGGCAGCCCGGCAAAGGCCAGTGCTCACATGCGCCGTGCGCCATCTGCATTGCGTGGTGCCCGTTCACTTTGCGGGTCGCCATGGCACCCCTGCCCCGGTCGGCGGTCACGCTGAAGGAAATGTCGCTTGCGGTGATGAACTCGTTGCCATTCTGCAAGGCGGCAGGTTGTGGTAGGCAGGTTGGCAGGATCAGTGCGCTTGTGGCAGGCAGCCTTTCAGGCCAGGCAGCACATGCTCAGCGGCTGCTGCACAATCGCTCCGCCGCGCTGCCTATTGGCCAGGCAACTGGTAAGGGCAGCTGCGAGCGGTGCAATGCAGTCAAAATTGCGCACCATGAAGATGCCGTTGGTTGCATCAATGATATTGATCTGCAGAGGGCATCCAGGGGGCAGAGAGTGAAACACAGACTAAAAGAAGTCAGCACAGTAACGCACGCTGACCAGAAACCGCATACCGGCTGTGGACAGGCATGGCGCGGAGTGGCACCTGCCGCTGTGCACACCCAACCCTCTAGCAGCGCAAGCAACTCACGTTGCGAACCCAGCAGTTGATAGTGTCGATGACGCTGATTGCATTGTAACCCTTGCTATCCAGATGGTCCTGCGCAACACGAGCAGTGCATTTCTGTTGAGATCAGTCAAACATGGCTGGTGAGGCGGCAGCGGCGGCTGCAAGCTGCCTGCACGCACATGCAGCGGCCCACAATAAGTGGGCACTAGCCAGAGCAATAGGCTGCTCCAGGAGCGCCGTTGCTGTGCACTCGAAAACGCTCATCCCACACCAGCCCGGCTGGCCAATTGCTGCGCTCACGTCGTACGTGTCCCACTTGAAGCGCACGGTGAAGTGCTCCAGCCCGCTGTCGGAGGTGCTGCTAGTGAAGGGCACGATGACGGGCTGCAGGGCAGGAACATGTGCAAGCCGTTAGGAAGGTATGCAGGCAAGGCAGCACGCATCCACTTCTAGCCAGGAAAGCGCACACAGCGCCAGTCAGCCCATGCGCTGGCCAACAAGCACAGCTGACCCAAACTCTCCTGCTGTGACTCCATCCCCACCCAACCCTCACCGTCCAGGCCGGGCGCAGCTCGATGGGCAACGGTCGGTCAATGTCAATCCAGTTTGGTCCCACGTCAACCACCCTACGGAGAGGCGAGGTGGCCACGTCAGCATTAGCTGCATCATTGGCAACCAGCCTGTGGGGCAGCCTTGGCCAGCCACAGGCTTGCTAGACGCACGAAGGGGTGGCACCTTAAAAGGCAGCAAGGCCGCTAAAATGAATGACCGCGCAAACAAAGCAGCGCAAGCCAGGGGGGGCGAGCGCACCTGAAGGGGAAGCGCACGCGGTCCCGAGTTGGGAACATGTTGGAAGGGGTGCCCGAATCCACCAGGTTGTCTCCATCTGCAGCAAGTGGCAGGGCACACCGTGAGAAACCGCTCAGGGCAAAATTTTACTCTAGGCCAGCGGTCTTAACCCACCTACACCCAGCCATCTCCCCACGCGAGAGCACTCACACAGGTATGCATCGATCGTGCCGCCAGCAGCCATCGCCGGCCGGGGCGGCAGTGCCACCTCCCCGTCCGCCAGCATGTGCGTGTACAGCAGGGCTGGCGCATACTCTGCTGACTTGATCAGGAGCGGCGGCAGCGGCTTGGTGCCCGCTGCAGCAGCTGCCGCAACAGCAGCAGCAGGTGTGGGAGAGCCGGCCCTGGCCAGCGTGCCAGGGGGCACAATACTCCAGATGCTCTCGGCTGCGGTGGCAGCTACTGCCTGGAGTACTGGGTTGCTGAACATGTTGGTCAGGCTGCCAACCAGGCTGCTGCTTGGGGCGGCCGCTGCCACCGTTGGGCCACCGGGGAAGGGTTTTTGGGCGATGCCCAGTTTGTACCACTGCCCAGCTTGCAGCGCGCTGGTGTAGTTCACCTGCAGGCATGGCACAAGAGGAGTAGTCAGAGCTGTACCCAGAACGCCTCCTGCAGCACGCATCAGCCTCGGCAGCAGCCGCTGGGCATGCCACGCACGGCAGGTGCGGGTGTGTGCTTACGTAAATGCGGCGGTCGCCACGCCCAGACCGGCCGTTGACCCATGCCAGCTTTTTAGCGTCCTTGCTCGCTTTGTTGTTGCCTTGCATCCTGCAAAAGGGCGCAACGCGTGCTTTGCAGGCCGGCACAAGCAATGCGAGCAGATGGCCGCGGATAGCCTCCGGCATGGCACCAGGACGAAGCAGGAGCGCGTGGCAGGAAGGAGGCAGGAGCAGGTGGCAGGAGCTCCAGGCAGATATTTTGAACTTCATCTCACCCGAGAAAGCCGCCAACAAACTCCCAGTTCCTGGCATCGCCATACACAGCCTGCAGCCCGACAGGCATGTACAGCGTTGTCTGGCCCACCTGCAGGCAAGGCAGGCAGAGAGCCGCAGGCACGGGGAGCGGGTGAGCTGGGAAAATGCCAGTGGGTGGGGCTTGCAGTGAAGCAAAGGGATGCATGGCATGCACTGCCCTTGCAAGACCATGCGCCCCCCCACTGCCTGCTTGCCTCTCACCCCAGAGCCGCGCAGCACCACGTTGCTGCCGCCAATGCTGACGGTCTGCCGAATCTCGT
>VFQQ010002639.1_pt1 | contig 19517 bp, 31 predicted proteins | sample 3512341 | NCBI WGS metagenome assembly VFQQ01 (sample SAMN10412373, study PRJNA504923) | tailings metagenome | isolation source: Relicate 2 Philex TSF1 revegetated site | place: Philippines: Tuba, Benguet | collected 2017-08-29 | reverse complement strand
TGGGTGCTTTGGAGCCTGCCTTGCACTCATGCTGATGGTGCTCCATACGATGCGCAGCTCTGCATGGCGGCCTGCGGGCAATGTGCAATTTTGCTCGGAAATTGCTGCATGAACGCATACTTTGCAGTTGCCATCGGCATGCCTTGTGCCTGACTGTGCCCCGCGCTGCCACATACCAATCTGACTGTGGCTTCATGGTTCACTTTGCAGATCAAGAACCCGCGGGTGTCGCACACGCAGCTGCGCGGCCGGCTGGCGGACGTAGCGGTGATGAAGCTCAGCCAAGTGCGGTGAGTGAATTGCGGTGATACTATTTTTATGCCGGGGAGGGGCAGCTGGCTAACGCAGAGGTGATGAAGCTGAGCCAAGTGCGGCGCGTCCGGCAGCTAGCTTACAGCTGGCTGATGCCTGCGCAACTCCAACTGCCTTTCCAGGCACAGCAACTGCGTGAAGTCGCTGTGCTCCAGGCATCTGACCATGCGTCGTGCTGCCTTGCGCTTCCTTCCTTTTACATTGCTGGCCCACCCACACCCACCCCGTCTGCGCAGGCAGCGCCACCGCACGGCGGGGCTGGAGGGCAGCTGGGCCACCATCTGTGTGGTAGGGGAGAAGAGCAAGCCGCGTGAAACCGCCTCAGGTGGGCTGAACGATTACGTGATTGCACAGCTTGGTGCGCCGCCGGGCCAAGAATGCTTACAGGTTGGACTGCAGCGGCTAGGCAGGCTGCGATGCTGCTGAATATTGAATTCAGCTGGGTGGCACTTCTGCACTCAGGCGGCAGCAATGCTTATCGGGCAGGCTCACGCTGCCAACCCGTGCAGGCCGCACCTACAGCATTTGGAAGGTGACTGACCTGGACCAGACCTGCGTGTCGCTCTTCCTGTTCAGGTGTGTGTGCCTGTGCGCATGTTGTGCTGCAAATGATGCGTGCCGTGCAGGCTTGCAAGCATGCAGGCCCCTTGCAGCTGGATGCAGCCCCTGCCTGCTGTCATGCCACCCATGCAGTGGCGCGCATATTGATTTGTGGCGTGTAGCCGAGGGCAATTCAACTGCTTGCATTGCTTTCAAACACCTCTGCATCTGTTGTTCTTGCCCCCTACCCTGCAGCGGCGCGCATGACGACCTGTGGAAGGAGGCGGAGGGCACCCTGGTGGCGCTCTTCTCTCCAAAGGCAAGCAGGAGCCCAAACATTTCGAGCATACACAATGGCATGCCTTGCAGTCACGCCTGGCGTATGTCAAACGCTTGCATTGTGCTGTGGTGCTGCTGTCCAGAGGGGCGCGTACCAGCACGCGGGCCGCACTTGCCGCGGGCACTTGCACGCTGTGCATGCATTCAACGGGAGCTCACTGATTGCACTGCACTGGTCCTTCACCTGCCCCGATTTCAAAGATTTCATATCTCTTTCCGGTGCCGCAGGTTCGCGCAGAGGGCGACTTTTCGCTAAGTGTGGACTCGGCCGACCAGGTGACTCGACAGAACTATTGTGAAAAGTCAAATTTGTGCCTCTCTGAAGTGTCAAAGTAAGATGTTCCGTGCCTGTGCATGCATGTGAGATGTTCAATCAAGTCGTTAGTACATCAGTCAGTGCCTGCTCCCTGCAGGTGTGGGTGCTCGGCCAGAGCCCCGAGTTCGGCCACTGCAAGGCAACCAAGAAGGCGCGTCTGAGCTTCCTTTATCTGCACATGGCTTGAAGTGTCAATCTCAATGCATGGGTGGCTGGCTGCTGCAAACCGTGCACTTTGCACCTGCGCCATGTGACCTGTCCCTGCCCGGCTGTCTTTGCAGCACGCCGTCAGGCCCACTCAAAACGTTGGTGAAGCTAACCAGGCTTGTTTGCTCCTGCTGCAGAACGGAGAGCCGTGCCGCATGCCGGTCAACGCGGCGCGCTGCCCATTCTGCCCCTATCACGTCCAGGCAAGCATAGGTTGAGTAGAGGTTAAGGCTCACGGTCAGCTGAAGTTGGCGGATAAGCTTGCTTGGCTGTTGGCAACCACTTTTGCCATCTTGTCCATCCATTGTTGACAAGCGTGACTCCACAGCTCATTTTTCAACAATTTGATTGAATCACTGTCTGAAATGCAGACGGAGTACAACAAGCTCAAGCCCACGCAGAACTGCCTTTAAATGTTGATCACAACATTGATATGATTTGCTGCACCGGTGCAGACGGAGTACAACAAGCTCAAGCCCACCCAGCGCAACAGCTTCTGTTCGATGCCCCTGAGCTGTTGCTGGTCCTTTGTTCCAAACTTCTGCCTTGCAGACGGAGTACAACAAGCTGAAGCCCACGCAGCGCAACGAGTTCCAGGGCAGCAACCTGAAGACCGCGTTCCGGCCGGGCATGCAGCGGGGTGAGCCTCGCTGCATTCTAACTCTGAGCTGTGGTAGATGTCGCAAGTTGTGTTTTGTGTTTTGTGGCAGCAACCTGAAGACCGCGTTCCGGCCGGGCATGCAGCGGTGAGAGGCCTGTTTGACTGTACTGTACAGCCCACTCCAGTGTTGGAGCTACTCACTGTATGGAGGGTGCATGTCGCAACTGTGGCACCCCATGTCATTTAGGCAAAACCTCAAGCTAACCTGATGCAACATCCTGCACCCTCCCCGCAGGCCTGCAGTGGGCGCCGGGAGAGTTCGAGACGGCAAACGCCAAGGCGCAGCGCGTGAAGACGTTTGGGGCCTCGCAGGTAATGAGGGCCAGGGTAGCACCTGCGTGCAACTGCCCGACTGAAAGGACTCCCGGTCTGCATGTGGTGAATGCTTTGCATGGCGTACATGCCTTGCCTGCCGTGATTCCCTGCCCCCTCTCCCGCTCTTTTATTCAGCTGGAGGGCCTGGCATCCAACGCTCGCGGCCGCGGCAGCGCAGCCGGCGCCAGGTGTGCGCGCATCCCCCTGCCGCCTGCCTGCCTGCGCTGTCACACGTTCACATGTCCGCTTCTTGCGGCTGCTGCCATATATCTGCTGCTTGTTGCTGCTATCACATGTTCACATGTCCGCTGCCTGCTGCTGCTGCCGTTTGCTCCGCCGCAATTGTGCATTGCTCTCCTGCCTGCCTTCACCATTGCTTCCTGCCTGCCCCTGCCAGGTACCTGAGCACGGTGGCCAACCCTGCGGCAGTTGCAGCAGCAGAGGCCGCAGCACAGCGGCGCCTGACCCCCGCCGCCGCCATTGCGGCCGCAGCCAAGCTGGGACCGGCGGCAGCGGCGCTGGCAGCTGCTCCCATCCCAGCGGGCCGCAGCGGGGGTGCCCTAGTGCTGGAGCTGCCACAGGCAGGCGGCAAGCGCAAAGCGGCAGCTGCAGCACTGGCACGTGGGGTGGCGGCGGCGGGTGGCGGCGGCGGCAAGCGGCACGCCGGTGGCAGCGGCGGCGGCGGCAGTGTATCGCTAGGAGCAGGGGATGGCAGCCTGATGGAAATTGAGTTGGACGATGAGGAGGAGGGAGATTATCTGGCACTTGGTGTCGACGGCGGCGGCGGCAGCGGCGGTTTGGATCCCACTGCGGCGGCGCGGCAGCGCGCAATTGAGCTGCTGCAGGCGGCAGGTGGGGCTAATTTGGTTCAGGTGTTGTGGTGCTGCCTCGTACTTGCATGCTGTGGTGGTGGTGGCGCTGCTGCTGCTGCTTGAATCTTGCTTGGCTGTTTGTTCAGGCGCTGCTGGCTTGGGCATCGCTTGCACTTGCTCATCCCCACCACTCTCTCGCCCATCGTTCTGCCGCCCACCTACCCACCTGCCAGGCGGCGCCAGAGCTCCCGACCCCAACAGCAGCAGCGAGAAGGTGCCAGAAGCACTGGCTGCCTCCGTGCGGCGAATGGATGCAGAGCGGCGATCCTCAGCAGGCGCAGCAGGCACAGCGGAGGGGAAGCAGCCAGGGCCCAGCAGCGGCGGCGGGAGGCAGGCGCTGAGCCAAGTGCAGCACTCCCAGCAGGCACAGCGGTCCCAGCAGCAGGCGCAACAGCAGCGCAAGCAGCAGCAGCAGCAGCACCGCCTGCCGCCGATACCTTCCGTGGTAGCAGGCGGGGCAGGCGCGGCACGGCCGCCGCCCGCCGCCCGCCCAGCAGCAGCAGCAGGCGCAGCAGCCGCAGCAGCCGCAGGTGGTGGCAGCCAGTCTGGGCGGCCCGGTGCCCCCGCAGCAGCCCCAAAGCCAGCGGCAGCCAAGGCAGCAGCGGCCGCGCCTAGATCTGCCATGGAGGCGGCTTTCGGAGCAGTAGTGGGAGACGAAGCAGCAGCGGCGGGCAAGGGCACCCGGTGCGCTGGGGTTTGGTGGGCAGGGTGGTTGAAACTCTTGCGGTGGCTGTATGGTGTGCCGCCGTAGTGATCAGCGGGTTGGATAGACCTTGGGATTGGATGTTGTTTGGCTGCAGCGGGTTGACGTGCAGTGGCCAGTAAGAGCTATGCATCTTGGTCTGAGCTAATCGTGAGCAAATCTATTTTTTTCGCCTTGCACGTTCGAGCAGGTACAAGGACCTGGTGGAGGACGAGGAGCACGAGAAGCTGGACAAGGTGGGCTGCGTTTGTACTAAAAGTATCTGGGTCAGTAAACTATGGCGCTGGTTTCCTCTTGCCCCTAAGTGCCATGGAATGCGCTGCAGCATCAAGTCGGCTCTTTGGCCTGACGCAGCATGATGCCAGGGCGGCTGCCATCGTGGTACCAGGGTGGCTGTTATTGCCTGAGCCTCTCCTAAACCGCTGCCACCTTGTTTGTCTGCCCTATTCCAGGTGCTGACGGCCCTGGAGACCAAGGATGAGATGGCGGCCCGCATGGACTCCATCAAGAGCCTGAAAGTGCAGGTGGGTACAGAAGCAGGGCGTTGCTCGAGGTTGTGCCTTTTAGGTGGTCAGCCATCGTATCGTGCCTTCTATGTGCCGCTTCTGCGCAGTGCACAGCTTCTCCCTGCACTTGCATCCTTGCACCCAGCACCAACACGTCGTTGTTCCTGGTGCAAACCACTCGCGCTTGCAACTTGCTGTGCTCTGCAGGCCTTCCGCTGCAAGCTGTGCGCCTACACTGCGGAGCGGCGGCGGCCCGAGTGCGCGGCGCACCCGTATGCAGTGGAACGAATTGAGGCAAGCTGGGGGGACGTTAAGAGGCGGATCGCAAGTACTGTACAGGGGGAGCTGAGTGCGTGGCGCACTTGCAAGCTGTGGAGCGCATTAAGGGGTGTATATCATGGTGCAGAGGTTGGTGGTCTGCTGCCCGTCCGCCTCCGCTGCTGTCCTGCTTTCGCTCATGCTTGAACTAGAATGAATCACGCTCCCAACTTCCTATCTAAACGCTCTGTTGCCCCATACCTGCCGCAGGCCACCAAGCGCTGGTGGCAGTGCGGCGGCTGCCGCTACCGCTTCGCCACCCTGGGCCAGCGCTACCCGCACGCCCGCTGCGCCAAGTGAGCTTTTGGGTCGCCTTTTCATGAATGCATTGTGCTGGTTGGCGGCTGCTTCGCCACGCTGGGCCAGCGCTACCCGCACGCCCGCTGCGCCAAGTGAGCTGTTTAGGGTGGTACGAGAGAGTGAAGTTGTTGTTGGGTGGTGGCCGCTCTGCCACCCTGGGCCAGCGCTACCCGCACGCGCGCTGCGCCAAGTGAGCCTCTTGGTTGCTTTTTTATGAGTGCTTTGTGCTGGTTGGCGGCTGCTTCGCCACGCTGGGCCTGCGCTACCCGCACGCCCGCTGCGCCAAGTGAGCCTTTGGGTCGCCTTTTTATGAATGCATTGTGCCGGTTTGCGGCTGATTTGCTACGTGTGGCCAGCGCACGCCCTCACAGCCGCTGCTCTGAGCGAGCTTTCAGGATATTTTGCTGTGCGCTGCTGATGGGTAGCTGGCAATCGGCCGCGCTGCGTCAGCGCTACCTGCCGCAAGTTCTGCGCTGAACGCAAGCGTTTCATAAGGCGCAACGAGCCCGCTGAGTCCACAACCATCCTTCTTCACCTCCAGCAAGCTCAGACACGCAACCCTTTCCTCTGTCTATTCCATTCCATTCCAACAGGTGCAACGAGCCCACGGAGTTTACAGCCGTGTCCATGTTCCGCCCGCCCTCGGAGCGGGACCACGAAAAGGCGCAGAGCGGCGTGGCCTCGCGCGCCAACCTGCTGGCCCGCGGCAGCGAGCAGAAGTGGGCCAACAGCTGGTGATGTCCGGCAGGCAGTGTCAGCGGGCGAAGCTGCGGGCGCGTAGCACCAAGCAGAAGTGGGTTGGCGGCGGTAGCGGGCATAGCTTGCGCTAGCAGACAACCTTTGTCGACTTTCACGACAGCACTGATGCATATCATGTTATACCTCATTCTGCATAGGAGCACGCTGTATGCCCTGTCAGAGGAGCCAAGCAGTTGGACGGGGCGCAGTTGCGTGCAACTTCAGCGGGCGCGCCGGGCGTTGCCAGGTGGCACCGCCGCCCTACCTACACCCCACGCCCCACAAAGCCACCGTCCGGCCCCACATCGGGCAATTTCGCTTTGATCGCAGTGCTTGGGCCCCTCAGCGCAGCAAAGGAGGCTCCCTGCCGATGCGGCCGCTCGCTCTTACCCTCCTGGCCGGCCTCCTACTGGGCCTGGCCTCTGCGATCGCAGCGGGTAGGTCGCCGTGGTGCGGGGGTGATCGTCGACCAGCGGCCGCCTGCTCGAATTTGACCCATCCGCCGCTGCCGCCTTGCGCCCCTCGCGCAGCCCCTACTTCGGCACCTGCTCCGATGGCCTCCGACCCCTGGGGCAGCCCCAGCGCCGACTACCTCACCCTCAGCGAGGCTCTGGACCTGGTGCGTTCTTGCTCCTTGCTGCGCTCTGCTGCAGATCGTTCAAAGGCCCCATCCCCTCCTTCCCCCTCCGCCGCGCCGTGACACCGCCGCACTGTGCGGAGCAGCCAACGGACATTTCAAAACGTCCGACTTCCCTGTGCCCGCCCGTCTGCCCCTGCTCTTACACCACAGGCCGCCACCTACCAGTTCAACCCCGAAAGCGACTGCCTGGCCGCATTCGCCAACAAGGTCAACACTTCATTCCTGGGCGGCGTGCAGACGCTGCGCACCGGCGACATCCTGCAGGCGCGGGGGAACGCCGCCTGTGTGTGGTTTGTGTTGAGAACGAACATGCATTGAAGCGGAGTTTGTGATTAGCAGGCAGACGCTGCGCACCGGCGACATCCTGCAGGCGCGGCTGGGTGGAAGGTTGTGATAATGCGGTTGGTGCTTGTGCTGCTAGATTCAGCTGTCCTTTGATTAATGGTCCCATCTATCTTGCCATTGAAGCTGTATGGGGTGGATCACGCCGCTGCTGCTGCCTTTACTTGCAGGCCTACTACCGCTTCAATGCATCCTGCGGAGCGGGCGAGGCGCCTCAAGCCCAGCCGCCGCTGGTGCTGCTGATCGGTAGGCGGGCAGAGGGATGTTGCCATGCACTGGTGTTGCTGTGTGAGTGATCTGAGTTGACGTGGCGGCTGCTGCACTGCCTCCACCGCTGCCGCCTTCCGTGCTGCCACGGGTGCGGTGCCAGGGGGACAGCTGACCTATTGTGAGTTGCTTCCACTTGCCTACCTCCCTCCCACCCGCAGGCATGGAGAGCGCGATGAGCGGGTGGGGAGGCGCCTTTCTGCAGAAGCTGCAGGCCGCGCTGCCATGCGGGCGGGAGGTGAGTGGCACTGGCATGCAACTTTGCACGTGACCCTGTGGCGCCTGCGCCTGCCGGGTGCAACGCCTTTACCCCGCCAAGCCCACTCCATCTTGCGCCAACCACGTGGGAGCGCACTGCGGCTGCCGCAAACCCACTCACAGCTGCAGTTGTTGCAAATCAACGACCCCGCTGTGTGCGCTAACCCTGCTGTGCCATGCAGATTGTTGCGCTGGAGTACCGGGGAGCAGGACTGTCCACTGATTACGCAGACCAGCCGCTGACGTATTACAGCATGGCAGGTGGGTTGCAGCTGCGACTGCCAAAATTGTGACTGCAAACAGTTGTGCAGTGCAACTGTGATTGCCCGCATGCCTGCTGTGCATGCACCTGCATGCACCCAAGATTGAGATAGTTCAGTTGTTGTCCGCATTGTCTGCAGACGGCGTGCTGCAGCTGTTGGATGCCCTGAACATGACCCAGCCAGTGGACATCCTGGGCTGGTCCACAGGCGAGCTTGTGGCTGGGGGATGGCGCATTCTGGGTGCTGGCTTGCCATTGGTCAGTGGTCGCCCATGCCTTGGTGTCCCATGCCCCACTCCTTGGCTCTTAACACTTGCTCACCGCCTGCCCTGCTCTGCACCGGCACCGCACCTTTCCGCAGGCGGCGACATCAGTCATGCTTGCACCATCGAATCCTGCCCACCCACCGCCTGCCCTGCTCTGCACCTCACCGCAGGCGGCGACATCGGCCTGCTGCTGGCCGCGCTGCACGGCGGCCGAGTGGGCCGCCTGATTGGCATCGGCGCCATGGCGGGCTCCAACCACACAGTGCTGCCCGACCTGCCGGACGTTTTCGATCCCGCCAGCTTTGCAAACCTGACGCAGACGCAGCAGGTGGGAGGCCTTGAAATGCCCTGCACTGCTAGTGCTGCACTGCTGAGGGGGTGCTAGCAGCTGCACAGCCATGCCAGCGCTGCAATTCCTTCCTGCACTGCACTGCTCGGACTGTCCCAAGGCGCCACGACCGCGCCAGCCGGAGTGTCTCCTCCCTCTCCTTGACGGGCTGCCCTGCCAAACTTTAGCTAACTTCCCACTTCGCAGATGGCGGTGGTGTTCCCGCCCCAGAACGAAACCTTCTTCCGCCAGGCGGTGTGTGCCTACGTGGCCTCCCTGCTCAGCATGCCAGACTTCATGACGCAGGTGAAGGGTCTGGCAACTATCTTACTTTACTTCACATTGCTTGAGCTCAAATGTCAGCGTGGCGATTGCCAGAGATTCAGCATGTCAGACTTCATGACGCATGTGGGTGGCTGGGTAACTGCCAGCGCATAAGCTCCTGTGTAGCGTACGTCAGCCCCTGGCAGGGTTTCAGGCATCGTTGTGCATGCTGCGCATGCTGTGGGCACTTGCATTCCGCCCATCCGCCCGCCACGGCGGCCAACCAACCACAACCCGCCCCCTGCTCCTCTGCTCTCTCGTTTTGCCTGCAGGTTAATGCCACCGTGGCAGAAGCTCAGTTTATCGCTGACCAAAACTTCACAACCACGGACAGCACGGTGTGGGACCGCCTGCCGTCCATCGCCCAGCCCGTGCTGCTGCTGGATGGTTCCCTGGTGGGTGCTCTACCGGGTGAAGGGGAAAAGCGTGGAGGGATAGAGGAGCGTGCAGCAGGTGGGCGGCTGTATGTGGCAGCAGGGTGGCAAGGAATGCAACACGACTTGATGACGCCGGATTATTCGTTCTCCCGCCGCCTGCAGGACGCTCCCGTGCCTCCCATCAACGCCCGCCTGATTGCGGGGCAGCTGCCAGACGCTCGGGTGCTCTACTTTGACGGCTGGGGCCATGGTCTAGTGGTCGAGGAAGCGGGCAGCCGGCTGGCCAACATCACTGCTCAGTTCCTGAGCGGTTCCGAACCCGAGGGCGCCTTTGCCGTGAACGCATCGGGGGCGGCGGCGGGCACAGCAGGCACAGCAGGCACGGCAGGCGCGCCCGACCCGACCCCCACCCCAAGCGCCCCTGCCAACGGGGCTGCGGCAGGCTCGGTAGCCGTGCTGGCTGCAGCGCTGGCCGGCGCGGCGGCGCTGCTAGCATGAGCACGTGCCAGATTTCGCGCTCAGTTGCAGGCTGGTGTGCACAACAAGCCCAGCCCCATGCTGTTGCTGAGTTGTAAGTCCCTCCTATGCTGTGTTCCTTGATTTTCAGCTGTCTGATTGTAGATAAGTCGCATGCATTTACATGTACGTTGAGCTGAGCTGTGCAATGGCAAGCACGTGGCATCCACAGAAACAAGTAACATAATCAATGCAATGGCATACAGAAGCAGGCGATTTCGAACTAACCGGTGGCACACAGGGGCAGGATAGTCGCGTCATCCGTTGCCGCGCCGCCGGCGCAACAGGCGCCCAAACAGGCCCGGCCGCCGCTGCTGCTGCGCTTGCTCCATCTGCTGTGCCTGCTGCGCCTGCTGTCCGTCCTGCTGCTGTGCCTGCTGCGCTGGGTTGTGCAGCAGGTGCTCCGCGGCTTCAACTGCATCGATGGCTTGCTGCAGCACGGCCGCCGCTGCCGCCTCCTCCCCCTCTGCATGCCCCGGCTGGTCAGCTGCCGGACCTGCCAGCACATTAGCTGCCTGGTCAGCCGGTCCTTGTGCCGCCAGTGCAGCCGCCACCGCCGCGGCTGCCGCCTCGACCGCTGCATTTTCTATCGCGGCATCTTCCGGCAACATGTCCAAGTTTGCCTCAGGCGGCAGCAGCACTGCTTCGGGCGGCGGCCACTGCTGGCCCTGCATGGGAGCAGCAATGGGAAGCGAGGGTCAGAAGATGATCGGTCGATGGTTGGTGGGGAGGCCAAACTGGCAAACAACAGTAAAGGTCACAGGCTCGCTCCTTCAACCCCCGCCTGTGCTGTGACATGTCGCTAGGCAAAAGTCACACAAGCAATAGCCAAGTACGCACCTCGTCTGCTGCTCCCAGCCCCGCCGGCACATCCAGCATTGGCTCAAAGCGGGCGCGGAAGTCGTCCTGCAACGATGGTAGACAGAGTATGCCGGTAGGCACAACGTGCAGCACCTACGGTTTTGCCAAGCGGCCCACTGACCGTCCTCCCATGACAGTTAAACCCCATGCCCCTTCTGGCTGCCGCGTGCAGCCTCCCAACACAACCCACCTGCAGCTGCGCCACCAGCACCGCCAGCCCCGGAATGCCTTCCGCCCCTGCCGCAGCTGCCGCCCCTCCCTCCTGCTGCTGCTGCTCTGCCGCCTGGGGGTCGCCCTCAGCTGCGCCGTCGTGCCGCCGGCGGCGGCGGTGGGAGAAGGGCAGGCGGTATTTGACCCGCAGAGGGATGGTGGCCTGGCACATGGGGCAGGTCGCACCTCGGCCTTGCCTGCAACCCAGGGTGGGAGAACAGCTTGTGTTGGCACAGGCTTGGGCGTGGGTTTGGGCACAGCATGGAACAGAGCCTGATGCGGCGATTGTGCGGATGCTTCACAGCCCTACGCTATGCCGATTGCTGCTTGCTTCAAGCTTGCAAGCCGTGACGTCAATCCCTGCCATCTTTGAATACGTCATGAGAACACCTCATGCAAAGTCCACAGCCCCCTCACCCGTAGCACTGCTGCAGCCACTGCTGCAGGCACTCGCGGTGGAAAGCGTGGCCGCACGGCAGCGCCATGCTGCGCGCGCCGTGAGCCGACAGGCCCGCATTGGCACCGCCGCCGTCGCCGCCTGCTGCTTCCGCCGGCGCCGTTGCTCCCGCGGCTGCTGCTGCTGCTGCCGCGGGGGCGGCTGCGGCTGCCACGGCTGCTGCTGCTGCTGCCGCCGCCTCCTGGCCTGCATTTCCATCTTGCTCTGCTGCACCTTCCAGTCCAGCTGCAGCTGTTGCGGCTGCCGGCTGGCCCGCAAGTGGGGTTCCCGCCTCGCCGCCGGCCGGCTGCCGTGCGTGCCGGCTGATGCGAACCGCCATGTCGCCCCAGCAGATGGCGCACTGCCGCCCCATGCGTTCCACCTCCTCGTGGGAGGCTGCACAAGTGAGCGGGTGGGGAGTGGCTTTGACAGCGGCTTCAGATCGGTCACTGGAAGACATTGAGAGGCTAAACGGCAGCACAGCCTGTTTGATGCTGTTCTGAGCCGTCCCAATGCATTCCCTCGGAATCAGTGCAGCTCGACACACACGGCGGCCAAGCAGCAGCGCTCACCGTGGTGCCACTGCCGCGGCTGAGTGCATCTGCCACAATCCGTCGTGGCACACATCCCTGCAACACACCGCCCGACCGCCCCGCCGCCTGAGCAGCACCTCTCACCGTGGTGCCACTGCCGCGGCTGCACGCTGACCGCCGCGCTGCGCAGGCGCTCGGCTGTGCGGACCAGGGGCCTGCAGAATGCGGGGAAGGAAGTAGCCTCTAGAACAAATGGGGCAAGCAGCAGCCAGATGCCTGGTTTGCATGCGTCAAGGCGCAGCAGCCAGTACCCCCACATCCCCACTTGCGAGGCAGCAACACCGCTTGAAACGCACCCTGTCCAGAAGACAACCGACACAAATGACGAAAAGAGGGCTCCAGCGCCGTAGGCCCAGCAGATGGCTGGGAAGGAGTAGAGCACCAGGCGCTGCAGCAGGAAAGATTTGGGGGCAAAAGCGTTACAATAGTTGTGCTCAGGTAGGGTGATCTTGCATGCGACGGCCGCAGGTCTCACATGAAAGACGGCCGGAGCACGCGCAAATGCCGGGTTCACACCTCGGCTGCAGTGCAAGACAAAACAGCACAGAGCCGCACCCAAAGCACAGCTTGCCTGGAACACCGACGCAAAGATGGAAATGACTCGGATGGCGCGGCGCGCGGCGGGGGGCGGGTCGTGGAACGCCAGGAAGCCTAGGAACACCTGTGCACGAGGAATAATTCGACTGGCACTGTGATTAATCAGAAGGCCAGAGAGGTACGGCAGGGTCATGGAGCGCCAGGAAGCCCAGGAACACCTGTGCACGAGGAATAATGTAAACTGCTGTTGCTTCAAACGATGCACGAAACCCCGGGGCCATGAAGACACATTTGCAGAACAGGCGCATGATGGGTACATGATGAGGTGCATCTTGTAACACACCACACAAAGGCAAGGCAGTGCTGAAACCAGGGCAGCAGACACTGACCGCCAGCAGGGAAAAGAAGCGCTCGCAGGACAGGCGCGCGACAATGTGCACACACTGCCAATGACATGAATGCAGTATCGCAGCAGCTGCTCACCGCCAGCAGGGAGAAGAAGCGCTCGCAGGAGAGGCGCATGATGGCCAGGGACAGCTCCACCAGCGGGATCAGGTGCCGGTGGTCTGCAGTAAACAAATAAAGAAGGAACATTATAGGTGGGGAGGTACAGGAAGGGACTGCAGCCTGATGGTCAGGGGCAGCTCTACCAAGCGAATCAGGTGCCTGTGGTCTGCAAGGAGGGGAAAGGGAAGAGATGTTCACCACCCTGCAGGTAAGCAGGCTGGAAATGCTTGAGGCGGCTGACTGCCAGCCAGCCGGCCGGGCCGGCCCGTGCTGCGCTAAGTCAGCACCCCACCCACGTGCGCCCCCCTCCCACACACCTAAAGTCCCACCTGCCAGACTGTTTTTGTTGATTGTCCCAGCCACCGACCTGCCCCAGCCACCTGTAACCAGCACCCCACCCACATGCGCCCTCCCCCCACCCAGACTTCACAACCCACCCATGCACCACACCCACTCGCCCACCCGCCCGCGCTCCGCATGCGTTCCAGCCCGCAATGCACCCATCCATATGCCCACCCACCAACCCTAGCACCCACCCGCGCTCCGCATGCGCTCGAGCTCCGTGCAGTGCTTGTGCAGCAGGCGGTACAGCGGCGCCATGCGCTGCTGCTGCTGCCAGCTAAGGTGCGAGGCCGCTCCTGCCGCGCTCGTCGCATTGCCGCCCTCGCTGCCGCTGCTGTCGCTACCAGCGGCCTGCGCTGCTGCTGCTGCACCATCGCTGCTGCTGCCCCTGCCGTGGCTGCCTAAAAGCAGGCCGGCTGGCAGCTGGGCCTTGGCTGCATACAGCCCCTGCTGCGTGCGAAGCCACTCCAGGTCAGCTTGGAGCGCTGCATCCAGCCCCGCTGTGCCCGCTGCGCCCGCTGTGCCCGCTTTGAGGCGCAGCGGCGCCGACTTGGCATCGATCCCGCCCACCATTGCGCCCATGAGCAGCAGGCGGACGGTCGCCTCCCTGCCACCAGTGTTAAGCTCGAGCATACCGGCCAACTGGCTGCCCGCCTGTGCATCCCCAGAGTGCGGCAGCAGGCGCTGCAACATGGCCTGAGCCTCTGACCAGGCCCGAGCATTGTTAGCCGCGGCGTGCAGCTGCTGTGCCAGCCCAGCTGACTCAGCATGCTCCACAAACTGCAGGGCCGACAGGTAGGCGGGATCCAGGCCGGACACCTGGCTGGTGTCTGCGGGCAAGGGGAAAGGAGGGAGGTGGGCTGGTCGGCCCTGCTGCTTTGTATCGCGCAGCTGGACATTGCTGTGCAGCGCACCGCTCTGTTGGGCACACCACACTGCTGAAACATCAATCGATCCATCCCCAACCAAGCCATGCCACAAAATGCACACAAAAGCGCACCCGCAGCCAGCACGGCCCGCAGCCAGTGCGGCGGCAGCAGCGGCTGCCACAGCGTGCTCCACACCTGTGCAGAGGGCAGATGGCAGAGGCGGAAAATACAAGGGTGGGAGCGCAAAAGAAGAGCGATGGGACGCAGGCTTCGAAACACCAGCTCAGCGCCTGCTTCCAGCTTGCAAAGGCATCTTGCATAGGTGGGCCCCAAGCAAAGCAGCTACCATGCAATGCAAGCAGCTGTGACTCACCGCCAGCTTGGCATCCAGCCGGCTGCTGTTGCTGCTGCCCTCCAGCACAGCTGCCAGGAAGCCCGCTGCCGCATCTCCGCCCCTGCCGCTGCTGCTCAGTCCAAACGCAGGCGTGGGGGAGGGCGGCGCAGGGGCAGGGGCACGGGCACCCTGTGCACTTGCTTCGCCGCTGGCGTTGCCGCCGCTGCTGGTGCTGCCACTTGCGCTGCTGCTGCTGCCGGTGCCGCCACCGCTGCCGCTCCTGCTGTCAGCAGAGTGCTCGGTGTGTGCTGATGCGGCCGCCAATCGCTGGTACCACAGCGCTGTGTCTGCGTGCCGCCCAGTGGTCACTAAGAAAGCTAGCTCCTTGCGAAAGCGCAGGATTTGGTCGGCCCTGCAACATGGAGAGAATTGATTCACGCGTTTAGCTGAAGTTGCAAAGAAGGAAAGCCAGCTCCTTGCGGAGGCGCAGGTTTTGGTCGGCCCTGCACATTCATTCAGGATGTTTAAATAGTTCTGTTGAAGTGATATCTCCAGAAAAGAAAGCCAGATCCTTTCGGAAACGAAGGATCTGGTTGGCCCTGCACATCAAGTTGCCAGAGGTGGCCGAATGGAGAGGCGCAACGCTTGCGCAGTGCACCTCATGCCGAGAGGCAGCCCATGCCGCAGGCTGTGGGCCCGTGTTGCCATTGGCTTTGCACCAACAAACGCCAGTCAAAAAATTCAACCAAGCACAGCTCTCACCGCTGAGAGTGTGCGGGGCGCGCCTCCAGCGCCTTGACGCAGCGCAACTGCTGATGTTGCGGTCAGCTTTCCAGCACACGGATACAGAATGGAGTGAACGAAAGTAATGCTCACCGCTGGGAGTGTGAGGGGCGGGCCTCCAGCGCCAGAGGCACCAGCAGGCTGTTGCTGGCGGCCACTGCGGGCAGGGAGGGGTGGAAACGGGGCAGGTTTGTTGGGCAGCTAGCCAGCCGTGCAACATCGCAGGTATGGCGGCAGGGCAGGTGGAACGATATAGCAGCACCACATCCTTCGCCCACCTGCAACAGTCAAACACGCCCCTTTAGCAACCAGCAAGCCTTTTGCGTACCTCCAATGATCAGCGCGCAGAGCGCCATGGCCCGCAGGTTAGCCCTCAGCCGCGGCAGCAGGCGGCGCTGCTGGGGGTCGCGCCGCCAGCGGCAGCGCATGACATCTGGCACCCAGCAGTGGCCTGCATTTTGCTGCTCTACCGCGCCGGGAACTGCTCCTGCCGCTGCTGCCGCCGCTGCTGCCGCCTCCTCCCCTGCTGCATCAGCCCCCGCAGCACCGGCAGCTGCGGCATCGCCGGCTGCTGCCTCCGCACCGTCCCCTTCCTCGCCTGCTGCTTCGTCCCCCTCAGCTGCTGGGCCATTGTCGGCTGCTGCTGGGCCGGGCGGGGGGTCCCGAATGTGCGGCTGTGCCATGACCCGCAGCCGCCCGCAAAAGATCTGTTGGAAATGACAGAAACAGAGGGGTGCAGGGCTGATGAGAAACAGAGGGGTACGCGCATGCCACAAGCGCCTGTTCCCACCGCAGCTTCTGGCTGCAGGTGCAGCGGCTCCGCTGCATGCTGTGTTCCGATAAGGAGGGGCCACATGTAAGTGCTCGTCACCAGCCATGCACCCACACGCACCGCTGCACCACCAGCTGCTCCCAGTGCACGCTGGTCCAGCCAAGGTCAGTGCCAACATAAACAGCCCCAGCTGTGTGCAACTGTTGTGCACACCTGTACGCACAGCAGCATCCCCAGCAGCTCGAGTGCACAGTGCACTTGCATTGCCAGGCCTGCTCAATTCCAGACTACACCGCACCCCACAGACAGCATCACAGCCCCTGCCAACCTACCTGCACGCATGGCAGCACCACCAGCAGCTCCAGTGCAAAGTGCGGCAGCTCGAAAAGCATGGATGAGCATTCAGCTCCCCACTGCTGCTCCCACTGCACAGCGCAAGTGCAAGGCAGATAGGGGGAGTGAGTGCGTGGGGCGGGGCTAGCGGCGGCGGCACACAAGAGCGAGGCACTGCAGAGCACAGCACGCAAGCAGGGCCCTCGTGGTCACTTTGCGTTTGAAAATGCCGCGAGACGTTCCTGCCCTGGCAATTCTGCAGCCTTCCCTGCTTGCCTGGTTGAGCCAGTATGGCACCAGGCGCCAGGCGATAGACACGAATGACTCGCGCGTCACCACCTCCTCGCCTGCACATGGATTGAAAGGGATGCATGCTGTGCAAGTGTTGTTGCATTGACCGCGTGCGTCTTCACCTTCTTTCCAAGGAAAAGATCAAAGTTGGCAAACGCATCAATCAAGTGTACAAACAAGCGACCACTTAACGTGTTTTCTTGGCCTGCTATCCCCGGCGCTCACCCGGCAGCAGGCCGCCCAGGCCCAGGGCGACCACAAACTTCTGGAGCAGCAGCGCCGAGGACAGCACAAAGTTCCACAGCACAAAGGCCTGCAGCCAGCCGCTGCAAGCAGGGGAGGGCAGGAGAGGAGAGGAGGGGGCAGGATGAGGCATGAAAAAGCCACTGGGTTGCATTGGAGAGGACAGCACAGAAGTCAACAGCAACAGCCAGGCCTGCGCCCACCCGCTGGCAGGCCGGGCGGGAGGACACCAGCCCTCAGCCAAGCAGGGCCCTTTTTTAATGCACAACCAAAGGCAGCACCCACCCGCCATTCCACCGGAAGCTTGGCATGCAGTGCTGGTAGGAACGCCCACAGAAGAAGTAAACGTCTTCCCAGGACTGCAGGCAGCAGGAATGGGAGATGGGACTGCTTACAGCAAGAGGGGGACAATGTGTGCAGCAAAGGTGCGTGAGGCAAGATGGCGCCCGCTATTTCGTGCCTCTGTCTGGATCAGCTGCGATCCCCAGGGGGCAGAGATTGCAAAACACCACATCGAATGTTTCAAAAGAAGTGTACCTTGTTTCCTTCCACACCACACAAATGCTCACTTTAAACTCTTCCGGGTCCAGGTGTGCAATCCACAGCAGCGCCGACGCCGTGCCATACGCGAATGTGCGCAGCACGAGCGTCGCCGGGTCGCGGCGCCACGGCCGGCCCGCCGCTGCCGCCGCTGCGCGGTTGCGCCGCAGGGCCGGCACCAGGGCGTGCCAGGGTGCTGCGGAAAGGGGTGACCGTGCTATTGACTGTGTGTAAAACAAAGGCTCAAGAGGGAGAGTATGGGAGCGCGGTGCGGCGGCGGAGCGGGCGCCTGCGGTTGAGCATTTTGAGCACCCACAAAACCCACCACGCTCCCGTGCGTACCTTGCATGCACAGCCACACGACCCAGAAAACGAGCGCCAGCGCGCCCCAGCTGTGAGGGCCTCCCTCGGACAGTGCAGCCAAGCGTTGAGAGGCGCCGGCAGCCAGCAGTGCGACGGTGCCCGAGGGGCTGCCGCCGCCGCTGCCGGCAGCAGCCGCTGCCGGCAGCCCTGCCGCGTCTCCCATTTCAGCACGCGATGAGACGCTGTCTGGAGGGGCTGGGACACCGAAAGAGCTCTACCCAGCCAGGGGAAGCTGGCGAGCACACGCCAGAGGAGCTCGGCTGGGCATTCCGCGCTGGACCCAGCAAATTCGTGGTGTGATCGGCGCTGCTGAGGGCGCGGAGGGCGCGCTGCAAAAGGACGGGCCTCCGTGGCAGGCAATGCAGGGTGGGACACGAAATGCGCGCGATCAAAGGGTCCCGCCACTCCTCCCAATACCAGAAGGCTTTCGGAAGCGCGCAGACGCGCGCAGACTGGCCCGGCGCCGGGCTCGTCTTCCAGAGGCTCCCACCGAGTCTTGCAGGCCGCCCTCCGATCGCATTGCAGCGGGAGATCGGCGGGTCACACCAATGCGCAGCTGCCAGCGGGTGGTGCTGCTGCTGGGCAGGGCGGCGGCGGCTCCGCCGCCAGGCACTGCCGCCGCCGCCGCCGCCGCCCGCCCAGGCCCCGGTGCAGCTCGCTGGAGCCAGCAGCAGCAGCTGATGCTGCATCAGTACCCCAGCCAGGGCGGCGGCGGCAGCAGCAGCGGCGCCCAGCTTCGGTTGTACAGCGAGAGTGGCAGTGAGAGCGGCGGCGGCGGAGGGGAGTCGGGTGTCGGCCGCTTCTGGCGCTAGTGAGTTGATGGTTGGTTTTGATGGTTGTTCCATGATTGGTTTGGAGTCTGCAGCCGGGAGAACGCGAGTAAGTGCGGCATTGGCGGCTGGCGGGAGGGAGCGAGTAAGTGTTACATTGGCGGCTAGCCGCTGCGCTGCCTGCTGGTGCTGCGGGCTTCCCCTGGCGTGCAGCTCGGTGCATGTTTTGATACCCAAGGCCTTCTGCTTGCTCAGACACCTGAGCCAGGGTGGCTGCTTGCAGTTGACTCCATGCTATGCTTCTGCCACCGTTTGCAGTCTGACTGGCAACTACAGCGCCGCTCCCCGCCGCACCGGCAACGGCGGTGGCCGGTCCGGCAGCCGCAGCAGCAGCGAGGCGGCGACTGGGGAGGGCAGCGCATCCGGCAACGGCAGCAGCGGCCGCAACGGTGCCAGCGGCAACGGCGGCAACGGCGGCAGCAACGGCGGCAATGGCAGTGGGGCGGAGGAGTCGGCGAGCAGCCTGGTGCCGCACGGCCCTGGGTCTCAATTCCGAGAGGTAGGGACTGGCTTTGGCTCTTTCTTTTGTGCCCACGTTTGCAGTTTTTACGCAACTGCCACCGCTGCTGGTCTGCAGAGGTTTGAGGCCGCACTGCGCTGCTGCAGGGTGGGAGGCAGGCGGGGCGGGCATGTGACAATGCTTCCGCAGCAGTGCCTGCACGGCAACTCGCGCAGCTGCGTTTCTGTCAGCTTGCCCAAACCCTACGCTGTGCTTCCTGTATTGCAGGTGCTGGTGGTGCCGCTGCCGCTCAAGCCGCTGTTCCCGGGAGGCATCATGCCGGTGACCGTCACCAACAACAAGCTCATCAAGGAGCTGTTTGAGATCCGGAAGAGCGGGTGAGGCAGGGGCAGGCTCCCGCCCTATTGTTATTCTGGTTATGGGCTGGTATTCTGTTTGCTTGGTGTGTGTCACCGTCACCAACAACAAGCTCATCAAGGAGCTGTTTGAGATCCGGAAGAGCGGGT
>VFQQ010002638.1_pt1 | contig 19518 bp, 7 predicted proteins | sample 3512341 | NCBI WGS metagenome assembly VFQQ01 (sample SAMN10412373, study PRJNA504923) | tailings metagenome | isolation source: Relicate 2 Philex TSF1 revegetated site | place: Philippines: Tuba, Benguet | collected 2017-08-29 | reverse complement strand
TGCCTAGCAGCACAGAAGCAGCAATGATGTATAAAATTTGACGATTTTTGGCTTGAATTTGTTTTTCCTGCAAACTAGTTTCTAGGTTTTCTTTCATTAAATTGACTTCTGCCAGTCGCTCATTCTTTTTATAGATTGTGTCGAGTTTATCTATCTCATCTTGAAGTTGCCCCATTGCTGCAAACTCTTTATTGCGTTTGTAGATGTTGCGTAGTTCTTCTTTAGCATAAATAGCATATTTGAGTATGCCGCATGAATCTGCATAATGGAGTGCTTTGTGGTAGTTTTCTAAAGCCCTAGCACGGTCCCCCATTTCTTCATAGAGCTGCATTTTTTTGACGAGTGCCATTGGCAAGTCACACATCGATACACCTTTTATCTTCGCAATGGCAAGATCATAAGTGGCTTCTGCTTTAAGGTAATCTTTATCCAAAAACTGAAGATAAGCACGTTGCATTTGGAGTTTAGCAATAAGCTCGTTGTTGAGGTGCTTAAATGAATTGGCTTCTAAACCAAGTAATAAAGTATCGGCCTCAGCGTATTCGTGGATGTCAAAATGAGCTAATGCGCGCTGAGCGTTGATTTCGGCGAGGTATTTGCCGTCATGGTCCGAACTCTTGATTTCTTTATAGGCTTTGTTGAGGTAGTGGAAAACAGACGTATAGTCAAAGAGCCGCTTGTGCGTATACGAAAGCAAACGATACACGTGATAACGGTCGTGGGCGGTGAGTTTGTTGTTGTGTAATTGAGAAAGTAAAAGTTCTTGTGATGCTTTAAAATTAAGTTTATTGTTAAAATTATATACTTGATCTTCGATTGATTTTACATCTATGGTTTGCGAAAATAGCGAAGTAGAAAAAGCTAACCCGCAGCATAATATAGTTGATATAATTATTCTCATAGCGTTTTAGTAATTTTCTGCAAACTAATAAAAATTGAAAAAATAAATAGAGATGTAAGTCAGATTAGATACCAAATCGACTAAATAATTCGATAATTTGCCTATGTATACTCTTAAAAGCATAAAACTTACATAACCCCCTCTATAATTGCATTATATTTTAAGAGAGTGTAGCTGGTAAGGAAGATGATAACAAGGCAGCCTCATTTTATACAAAAAATCCGAACCAAAAAGATTTTGATTCGGATTTTGGAAAGAGGAAAGTTAATATTTTAGAGACTAGTTTTTTTTGTCTTGTGAATAATGACTGGTATACACAAATCAGCAGGACAACAGTTATCGCTAGGCTCGATGATAACAGGGCAGCATCCTTCTACAGGGCAGGTATTGTTGGTAGCCGTAAAAGTATAAGAACCTGTTTCGCTGAATAGTACTTCATTGCCTTGGGCTACGGATGCAGAACCCCCATCTTTAAACCACACTACGCCAGTATAATGAGCCGGTAAATTAACTTGTACTTTTTCACCAACACACAATTTGAAAGGAACGCTAAAGCACTGACGGTCTAAGTCATCTTCTGTCTCAGAGTTGTTGTTGGGAGTGGAGTCTTTATCCGGCTGGTCAGTTTTACTGATTTCGGCTTTGTTGAAGTGAACACCTTCTTGAATTACCTTGATTTTATAAGTAAGAGTGACAGTATCACCATTGGCGGTTATGTTGCCGATGTTCCATTTGATGACCTGATTACTGATGCTAGCCGTACCGCGCGAAGCATTGAAACTACCTACTATAAACGCCACACTACTAGGGATAGAATCCGTCACTTCTACACCCGAGGCATTGTTAGTAAATTCATTCCACACTTTGATGCTGTAGGTGAGGGTATCGCCAATATGGGCAATTTTACGGCTGATTGATTTACGAAGCGCTAAATCTACTTGGCAGTCCAGAGCGGTGACCACGATAGCCGTGCGGGTTTGCTCAACACAGAGAGGGCTTACCCCAGTAAGTTGAACATAAAACGTATCTGTAGCTGATACAATGCCAGAGGGTTTGAAGGTCAGGCCAGTGGCTACCACTTGGTTGCTACCACTGCGGTACCATTCGACCCCGGCATTGCCCACCACGTTTACGGAAAGGGTTGGGATTGTATCTCCAATACATACGCTGATGTTGGGGGTAAGTACAGTTACCTGAGGACAGCTGCAATCAGGCGCTACAAGCGTAGTGTCGAATTTACAAGTAGCCGATAAACTATCAATAATAACAAGATTGACACCATTTGGAATACCTGCTACGGTATAGTTGTTGGCTGAGGTGCTGGTCAGGGTTCCTGCATTTACTTTGAGGCTACCGTTGGGATTAAGCACTGCAAAGCTTACGCTGTATACTGGCGTAGTAGGAGAGCACGAAGGTGCGGTTGTGATAGTCCAAGTAGGCGCTACGCATGGTTTTACTAAGGCGGCATCGATGGTCGGGTTGTCTTTGTCAATACCCGAATTTAGTGGATTAATGACAATTTTAGGGCTAAAACCTGTGGCTGAATCAAAATCAGAATCGAGTGCATCATCTCCACCTTTGTTGGTAGAGTCTGATAATATACAAGCTACAGGAAGGCTTTGCGTGACAATTTTGACATAATAATCGCCCGCATCAAGATTAGTAAACTCATATTTACCATTGCTATCAGTCGTATCGGTAGCAATCGCTGCACTGGTAGTACTCCCTTTGTAAAGCTCCAAGATTACCCCTTCGACTCCTGCTTCTCCACTATCTTGGATTCCATTGTTGTTGAGGTCTTTCCATACAAAGTCTCCGATACTTCCTTTAGGCGAATAAAGCGCCCCGTCGATAGTTGGATTATCTTTGTCTATACCATTGCCAAGGGCATTGATACTTACGATTGGACTGATTGCGGTAGTTGGATCAAAGTCTGAATTGAGACTGTCTGGTACGCCAGCAGCTTTGTATTGACTACTGATAGTGCAGCCCTCTGGCAGAGAAGAAACGAGTATTTGCACTTGATAATCTCCAGTGGCGAGGCTGTCAAAGTTATAGTATCCGTTGCTATCGGTGGTATCAGAACCAATGACAGCACTGTTTTTTAACAATAATACAACTACATCTTTCACGCCAGACTCAAGGGCATCTTGGCGACCGTTGTTGTTGAGGTCTTTCCAAATAAAATTCCCTAGACTACCCAATGGACAGATTGTTTTGGGAAGAATAATAGTCGTGTCTTTGTAACAACATACACCATTATAAAGTCTTACCGTGAAAGTATCAGCAGCAAAAGTAGGATTAGGTAAATTAGCAATTACGATGCTATCGCCCGTTATTGCGGTAGCATTGTCGTATTGATTTCCCGAAAATACACTACCGATAGAATACGCAAATTTGTCGGCACATTTGATATTCGTGAAGCGGATGCTTGCATCGTTGTTAGACTGTCCTGTGCCTGTGCAAGTAGCTGCTTTTACAGAAATGGTTTCGTTGTAAGGTAATATGCAGTAAAAGCCAGCATCAAAGGTGTGGTCGACAGAACCCTCCGCTCCAGTGGTGATAGTGATAGATGGATAAGTGCCTGCTGAGATAGTGCTTATTGCGGCATCGCTGTCAATCAAATCATTGCTACCAGCATTGGCTTGGGTTAGGATAAATTTCCCTAAGCCAGCGATAGTCAATGTATCGCCTGAGGCATTGACTTGATTTCCGGTTCCAAATACAATTTGATAACTAGTATTGGGTAACAAAACGGTGTCTGCATCTACGCCTAGCCATGTGCCGCTGCCAATTTTAGATTTACTACTGAAATAATAGTCGCCAGTGAGATTTGTGGTGGTGGTTGCGATGAGAGTATTGCCTTTGTATAAAGATACATTGACGTCTTTCAGCGCTTTTTCACAAGGGTCTTGGATACCGTTTTGATTGGTATCTATCCACACACGGTTACCAACTTCTAGATAATTGGGTAGTAAACATGTCACTTCTAAATCTCCTAGACCCGTGGATTTTCCAAAAGTTCCACTTTCGTTGTTGGTGTTATAAAGAACAAACCCCATCTCAGGGCCAGTAGGAGATAAGCCCGTGGTATTGCTGAGATAGCGTACTCCTCCAGAGAAGTTAGTACCTGTTTGGTTTTGGTCTACAGGGTCCATTGCGGTCATGATTACTTGCCCAGACCCAGGTTTTAGAGCCAATGCACCAAATCCGATTTCGGCATGGGTAAGGCCTCCGTTGCCTCCTAAGAAGTCGTCATTGTAAAACTCTCCAAAGCCAGGCCCTTGGTTATTGTTAACGCCTGCCCCGTTGAATCCTGGTACTTTTCCGTTATTCTCTAAAATATAGGTTCCATTCGTAAAAGCAGCTCGTAAAATATCACCTCCTGACAATCCTGTATAAACGCCAGTACCCGAAAGAGGATAGTTGTTGTAACCTGATTGAAGCCCCGTACGGTCACCTAAAGCCAATACCATTGAACCATCGATATCAAATTCAATATCGGTAAGCATAGGCTGAGGGTGAAGGATACGAACGAAAGTCCCATTGGTAGTGTTGCTGTTGATATCGTTAAAATTGTCGGTCCAAGGATACCAGCCTACTCTATCTACTACCGCAGGGGTAGAGTTGACCAAAACAGCACCTTTAGGATAAGTAAGTGGAAAATCAAAAACCTGGGCAAATGTAGTCCCGTCAAAAGCCGTAACATAACCCCGTAGATTAGATTTTGTAGAAGAAGAGGCATCGCACACCGACCCTACGTAGACTTTTCCTTTGTATACTTTGGTGGCAAAGGGGCGCATAGAACCATCTACACATCCAGGGTCAGGAATAGCCCACGAACCCGCCAAAGTAGGATTGTTGGCTACGCTTATATCTAGCTTGTATAATTTTTTATCGTATAAATTTACAAAATAGAGGGCTTTTCCATCTTCTGAGATTTCTAAGTCGCCTATTCCTACTTTGCCAATCAACGCAAACGATACCGCATCGTTGCTAGGCTGTGCTGGGTCATTCAATAGACCTCGGCTAGCATTGGTGACTCCAAACCAAGGGTCACTAGCAGTACTTGCTCCTACATTGATATTGAGAGGAGAAGCAGATACGTCTATATAATTTGAAGTAGTGTTGGTCACCATATCAGTGACATAAATACCCCCCAACCCCAAAGGCCCAAGCCCTGCGTGGCGCTTCAAACTTGCCGAGGTGTAAGTTTTGTTGGTGTATTTGTCGTACGCTACTCCCCAAAGGGTACCTACTGTTTCGGCCTTTGCTAATACCGTAATCTTCAACATGTCTTTAGGCCCAGATGTACCATAGTCGAATGCTACCAGAGCATCCATTTGGCCACTAGTGCTACCCACTTCTGGGTTTCCGGATACGTAGCAAGGAACTACTATTTTGGGCGTAGTTTGGCAAAAATCATTATTATCCAATACCCCTAAGTCAATATTACAATTAGGTGCATCCACAAACTGAACTGTAGTACGGCCATCGGCACCATGTATGGTACCTTGTCCTGCATAAGAAGGCAAATTGCTAAATTCGACCCTGATGGGATAATTGGCTTGGGGAATATCAAAGATGTATATTCCAGAAGCATCGGTAGTAGTAGTATAAACGGTGCCGTCGCAAGCGGTAGCAGTGACGGTGACATTGTCGATACCGTTGATTTCTCCCGTATCCCGTATTCCATTTGCATTATAGTCACTAAAAACTATCCCACCAGTGTGGGTGCCATCACAGACTAACGGTGGGCAAGCGTTTGGAATCGCCACCACTTCAGTATCTGTACAGGCAGGAAGTGTCGTAAAATGGGCGGTAACATTACTATTGATACCCGTAGCGTTGACTTCAAATGCAACTACTTGCGGAGATACAATCGTTTGGTTGCCTTTGATAGTGGTGGCGGGGTAGCTTACTTGATAAGTACCCGGTTTTATATATCTCTTTTCACTACCGAGCGCTACTTCAATACTATCCCCAGCCGGCGGGTTTTGCCACGAAACTTCTATACTTAAGGTGACTTTACTTTGATTGTTTACGTAATAGCAATTAGAAACGGTTACTTTATTGATATTGATGCCGCATTGCTGAGCGTAGATAGGGGAGGCAAAAGCTATGCTTACAACAATCCCCAAACATTTGAAGAGAGTATAGTGCCACGGAAAAAAATAAGAAAGAATCTTTTTAGGGGGAGAGGAATAATGGCAAGATAGACTCATAAATATATGTTTAATAAGTTAAATAAATAAAGAATGCCAACCGCTTTGTAGCATGTCCTTATCTAGTGCAAAATGTATACCATTCTGATTTTTTTCGCCTTTATAAGTGGTATATGATTGATTTTTTGTCGGAAAAAGTGAATTTGGGGATATTTTTTTGGGAAGGTTTTAGGAACACAATAATCAAGCCAGAACGGGAGAAGAATAATTGAATGTTTGGGATATTATTGTTTTTAAAAAGATTAATTACCTTTTGAGAGCGTAAATGCAGAATTTGGCTTTAGAATAGTAAGGAAGTAGCGGGCGAAAGAGAAATTTAGGAATATAATTGTATCCCTACAAGGTAGGTTTATGTTTATTTTTTGTCTGATTAGGAAGTTTTATACTATTTTAGAAAAGTATGTCAATTAGTGGCTTTTTATAGATATGAAATAAACTGTTTTAATGCTCATCATTGCTTGGTCAAATTTGTCATTTCCTAGGCATGTGGCTAAATTGCATTTTCAAATCAGTAAAATAAAATCAAATGCGAGTTCGGTTAGCGGTCTTATTTTTTATTTGGTTCTCTCTTCCTTTTACCTCTCTCTTTTCGCAGGTTCGGTATGGTAACGAATGGATCAATCCCCAACAAACTTACTTTAAGATTCCTATTGCTAAAAAAGGATTGTATCGCCTGACATCTGCCGAGCTTAGACAAGCTGGTGTGCCCACAACCACTGTCAATCCCAAACAGATACAATTGTTTTTTAGGGGTGAAGAACAAGCCATTTATATTGAAGGAGAAGCCGACGGACGTTTGGATGAAGCTGATTTTATTGAGTTTTATGGGCAAGCCAACGACGGTACGCAAGATTCTCTTCTTTATATTCCTCATAGCGCGCAGCCGCACAAAATCTATAATTTGTACAGTGATACCACGGCTTATTTCCTGACTTGGAGGCTAGATACGCAAGCTGGCAAGCGCATGGGGTTTTATGAGGAGCAAAATACGGCCAATCTTACCCCTGAAGGCTATCATTTAGAAGATCTATTGGTTTCAAATATTGCTAGTTATTCTTACGTAGGAATGTCAGAAGGCCTTATTTATCCTCTAGGAGCTTCGGTAGGGGCACAGCATTCTTATTATGATTATGGTGAAGGATGGTCGGGGGTAGAACTTTACAAAAATGCGGTAGTAACTAAAAAATTAACCCTTGAAAATCTATTCAGAAATGGCATCAAGCCACAACTCGAAATGCACTTGATGGGGCGCGACCATCGGCAGCATCTCATAGAAGTGAAAGTAGGGGCTGGAAGTGTTGCCAACAAGCTCTTGGATACTTTGCGTTTTAATTTTCAATATTCGACTCTTTTCCGAAAAGATATTGATTTGGCTGATGTGTCGGTAGATAGTAATTATGTATCAGTGTCAACGGTGTCGCGCGGGGTTACGCCCAATCAACCCGATGATGTGTATAGTATTACTTATTATCGGGTACGTTATCCGCAACGGTTTGATTTTGGCAATAAAACCCAGAAGAGTTTTTATTTGTTGCCTACCAATACTGGCAAATCGTACGTTGAGATTCCTAACACTTCGCCTCAGGTGAGATTGTTTGATGTCACCGACCCAAACAACCTCATCAAGGTAGGAGCTACTTTTCAGAACAATACTCTCAAGGCCATAGTGAGAGGTACTTCTAGTTTCAAAACACTTTTTGCAACCCGCGAAATCTTATCAGCTTCGCGTATTGAGCGAGTTAGGTTTCGGACCATTGACCCTGCGAAAGCTACTTATTTGCTGGTGACTCACCAAACTTTAGCGGCAGCAGCGAAGCAGTTTGCGGGCTATCGGGCTTCGCCGAGCGGTGGAGGGTACGATACCCTAACGGTAGATATGGGTTTGCTCATCAACCAATTCAACTATGGGGAATTTAGCCCTTTGGCTATTCGGCGATTTGTGCAATATATGGCCGATAAGGGCAATCCCCAGTTCTTGTTTATCATCGGACGTACCGAGCAAGTGGACCTCAATCGAAGTCAAAGTTGGCGAACTGCCCGAGATATGGTGCCGACTTTTGGGTGGCCTGGGTCTGACAATCTTTTTTCTCACGGCTTGAAAGGTCAAGCACCTCTGGTGGCGGGTATTCCTACGGGGCGATTATGGACGGCCTCTCCACAAGTAGTGTTGGATTATTTAGAAAAAGTAAAACTCCACGAAGCTACACCCATGAATGCCCTCTGGCGCAAAAATATTTTGCATCTCAGTGGTGGGACAGATTCTTTTGAACAAGGACAGTTTCTGCAAATCATGAATGGATTTAAGCAAAAAGCCCAACAACAATACTTAGGCGCCCGCGTCACTACCATTACCAAAAAAACAGATGAGGCAGTAGAGTATGTGGGTATTGCCAATGAAGTAAACGAAGGTGCAGGGTTGATTACGCTTTTTGGACACTCAAGTTTGAGCGTGACAGACATCAACATCGGAAATGTATCAAACGATGTGTTGGGCTTCAGAAACAAGGGACGTTATCCGCTTGTTTATGCCAATGGTTGCGTACTTGGCAATTTTACTTTTACCGAAAATACCTTCCCCATCGACTGGATTGGAACTAAGGATAGAGGGGCTATTTTGTTTTTAGCGCATTCTAACCTAGCTTTTGTGTATTCACTAAGGGATTTTGCCAATACTTTTTACGATACCTTTCTGGGAGATACTACATTTTTAAACCGACCTTTTGGTGAGGTTCATCAGCAAGTAATTCGTAAAACCCTCGCAAAGTATCCCAACGACCCTATTTATCAGGTGGATGCTCAGCAGATGAGTTTACAGGGTGACCCTGCTATCATACTTTTTCCTACTAAGCACCCCGATTATACCCTCAATAGCCAAGGTATCAGTATTAGAGATAAAAACGGAGGTGCGGTAGGAGCGCTGAGCGATTCGCTCAAAGTGCAAATGGTGGTGTCTAATCTGGGTATATATCGAAAAGAAAATCTACCTATTCGCCTTTTACGGACTACTCGCGACGGAGCCGTACGGATATTTGATGCAGTATATCCGTCGGTAGCTTATCAAGATACCCTGCATATGTATATTCCGCACGAACGTACTCAAAGTGGCCTCAACCGTTTTGAGGTGGTGATAGACCCAGAAGGGACTTTGTCCGAAATGGATAAGCCCAACAATACCGCTGCTACTGAAGTGACGCTTCCGGCGGTGGGGGCGTATCCATTGTTTCCGGGAGAATACAGCATTGTTTCTACTGCTCAAAACGGTCAACCTCAAGTCCAGCTCGTAGCCCAGCAAATAGAAAACACCACTCGTGCTTATGTTTTTGAATTAGATACCACTGCTCGATTTGATAGCCCCTACAAAAAATCGCAAACGGTGACTGCCGCACTCTTACCGTCATGGAGCCTACCACTTTTGACGCGCGACTCTACTACTTATTATTGGCGTGTGAGATATGCCGATGTTTCATCCGCTTCTGACAATGTGTGGAGTGAAAGTTCGTTTACGTATATATACAATAGTGGAGAAGGTTGGACGCAACGCCAAGCGCCTCAATTTGTAAAAGCCACTCCTTTGGATGTGAATTTGTCGGTGTCGTCTAATCCTACTTGGAGTTTTAAGTCTTTGTCTGCTCCAATCAAAGCCGTGGTGGCCGGAAACTCCGTAGGAGGATTCAATCAAGGCTATAGGGTGTCTCAACTTTCAATTAGTGATATTTTGTTTGTTGCAGACGGCAATTGTACCACTTTCCAAGGTCCCAATGCAGAGGCAAACATGGTAATGACTGCTCTTCGAAAAGATAACCTTCAGGCATATTCGGTGATGCCGCAGCTCAATTGCGGCAATCCCCCTTATGCCATGAATACCCTGCGCCAAGCAAATATTATTTCTAATCAGCTTTTTAGCCGTTGGCTTGATGCTGTGCCAGAGGGGGATTGGATTGTGATGATGACCGTGGGAGCGGTTCAGTTTAATCTGTGGCCCGCTTCCGAAATGGCGAAGTTGGTAGAACTGGGCTGGACAAATGAAAATCTAGCTAAGTTGAGAAATCCTTCGATGTTTATATTTCAAAAAGGAAGTAAAAAACCCGCCCTTGAACTATCGGTTGATCCCACTGAAATCGCTCCTTCTTTACGTACGCTTTCTTTGGACAATTATACCCTAAAAAGTACAAAATCTCGTGGCTCCCTTGTGTCTTCACTGATTGGCCCAGCCAAAAGTTGGAGTTCTCTCAAGTATCAGCTCAAAGTGCTTCCTCAACGGCATCGAGCATCGCTCCAAATAATGGGTATAGACTTAGAAGGCAAAGAGACAGTCTTGCCCCTGGTGCAAGGAGCTTATAGCGTGGATTTGTCGCAGGTAGATGCTAGTCGCTTTCCATTTTTACGGCTCAAATTGGATTTGGAAGATGATGACTTATCGGCACCATTGCCCGCGCAGCTACAAAATTGGGCGGTCAATTACACCTCAGTAGCCGAAGGGGCCGCTTCTGCCAATGTCAATGGTACTATTGAGAAGCAAGAAGGAGAAACAATGACGGTCAAAGTAACTTTTAAAAATATATCAAAGGTTGCTTTTCAGGATTCGGTCATAGTACACCAAACACTTTTTGGCCCGAACGGTGCTCCGCAAGTTAGCGAACGAAAACTGGGCCGTTTATCACCTAATGAAGAAGTAGGGTACGACATTGTGTTGCCGACCATAGGGCGTAGTGGAGACAATCGACTGTTGGTTAATTTTAATCCTCGACGCCAACCTGAGCAAAATTATTCTAACAATGTTATCAATTTGCCCATTACAGTGATACCTGACCGGAAGCCGCCCGTGCTAGATGTCGTATTTGACGGGCAACGTATTCGTAATGAAGAAATCGTGTCGGCCAATCCCTTGATTCTGATACAGATGAAGGATGAAAATCGTTTTTTGTTTAAAAATGATACCGTAGGCATTAATGTATTTTTAAAAAGACCCAATGCGCCCGATTTTCAGCGTGTCGCTTTTGATAACAATATCCTGAAGTTTACTCCTGCCAATGCCCAAAATTTGTATACTGTATCGTACCGACCGGGTAGTTTATCAGATGGCTTGTATCGGTTACGAGTACAAGGTGCAGATGCTTCCAAAAATCTAACGGGTGTTTATGAAATCGCTTTTAGGGTCATCAATGAACAAAAAATAGTGGCCGTTTCGACCGCCCCTAACCCTGCAAGCAATTTATTACGCTTTTCGTTTACGGTTACAGGACAACAAGCTCCTGATAAAGCCACTCTTTCTATTACAGACATCAACGGACGTATTATCAAAAACATATCAATAGTACCCAGAATTGGGGTCAACGAATGGATATGGGATGATGCCGGAGCGTATCCTTCGGGTGCGTATTTTTATAGGTTACTAGTTCAAAAAGAGGGCAAAGAACTCTCACTAGAAGAAGGCGTGAAAGTGTCTGGTAAACTGTTGTTAATCAGATAATTTTGTGTATTTGATGGTTGCTCGCTGCAACGGTTTTTCAATAAAAAAATAGAAAACCATCGCCAACATCCAGAGGATGATAAATTGCCCCAGTTTTTGGGTAGTGATAAAACGTTGTATTATTACCGGAAAAGGCCCCAAATGAATGAGATAAAAAGCGTAGGAAGCTTTGCCGAGTACCAAAAACCATTTGTGAGAAAGCAACTTACGAATAAAGGAGGCCTCTTTTACTAGTCCTTTAACGAAAACCCCTAAGCTCAACGGTAAGCATATATTGTAGAGAATCCATTCAACCTGAAAAGCAGGAAAATGATATTTATCAATCGCCATAATATACATGCCTACGATGGCCACAGACAATAAAATTCCCAAAATAGTGGCATACCTTGGTTGAGGAGAAGTGGAAGCATGGCTGCAAGACAAGGCTATGAAGATTCCTACGCTAAATTCAAAAAAGCGCCCTAATAACGTATAAAAACTACCAAAAGCGAGATTTGGAGAGTAGAATACGAAGAGAAAAATCAAAAAAAACGCAAAAAGCCCCACAAGTTGTATCCATTTTTGTTGGGCGACTATCCGAATCCACCACGGCGCAAGTACATAAAATCCTACTTCTACCGTCAATGACCAGCTTTGTGAAATTCCTTGAAATGCTAGACTAGGAAACCAGCCTTTAAGTAGAAAGACATGTGCCCAGTAGTCTGACCATGAGAGAATAGTGGGGCCGTTTTTGAAAATAAGAATTGTATAAAGCAACAACAGCAATACCCAATACAGTGGAAAAATACGGGCAAACCGAGCCACATAAAAATCTCTTAAAGAGAAGGTAGGCTGCGACCATCGAGAGGCATAATTCCACGTGATAACAAAACCGCTAAGTACAAAAAATAAAGTAACACCTATGTATCCTTCTTGGGCGATTCGGTGTAGCCAAGTGTTGGCAGGAAAAGGATTGTAATGATGAATATATACCAATGTAGCCGCTACTGCCCTTAAACCAGTCAGAGAAGGAAGATAGCTAATGGTGTTTTGGGGAATATTCAAATCAAAGTATAACAATTGGTATTGAGCGAGCAAAGATAGTGCTAAGGAATTAGCGCTACCGCTCCTCGGTACATATTCGTTTCACCGTTTCGGAATTCTACCAAGATTTTATAAGCATATACTCCCTCCAGTATTTTTCCTAAATACTGACCATTCCAGCCATAACTAGCGTCGGAGAAGGGAAAATTTTCGGCCTTAAAGACGGTTTCACCCCAGCGATTATAAATAACCATTTCTTTGATGATTTTGACACAAGTATTGCCATATACAAAAAATACATCATTTTTTTGATCATTGTTGGGTGAAAATACATCGGGGATGTAAACATTACAGGGCAATACCGATACTACTACCTTCTGGGTTTGTTGGCAAATCTGACTTTCATTTTTGAACAAAATAGTATAAGTAGTGCTAGAGCTAGGGTGTGCCCAAGTGGTAGTACAAGTAGGGCATGAAAGCCCCGTAGCAGGACTCCATTGGGTAGTAAAATGCCCCGATGGCTCAATACTAGTTTCAAGTAAAATACTATCTCCTTGCACAACCGTCTGGGGCTGTGGTACGATGGGCTGCATTTTTTCTACTAAAAGTGTAGTGGTTATGATACTATCACAGCCCGACGCTCGTCGGATAGAATTGAGGTAAGTACCCGTTTTTATATAGGTAGAGTCACCCACTCGTATGGTTTGCCCTTCACAAATCGTAAAAGATTGCGAATGTCGGGCTATGGGGATAATCTTTAGATTGAGTCTGATTGTACTGTCGCAGACATTGGCCCGTCGGATTGTGTTTACATAATTGCCCGTGGTGTTGTATACTGTATTGTCGACTCTATAAGATTCACCTTCGCAGAGTGTAAGATTGATAGTGGTATCGGCTTGATAAAACTTGACTTGATAATCTAGCTGAAATTGACAGGATTCGTTGAGCTTGTCGAGAGGTGAGATTTTGACCGAATATACATCTCCCAAATTAGCTTTAATCCGAACGGTAGATTGGGTTTGGCCGTCTTGCCAAGTATAATTTCCAAAACCTTCGGGAGCTTTTACGGTCATATAACCTTCAGCATCGGGACAAAGTGAGGTCGGCTTGATTTCTGCTTTGAGACATTGCGCATCAAAGTAAGCATACCCATAGTGGCGCATTTCGGTACAACCATGAGCTGTTACTTCCACATTGATAGTGCGGCCGATGTAATTGCGCAAATCAATGGCACCCGTACTCCAATTTCGATACTCTATATCGCCTTGTTTTTTAAAACCTTCAATAATACCGCCCTTTTGGAGTTGTGCACTAAAGGCATTACAAGTCAGAGGTTGCCCGTTGCTATCTGAAATCAGAATATTAAATCCTGCTTTTTGATAATCTTCATGCCTACTGTCGTTTTGTAATACTACTGCAAACTGGTATTGAAATATGGGTCTTTCGGGGCTGACCACAAATGAAGTCTTGATACGGTCAAAAGTACCGCCCTGTACGGTGTTGCCAATCCGAATAGAGTGGGTACTTCCGGGAGCTACCATTGGGATTTTTTCGGCAGTAACTTTTGGGTCAGCTCCATCACTGAGTTGGGTGATATAATGGCGGTTGTTGACCGTACCTGTAATTTCATTGATAAAATTAACTTTCTGAGTAGATGAGTTGAGGGAACCATTGGTAAGCACCCATCCTAAGGTACCGCCTGTTTCAAAACCAATATTGGTACAATCTACTTGTTGGCTATGCACATAAAATGAAACATGGAAAGCAATTCCAATAAGGGTAAAATACCTTTTCATAGTGCATGTTTAGGGTTAAGAAGACTACAATACTCTTTACGCAACTACAGCAGGAGCTGTTGCAGTACCGGGGTGTTGAGTGGTATTATTTTTTCAAAACCTTGATTCGAGATAATAAGGGAGCATTTTGTGCCAAGTCGGCCAATCATGTGGAATATCATGTCCCCAAATATCCAACTCATGTGGGATGGATTTGGAATGAAGAATACTGGACAAAAGACGCGAGGCATCGGGGTCTTCGTAGCTACCCGAACCACTCAGCAGGTGAATATGTTTGCTGGCTCTGTATTTAGACAAATACGCTTCATCCTGTAAGTTGCGTAAGTAATGCACGGGCGAATTGAAATAAACATTGTCGTCATAATGCCCCTTGGTGTAAGCGGTAAGATCGTAGCAGCCGCTCATGGCGATGACGCCGTTGATTAAATCGGGGCGTCGAAAAAACAAGTTGGCCGAATGTAAAGCCCCAAAAGAAGCGCCCGCCGCAATGATAGGCGTTTCTGGGCTAGTTTGGTTTTTGATATAAGGGACGACTTCATTATAGATATACTCGTTGAATTGCTGGTGTCGAATACCTTTGGCGTGTCCGCTCATGTGAGGATTCATCCAGCTTTCAGTATTGATACTATTGACGCAAAACACCTTTACTTTACCGCCGTCGATATACTTACTAATACTGTCAATAAGGTGTTGGCGCTCATACTCTAAGTAATCTGAGGCCGCAGTTGGAATCATCAAAAGCCCAAATCCATAATGACCATAAACCGCTATTTCGGTGTGTTTCTGGAGGTTTGGGCTATACCAATTGTCTAGTTCGCGTTGCATACAGTGGGGATTGAGATAAAAAAGAAGCCAGAGATAAATAAGTGTCAAAAAACAACTCCCTGACCGACAAATAGATAAACTTTGTCAAAGTTCGTAAAAGGATTTATTTTTGACAACCCCTAATTTACTTTCTTCCATGCTCATTTTTGCGATTTGTTTTTATCTTCTTATCAACCTAGGAGTAGGCCTTTGGGCCTCCAAACGAATTCACAACACCGAAGATTTTGTATTGGCAGGGCGGAGGCTGCCTATGGCCTTGGCTACGATGGTTACTTTTGCTACGTGGTTTGGCTCCGAAACCATGATGGGTTCTCCTTCTCATTTTTTGGAAGGAGGTTTTTTGAGTGTGATCGAAGAGCCGTTTGGGGCGGCCTTGTGCTTAGTTTTGGTGGGCGTATTTTTTGCCCGTACTTTTTATCGATGGAATATTATTACTTTTTGTGATTTCTTTTTGATACGTTTTGGCAAAACCGCCGAATTTGTCTCTGCTGCGATGATTATTCCGTCATATTTTGGGTGGATTGCGGCGCAGTTTGTGGCGATGGGCATAGTAGGGCAAGTTATTTTTGGGTTGCCTTTAGCCACTGGAATTTGGGTGGGAGCATGTATGGTCATGGTTTATACCCTGACGGGAGGCATGTGGTCTATTTCCATTACTGATTTTTTGCACAATATCATTTTGATTATTGGATTGGTGGTATTGGCGGTGATATTGTTTACCAAAACAGGTGGTATTGAACCCGTTTTGGCACAGCAACCCGAAGGCTTTTTTAGAATGGTGCCTAAAGAACACAGCCTGCAAAGCTATGCGGAGTACTTGGCGGCGTGGATTACAATAGGATTGGGGTCTATTCCTCAGCAGGATATTTTTCAAAGAGTAATGGCTTCCAAAGACGCCGACACGGCCGTGAAATCATCGATTTGGGCAGGGGTTTTGTACCTTACGGTGGCATTAATGCCACTTTTTATTGCATTGGCTTCTAAGTCGCTATACCCTCAACTTATGCAAGGAGATACCAAAATGATTATTCCTAATATGGTCCTTCAACACGCTCCCATGTGGATACAAATTTTGTTTTTTGGGGCGTTGATTTCGGCTTTGTTGAGTACGAGTAGTGGGGCTATTTTGGCACCTGCGGCGGTTTTAGGCGAAAACTTAGTCAAACCCTACTTTCCCAAACTTCCCGATGCTAAGTTGCTTTTGGTGATAAGAGGAGGGGTCGTATTGGTGACTTTGTCATCGATTTGGATGGCACGCTCTCGCCAAGATATTTTTGAATTGGTGGGCGAATCTTCGGCTTTTAGTTTGGTGTCACTCTTTATTCCTTTGACTTTTGGATTATATTGGAAGCGTGCCAACAAGGCAGGTTGTTTGGCTTCTATGATTTTGGGATTAGGAGTCTGGATGGGGTGTGAGTTTGTATGGGAAACTACTTTTCCCTCACTTCTTTATGGCACAGTTGCTAGTTTGTTGGGGATGCTTGTAGGGTCATGGCTGACTCCACCTCAACCTATGCTGTCGCCTACGCTGAAAAAATTAGACTAAAATGAGATAGTTGTTTTTGTTTTTATGTCTTTTAGGGAAGATTTATTTTTAAGTCAAAATATATACTTTTTTGCCTTAAATAACTCAATAGTATGTTTCTGTGGCAAATTTTAACACTTTAAAGGTTTTTAGGTATATCTATTTTTCGTTTTAAAAGAGTTGCGTAAATTGTTTTGCAATATGTCTAATATTGGTATGGTTTTGGTAATGCTCTTTTTAGATATTTACTCCTGATTTTTGTAAAGATGAAAAAAGAGATGATTCCCGTGTTGAAGAAGACCCTTAATGTAAAGAAGCGTCGTCAGCAGCTACCAATGCCCAGCGATATTGAAGATTATGTGTTTGGTCCTGATAGCCCTGGTTTGTTTGAAAAAGCACAAGATAGTTTTGTGCTGAGTCAAAGCCAGAGTATCAGACACTTAAGCGGTAAATACGAACGGTATTATATTGACGATGAACGTAAAATTATTGTCAAAGATTTGGTAAATATCGGAATGGATGGCAGGGTTATTATTCGATCATTGAATGGAATTTTTAAGGGAATAGGCTCTTATTTTAATAATACTACTCTGGCCATCAATGTAATGGCTATCAATGATGATGAGACTTTTTTTTCGCAATTGTTAGCTTATGTGGGTCGATTTGGGAGCGATGAGCTTGAGTGTTTATTTGTGATTGCCTCTACCCTTGATAGTCGCAATATTCCCATAGGGCGTCTGGAGGTTTTAGTTCCTTCGGATACTTTTGGGGTATTGCCCGAATATATTAAAGTAGATTCGCAAGCATTTTTTAAACTCAATTATAAGTATCCGCAGCTCTATAAAATATTACAAACGCGCCAATTGCATTCTTTTGGAAAAGTGGCTTGGGAATAATCAGATTTTTGGGCATTTGGTCTTGCCTCTATTACGTCGCGAAGCGGGCTTGAATCGTAGTTGACTTTTAGAAACGGCGTAGCGGCCATTACCATTTTTTGCGAATACATTTCCTCCGCCTTCCATCGGGATGAAATCCAACGAAGGTAAAAAAACAAAATCATCGATAGGATTGGCTTTGATTTCAAAAAGCGGGTCGCCAGGAAAATGATAAGTTTCAAAGTCGTAATCAAACAAGAAAATAGTAACGTAGCCGTCTGGACTGTATTTTAGGCTGATATCTTTGGTTGGCATCAATTTAAAAGCTCGCTGTAAGTCTGGCCTACGGATAAATTTATCTTTGTAGTGATCGTGGTAAAGCTTGGCGCGGTTGTAGAGATAAATGGTGTTGGCGGTGTCATAACTAATCGCAATATCGAGATAATGGGCAGCAAAATCTTTTCGTTCTTCGTTTCCAAAAAGCACCCCCATATTATTGATGGCATGTTTGCTCAAGTAAAGTTGATAATGCTCAATAGCAGAGGCTTCTTCTTTGCGATTTTTGTATACGTTGCCAATATTGACATGATAGGCTTTTTTTGTCGAATCTACTTCCAATCCTTTTTCAAAGTCTTGCATCGAAAGCGTCGAATATTTGGCTTCTTCGACTGGGTTGCGCTGATGACGTTCGCGGAGCGACATATACGACCTCACAATCCCACGGTTGTTGTGCAGCATTGCTACGTTTCTCTTGCGAAGAAGGCTGTCATAGAGTACTTTGGCGCGGTCTATGTCGTCCATGTTGAGATATGAAATCGCCAAGCCATTGGAAGCGTTGATATTGCTAGGATCAAGACTATGAGCTTTTTCAAAATCGGCCATCGCTTCTTCATATTCAAGGCATTTGAGGTAGATATTACCTCGATTGACGAGCATTCGAGCACTTGCTTCTTCGTTGGCTTTGATACCTCTTTCCAGCCATTTGAGTGATGATAAAAAATAACCTTCGATGCGCAAATATTCGCTCATTGCCAAACAAGGCAAAAGCCCTTTGCCCGACAACCTGACAGCGGTCTGTACATCGTCTTTGGCAAGTTTTGATTGATTGGTATATAAACGACAGAAGGCCCTTGCCGCAAACAAATCTGCGTGATTGCGATTGCGGTCGCTGAGAATATCGCCCGCTTGGTCGAAACAACATACCGCTTCCCCAAAATTGCGCAAGCGATAATATACCATTCCTAGCCCAAGCCAAGCGCTTTTTTGAGTAGAGTCCAAATCGAGTGAGCGTTCAAAAGCTTTTTGAGCTTGCCGTTGGCCGTTGGTTCCTACATAAGCAAAGCCCAGCCCAAGCCAAGCCTCGGCAGTGCCGTTGTTGCGACAAGCTGCGTCATATTCTAAGACGGCAAGCTGGTATTTACGTTGCCGATAGAGAGCATGACCCAAACCCAAATGCGCTGAATAGCGATAGAAAGGGTCTTTGGTAGACAAGTATTCTCTGTAAAGAAGTTCGGCTTTATCGTATTCGTGTTGGGCCAAATGAGCATTGCCGCGCTGTATCAATAGACGTGGCCCAGCGGCACGTTTTCCGGTACGATTTGCAAATTTTTCGGCTTTTTCGTAGAGTTTTTCAGCTTGCTTGTACTCTCCTAATCTGAACAATACGTTGGCAGTGAGCTCGTGAAACTCGGCAGCTTTGGCAAATCCAAACCTTTTTCCCCAGTTTTGTGCTTCTTGCAAATCTCCCAAACGATAGTTGGCTAAAGCGATATTAAAACAAAGAGTATCAGTAGGATGCGCAAATCCCCAAGTAGTCAAACTTTCTTGAAGTTGACCTTTTTGGGCTTCCCATACCCCTTTATTGTGCAAATACTTCTT
>VFQQ010002629.1_pt1 | contig 19519 bp, 18 predicted proteins | sample 3512341 | NCBI WGS metagenome assembly VFQQ01 (sample SAMN10412373, study PRJNA504923) | tailings metagenome | isolation source: Relicate 2 Philex TSF1 revegetated site | place: Philippines: Tuba, Benguet | collected 2017-08-29 | reverse complement strand
AAAAAAGTCCGGCGTGATGCCGCAGGCTTCCATGAAGGAGAGCGTGTCGGAGATCCGGTCGGCCAATGCGCGGTATTTCTCGCCTGCGGGTGAGCCGGCGATGAAGCCGAGATTCCAGCGATGGACGTTGTGCAGATCGGCATAACCGCCCTGCGCGAAGGCGCGGAGCAGGTTCAGCGTCGAGGCGGACTGGAGATAGCCCTGCACCAGACGTTCGGGATCGGGGATGCGGGCCTCGGCGGTGAAGTCCGGGCCGTTGATGATGTCGCCGCGATAGGACGGGAGCTCGACGCCATCCACCGTTTCGGTCGGGGCCGAGCGGGGCTTGGCGAACTGGCCAGCGATGCGGCCGACCTTCACCACCGGCATCGAGCCGGCGAAGGTGAGGACGACGGCCATCTGCAGCAGCACGCGGAACGTGTCGCGGATGTTGTCGGGGTGGAATTCGGCGAAGCTCTCGGCGCAGTCGCCGCCCTGGAGCAGGAACGCCTTGCCCTCGGCGACCTGGCCGAGCGCGGCGGTGAGGTTGCGGGCCTCACCGGCGAAAACGAGCGGCGGATAGGATTTGAGGCGCGTTTCGACGTCCGACAGCTTGGTGGCGTCGGGGTATTCGGGCACCTGCTGGATCGGCTTCGATCTCCAGGTGGTGGGGGTCCAGCTCGCGCTCATGTCACTCAAGTCCGTATTCCGGGCCGGGTCTCATACAGGAGCCGGGCGGGCTTTGCCAGTTTTCCACACGATCTATTACGCGGGCGTGAACCGGCGCGACATATTGTTGCGCGCCAGCCAGCCGAAGATCGGTGGGCGATGTGGCCTATGTAGGGCGGCGGAGGAGCTTTTGCGCTCCCAGCGCGAGGAATCCGGCGACAAGGCCCCAGAAGGCGGAGCCGATGCCGAACAAAGCAAAGCCGGAGGCGGTGGCGGCAAAGGTGATGATGGCGGGTTCGCGGGGGCCGGGTTCGGCGAAGATGCCGCCCATGGCGTTGGCGAGTGGGAGCAGGAGCGCGACGCCGGCGATGGCGGCGACGGTGTCGGCCGGGAGTGTCGCGAAGAGATTGACGATGGGGGCGGTGAAGAGGGCCAGAACCGCATAGCCCGCCGCATAGACGAGCGCCGCGCCATAGCGGCGGGAGGCGTCGGGGTGGGCGTCCGGCCCTGTGCAGATCGCGGCGGTGATGGCGGCGAGGTTGATGGTGAAGGCGCCGAACGGGGCGAAGGCGAGCCAGGAGGCGGCGGTGCCGACAAGGATGGGCTGCGGCGGGGGCTGGTAGCCGGCGGCGCGGAGGATGGTAAAGCCGGGGAGGTTCTGGGAGACGAGGGTCACCAGAAAGAGCGGCAAACCAAGGCCGATCATCGCCTGAAGATCGAATTCCGGCGATGTGAAGTGGAGGGTGCCGAACAGCGGGCCCTCGACGAGGCCCCCGCCCTGCCCCCGGGCCGCGACGATGGTGAAGGCGGCGGCCAGCACGATGAGCAGCGCGAAGGAGGCGAAACGCAGTCTCGCGATAACGAAAACGGCAAGGAGGATGCCGCCGAGCGCGAGGTCGCGCTGCATCACCTGAAAGAGCGCCAGGCAGAACGGCAGCAACACGCCCGCGAGCATCGCCGAAGCGATGGCTGAAGGGATGCGGGCGGCGAGGCGTCCGAACAGCGGGACAAGACCGACGAGGAGCATCAGCGCAGCTGCCGTGATGAAGGCACCGATTGCGGCTGGATAACCGGGGTGAAGTTCGGACGAGGCGAGCAGAGCCGCCCCGGCGCTGGACCAGGCGAGGACGACGGGCATCCGCAAGGTGAAGCTGAGGATTGCGCCGCCGATGGCCATGCCGAGGCAGAGGGCGGTGGCGCCCGAGGCGATCTGCACCGAGCTGGCGCCCATCGCCTGATGCGCCTGGACGACGAGCACGATGGTGCTGCCGAAGCCGACCAGAATGGCGACGATGCCCGCCGAGACGGCGGAGAGCGGGAAGAGCGGCGCGGCGGCAGGCGATGTCATGGTCCCGCGTCTATAGGGGGGCGGCGGCGCGGCGGTCCACCCTCCCCTGACGCGGAGGGATGAGGTAGAGAGACGCAGCGGGAGAATTTGCGAGGTCGCTTGTGAAGATGTTTGCGTTCAAACGCGCCGTGCTGGGCGCGGCGATGGCCGTGATGATGGCCGGTGCGGCCTCGGCCGATATTGCGCCGGCGCCGGAGCTGGAGCCGACCCCGACTCCCACCGAGGCGCCCGTCGATCCGGCGGTCGCGAAGGCCGCGGCGCTGGCGCTGAAGGAGACCGATATCGGGATCGGCGATCCGAACGCGCCGGTGAAGTGGATCGAGTACGCCTCGGCCGGGTGCCCGCATTGCGCGGACCTGTCGCTGAACATCCTGCCCCAGCTGAAGGCCGCCTATTTCGATACGGGCAAGGTCTACTATGTCCTGCGCGACTTCCCGCTGGACAACGTGGCGGCGTCGGCGACGGTGATCGCGCGCTGCCTGCCGCGCGACAAATTCTATCCGTTCATGGACAAGCTGTTCGCGAGCCAGCCGAGCTGGCATGGGCCGGATGCGACCGACCCGAAAGCCGTGCTGCTGGGCTTCGCCGCCGAACAGGGCTTGGACGAGGCGGGAGTCGATGCCTGCTTTAAGCGTCAGGAATTGCTGGACCAGGTGATCGGCGGTTTGACCGAAGCGGAGAAATCGCTGGGCGTGAATTCGACGCCGACCAGCTTCATCGGGGACGAGACGGTCGTCGGCGTCATTACGCCCGACGCTTTCAAGGAGATCCTCGACAAGGCCATCGCGGCGAAGGAAGGCGGTATGACGCCGGTGCCGGACGCGACCCCGGCGCAATCGACGCCCGCACCGACGCCGTAGTCGTACCACGTAAAGAAAAAGGGCGGCGTCGGGTGACGCCGCCCTTTTCCATATCAGTTATCCCTTACGACGGATCGGGAGCCGGGACGACCGCCTTGAGGCGGATCTCGGCGACGCCGACTGCGAGGTTCAGGCCCTCGGTCGCTTCGGTGCTGACGGGCTGCAGGGCGAACGATTCATCGAGACCGCCGACCAGCACGTTGGCGCCAAGGCCGACCGCGATGGTGGCGCTGGCGGTCGCGCCGGCATAATTGCCTTCAAGCGCGCCCTGCTGGACGTCAGAGGCCGGTGCAAACACCGCCCAGACCAATTTGCTTTCCTCGGTGTAGCCGATGTCCACGCCATACTTGTTGATCTCGCCGACATAGGTGTCGGCCGGACCTTTGTTCGGCGTGTAGATGCAGGCCATGTCCTTGGACGAGCCGAAGATGAAGCCCGTGCCACCGGCGACGTTGCATTCCAGAACGCCGACCTTCACGCCGGCCTGTTCGGCCAGGGCAGCGGGCGAAGCCGCGAGCGCAGCGGCGAATACGGCGCCGAGCGCCGTCATGGATTTCAGCATGGTGATCTCCTGTTCCGGGGTCGGTTCCCCGTCGGGAGACACAACGTGCAAGGCGGAGTGCAGTTCCAGCCATTGAATGCGGAGGCTCGCCCCCTCCACCGCCTTCGGCGGTCCCCCTCCCCCGCTTCGCAGGGGAGGACAAAGCATCAGGCGCTACGGGTCCGCATGAGCACGAACTCCTCCGCGGCGCTGGGATGGAGCGCGATGGTGGCGTCGAAATCGGCCTTGGTCGCCTTCATCTTCACGGCAATCGCCGCCATCTGGATGATCTCACCGGCATCGGCGCCGACCATGTGAACGCCGATGACGCGGTTCGAGGCCCCGTCAACGATGAGCTTCATCAGTGTCTGTTCGTCGCGATGCGAGATGGTGGCGCGCATCGGGCGGTATTTCGCCTTGTAGATATGGACGTCGCCATGCGCCTGGCGCGCCGCCTCTTCGGTGAGGCCGACGGAGGCGTATTCGGGCGTCGTGAAGATCGCGGTCGGGATGTCGGCGTGATCGACGGCGGTGGGATTGTCGTTGAAGACGGTTTCGGCGAAGGCGTGGCCCTCGCGGATGGCGACCGGCGTCAGGTTATGGCGGTCGGTGACATCGCCGACGGCGTAGATGTGCTCGACATTGGTGCGGCCATAGGGATCGACCGGGATCGCGCCCTTCTCGTTGGTAGCGACGCCAGCCTTTTCGAGGCCGAGTCCGCGCGTGTTGGGCCAGCGGCCCGTGGCGAACATGATCTGATCGGCTTCCAGCATTTCGCCGGTCGAGAGGCCGACGACGCGTTTGCCGTCTTTTAGCTGCACGCCCATGACGCTGGCGTCCATGCGGAAGGCGATGCCGCGCTTGGCGAGTTCGCCGTGGAGGTGCGTGGCGCATTCCCGGTCGAAGCCGCGCAGGATTTCCGGCGCGTAGTGGACGACCGTCACCTCCGAGCCGTAGCCACGGAAGATGCAGGCGAATTCAAGGGCGATGTACCCCGCGCCGACGATGACGATGTGCTGCGGGCGGTCCTTGAGGTGGAAGGCTTCGTTCGAGGTGATGGCGAGTTCGCCGCCCGGGCAATTTTCCGGGCGGTGCGGCGCGCCGCCGGTGGCGATGAGGATGGTTTTGGCCGTCACCGTGCGGCCGGACTTCATCAGGCGGATTTCATGCGGGCCGACGAGTTCGGCGCGCTCGTCAAAGATCGTGCCGCCCGCGCCCTCGACGCCTTTGCGATAGAGACCTTCCAGCCTGGCGATCTCTTCATCCTTGGCGCGGATGAGCGCGGGCCAATTGTGGCTGCTTTCAGGATGGCTCCAGCCGAAGCCGCGCGCGTCTTCCATGTCGAAGCCGATGCGGCTGCCATAGACGAGCAGCTTCTTCGGCACGCAGCCCCGGATCACGCAGGTGCCGCCAGCGCGGTATTCCTCCGCGACCGCGACCTTGGCGCCGAAGCCGGCCGCGATGCGCGAGGCGCGCACGCCGCCCGAGCCCGCGCCAATGGTGAAGAGGTCGTAGTCGAATGAGGTCATGGAGAATGAGAAGGGGGCGCGGGATGGCCGGGTCAAGCCCGGCCATGAGGATTATTCAGGTGTGTGCGCCGGAGGCTCGATGATTTCCGCGCCTTCAGGGCGGCCGATGATGAGGGCGTGGCAGAGGCCGATGAAGAGGCCGTGCGCCACGAGGCCGGGGATGGCGCTGAGCGCCGCCGCAAGGGCTTCCGGATCGGGGATGGTGCCGCAATCGAGATCGGCGATGAGGTTGCCGTTATCCGAGATGACCGGGTGAGCATCGCCGCCGCGCAGGCGGACGAAATTGCCGGAGCAGCCGGCCGTGGCGGCGGCGTCCGCCGCGAGGCGCATGGTGGTGCGGGCGGCGAAGGGGACGATTTCCAGCGGCAGCGGGAAACGGCCAAGGACATCGACCAGCTTGGTGTCGTCCATGATCGCAATCATGCGGCGCGAGGCATTGGCGACGATCTTCTCGCGCAGATGCGCCGCGCCGCCGCCCTTGATGAGGCGGAAGGCACGGTCGGCCTCGTCGGCGCCGTCTATGGTGATGTCGACATGGGGGACGGCGTCCAGCTCGGCGAGCGGAACGCCGGCCTCGATGGCGAGGGTTTCGGCGGCGGCGGAGGTGGCGACGCCGGTAATCTTCAAACCCGCCCTCACCTTCTCGCCCAGCGCCTTGACGAAATGAGCGGCGGTAGAGCCGGTACCGAGGCCGACGATCATGCCGTCCTGGATGAAGTCGAGCGCCTTCAGGGCGGCGGCGCGCTTGCGGTCGTCAGCGGTGTTGTTGGTCATGGGTGAACCATGCACGCGATTCCGATGCGCTGTGAAGACGTGGAATGTGCTGCGCCGCACACCGGCGCGATCTCATTCCCCGCAGGCGAACGGGACCTTGGTGGTCTTTTGGGACTTGCCGATGGCCGCCTTGACGGTCAACTCGTTGCAGGTGCTGTCGGGTGCGAAAACCGCCGTGGCGGCGAAACCGTCCACGGTGATGAGCAGACCTTCAACCTTTCGGCTTGTGACCGGTTTGCCGTCCGAGCCCGTCACGTCGATCGTGAGCGGCGCTTCGACGAAGGAGCCGGGTTCACCCTTGACCGTGACGACGATCAGCGTGTCGCTGGCAGGGCCTGCGCCGCCTTCGCCGATGATCGTATTCCAAAGCGTGACGCCGGAGCCTTCCGCCACGTTGTCGGAGAGCGTGCCGGTCGTGCTGATGAACAGCTTGGCCTCGATCTTGTCGATGACGGGATCGGCGGCGAAAGCGGGCGTGACGGCGAGAATGGCGAAGGCAGCGGTGAGAGCGAGGCGCATGAGATGTTCCCTGTTGTCACGCGCAGGGAGCGGGATGGTTGTTCGGGAGTCAAAGGGGCAAACCGCCGCGCTCGCGCCGCCCCCATCCCCCGCTGCGCGGGTACTTCCCCCGTAAGAACGGGGGAAGACAAAGGCAGCGCTATTCGACGGTGACGGACTTCGCGAGGTTGCGGGGCTGGTCGACGTCCGTGCCTTTGGCGAGCGCCGTGTAATAGGCGAGAAGCTGGATCGGCACGGCGGTGAGCATCGGCTGGAAGGCGGGTTCGCATTCCGGGATCTCGATGCGCATCCAGACGCCGTCGCCGGAGGCCTCGTGGCCCTTCTTGTCGGAGATGAGGACGACCTTGCCGCCGCGGGCCATGACCTCCTGCATGTTCGAGATGGTCTTCTCGAACAGGTGGTCGTGCGGGGCGATGACGATGACGGGCACGTTCTCATCGATGAGTGCGATGGGGCCGTGCTTCAGCTCGCCTGCCGCGTAGCCTTCGGCGTGGATATAGCTGATCTCCTTCAGCTTCAGCGCGCCTTCCATGGCGATCGGATAGGCCAGGCCACGGCCGATGAAGAGGACGTCGCGCGCCTTGGCGAGTTCCTGCGAGATCGCGGCGATGATCTCCTCCTGCTTCAGCGCCTCGCCGATGAGGCGCGGCATTTCGAGCAGGCGGCGGACGAGTTCGATCTCGCGCTCACGGCCGATTGCGCCGCGCGCAACGCCCGCCGAGATGGCGAGGCTGGCGAGCACGCCGAGCTGGCACATGAAGGCCTTGGTCGAGGCGACGCCGATTTCCGGACCCGCGTGGGTGGGGAAGACGCTGTCGCTTTCGCGGGCGATGGAGCTTTCGGCCACGTTGACGACCGAGGCGATGGCCTGGCCGGAGGCGCGGGCGTGGCGGAGCGCGGCGAGCGTATCCGCCGTTTCGCCGGACTGCGAAACGAAGAGCGAGAGGCCGCCCGGCATCAGCACGGCATCGCGGTAGCGGAATTCGGACGCGATGTCGGTGGAGGACGGGATCTTCGCGAGCTGTTCGAACCAGTACTGCGCCACATGGGTGGCGAGCGAGGCGGTGCCGCAGGCGACCATGGTGAGGCGCGAGACGCCGGCCCAGTCGAACTTCACCGGCGGGAGCGCGACGGTCTCAGTGATGGCGTTCACATAAGCGTGGACAGTGTGGCCGAGAACTTCCGGCTGCTCGTAGATTTCCTTCGCCATGAAGTGGCGGTGATTGCCCTTGTCGACGAGGGCCGCGCCCGCCTGGGTGATGACGACGGGACGCTGGACCAGCTTGTCGTTCACGTCGAAGACAGTCGCGCCGGAACGGCGGAGGACGGCGAGGTCGCCCTCCTCCATATAGGTGACGCGGTTGGTGAAGGGGGCGAGCGCGAAGGCGTCGGAGCCGAAGAACATCTCGCCGTCGCCATGGCCGATGGCGAGGGGCGAGCCCTTGCGGGCGCCGATGAGCAGGTCTTCATCGCCACGGAACATGAGGACGAGCGCGAAGGCGCCTTCGAACCGCTTCACCGCCTTCTGCGCAGCGGTGACGGGATCAGCGCCCTGACGCAGATATTCGGTGACGAGGTGGACGGTGACCTCTGTGTCGGTCTCGGTGACGAAGGCGTGGCCCTTGGCGGTGAGCTCGTCGCGCAGTTCGCGGAAGTTTTCGATGATGCCGTTATGGACGACGGCGACGCGGTCGGATGCGTGCGGGTGTGCGTTCGATTCCGTCGGCGCGCCGTGGGTGGCCCAGCGCGTGTGGCCGATGCCGATGACGCCGGGCAGCGGATCGGTGAAGAGGATCGAGCCCAGGTTGCGCAGCTTGCCCGGGGCGCGGCGGCGGTCGATCTGGCCATCATGCAGGGTGGCGACGCCGGCGGAATCGTAGCCGCGATATTCCAGGCGCTTCAGCGCCTCGACGATCAGCGGGGCTGCGTCTTCCTTGCCGATGATGCCGACGATGCCGCACATGGGTTCAGTCCTTTTTCTCTTTCCGCGCCTTCATCATGGCGCGGAAGCGGGCGGCCCAGCCGGGCTTCTCCACCTGCGGGGCGCGCGTGATGCCGAGCGCGTCGGGCGCGACGTCTTTGGTGATCACCGAACCCGCCGCCGTGTTGGCATTGCGGCCGATGGTGACCGGCGCGACCAGCGAGGCGTTGGAGCCGATGAAGACGCCGTCCTCGATGGTGGTGCGGTATTTGAAGAAGCCGTCGTAATTGCAGGTGATGGTGCCGGCGCCGATATTCACGCCCGCGCCGAGCGAGGCGTCGCCGATATAGCTGAGGTGATTGACCTTTGTGCCTTTGCCGAGGGTCGCTTCCTTGATCTCGCAGAAATTGCCGACATGGGTGTCCTCGCCCAGCACTGCACCGGGGCGCAGGCGCGCGAAGGGGCCGACGATGGCGCCCTTTGCGATGGTGACGCCTTCCAGATGCGAGAAGGGTTTGACCGTAACGCCGCCGGCAATCTTCACGCCGGGGCCGAAGACGACATTCTGGCCGACCCATGTGCCGGGGCCGATCTCGGTATCGGCGGCGAAATAGGTGGTCGAGGGGTCGGCGAGCGTGACGCCGGCGGTCATGTGGGCGAGACGGGCGCGTGATTGGAAGGCGGCCTCGGCCTCGGCGAGCTCGGCCTGGCTGTTGACGCCGAGGACTTCGTCAGCGGCGCCCTCGACGGCGGCGGCCTTCAGATTCTCGGACACGGCCAGCGCGATGACGTCGGTGAGGTAGATCTCGTTCTTCGCGTTGTTGGAGCCGACCCTGGGCAGCAGGCGGAAGAGCGTTTCTGCATCGGCGGCCATGACGCCGGAATTACAAAAGCCGATTGCGGCCTGATCCGGCGTTGCGTCTTTCGCCTCGATGATGGCGGTGAGCGAACCGTCGTCGCCGGTGACGAGGCGGCCATAGGGGCCGGGATCGGCGGGCGTGAAACCGAGGACCGCGACGGAGGCCGTGTCGCGCGCGGCGAGGACGCGGCGCAGGGTCTCGACCGTGAGCAGCGGCGTGTCGGCGTAGAGGATGAGGACGTCGCCGGTGAAACCTTTCAGTGCATCGGCGGCGGCGAGGACGGCGTGACCTGTGCCGCGCTGTTCGTGCTGGACGGCGATGTCGGCCGGCGCGGCGGCTTTGGCGATGTCTTCTGCATCCGGACGCGTAACGACAACGAGGCGGGCGGGCGCGAGAGCGCGTGCAGCAGCCAGAACGTGGCCCAGCATCGAGCGCCCTGCGACCGGGTGCAGCACCTTGGGAAGCGGGGATTTCATGCGCGTGCCCTGCCCTGCGGCAAGAATCACGACGGCGAGGGGGCGGAAATCGGTCAAATCGGGCCTTCGTCGATGCTCGTCCCTAACCTAGTGGCGAGCCGTTAAAGAACTGACGATTTGTTTCTCGGGGTGACGGGGTAATCCGGCGCGGGTTTCCGCGCGTATTTGACTTATGCGCATGGGAGCCGTCCTCGTCATGACCACCCTGGCCTCAAGTCTTGCCGCCTGCGCGACAGAGCCACAGGCCGCCGCGGCACGCATGCTGGTGTTCGAGGAGTTCTTTCCAGGGCGGGTGCAGGCTCGGGGCAGCTTCGTCAACGCCTTCACCGGCGATGTGCGGGGCTTGAGCGTCGTGATCGATGGCTCGTTCGACGGCAGGGTCGTGACGCTGGTCGAGGACTTTGCCTATGACGACGGCGAGAGGGACAGCAAGACCTGGCGGCTGACGAAGACAGGTGAACGCACCTATGAGGGTACGCGGGAGGATGTCATCGGCATCGCCCGCGCCTATCCCGACGGCAATGCGATGCGGCTGGACTATGTCGTCGCGCTGAAGACCGAGCGCTGGGGCGACATTCATGTGCGGTTCCGCGACGTCCTGGCGCTGGAGGCTGACGGCACGCTGGTGAACCGGGCGGTGGTGTCCAAATGGGGGCTGCGGTTGGGGCGCGTGGAATTGCGCATGACGCCCGAACGGAATTAGCCAAGCCGCGCGCCATGGCTATAAGAGCGCATGACATCGCCCCTTACCCTCGTTTTCGATCTCGACGGCACGCTGGTGGACACGGCCCCCGATCTGGCCGGGGCGATGAACGCGGTGCTGCTGAAGAACGGACGCCCGCCTGTGCCGCCCGCCGAGGTACGCCATATGGTGGGGCGCGGGGCGCGGGCGCTGATCGAGCGCGGCTTCGAGGTGACCGGCGGTCCGGTGAACCCTGGCGAGATGGACCGGCATTTCGACGACTTCATCGCCTATTACGGCGACCACGTTGCGGATGCCTCGGCGCCGTTTCCGGACGTTCGCGAGGTGCTGACACGCTTGAAGGCGGCCGGTCATCACCTTGGCGTCTGCACCAACAAGCCCCAGGCGCTGGCCGTCTCGCTGCTGGAGGCGCTGGACCTCAAAGGGTTTTTCGGCGCGGTGCTGGGAGCCGATACGCTGGACGTGAAGAAGCCCCATCCCCGCCATTTGAGCGAGACCGTGAACCGCATTGGCGGCGACTTGGCGCGGGCGGTGATGATCGGCGACAGCGAGGTGGATGCCGAAACCGCCCGGAATGCGGGCGTGCCGTCGGTGATTTTCACCTTTGGCTATACCCAGTTCGACCCCAAGACGTTCGGGGCGGCGGCGCTGCTGGACGGGTATGATGCTCTGGAAGCGGTGCTGGCCGGGATCGCCGCGAAACTTGACACTGCGGCCTAAGGCCGACTATTCCCCCCGCCTCCGCAATGGTCGGGGCGATTAGCTCAGCGGGAGAGCACTCCCTTCACACGGGAGGGGTCGCTGGTTCAATCCCAGCATCGCCCACCATTTTCTTCTCAAACGAGAACTAGCGGCCGCCTTCGGCGATGCCGCGGTCTCGCATGAGGTCGCCGAGGCGTTGGCCGTTGAGGCGGCAGGTGGCGATGATGCGGTCGTAGCTGGTGCAGCGGCCGGGATTGCGTGCCCCTTCGCACGGCGTACAGGCGAGCGACTGCCCATAGGCGATGTCGGTGAGGGCCTGTTTGGCCTCGCGGCCGCCGGGCTGGTTCAGCTCCGGGGCGTTGAAATCGCCGAGGCGGATTTCGTGTCCGGTTTCCAGGACGAGGCCGTCGCCATCGACCACGCCGACAGCGCGGCCGGCGATGAGCTCCGGGATGGTGGAAGCGGTTTCGGTAGCGGGCGCCCTGGCGGCAGGCGATTGCGGCTTCAGCACCGCGTCGAAGGCGCCACGCTGCCACGCGAAAGCGGCGACCATGATCAGAATGGCGAACGGGACGAGGAAGCCGCCGCGCGAGCGGCGGCGCGGACGGAGAAAAATGGCGTTGGGGGCACGGCGCAGGTAACGGGCCATGCGGCAAGCGTGGCCGGATGAGCGTTAACGTCTGCTCAACGATTTGGCTAAAGCTGAAATGGCCACGGAACCCGCAGGTCTCCGCGACGTTTTTACCCTGTTCTTTTCCTTGTGCAGTGCATCATGATGTCTTCCGCGCTCAGCCTCGTCCGGAGCCAACCTGCCATGCGCATCAAGATCGGGTGCGAGATCGGCCTGTATGTGCCGGTTGCGACCCCGATGATCTCACTCCTCAGCGTACATCCCTCGCGGGTGGGTGACCTTGAACGCCCGGACGAGTTGTTCGTGACGCCCGCTGCGCCGGTCACCCGATATCGCGACGGGTTCGGGAATTGGTGCAGCCGGTTGATCCTGCCGCCCGGCGAAACGCGGTTCGGTATGTCGAACGTGGTGCGGGATTCCGGCCTGCCCGACCAATGGGACAAGGACGCGCGGCAGGATCCGGTCGAAGCCCTGCCCGACCAGGTGATCGAATATCTGCTGCCCAGCCGGTTCTGCGAATCCGATCTGCTGATGCAGGATGCCTGGAACCTGTTCGGCGGCATTTCCGGCGGCTGGGCGCTGGTGCAGGCGATCTGCGACTATGCGAACGGCCGGCTGACGTTCGACTACAAGACCGCGCGGCCGACGCGCACCGCGTTCGAGGCGCATAACGAGCGCATAGGTGTCTGCCGCGATTTCACGCATCTGGCGATCGCGCTCTGCCGCGCGATGAATCTGCCGACGCAATATTGCACGGGGCTGATCAGCGATATCGGGCAGGCGCCGCCGTATGCCTCGATGGATTTTGCGGCTTGGATGCGTGTGTTCCTGGGCGGGCGGTGGTGGGATTTCGATCCGCGCAACAATCGCCCGATGACCGGGCGCATCCTGTTCGCACTTGGGCGCGATGCCGCCGACGTGCCGCTGACCCACACGTTCGGATGGCACAATCTCACCTACTTCAAGACATGGTGCGAAGAGGTGGGCGGCGATCCCGCGATGGCGCAGGCGCCTGCCGAGAGTTTTGGGCGATCGACGGAGTAGATGATCGGTCTCCGGCGGTGCGACCCCCACCCCTAACCCCTCCCCACAAGGGGGAGGGGATTATTGTGTCAGGCGGGCGTCGAGGCCTGCTTTCACGCGTGGCCAGTCATCAGGCGTGATCGAGAACCAGACGCTGTGACGGATATGGCCATCGGGGAGGATCATGTGGTTGCGGTGGATGCCCTCCTCCACTGCACCGAGCTTTTTCATCGCGGCCCAGGAGCGGGCGTTGCGGCTGTCGAGTTTGAACTCGACCCGGTTCCAATTCAGCGTGTCGAGCACGTAGCCCGTCATCAGGCGCTTGGCGGCCGGATTGGTGCGGCCACCCTGGAACGGCTTCGTGTACCAGGTGGAGCCGATTTCCAGCCGTTTGTGGGCAGGGACGATGGCGAGATAAGCCGAAGAACCGGCGATGGCGCCGGTGGCCTTATCGACGATGACGAAGGCGCATTCGCGGCCCGACACCGTTTCAGCCAGATAGTGATCGAAATAGCGGTCGAAGGTGGTGGCGTTCTGGTTCAGGACGTGGAAGCGCCAGAGATCCGGGTCTGCCGCCACAGCCCGCAGCGGCTCGCGGTGACGTTCCGTAAACGGCTCAAGTCGCAGGATTTCGTCTTCGAGAACCGGGGCGAAAACGCTCATGCCCGCCTCATATGACAAAAGCTTCAGCGGCGCAGCCCTTGCCGGGTCTTGCCGGGCGCGGCGAAGCATCGCATTTCTAGCGCCATGACCGCACGGGCCATATCCCGCAACGAGTATGTCGCCGACATGGCCGTGCATGCCGCCGGCATCGCCTTCGCGATCTCGGCCGGCGCGGTGCTGATCGTGATGGCGGGCGTTCTGGGCCGCGCGACCCCGATCGTCACCGCCTCCATCTACACGTTCGGGTTGCTGCTCACCTGGACCGCGTCGCTGCTCTACAACGCGATCCGTCCGGTCAAGCCGACATCCTGGCTGCGCCGGTTCGACCACGCGTCGATCTTCATCATGATCGCCGGATCGTGCACGCCTTTCGCGCTGATGGGCGAGCCGGGATGGCGCATCGTGGCGGTGAGCGTGCTGTGGACGTTCGCGCTGGTGGCGGCGGGCATCAAACTGTTCCTGCCCGGGCGATACGAGAAGCTGATGATCTGGATGTACCTGGCGCTCGGCTGGGGTGGCGCAGGTATCCTGGCGGGCGTGATCGCCGATTTGCTGATGGATTCAGCGATCCTGGTAGGTCTCGGGGGCGTGCTCTACAGCGTAGGCGTGATCTTCCACGTGTGGGATAATCTCAAATACCAGAACGCGGTTTGGCACGGATTCGTGCTGGCGGCGGCAGTATGCCACTACGTCTCTATTATGAGCGGCGTGGTGCTGAACGGCGCTTAATGCGCGGCTGCTGTCTCCGTTGACGGCTTGCTCCAGACCTTGCCTTCGATGAACGCCTGACGCGGGAATTCAAAGCCTGACGGCAATGGCCCGTTGGTGCGATCGATGAAAGCGAGCACATCGGTCCAGACGACCTGGCGCTGCTTGTCGCGCATGAGCAGGTGGTAGCCGTTGGGATAAAGCGCGATGCGCGGGGCGGGATCGAGCTTTTCCACCAGCTTCTGGATCGGCCAGCGCGGGACGATCTCGTCCTTCTCGCCATAGAGGAGAAGGATCGGCGCTTTCACTTTGGGGGCGTTCTTGATCGCCTGATCCATGAGGCCGACGAGGCCATAGACGGCATCCGTGCGGGTCGGCTTGATAACCAGCGGGTCAGAGCCGAGATCGCGCAATGCGTCGATATTGTCGGATGGATGGATGGTGAGGCCGCTGCCGGTGACGCGCTTCCAGGGAAGCGTGTGCGAGACGATCCAGAGCGCCGAGCGATACCAGAAGTTCATCGTCGACCAGCCCCAGACGGCGGGTGCGACGAGGATGACACCATCGGCCTGAGGCGCGTTTGGCTGTGACATGCCGGCAAGGACGACGGCACCGCCCATGCTTTCACCCAGCAGATAGAGCGGCACGCCGGGATGGCGGGCGCGCACGGCGGCGGTGAAATCGCGGAAGTCACCGGTCATCGCATCGCCGCCGGACCAAAGGCCGGTATTGGGCGAGCGGCCGAAGCCGCGCTGGTCGATCGCGTAGGTGGCGATCCCCTGCTCCGCCCACCACGCCGCAGGGCCACGGATGAAGCGGGCATAGTCGTTCATGCCGTGGAAGGCGACGATGACGGCGCGCGGCTTTTCCACCGGCCAGGACGAGACACCGAGGGTGAGGCCATCGGAGGTGGTGAAGGTTTCCTTTTCCGGATTCGCGACATCGAGGCGCGGCGACGTGATGTCAGGCCCGCGCTGGACGACGAACGGCGTGCAACCGGCCGCCGCGAAGGCGACGGCGAACATGGCAGGCAGGAGCAGGATACGGAAACGCAGGTTCAATTCGTGGTCACCTCAATGACACTTCTTTCTGGCCACGACTCTGATGTCGCGGCGCGGCGTCTTTAACGTGGAAATTGCGACGTGAATTTGTCGCCCCGTCACGCGGCCTTTGCGGCGATGTCGGCCGGAACGGGAATAGGAAATTCGAGCAGCATCTGGGCGTAGGCCTTGCCCTGCGGATCGTTGGCGAGACTGGCGATGCCGCCGCCGCCCAGCGCTTCGTGCAGCAGGAAGTTGAGGCCCGCGATGCCGGGGAGATCGAAGCGTTCGACCTTGCCGCCATTGCCGCCTTTGAACTTGTGGCGCATCCAGTTGGAGACCGACTCCGGCGTGAGCGCGGCGCGGATATAGGGCAGCCAGGCCGGATCGCGCGCCATCACGCCGATATTGGAGTTATCGCCCTTGTCGCCTGAGCGGGCGTAAGCGAGGCGGATAAGCGGCACGGTTTCGGGGAAGCCAGGCGTAGCGGTCAGCGGCGTGCGCGGGCGGACGATGGCGGCGGGATCGAATCCGCCATGGGTTTCGATGAAAACGGGGATCGCCTCGCCGCCGATATGGACGTGGACCGGAACTTCCGACTTCGGCACCAGAGTCGAGAAATGGCGGACGACCGGAGACGGTTTCGCTCGCGCGCCGCCATAGCCGGTGATGCCGGGCGCAAACGATGTGCCGGAGCTCGTCAGTTCACGGATCATCACCTCCAGCGGCGCGCGGCTCGGGTGCTTGGCGGCGAGCTTGAGGCTGGCCTCGCGCGATCCGACATCGCGCTTGTGCGGGCCATAGCTGTCTTCATCGCCCAGCACCTCGATGCTGGTTTCGGTGAACGGACCCCAGTTGCGCTGGCGCATGATGGTCTCCATGCGTTTCAGGACGCTCTCGCCGATGCGGCGGACTTTCTTGGCGGCGTCGATGCCGGCGAGAGCGAGCATCGAGGTGACGCGCCAGCCGTCTTCCCAGGTGACGGAGACCTTGTAGTTGGGCGTCGGCGCGTAGCCCTTGATGTTGGCGACGGCGACGCGGTCTTTGCCCTTCTGGGTCAGGGTGACACCTGAGAAATCGCACACGACATCCGGCAGTATGTAGGCCTGCGGGTCGCCGATCTCGTAGAGCATCTGTTCGCCGACCGTGCCGGGCGAGACGAGGCCGCCGGTGCCTTCGGGCTTGGTCGCGACGAAGGAGCCATCTGGCGAGATTTCGGCGATGGCGTAGCCGATATTGTCCCAGTCGGGCACCTCTTCCCAATCGGTGAAGATGCCGCCGCAAGCCTGGGCGCCGCATTCGACGATGTGGCCGGCGAGCGAGCCGCCGGCGAGCTTGTCGTAATCGTGCGGGGTCCACTTAAATTCGTGGATGCAGGCGCCGAGCGTCACCGCGCTGTCGACGCAGCGGCCGGTGATGACGACATCGGCGCCTTTCGCCAGCGCCGCCGCCACAGGGAAGCCGCCGAGATAGGCGTTCATGGTGAGCGGGTTTTCGGGGAGAGCCGCGCCGGTGAACATCTCAGTGAGGCCTTGCGCCTTCCACTCATCGAGGCGCGGGCGGATGTCGTCCCCCTCCACCCAAGCGACTTTCAGATCGACGCCCTGCTTGGCGAGCAGCGCCTCGAGCGCGGCGGCGCAGGCGCGCGGATTGAGGCCGCCGGCATTGGCGATGACCTTGATCTTCTTCGCCGCCACGTCGCGCGCGATGGCGGCCATGGTGACGGTGACGAAGTCGATCGCATAACCGGCGTTCGGGTCCTTCATCATCGCGCGGCCCATGATCGACATGGTGATCTCGGACAGATAGTCGAAGACCAGATAGTCGATGTCGCCCTTATGAATGAGCTGCGGCGCGGCGATGTAGCTGTCGCCCCAGAAGCCCGAGGCGCAGCCGACGCGGATCGACGTCTTCACGAGGCGTTCCTCAGCAGCGACTTGGCGATGACCATTTGCTGGATCTGGCTGGTGCCTTCGTAGAGGCGGAAGATACGGACGTCGCGGTAGAAGCGCTCGGCGGCATAATCGGCCACGTAGCCGGCGCCGCCATGGATCTGGACGTTGCGGTCGGCGATGCGGCCGACGGCTTCCGACGCGAAGAGTTTGCAGCAGCTCGCTTCCATCGCGATGCTGGCGCCCTGATCGCGCTTGCGGGCAGTTTCCAGCACCATGCAGCGGGCGGCATAGGATTCCATCTTGCTGTCGGCCAGCATGGCCTGGATCATCTGGAAATCGGCGATGCGCTGGCCGAACTGTTCGCGCTCCATCGCGTAAGTGGTGCTGTCGCGCACGAGGCGTTCCGAGACGCCGACGCAGACGGCGGCGATGTGAAGACGGCCGCGATCGAGCACCTGCATGGCGAGCTTGAAGCCTTCGCCTTCCTTTTCGCCGATGAGGCAATCGGCGGGGACTTCGCAGTTCTCGAAGATGACGTCGTGGATATGGGCGCCCTGCTGGCCCATTTTCTTTTCCGGCTTGCCGACCGTGATGCCCTTGAGGTTCGAGGGCAGGAAGAAGGCCGAGATGCCGCCCGCGCCCTTGTTGTCGGGATTTGTGCGCGCCATCAGCGTGAAGGCGCCGGCCCGCGCCGCATTCGTGATGTAGCGCTTGGTGCCGTTGACGACGTAGACGTCGCCCTTGCGGATCGCCGTGGTGCGGACGGCGGCGGCATCTGAGCCCGCGCCCGGCTCGGTGAGGCAGAAGCTGGCGATGGTTTCGCCGCTGGCGATGCGTGGCAGCCAGTATTCCTTCTGGTCTTCGCGGCCGAACATCACGAGGCCCTGACTGCCGATACCGACATTGGTGCCGATCACTGAACGGAAGGCGGGTGAGGTCTGGCCGAGTTCGAAGCAGACCAGCGCCTCCTCCTCCATCGAGAGGCCAAGGCCGCCATATTCCTGCGGGATCGAGAGGCCGAAGAGGCCGAGTTCGCTCATGCCCTGAATGACGTCGTCTGGAACCTTATCTTCAGTGGAGACCTTGTCCTCGATGGGCACGAGCTTTTCGCGCACGAAGCGGGCGACCGAATCGATCAGTTGCGCGCGGGTTTCGGGATCGAGGGCCATTGTGATGCTTTCGTCTTCGTTCTGTTCCTGGGCGCGCGAAACCTAGAAGCCGGGGGCGGTGGCGTCAAAGCCGGATGCTGGGCAAGATGGGGCGATGACGGACCGGGACTACAGCCCATGTTGAGCCGGATTTTGCTGGCCGCGAGCCTGCTCGCGGGCGTTGGTGCTACCGGAGCGGCAACACGCTCTACAGAGGGTGTCACCTTCGAAGCGCCGGCAGGGGCATCGTGGAAGGAAGAGGCGATCCAGGGCGGCTTGCTCTACACATGGGCGTTCGCGAATGCCGAAAACGGTCGCCCCGCGTCGGTCATGCTGCTGGTGACGGGATCAGCCCTGTTCCGGGGCGACCTGGACGCGGCGCTGGTTCAGTTGATGGACAGCGCCGGGATGCTGGTGGGCGCCAGTCCGACGCAGAGCCATAAAGGCACGACGACGGACGGACTGCCCTTCGTGTGGGCCATGCGGGCCGGGAGCGTCGGCGAGAATCCCAGTTCCGAGGCCGTGGTCGCCGTGGTGGCGATGCAGCGAAAGCTGGGGCTCGCCAGCGCCTTCATGATTCTGGTCAATGTCGACGGCGGAAACCGGGACGCGGCAGATGCCGCGTTCGACGCCCTGGTCGCGTCGATGGAGATGGGCAACGACAAGCGTCCGCCTTTGCCGTTACCGCAGGCAGGATCGCAATATCTGGACGGTCCGTACATCTACACCGTCACCAGCTTCGCGCCGAACCCGATGGGCGGTTCGACCATGCGCTATGACTGGAAGCTGCGGCAGTTCGACCCGCGCGGGTACTATTCGGACCGCCTGCCGCTCAACGGTGAGTCTATCGACGCTCTTTGCATCGCCACACCGGCGGACTGCGGAACCTACCGGATCGATGCGGGCGAACTGACGCTGAACGAGGTCAATAGGTTCGGGCTTGTGGAGACGCGGACCAAAGCGATGGAGCCGACCGAGCGGGGCTTCAAGGTCGGCGGCTACCCCTACGAACCTGCGCGCGGGGTGCCTGTCACGACACTGAACGGCTCGTGGCGGCACAACTACTTCGCCAGTGGCCCCGGCGGATCAATCACCTCGATCCGGCAGATCGATTTTACGGCGGACGGCCGGTACAAGCGCACCGGGTTTACCGGTGTGACAGTGGACAATCCCGTGGCGGGCATTTCGACGACCTCCGCAGGGACCGATCCGGAGCAGATGGGCCGCTATGAGATCGCCGGGTTGACCCTGAAGCTGACCAATGACGCCGGCGGTACGGAGCTGATGAGCCTGATCGCGACCGACCAGAACGATCTGAGCTTTCTGTTCATCGATGGCGACAGCTATTCGATGGTGACGGATTAAGCGTCAGCGCCGTCCGAACACGGTGACGAGTTCATCGACGACCTTGGTGCGTTCGGCAGCGTCGCCCGACTTCATCGCCTTGTGGACGCAGTGGCCGATATGGCCGCGCAGGAGGTCGGCCTCGACCCGGCCGAGCGCGGCGCGGGCGGCGGCGATCTGCGTGAC
>VFQQ010002637.1_pt1 | contig 19522 bp, 19 predicted proteins | sample 3512341 | NCBI WGS metagenome assembly VFQQ01 (sample SAMN10412373, study PRJNA504923) | tailings metagenome | isolation source: Relicate 2 Philex TSF1 revegetated site | place: Philippines: Tuba, Benguet | collected 2017-08-29 | reverse complement strand
CCCAAAGGGAACCAACCTTCCAAATTGGCGCAATAACCATTCTGCCATCTTTCCTTTGGCATTAGACAAAGCAAAAAACCTTTTTTACTGTAGTTTATGTTTTATTTATGGTTTTAGTAGAATAGAGCACTATGCCGGTGTTTTCTTTTTCTTTACTAAATATTTAAAAAATTATTTTAAAAAAAATTGTTATACATATATATAATAATTCCTTACGTATAAGAAACGAAGTCTCATGTTTAGTAACAACGACGTTCTAAAACAGGTACGAAGCACTGGGGACTATCGCCCCCTAGGTGCTTGGGGGAAAAAGTATTATAGACATAACCGCGCCTTGACGGTGAACAGGGGTTTAGGGCTTCTGGATCTCTGATTGTGTACCATACTAGCAAGGTTCTAGTACGCCGTTGAAAATGCTTAGTACGTCCTAATTGGTGTTATAACCATAGTCTGGTCAGTACTTAGGCACATTTTTTCTTCTTCTTTTTTTTTATTTGCTCGAAGATGAAAAAAAAATAATAAAGATCTGGTTTTTCTTCCATCCAAGATCAAAAAAAAAACAGATGAAACACAGACGCCTCCAGTGCGTTTCACACCCTTTTAAAAGAGCGGATTTTTAAAAAGCAAGACTATTTACTTTTTGCGGTCATGTGACTGTTTTTTTTTTTGCGTTCACCAATATAGAGCTTATGCCGTCCAAAAGAAGGTAGATTATATTGAACCACGATTAGTTGTACGCATCTCACTTTTACTTTTAGACTTAAATCGTTCAGAAACATAGAATTTGCTACCGCTACCACGGAGTGCGCGGTTTTTTTTAGCCTATAGCTTGTTCTATTGAAATTGCACTTGCATAGTCGCTGCTTTAGACAACAAAGGCATAATTGTGTAACTGTAAGAAGAAGACAAAACAACAATTCGTGTCTATTTCTAAAGGCTCTAATTTTTTTTCTATTTTTTCTTTTTTTTCTAGCAAATTTTATTCTAGAAAGAAAGTGTATTATTAGTACTTTGTAGCCTATTTGCCCAAGTAGGAATCCCTTCTTTTTTTTCACAATACAAACAAAACATTGGGTTAGACCACAAAGAAGATCGCAGACTGCGTGGATTATTTTTACGTGCCATTTTTATTTTTTTGGAAAAGAGAGAATTTTTTATAATATCTAAAACTATTAATTCTGGGGAGGGAGGATTCGAACCTCCGAATCCTAGAGCCAAAACCTAGTGCCTTACCACTTGGCGACACCCCACTATGGAAGTTTTTATATTTTATTATTATAATTGCTAAAAAATGCATATAATATTTAATTAAATGATTGAACACCCTTAGAGTTTTATAGTTTTAGACCCCCGCTCTTTTTTTGCGAAGGCTTTTCTTTTTCTTGCTGTTTCTTCTTAAGTGCGTAACACCAAAGAAAAAGCGCGAAAAAAAGGTCATAAAACAATTAGAGTATACTTAAGGTAATGAATGCTTCTAGCATTACACTTGTATGAGAATACCAATATGGTGCACTAGGACAAGGATGCTAGGTTTTTAAAAAGCTTTTTTCAAAGAAAAAGGGCTGTGCTATTTAAACATGGGTGTTTTTTCATCCCCTTTGTGTTTTTACACAATGGGGATTATCGTCCACCATGGCGTTTATATGTGCTTCGCGTTTTTTTGCTAAACTTTTTAGATTTTCCACGAAAAGAGCGAAAGAGTAGTTTTTTTGTGGCATAAAAACTCTAAAGTTTTTCAAAAGCAGTTGGAATATTTTTAAGAATAGACAAATCTGCTATAGTATTGACAGAACGAAGTTTACTCACAAAATGGCCATTCAAAATATTCTATTGAGAATAAGCCAATGCATTCCTTTGATGTGCATTCTAACTAAAAGCCCTTTTACACAATGTGTTTTGATACATAGACTCCATCATAACAATAGCAGCCCATGTTTTAGAGAAATGGATGCTCTTTTGAGCTCCAAAAAAAGATTTCATTTGCTTTTTATTCTAAATTTGTAGCATACTCTGAATAGTTTTAAAAGCACGCTATTTACTGCTCTAGAGCCTTTTGCGTTTTTTAAGAAAAGATACTCCTGGAATGGGGGCCGCTGTATCAAAAAACCACTAACGTTTTACAATTAGACTAAGACTAGTTTTTGTATCCAAAGAAGATTGGTGACGAACAACAAGTTTTGGCTTTTGCTAAAAAACCTTTTGGGAAGTACCCTTTTGCACAAAAGAAGTTTTCCTCTTTTGTGCAAAAGGAAGCATAGAATTTTTGTAAATTGTGCGACCTGTAGAATGGCGCGCAAAAAAACTTCCTGGGGACTATTGTCCGCAGTGCTTCGCTTCTGGGGTATTAGCCAGAACAGCTGGGCTAACATCAATAGTCCTAGTAGTCATTTTTTTAGTATACTTGTAAAAAGTGCTAGTCTTTTTTTTAGCTTTTGTATTCTATACCCAATGTGGAATAATGATTTTAAGTGCACGATATTTATTGATAGGTCGTCCCTATTCAGTAGAATGAACTTTATCTTTAAATTTAGACCATCGAAGCTGTTTTTTTGTGAGTTTAGGCATATGCCATAGATTTTGGTACAAAAGCAAACCCCTGCCCTTATACTTAAATGGAGAAAGTTTTTTTGTTTTATGACTCATAAAAGCTATAAAAAGAAAGAGATTTTTTATTCTTCAGAAAAATTATTAATTTATCTCCAGTGAGACTTGAACTCACGTTTTAGCTGTGAAAGAGCTATGTCCTAACCCCTAGACGATGAAGACTACAATAAAGTATATGCCAAAAGTTTGAATCGAACAAACGACACAGAGATTTTCAGTCTCTTGCTCTACCTCTGAGCTATTCTGGCGAGTTTTAAGATTGTTTAACCTGGGCTATTTAAAAGAGCTAAAGCACTTTAACGTTGGATAAAGATCCCGGATTGCCTTTAGAGTGGAAAGTACTCCTGCTTTTTTTCCTGCTGGTTTTCTTTGAAAAACCAGCAGATCTTCTTTTTTCAAAGAAGATCAAAAAACAGACCTGGAAGCCTTTTTTCTTAAGGGGGGCGAAGCTCTGGTTTTTCTTTCATTTTATATCAAAGAAGAAACAGGTGCGCAAGCTCTTTTTATTTTCGCGCAAAGCGCGAAAAAAAAAGGGCGCCGCCTTTTTTTTTGTTTCTCTTTTTTCTTTGGTGCTACGCACCAAAGAAAAAAGGCGAAGATGAAACAAAAAAAAGCAGGTGCGAAGCACTGGGGCATTAGCCCTAGGTGTTTTTTTTTCAGGTGCATAGCACCAAAAAAAAAAGATTCTAGTATTTGAAAAAAAAACACAAAAAACGGAGCCCCGGGTTTTTTAAAGAGGCAAAAGGAAAATATTTAATATTTATAAAAGAAAATAGAAAACCAACCAAAGAACTAAAGATCTATGGCTTTTGTGCCTTTCTTCACTACATTTTTAAGTGTAGTAAATACTTCAATAAAGATAAACTGTGACCATAGAGTCCTTTGTTTTGATCCTTTCATTAGACTAATCAATTCTACGTCCAAAGTAGAACGCAAGCGGAAATAAAGCACACAAAGTGCCTATCCCAAAGCTGTTTCTGCGGCTGCTGCTGTCAGTACCCACTATGCCATCTATTGGCCGTTCTAGTCATCTACTGTAACAGAACCGGTCTAAAACACCAAATTCACAGAAAGAAGCATTACTTCAATACACAAAAGCATAATCAAAAAATTACGACGATTCTAAAAGGTGCCCTAAGCACCCATTCCAAACAATACAATACAAGTGCACAGAAACTAACCAGAACTCATTTAAATTTTTTATTAGTTAGTACTAGTCATTCTAAATTTTTCTATAAAATAAAAAAAGCCCTAAGCTGACAAATATAATTCCCAGTTCGGAAAGATAATGAATTTGTAAAGTTTGTTTTCAGCGTTTCTAAAAATTATGTTATAATAAGAATACGTAAGGATTTGAACACTTTCTTTTTGTTCAATTTTTATTTTTTACTATAACGCCTAAAAGTAAAAGAATAAAGTATTTCTTTTTTTTGAATTTATAAACACTCTTTTCTCTATTGAAAAAAAAAATATATACATTCTATAAAAATAAATAAATTATCAAAAAAAAAATGAAAAATTTGCTTTTGAGCAGAGAGCACATGAGGTAAGGGTACTACAGAGCACTACTATAAACTTATGGCAGTCATCTGGAACCAGTGTTCATAAGTCCTTTAGAACTTTTCAATGTGGTGCAGTCAAAAAAAATGGCTTTAAAATACGCTTTTTAAAAAGAGCTGGTATTTTAAAAGATGCGTAGTACACTGGGGGCTATTTTTTGATCTTTTTTGAAAAAGAAGAGAAAAAAAGCACACCAAGAAAGGTAGCAAGCCATTTATAGTATTTATAGTTGTCGGAATTCTGTTTTCTGGATAAGGTAGTTATCCACGCGCACATTCACCCATTGTACTATAAAATCCATTGACTAGGCCTAAGCAGTCAAGATAGCCCCCTATGCCTAAATTTTAGAATCCACAAAAAGAGATTCTGCTGTTCCCAAGAAGCCTTGAACTGGATAAGAAAGCAAAAGCAGGCCTACTACCACCAAAATTTGCAAAAGCAAAGCGTAATCATGTACAGCACCTGTTTGCATTTTTTGTACAGAAGGTACAAGCCATCCTGTTACTTTTTGAGTAATTCCACTAGGTCCAAAGAGCTCCAAAACTCCTTTATCCAAAATAGCCCAGCAAACAGATCCCAATTGAAGAACTTTCATGCTGATTTGTTGATTCCAAACCAAATCAAATCCCCATCGAGCTTGCAAAAACAAATATGGTTTTTTCCAATAACTTTCTGCACAGTAAGGCAAAGGCCATACAAATACATAAGCCTAGAGCAATCCAAGGAAAACAGTGACCAAAGGCAGCGCAGAAATCCAAACTGGAATCATGTGACTGCTCACTGCTTGTGTTGTAGCAGGGGAAGGAACAACGCTATTGCCCCAGAAATCACTTCCCCATCCAATAAAACTGTCGCTCAACTAGTATCCCCTAAAAATACTTCCAACCGCCAAAATAAGAAGAGGAACAACCATAGTGAAAGGAACTCCAGGAGTCCTTACTTCAGTTTTACGAGCATTGTTGGGTGCATAGAAAACAGCAATTAGTACGCGGAAACTATAAGCACTGGTCAAACAAGCTACAGTCATCAAAATCAAATATCCGTAAGCCGCTGTAGATCCAGGGGTTGCCCAAGCCAACTCCAAAATAGCATCTTTACTATAATATCCAGCCAAGAAAGGCCATCCCAACAAACTCAAACTTCCCTAAAGCAAAGTAGTCCAAGCCAAGGGCAAAGAAGAATGAGCTCCTCCAGAGCGTCGCATGTCTTGCACGTCGGCGCACGCATGAATAACCACCCCAGCTCCCAGGAACTACAATGCTTTAAAACAAGCGTGAGTCATCAAATGATACATAGCCAATCCATAGTGGCTCAAGGAGAGAGCTACTACCATGTATCCCAACTGACTACAAGTACTATAAGCAATGACTCGTTTTACGTCATTTTGAACCAACCCCATTGTCCTCCTCATGAGACTAGTCACAGCTCCAACCCACAACAAGATTTGACGTCCGTAAACACTGCATTCCCAAATCCTATTTGTACGTGCAATCTAAAAAATCCCAGCAGTAACCAAAGTAGCGGCGTGGATCAACGCAGATACAGGGGTAGGACCCTCCATCCTGTCTGCCTACCAAACGTGGAGACCTACTTGGGCGCTTTTTCCCTAAGCTCCTCCCAACAAACAAAAACAAATCCAATCTGCATAATAAGCAGAAGTACTGGTGGCAGTCTACAAAGAAGTATCAGTACTTCCCAAATACCACCAGCAAAGAAACTATCCCAAAAGCAAAACAGTGTCGCTTACTCGATTCACCTACATAGCTTTTTGCGCGGCTTTGGTCCTGCTCAAACGATGAAACCAAAATCCAATGAGCAAATAGCTACACACTCCAATCATTTCCCAACCAACCATTAGAGTCTACAAATCATTTGCAGTGACCAAGAGCTACATAGAACCAGTAAACTAGCTCAAATAGCTCTAAAAACGAGGAAGGTGAGGATCATTTTGCATATATCCCAAACTATAAAGATGCACACAAAAACTTACTGTACAAACTGTTACCATCATAGCTGCGCTCTATGCATCAAAGCACAAAAGCCAATCTACAGTAACAGTATGAGCACCAAACCAACTTCCCAAACTGATAACAACTGCAGATCCCATAGACCTAATTTCATAAAAAATAATATAGCTCAAAAGGGTACTTGTACCCAAACCAAGAACGGTCACACATCCACTACCACGAGCTCCAATCCATCGACCCATCAATCCGGCGACGGCGCTTCCCAAGAAAGGTGCAATAACAGCATTCAAATACATTCTTTTTCCGTTCTTTGTTATTATATAAAGTTTTTATTTTATTGCAGTTTTAAAAGAGCAGAGAGGGCTGTTTATAATATCTCCTTTTTTTCTGCTACGCAGAAAAAAGGGCTTTATAAGCCATTTTTTATTTTTGCTAGTACCAAATCTATTCTAGAGGCTATATAGGTCAAAGCTCCCAAAAAATTGTGTGTCAACAACCCCTATAGTCAAGGGGCATGCTAAATTATTGTTTTATTAACTGTTAAAGAAAAAAAATGAACAGTTTTAAATTATTAAATTCAAATATACTGTATTTTTTACCTTTATGTTCTAATCTGCCACTGTATATCTGTAGTTACTCTTTGTTGCTCTTTATATTTTTTACACTCGCAGAGGAACTGAGAAGGGATTGGCGTTTCTAATGTAGTCATAGGCACTACCCTGTACTTAGTGAAGAGGAACAGCTGGTGGATTTTTTTTATCAATAAAAATAAAAATGTGAAAAACGCACTTTCTTTTTAAAAAGCACAGTGTCCTAAAGGACCCTGGAAGTTGCATGTGCGACAAAAAGACCATTTATTTAACACTATTTTTGGTTATATTATTTTTTATAAAGATAGAAAAACGGTCATAAACATATCGTGCGCTTTAACACATGAGATCTATTGCAATTAAACAAAAAGGGTGCTAGGAAAGCTATATAATTGGCGCACACTAAAAATAATTGCGGTTTCATAAAACTTAAATGAAAGAACTATACAAAATGAGAAATATCCTACTCCAGTTCGTATCTATTATAAGCTGCTTTTATCCGTATCTATTCTAAGGTTCTTCAAGCATTAGAGTTTATTTGAACAAACAATGAGCATATCCAGGTTTAGTATAGTACGTGCCACAGGAGGCTTGTCTATTGTCTATAGTTACCAGGTACAATGAATATATAATTTTACTGTATGTACCTAACCATCATATGCTTTTAAAATATTATAAACGCGTGGAGCTGACCCAATGAAGAAGAATTGAACTATTGTTTGCATATGTTTAGTTAAGTCTTGTAAAAACACCTATGAGTAGGGTAAGTGAACCTGTACTTGAGGTTTCATAAATGAATATAATCTTGGAGCTGATGGCTTTTAATGAAAAAAAGGCAAAAAAGTACCCACACAGTACCTTGCCCTCATGAAATTTTTTAGTGACCACTTGAAAATGAGTAAGTTGTATAAATCCATTTTTGAAACCTATGTGGATGCTTTATGGCTTCCCTCTTTGAAAAACCAATTGCCAAAGAGAATTCAGGCTTCCGCTTTAGTTTGGATGAGTTTGTAACGTTGTTTAACACTAAGCAAAGTGATAGACTACCACCACCCTTTTCGAGATAGGGAATTTAAAGCTATTTACGAGGAACTGTAAAAAGAGTAGGCTCAGTCCTCAGTAGCATCGCCTGCTTAAAAAAACTCCTTTTGTTCAAATGGTTCTATGGATGGGGTTGCTCCTCTTTATAGCAATGAGCTATAACCTTCTAATTACTTCAAGAACACTAAAAAAACTATTCGTTTTATTATTGTTAAAACCTCTGAAAAGACGCAAAGTGCGCAGAAAGAACGTAGCACTCAGAGTGCACAGAAACAAAGTGCACAGGAGGTAGGCGTAGGAAGGAAGTCCATGTTCTATGATTAGTAGAATTTTGGTTTCTTCAAACTGCCCTTTTTTTCTGTGGTGCGTAGCACCACAGAAAAAAGGAACCGTGCTTGCGGCTTTCACCACACACGGCTCTCCAGCACCCAATATGCATACTCTCCATTAGTCCTTTTTTTTTGAGCTTCGCTCAAAAAAAAAAAAGAACATCACTGTGCCCTAGATTTAATTGACGTATTTCCTGCATCCCAAAATCAATTGGTTTCCTTCTTCTGGGGTTTAAGAATTACTGTGTACTTTTTTGTGATGATATGCACACAAAGGCACTTGTTTACTTTTAATCGCAGCCATTCGCATACTAAACCAGTTGAGGTGGCTATGTTTCTGCTCCTTTTGTTTAATGGTTCGCAAGTGGTGCATGTGCACATCCAAATTATCACAATTTTCAATAATACAAGTTTTTCCCAGATTGCTACTTGTTAGCTTTTTGTGCCATGTCCTTTCTAGGGCTGCTAGATGAAGGGCATTAGTCCTTTATGTACCCACGAATTTAAGACTGCCGGGGAAGAAGAGGCGAGCTTTGGTGTCTGGACATGTCAATGCTTTTCTGTATTTGTTGTACACTTTTTTCCTAGTCTTAAGAGCTTAAGAGCTAGTGTTAGTGCGCAACCAATGTGGAAAAAGTTAAATATTCCTCCTAGGCTAGATTTGTTGTCTGCGAAGGAGTAGTAGATGATGAAACCCACAATAACTGCATTGTAGTATTTTACGATGTCAGCGTGGTCCAGATTCACCATTGCCTTGCAGCCAGTTGACACGACGTACCTCCCGCTGTAGTGGTATTTCATAAGCTTTCGCTTTACCAACTTATCACAGACTTTCTTTATTGGAATTTTCAAGCCAATGCGGGGGTGGTACGCCTTTTGTGTTTTTGGATAGGTAGGCCCTTGCGGGTTTTCCCTCCTTTAGAACCGTGTTTGCGACTTTTACCACACACGGCTCAAACACACACTTTTTAAAGATTGTGGTGTTCACTGGATCTTGTGGCCTCATTATATTAAAATTTCAAAAAATATCATTTCGGCGGATTGTATCCGATTAAATAATAATAAAATAAAATAAAATATAATTTAGCTTTGTTATCCAAGACACCAATTTCTTTAAATCGCGCCAACAATGTTGCGGATTTAGTGTTGCTCACCACTTTATGACATTCTTTGTGGAGTACGACCTAATGACGTGGTTTATCAGAGCCCCCTTGCCTTTTTACGTGATGTAGCTCAAGATCCTGTTGTACCAACTAAATTTGGTCGCATACTAGGCATTTATATTTAGTTTTTCCGAGAAGTTGTCCTTTTCGAAAATCCCAAAGTTGAGTTTTTGCTCCTTTGGTCCTTCGTTTGGCGAAGTATTCACTATGTTCCGGATCATATGGGTTTTTGTCTTTCTGAGTCATAATATGTCGACGAATGGGGGTGTTCCTAATGTTATAAATCGTCTAGATTTTTCCTATATATGTTCCTTTAAATACCCAGTGGCGGCTACGAATTGTTATCAAATACGTTTTACGGATCTTTTTCGCGGAAAAACCTCGGTGCTTCTTAAGTGTCCATTTATATAGCTTTTTCCACAAGTAATATCCGAGCCATGCAACAACAACTTTGGCGGTAACGCAAGAGTAGTAATTTGCCCATCCACGGAGAATGGGATTCAAACTGTACAATAGCATCCCAGCGTCAGAAGTGTTATTGATGATTTGGCGGATTTTTGCCACAATTCGCTATACCCTTTTCTTTGTGGGTTTGGTGAGTGCAATATAACCGGTAGATCGACGATTATATGGGTAATGCGGAAGTTATACCCGAGAAAGTCAAAGCCTTTCTTCACACTTACAATCGTCGTTTTCGCTTCATTCAGCTCCAGTCCTCGTTCCGCTAGAAAGGCCTTCACCGCTGGTTTAGCGTAATTCTCCAAGATACGTTTAGTGGCTGCAGTTACGACAAAGTATTCCCTATAGCGGATGACACCCACTTTAGGGGTCCACATTACTACACGTCCAGCAATCTTACGTTTGCTGTGGAGATGTTCTACGGATTTTTGGACGTGTTGTTGCAACCCGTCCAGGGCCATATTTGCAATAGTTGGAGAGATAGGCCCTCCTTGGGGAACCCCGGCCTCTGTTGTCAGAATTTCTTCCTTCACCATGTCCAAGGCTCCGGCTTTCAGCCATTCGCGCAGAACGGCTTTATCCATAGGAATATTGGATAGGAGCCACTCGTGACTAATGTTATCAAAGAATCCTTTGATATCTGCGTCCAAGACCCAATGTGGGCGCCAAGGCGTTGCGAGGCGCTAATGAATCAGGGTTTGTACGTCTTTGGTACTGCGTCTCTTACGGAATCCGTAGGAGTGCTAATCCCTATTGCATTCTGCGATGGGGTCCAATGCCTATTTCCACAAAGCTTGGAGCCTGCGATCAATCATGCAGGGAATCCCAAGAGGGCGAAGTCCTCCGTTGGCTTTGGGAATGTAGACGCGACGTACAGGTTTGCATTTATAGTGCTCGTCAATTATCAACTACTCAATCGCGGCAAATTTCTTGTCAGTACTGTCCCATACAACTCGTCTACCCCGGGTGTCTTGTGACCTTTATTGGTTACAATGGTATGGACTGCTATTGCACGCCCAACCCAGGAGTTGACGAGGTCGTGTTGCAGTATTTTGACTTTTGCCTAATCATTGTTTTTCCATGCCACCCTAATCTGTTTCTGCATATGGTAGACTTTTTGATTTACGAATTTCCAATCAATGTCAAACCAACTTCCTGTAATTACAACTTTCGTCTTCATGTTCTGCACGCACGAGTGTAATATGTAACCGGGTTTCAAATCCTCATGTTACTGAGGAATAATTTGCGGACAAGGTAGGGCTGTGAGCTTCATTAGAGAAGTCAGCACCCTTTCAGGTTGGATCAATTGATCCTATCCACCCCATTACAGGATGGCCTTCGCTTTTTGTCCGGTCTTCTACCCACTGCAAGTTAGTGTGGATTGCTCCGCACCCTCCGGATAAATCGGGATCGAATTAATTATTTGATTATTGAAGCTTTCCCGAAGTTCTGGTTCGCATTGGGCTTACCAAGTTCCGTTGATCGGACGTTATGACTCCGTTAGGCACGTACTCTACCCCGATAGGTGATATGTGATCCTTCGACATTCCCAACAGAAGAAGAAATGTCCTCCACCTATAGTCGTAACCCTCTGCTTTCACGAGGCCTTATAGTTTACGTTCGCTTTCGCTTGCCATTGGAGTCTAACCTTGCACCCGGGCTGAGAGGGTCAGGGCCCCCGGTTACTTTCCCGTAAGCTCTCATACCCAAGAATGACTCCTTGCGCACGTTACAGTTGGTTTTTCCAGAACGACTATAAAAGCAGGAATTTCACCTGCATTCCGATCAACAGCATCTTGTCGCGCTTCCCGGTAGCAGTCACCTTTACAATTATTTTCTTCTGAAGATTGATCTCCTTTCCTTTGATGTCGGTTCCCTAAAAGCGAGCACCTTCTTTTTTAGCATGTGTGATTTTGGTTTTATCCTGGTTAAGGTCCAATTTCAACACTTCCTTCAAAAAGGTGCGCACTTTATCGATAATTTCCGTCCTATCCCTATGGTAGGGTCAAAGGGAGCTCACTGTCCTTAACTTAACCAGCTCATTCAAATGATGTTACAAATACCACCTAGATGACTTCGATTAGCCCTGAAAGAGTAATAATCGATGATACCTCGTAGTACTGCATTATAGTAACCTACAATATCTGCATGGTCGAGGTTTTGCAAACATTTCAATCCGGAAGGCCAAACCATAGATCCAGACTTCTGCCATTTCTTCATTTTTCGAACGACCTACTTTGCCCTAAGTTCATTAATAGGGCATTCCAAAACGATTCGTGGCGTAATTCGCGCTTTAAAGCTAGCAACCTTCTTTCCATGGGTTCCAATGTACCCTTTTTTGAGCACTACTTTCTTATTTTCGTAATTCGCTTTCCAGCAGATACGGGTACTGAGAAACTTCGCTTTGCCCTTACGGGCATGTGTAATCTTAGTCTTACTCTAGTTCAATTTCAGGCTAAGGGATTGGGAAAGAAATTCCTCAATCTGTTTGGTAATCGCGGTCGCTTCTTCATAAGATCCAATGATGCTAATAATAAAATCATCAGCATAACGAACATAATGCATTCGTCGAATGTTAGGATCCATTTGATCTTTACTAGGAAGTTTACGCAATTCCTTACGAAGTTTAGCTTTTTCCCTCGCAGAAATTGATTTTGCGCGCACGCGATCAGCTATACGGCTATGACGCTAATCTTTGCGGCGCGCTTTTCCTTTTTTGAACTTCTCGCAAAGCTCAGTCACAAAAACATCCTATTTGTGCATATAAATATTACACTATAGGGGGGAAAGTACGCTCCCCTGGGGGGGTTCTTGTAACGGCTATAGTCGCAATTCCACCCAATTCGAGGTGGCCTGCCGTCAGTCCAGATTTAATCTACGCCTATGTCTTGTCACATCCAATGCGTTTACTGAGGATCTTCATCAATGTGTTGTGCTCAAAAGAGTCAAAACACTTAGTGATGTCACCTTCAATGAACCACACTGCACCGGTGAATTGTAGGTAGATTTGTTTCAAGGCTGTGTCGGTCCCTTTCCCAGGGCGGAATCCGTGAGAGCAACTCATAAAATGAGGCTCGTTAATACTGAAGAAGAATAGTTGCATTGCCTTTTGAACAATCTTTTCACGTGGGTTTGCAATCTTTAGAGGGCGTTTCTCAGTCTTCCCGGGTTTGGGAATGTAGACGCGACGGGCTGGATTAAACTGGTACTTACCCCTCTTAATTTTCTCGCTAATGTTTTGTAGAAAAGCAAGGCTAATTCCGTGCTATGTCTCCTGGGATGTACCAACAGTCATATTTCCGGGATTAGATTTGATTTCCTCATAAGCAAGAGCGAGTGTGTCCACGTGTGCAATTACATGAATCAGTCCACAGAACTTCCTGTTAGGATATTTAACACTCCTTTCGCGCAACAACTTGAGCCTTCCTGCACCTCCGGTTTTAGGCCTTCGGATAATAGGAGGACAGTTGTTGCCAATATCGGTCTGTCGCCCTTCGGCTGTGTGCGTACTGAATGTACGCTCACTAAACACTGGTTTCCCAGGTTTTCCTACTACGGCGACTCCATAGCCCCGCACTTTTGGAGTGCAGGGCTATGCCCCAGTTCCACCAACGAGCCGGATTGGGTTAGGATCCTGCTTCCCTTGGACTGTCTGATGGACAGTTGTTCCACTTACTGCGTCGAAACTCTGATTAAGCCACGTATCAGAGCTATAGTGGACTGTAGGCGTTAGGAGGAGTGGCCTACAGGTACATCGGCATACACTTGGGAAGTTATTCAGGTTTGTTATCCTATCCATACCAATCTTATCTAGCCTCTGCTTCTCGTCCAAACCTCCTGGACTCACAGGGCGTTCATTCCCGCTTCCTGCTTTGGGGTTAACCCCCACACAAGGAAAAAGATATTTACAGCAGATCCTAGGATCACTAAGATCAACACAGCGATGCTGACCTACTATAGGCAAGCTATAGGGGTGGCGCAGAGGCGCACTGTGCCAACGATTCCGAGAATGAAGTATTCAACATATCGAACATAGTTCAATTTTTTGAAGTTAGGATCCGTAAAATCTTTACTTGGAATGGAATAAAGCAGATCACGCTTTTTCGCTATGCTTTCCAAATCCTTAGCTTTTTTTTCTTGGATCTTTTTACCTTTTTAAAAAAAAATGCAAAGTTTTTTCCAAATGCAAACTTTTTTAAAAAGGTAAAAAGTCAGAAGTGAACATTCTCTTCCTTTTGTACCAAAGGTTGACCTAACTAAACAAAACATAGCAAAATTTGCTATTTTCCCTGGACCTTTTGGCTTTAGCATCTTTAGCCTTTGCTTTTGCAAGTGCAGAATCGCCACTATTAAAAAGGGCATGGCTCCTTTGGTCTATTGCTCACGCCTCTTTTTTTTCTGCTACGCAGAAAAAAAGGCATAGCAGTCCTTTTTTTGTGTGCACTGGCCTTTAGTGCCAAAAAAGAAATAAATGCAAACAAAAATGCAAATGCCAACTTTTTCTAAAAAGCAAACATTTAAAAAATGCAAACTTTTTTTAAAAATGCAAACTTTTTTTAAAAAGGCAAACTTTTTTTAAAAAAGATAAAAACAAATCATGCCTTTGGCGTGTTTGCTTCGTTAACCTTTGACCACCGCCGCGCTAGCTCCGCTGGTGCAAGGCATCCGCAGCGCAAGGCTTACGTAGCGCAAGCGAAGTTTGCACTACACTTCTGGTGCACAAGCGAAGCTTGCGCGATGGACTTTTTATGACCAGTAGAGGAAGGGAGGTTAAAAATTGGTAGTTTTCTTATTTTCTCTGGTTGCAACCATTTTTTTTGGCGCGAAAAAAGGCAAACAAAATTTTCCTGTTTTCCTTATTTCTTTCGCAAAAAAAGAAAACAAAAAGTAAAAGTGCAAAAACTCAGTGGGCCTTGAACCCACACTCCATGATTCCCCATTGCTTTACCTAATTAAACTATGAGTTTAGAATATGAAAAATAAAATAAATTTAAAAAAAACTAAATAAAGAATTGAGTAAAAGTCAAGTTTCTCTTTGTTGCTGGCTTTAAGCGCAGAACAAAAGTGCTAACAAAAAAGCGAAGTCAATAAAACTAAAGTAACTATTGCCATAAAATACGTAACAAGCATAATAGTTATAGAGCTTTTGCATCACACCCTCTGATGTCAAATTCCTTTAGTTTGTTCGTAACACCTACAAAAATACTAACAAAAACAAATCAAGAAACTAAACTATTGCCATAAAAATTGTAACAAGCATAATAGTAATAAAGCACGAGTAAATCGCCAATATGGCGTAAAACTGCTAGGGTTGTTGGCGCTTTTAGTTTCTAAGGGCACGTTCTTTTTTTAGTGCATAGCAAAAACACACCACAATACCAAAAAGTATGTAATATGTAAATTTTGAACTAAAAAAACGAAAATAAATGTATCCGTGTCACTCTAAGGTGATCAATCAAAAAGATAAGAATGGGACAGCTCACGCTCAGGGAAAAAACTCTTTCTCGTGTTTAGGGTTGAAGTTTTTATGTGTGATTTTAAGTTTGTAGTGCTTAGAAAGAACACCAAAAACATTATCATGCACAAAACGACTCCAAACCGCCCTAGATTGAATTTATTCCTCACTACGCGCTTGCGCTAGCAAAAGTGGAATATGTGCAGGATTCTAATGATTTGTGATAAAGCCTGCCGCGTTTTTAGGAATTGTAACATAAAAGGATTTACCCTTTTTGCTTGCGCTGCTGAGATGTGTTTCGCCATTATTTACCAAATTTAGAATATCTTTTTGCTGGATCCACCGCATCTGCCCAGCAGAAAGAGTAGTGAAATAGGCTAGGCACAGCACAAGAAACTTACGAACCCTTGTGGAGTTCATAGATCCCTTCAAATAGTAACTCGCGACACGTTCAAATAGTAGAGTGCTTACAGGATCCAAAAAACGTTTATGTTCTTTCACAGCATCAGGTTCGCGCAGATAAAAGTTACCATTATCAGATTTAATTATACCAGTTTGTTTTTCACCAGAAATTTGTTCAGCGGTGATGGTTCTTTTTTCTCTGGTGCGTAGCACCAGAGAAAAAAAAGCACGCGCTGGTTTTTTTTCCTCTGTCTTTTTAACTGCAACTGTCTTTTTAACTGCAAAATCCCTTAGTGTTTTTTCTGTATACTCCACTGGCATGATCTTTGGACTCACTGTATCATCTGCCTCCAACAACCTTGTTTCTTCTGCACTCTCCATCACTGTATCACCTGCCTCCAACAAAAGTGTTTCTTCTGCATTCTCCATTACTGTATCACCTGCCTCCAGCAACAATTTAGCTTCTGCGCGCTCAGTTTTAGGCTCAGCGTAGACCCTTGTTTTAACAACTCGCTCCACCTTGGGTTTACCAAGCATGGAGTTATACTTGTTAATAAGGTCTTGGAACTGATCCAAAACCTCCTTTGCTTGAGAAATCAATGCGTTTTGGTTCACCTTAGTATATTTGTAGTCCCGAGATGCGTCGTTTCGATGGTTTTCAAGATCAGAAGCCACTTTGCCGATTTTATTCTACTACGCATTTACCTTCTCCTGTGTTTCATCGTTAAATGCAACAGTAGAAGCGCCAGTAGGTGCCTCTTCAACAGGTTTAGCAAAATGAGGAGGATTAGGCCCACCTTTTACCTGCATATAATACCACTGAAGCGCCAACATTCGTTTAACTTCAATAATAAGATATCCCAAACTACTCTTAGAGTGAGCGAGAAAGCCGTTGTTCAAGAAATTGCCTTCCTCCGCCATTCGCAAAACATCGTGTAGCATTTCAGGACTACAATCATAAAGGGTGTGACAATGCTCATTGTAAATCTCAGCAATGAAAGGAACGATTATATACGCATTAACCACAATTTCGTTAAAACTCATTTTTGCAGTTACCTTTTTAAAAAATGTTTTAAAAGTGTAATTCATGCGCTCATGTGCTTGTTCAGCGAACCCATGGTTTTGTGTAACGTGCTCAATGCCATGTTCTTTACACAATGCACCAAATTGGCCATCGGTAAAAACAATAGAATTATCAGTGAAAAAATAATGTGGTTTTGCGTCTTGTTCCTTTGCCTTCTACAGCCTAAAATGCATAGTGTGACACACTACCTTAATCCTATAATCAAGACTTTTGCGGTTTTCTGGAACCGTAGGAGTTTCAAAAAAGGTTTCTTCTGCAAAAAAGGTGTGAGTGCACATAATACGATGAGTAGCAGCGTCCATGATGATAAAAGCCCAAACATTCTCGGACACATAGGTCCTGCCCATAGTCCACTTAAGATGAACATGAGTAGTCTGATAAGCATGTTCTAGTCGATCCTCTAGGCTGTGTACAGTATTTTCCTTAGAAACAAAATGAACTTTGATTTCCTGAGCTGCCTGAGTTTCTTTTGCCCGAGTCGCATTAATCTCCTCGTAATGACTATAGAAATTACGGTGGTTTGCTTGAACCCAAAAAGGCTCTTCCGTAGAAGTCTTTTGAGGAGAATAAGGCTGTAGCAAGGTCCTTTCAGGTTTAGGCGCATACACAGGTGCAGGCGCAGGTGCAGACACAGGTGCACGCACGGGTGCAAGCGCAGGTGCACGCACAAGTTTATCCCATTGAGCAGGAAAAGAAGTCCTTTTTTGGCGTGAAGGAAAACGTGGGCGTCCCTGAGCGATCAAACTTATTTTATAGAACCTGAGTCTAGTTCACACAAGCGGGAGACTTTAGACGACCGCTAAAGTTGTTAATTTTTAAACCTATGAAAAAAGGTCCAAAATTCTTCCCAATCAAATACAAAATGTGGATTCTCATTAGCAATGGGGTCATTAAGCCTAGAAACCCAAAGACTAATCGCAATTCGAAGAAGTATAGTAGGATCAACTTTACTAAGGTTAACTTTTTTATGCAAAAAAGCACTAAAAGCTACATACTGACTAGGCGCATGTTTGTTAACGGTGCTCTTTTCACTGCTCCCATTCTGAATCTAAGTCTGATTCTCATTCTGAGTTTAACTGCTGTTATCATTTATTTAAGCATTTCTGGGTTCGAACCAGAAAGACCCTGGATGTGAGCCCCAGCGCTTTGCACCGTACAGCCCTATTCCTATGATGCCCTACCCCAGTACATAGTTTTTTAAAATTGAAAGATAATAAAAGTTCGACAGGAAACCCATTCTTTCATTTTCTACTAATATTTATTTTTTTAAGTGAGCAAAGTGCAGAACAAGCACCTAGCACCCAGAGTGCACAGGAGCAAAGTGTATAGCAAAATGCCAAGCAAGAACCTGACTTCAAACTTGTATACTATTATCAGCTCTGCTATCAAAAGACTATAGTATATTTGAAATGGAGTGCTAATTTCACTTACATGGGTTTATAGATTTGGCTACTAATCGTTATTCTTTTTTTTCTTTCATCGAAGAATAAAAAAAAAAGCAGCGGGTCATGTTATTGTAGGAATTACTGTTATCTATGACGAAATAGAAGACTTGGAATGAAGAATATAGTGAATGGGATAGGTAATATATGCTTAGGTCTTTTTCTATTCTTTCTAAGTACCGTAAATGCTATCCTAAAGCTCTTTTCATAAACAACAGAGCCCCGTTCACTTCTCCTCAATTGAAAGAATGGTGCCGTGCTCATGATATTCAATTGGTTCACCATCGAGGTACTTTTGCAGAACAACCACTTGAACGAGCAAATAAAACCATGAAAGCTATTTTTGATAAAAAGGGTCAGGGAACGCTGTGAAGGCTACGTGCATTTTAATGCTGAAGAATTGGCTAGCCATATCACTCAAGCCTATAACATGCATGTCCATAGCTAGTATAAAGCCAAAGCCCCAGGAATTTCACGAAGCATTGACTTTGTTTAAAACTGAGGTGCTGAACAACTTTATCTTGACTAGTTTCAAAACTAAAACCGAAAACTTTATTATTGCACTTAAAAAATTTCTTTCTTGCTTTTGCGAATTGCAAACAATAGGCACGTTAATATTCTTTAGGAGGCTTTTACAAATCTTGCTATGAAAAAAGACGGATTTGAAAATGATGAAAATAGTAGATTCGCAGTGAAATGATGAACGTAAGAAGGAAGTGGTACTAGTGCTAAATGATGACCAAGAAAAGATCCAGATTAAATAACGCTTGCAGAAACTCGAACAAAAATTGAAAGCCCTCAGGCACAAGAGAAAGAACTATAGCAACAAAGCGTTCAAAATAAAATCAATGATATGGAAAGCGTATGACTTATGGTATAAAATATTTATAGAAAGAGAGCGAAAATAAAAAACAAAAGAAGAAAATAACGCTAAAACGACGGTTGCAAGGCAAATCGTTACACACAGCAAAACAGACTTCCCTCAAATTTAGAGGAACCACATCTGTTGGTACAGGTACTACTTCTGTAGGAATTACTTCTCTAGGAACTGCTTGTCTAAGAACAACTTTTGTGGCAAAACGTGTAACCATTAAGCAGAAAGCAGGGTATCCCCTTTGTGCTTTTAAGACTGCTGTTCATTTATTTCTTAACAAAATTGACAAGGCCTGGTGTAAGAGCCTAGTTCTTCATTACTTCTGCGCTTCATTCCAAGGCCTTATGTACGTCACCGTCATTAGTATTTTCTATAAAATAATGTTTTTGCAAAGGTGTATACTGCTTTAGGACCAGCAGATTAGTCTAATTAAGCTTCGCTTTAAACCATCACTTAGATTAATTTGCTTTGTTGAGGAAGAAGCGCACTCTGGGTTTAGGCAAACCTGGCGAAGTGTTCTTTCACTCTTTTGTCACGAACGAGTGACGTGGA
>VFQQ010002636.1_pt1 | contig 19529 bp, 16 predicted proteins | sample 3512341 | NCBI WGS metagenome assembly VFQQ01 (sample SAMN10412373, study PRJNA504923) | tailings metagenome | isolation source: Relicate 2 Philex TSF1 revegetated site | place: Philippines: Tuba, Benguet | collected 2017-08-29 | reverse complement strand
CCATCATTCTGGCGGTCGGAGCCGTGTTCATGGAGCGCGCGCTCTATTCGACGTCCATTGAAGCGGTGGTGAATGCCCCCCGCGTGGAGCTGGTAGCGCCCATAGAGGGCGTCGTGGATTCCGTTGGAAGCGCGCTGGGCGCCTTTGTATCGCCGGGCGCCGTGCTGGTCCGCATTCGTCGCGATGGGCTCAACGCCGAAGGGTCGCAGTCGCTGGCCACGCGTTCCGCGCTGCTGGCAAGCCGCGCCGACATCATTGGCAGCGAACTCGAGACACTCATTGCGCTGCAGGAGTCGCTGGTGCGGCGCGAGACGCAGTTCCGCGCCACGCTCATCGAACGTCTGCAGGCGGAGCTGCGCGCGGCGGAAGGACGGCTGGCCGAGCGTCGTCTGGTGGCGGAGCAGACCGATGCACTGGTGGGTGCAAACGGCAGCAGCAAGCTGGATGTGGTGCGGGCGCGCGCCGCATTGCTGGAGGCCGAGTCGGATCTGGCGCGTCTGCACACCACACTGCGAGCGGCCAGGGCCAATGTGTTGTCTGATCAGAGTGGTCAGGATGTACCCTATTCGCGTCAGCGCATCGATCAGCTGACCGTGGACATTGCGCGCCTGCGCGCGGAGCGCGACGCGCTGCGCAGCGAGGCGCGCACGATCATGGATGGTGTGGCCACGATCCCAACGGACAGTTTGGGCATGGTGGCCGTGCGGGCCCCGGCCCAGGGTGCGGTTTGGCAGCTGTCGGCCGTGCCGGGTGAGCGGGTGTTGCGTGGTGCCCCGCTGGCCACCGTGGTGGACTGCTCGCGGGTGTACCTCGAGGCGAGTGTCTCGCCGCGTGATGCCGACAAGATCGATGTGACCAAGCCGGTGATCGTGCGCCTGGCGGGCACCATCGAGGAAGCGCGCGGTACGGTGCGCACGGTGCGCGGCGGCGGTTTGCGATTGGAGAATGCGTCAGCGGCGGAACTGCGCTATCAGGATCGGCGCGCCGACAGCCGCGTGATCATCGATGTGGACCTGACGTCGCTGCCCCAGTCGGCGGCCAACTTCTGTCAGGTGGGCCGCCACGCGAAGGTGTTCTTCGACGACCGCGCACCGCTGCGGCCGCTGCAGTTCGCGAGCCGTCAGGCAAACAAGCTGTTTCACTAGATCACGTCCGGGTCGCCCGTCATGTTCGACACGGCGCCGCTGCCGACCTGGCTGCCCTCGGCGCTTGCCGTACTGATCTTCGTGGGGCTGGCGCCCATGGTGAGTATGCGCCGCCCCCTGCTGCGCGCCGGCGTGGCGGCGCTGGCCATGGTGTTTGCGCTGCGCTATGCCATCTGGCGCACCATGGAGACGGTGGTGCCGGTGCCATGGGACGGCAGTCTGCAGAACGCCTGGGTCTGGCTGTTCTGGGCGGCTGAAATGCTGCTGCTGTTCGAAGGCACGGTATATCTGCTGATGGTGGCCCGCCGCCGCGACCGGCATGCGGAAGCCGACGACAATCAGCGCTGGTACCGTGAACAGACCGCGGCCACCCTTCCCTCGGTGGATGTGCTGGTGCCGACGTACAACGAAGGCTGGGATGTGTTGCAGAAGACGCTGGTGGGAGCACTGGCGCTCGACTATCCCAACATCACGGTGTACGTGCTGGACGACGGCGCGCGCGACTGGCTGGCCGAGGAGTGCCGGGCGCTCAATGTGCAGTATCTGCGTCGCCCCGACCGTGCGCATGCCAAGGCCGGCAACATCAACCATGCGCTGCGTCACACGCATGGTGATCTCGTGCTGGTGTTCGACGCGGACTTCGTGGCCCAGCGGGATTTCCTGCAGCGCACGGTCGGCTTCTTCCGTGACGAGCGCGTGGGGTTGGTGCAGGTGCCGCACCATTTCTTCAATACCGATCCGGTGCAGGCCAATCTGGGGGTGTTCCAGAAGCACGCCGACGATCAGGAGTTCTTCTTCACGGACATCATGGCCTGCCGCGATGGCTGGGGGGTGGCGTTCTCCTGCGGCAGCAACAGCCTCGCGCGGCGCTCAGCGCTCGAGGCCGTGGGCGGCATTCCCACCGATTCCATCACCGAAGACATTCTCACCAGCATCGTGCTGCTGCAGCGCGGCTGGCAGACGGTGTATCTGAATGAACGTCTGGCGCGTGGCCTCGCACCGGAAGGTCTGGCGGCGATGTACACGCAGCGGGCACGCTGGGCGCGTGGCGGCATTCAGTTGCTGTTCCTCAGGAACGGACCGCTGTTTGCGCCCGGGCTCACGTTCATGCAACGGCTGTTCTTTCTGCCGATCTCCTGGGTGGCCACGAATCTCTGTCTGCCACTCATGATTCTGGGGCCGCTGCTGTTCTTGTGGCTTGGGCTGGTGGCCGTGCCGTCGGCCATCGGTGCTGACCTGCTGCAATTCCAGGTGCCCATGCTGATTGCCATGTGGGGCGGCACGCGTCGCCTGGCCACAGTGCATCGCAACACCATCATTGCCCTGGCGAGCACGGTGTTTGCCAGTTTCCGTCTCACGCCGGCGGTAGTGCACAGCCTCTTCCGTCCGTTTGCCGTGGGCTTCAAGGTCACGCCCAAGGGCAAGCTGGCGCAGGGCATGCAGGTGGATGGGCGGGCCGTGTTGATCTCGCTGGGCGTGATCGGCGGCATGGTGAGTGGCATGGTGGTGAATCAGTTGCCGAGTTTCGAACGCGTGCCGCCGGATGCCTTCCTGACGCCAAGTCTGTTCTGGGGCACGATGACGGTGGTGGTGATGTTTGCCTGTCTGCTGATGGCCTTCGAGTTCGATCGTCGCCGGGGAGAAGAGCGCTTCGAGGTGCGCGAGATGCACGAGGCCAGTGTGGACGGGGCGCGGCATCGTGTTGAAGTGATTGATGTCAGCACGACCGGTGTGGCGATGGCCTGGGGCATCGCGCGGCCGGAGGTGGGCACGTCCATCAGCTTGCACCTGTCGGATGTAGGGACGTTGCCGGCCGTGGTGACGCGGCATATCGGCGAGGTGGGGCTGGGCGCGCAGTTCGAGCAGCTTGATGCGGTGACGCAGCGGGTGCTGATCGCCAAGATCTTCACGCATGCGTATGAGAATCACGGCAAGGTGGTGAGCGGCACGGCGGACCGTCTCGGGGTCTGGCGGCGTTTGGCGGGCGCGCCACGCAAGCGAGAGGTGCCGGGCTGGGCGCGGTTGCCGCGGACGGACGTGATGCCGGTGGATCCATCGGTGGATCCATCGGCGGATCGCTCGGCGGGAAGCGTGTACAGCACGGGTGTGCGGCCGGACTTGCGGCTCAATCCGTCGGAGGCGTATCCGCGGTTGGTGGGCGCGCGGGGATTGCGGAAGGTCGCGTAGTCGCGGCGCCCCCACGGCGACACGGACGAGGCGGCCGCGAGCTGCCGCTGGGGCTATACTGGAGTCCTGAAACCCGCGAATGGCTCCCCCCGTTGGGCTCCCCACATGGCACCGCCCCTCATCCAGACCTCTGAGCTTACACGACGCTATGGTGCGGTGACCGCCCTTGATGCGCTCACGGTGACCATCGAGCCAGGCATCACCGGTCTGGTGGGCGCCAACGGGGCAGGCAAGAGCACGCTGGCCAAGATCCTGTTGGGGCTGGTGTCGCCGAGCAGCGGTACGGCGCGTGTGATGGGCCACGATGTGGTGCAGGGCCGCGCCGACATCCGCGCGCTGGTGGGCTACATGCCCGAACACGACTGTCTGCCGCCCGACATGAGTGCCACCGAGTTTGTGGCCTTCCTCGCGCGCTGCAGCGGACTACCGGCCAGCGCTGCTCGTGAGCGTGCTGCCGAGGTGCTGCGTCATGTGGGCCTCTTCGAGGAACGCTATCGCCCCATGGGTGGCTACTCCACTGGCATGGCCCAGCGGGTCAAGTTGGCGCAGGCGTTGGTACACGATCCGCGCATTCTCATTCTTGACGAACCCACGAACGGTCTCGACCCGGCCGGCCGCGACGAGATGCTCGCGCTGGTGGCGCGTACGGGCCATGAGTTCGGCATTTCCGTGCTGGTGTCGTCGCACCTGCTGGGAGAACTCGAGCGCATCTGCGAGCGCATCGTGCTCATCGAGCAGGGCCGCCTGCGCCGCGTGGCGAGTGTGGGCAGCCTCACCGAAGCCACCGGCACGCTGGTGGTGGAGCTCGATCGTGACGCCGCGACGCTCGAGGCCTTTGTGCACGCGCTGGGCAGCCGCGGTGTGACGGCACGTGTTGATCGCCACCATGTGCTGGTGGACGTGCCGGCAATGGAAGCCGACTCGATGGTTGTCCAGGCGCCGGAGCGCGCGCGGCAGACCGAGTATGCCGTCTACGACGCGGTGCGTGATGCTGCAATGCATCTTGATGCCGGCATCCTGCGTCTCGAACGGCGACGCGGTCAACTCGCGGAGCTTTTTCATGAGCAGTGAGCGCGAGTTGCAGGCCGCCCCGGCCAATGGCGCTGGCGATGCGTCGGTCATTCATGATCTGGGCTATCGTCGCTATGACGGAGCGCGGGATGGCGCGCGCGGCGCGTTTCATGCCCTCACTTGGCATGGCATTCGCACGCTGCTGGGGATCGGGCGTCCGCTCAAGGCCAAGGCCGTGCCGGTGTTCGTGGCGGTGGTGACGATGCTTCCGGCGCTGGCGTCGCTGGCTGCCGCCGGTGCGTCCGGTGGACAGATCCCGGTGCGCTATGGCGCGCTGGTGGCGCCGCAACTCCTCATGTTTGTGCTCATGGCTGCGGCGCAGGCACCGGAGCTGTTCAGTCGCGATGTGCAGCACAAGGTGCTGCCGCTGCTGTTCACGCGTGACCTGACGCGCGATCGCTATGTGGCGGCGCGGTGGCTGGCACTGTTCACGGTGATGTTCGCCATTGGCCTCGCTCCGCTGCTGCTGCTGTATTTCGGCGAGATCGGCATTGCCAAGGATCCCGCGGCCACCTTTGCCGGCATGCGCGGCAAGATCGGCCCGGTGCTGCTGCTGGCCACATGCACGGGCTGGGTGCTGGCCAGCGTGAGTGGGCTGCTGGCCAGTCTCACGGCGCGACGCGCGTATGCGACGGCGGCCGTTCTGGCGCTCTTTCTGGTGAGTGCGGCGGTGGTGAGCGGCCTCGAGAAGGTGGCGGGCCTGCCCGAGGGATTGGCGGCAGTGCTCCAGCCCATCGAGGGTTATCGCACGCTCGCGTTGCAGCTGTTCGGCGAGACCTCGCGTGCGATGGAACTCACGCCGCCGCCTGCGGTGTGGATCTATCTCGTGAGCTATGGAGCCATTGGTCTCCTCGCCATCATCGGCTTGGTGTGGCGCATGCGTCGCGTGAGCGTATGAGTGGTCCCGCGTTGGTGTTTGATCACGTGTCGCACTGGTACGGCGACGTGGTGGCCGTGAATGACATCACGGCCACGGTGGACGCCGGCATCACGGGGTTGCTGGGTCCCAATGGTGCCGGCAAGAGCACGCTGCTGCAGATGGCCGCCGGTCTGTTGCCACCATCGAGCGGAACGGTGCGTGTGTACGGCGAGGTGCCGCATGAGCGTCCGCAGATCTTCCAGCGTGTGGCGCTGGTGCCCGAACGCGAAGCGCTGCCCGGCATGCTGACGGCACGCGCCTTTGTGGAGGCGCGCGCCACGCTGCTCGGTTTGCCCGACGTGCGGCAGTCGGCGGCGCGGGCGCTCGATCAGGTGGAGATGGCGTCGGCCGCCGATCGGCCCGTGCAGGAGTACTCCAAGGGCATGCGTCAGCGCACCAAGCTGGCGGCGGCGCTGGTGCACGAGCCTTCGCTGGTGCTGCTTGACGAGCCGTTCAACGGTCTCGACCCCCGGCAGCGCCTGCACATGATGCAGTTGCTGGAGCAGCGCGCCGACGCGGGCGTGGCGGTGCTGTTGTCGAGCCACATTCTCGAGGAAATCGAGGGCGTGGCGGCGCGCATCCTGGTGATGCTGTCCGGCCGCCTGGCGGCAAGTGGTGACTATCGTGCGCTGCGTCGCATGATGACCGATCGTCCGCATACGGTGCGGGTGCGGGCCAGCGATGTGCGTGCACTCGCGGCCCGCCTGGTGACGGCCCCCATCGTGATCGGTGTGGAAGTGGACGCGGATGCGCTGCTGGTGCGCACCACGGACTACGCCGCGTTCTCCCGGCATGTGTTGCAGGCCGCCATGGGTGAACCGCCCGTGTCTCATCCCATCACGCTGCTCGGCATCGAACCCACGGACGAGTCGCTCGAACACGTGTTCGCCTATCTGGTGGAGCAGCGATGAGCACCGGTCATTCGACGAGTCCGGCGATGCGTGCCGCGTTGCGTGTGAACTGGCTGGGCAGTGCGCGCGTCCTGGTGCGTCTGGCCTGGGCCCGCACCGGTGGTGCGCTGCTTGTGACCGGGTTGGTGGTGTTGCTGCTGTTGCCCATGGTGTTCGCCATGATCTTTGCGTCGCGCGGCAGCCTGAGCGGCGACCCGGTGGAGTTCCTGGTGCGCAGCTACGACAGCCTGCTGGGCGGCATGGCCACGCCACTCATTGCGTTGCTGCTTGGCACGAGTGCGTTCAGCGCCGAGTCGGAAGACGGCACGTTGCTGTATCTCGTGGCGACGACGACGCCGCGCTGGTGGATCGTGCTGGTGCGCGTGTGTTTTGCTGCCGTGCTCACGGGGGCATTGTCGGCGTTGGCGGTGTGGGGCACGGGCACCCTCGCGGCGGGCAGCAGTGATCCCGAGGGCGTGACGACGGCCTACACGGTGTCGGTGTTCTTTGGTGGCTTTACCTACGCGGCACTCTTCACGGCGCTGGCGTTGTTCACCCGACGCGCGCTGGTGAGTGGGCTGGTGTACGTACTGTTCTGGGAGGGCGCACTCAGCGACCTGTTCCCGGCGCTGCAGTATCTGAGTGTGCGCCAGTGGATGCGCGGGATTGCGGCGCCGCTCACCACGGCGGATACGCCGGCGGACTTGCCCTCGGTGACGTATGCGCTGGTGGCCGCGAGCCTGCTGGTGCTGATCACGGTGTACGCAGGCGGGCGCAAGCTGCACGCGCCAAGAATCTCGAGAATGGGGACCTGACCTCCCTGTTCTCATCTCTCGTATCTGGGATCTCGGATCTGAGAGTTGAGAGTTGGGAGATCAGATTCGATATAGACATGGGAGAACAGCAACCAATGATGTGAGAATCGCGATCGTGTGGGGCCAGGACTGCAGTTGCGGTCGACGTCAGCTGCGGCCGAGACCATGGCCGTGGTCCCCAGTCGCACACGATCGCATCTCCCATCTCATTGGTTGCTGTCCTCTCATCTCTATATCGAATCTGATCTCGCGACTCCCGACTCTCAGATCCGAGATCCCAGATACGAGAGATGAGAAACGAGAGATCAGAGATGATGCGCTGCCGCGCGGAGCTCGAGGTCCGGTAGTACCCGCCGAATGATCCCATCCACCTGCGCGAGTCGATGCGACGACCGACGCTCGGCCAGCAGCGCAGAGCGCTGCATGACGTCGAGGTCGATCATGGCCGCGATGGCCCAGGGCAGATGCGCGGCGGCATCCGGCAGCGAGGGCGCACTTGCGGGCTGATCGGACAGACGCTGCACCGCGGACACCACACGGCGGAAGTTGGCCGCCAGTTCGTCGGCCTGCAGGGCAATGGCAATCGCATTCTCATCGGGCTCGTCAGGCAGCGGTTCCACCACGCCCTGGCGATAGAGCGAGTCCGCGTCGACACTCTCCACGAACAGCACGCGCTCGCGGCCGTGCACGATGATGTTGGCACGTCCGTCGGGCAGCATCTCCACATCCGTGACTTCGGCCACGCAGCCCACACGTCCGGTGGGCAGGGTTTCCGTGCGCTCGCCGACATGCAGAGGCATGAGCGCGAAGCGGCTGTCGCTGGCGCGGATGTCCGCGAGCATTTGCCGGTAGCGCGGTTCGAAGATGTGCAGGGGCATGGCGGTGCCCGGGAAGAGCACCGTGCCAAGTGGAAACAGCGGGATGGTCGTGCGGGCCATGTGCGGAGTCAAGCGCCTGAGATGGCCCGGGGGAAGCGGCACCCCGCAGAGTTGCGAGGTGCCACACGGGCCGTCTCAGACGAAACGCGCGACCCGGTCCACTTCGTGCCTGTGTGAGCGAAATCCGTCTTCCGCGCCATGGCCGAGTGCCACCAGGGCCGTGATGGTGGCGTGGGCCGGCACCCCGAGAATGCCCTTGGTGGCCGCGACATCGAAGCCCAGCATGGGCGAGGTGTGGAAACCCTCCGACTCGGCGATCAGCAGCAGATAGCCCAGGGCGATGTTGGCCTGGGTGTTGGCCCAGACGCCGCGAGCTTCAGCGGTCATGCTGCCGAAGTTGCGCTCGAGCATGGCGATGGTGGCCGCCTTCTTTTCGGCCGGCAGGTCAGGGTGCACCACTTCGTCCAGGTGGGCCATGGTGTCCTCCATGTCCGCATACATGGCCAGCACCACCGGGGCCTCACCCACCTGCTTCTGGCCGTACGCGGCCGCCTGCAGACGGTCCTTGGTGGCCTGGTCCCGCACGACGATGAAGCGCCATGGCTGGAGATTGAAGGCCGACGGCGCCCGGCCGGTCAGTGTCAGCAGCTGCCGGACTTCATCGTCCGTCACCGGGACGTCGCGATAGGCGCGAACGGAACGTCGCGAGAGCGCCGCGTCGGCGGCGGAACGGCGAGCCTCAGGCCCCGAGCTGCGGGTGCCGGCGATCTCGTGTTCGGTGGTGATGAAGGCGGAGGCGGAGTCGGAGCGGATCATCTCAGTAAGTACCGGTTGTTGTGATGGTGTCTGTGTAAACAACTAATAGAGCAAAAAAAGGGTTCCCACTCAGCGTTCGGTCGATCCGGGGCAGGCCTGGCGCAGCAGCTGCAGCACACGAAGTAGCGTCTCCTGATCCGCCGCCGGGATATCGGCAAAGACCTGCCGTTCCGCGGCGCAAACGACCGGGCGTACCTGGTCAAGCAGATCGGCTCCCTTTGGTGTCATGACCACATGCACAACCCGACGATCCTTCTCGTCGCGTGAACGCGCCACCAAGCCGGCAGCATCGAGTCTGTCGACCATGCGAGTGATATCCGGACCGGGTGCGGCCATCTGCCGACCCAGTTCTGAGCAGCCCGCGGCGTCGTTGCGCGCGATGAGCTGCAACAACTCGAACTGTGCCGCGGTGATTCCGAACGGCTCCAGCGCCCGTGCCACCGTAAGCTCCACATGCGCCGCTGCCGCGCGAAGCGCGTGCACGGTGGCGTTGTGGACGGTGCCGGCATGGACTGTTTCGGTAACCGAAGTCATGCTTTGAGAATATCTGTTAAAACAACCTTCGTCAAGTGGGATTGTTGAGCAGGGTACCACTCCCCAAGCCGGCGGCATACATTGCGCTTCCCGAAGCCGACGTGTGCGGCACGGATCTGGGCGCCGTCGCCAAGTGGTAAGGCAGGAGACTGCAAATCTCCCACCGTCGGTTCGATTCCGACCGGCGCCTCTGAGAACAGCGGCCATGAGTTTGGAGTTCGTGAGTTTTGGGTTGGCAGAAGACGAACGCGCCCCGTCCTGACGGACGGGGCGCGTTTTTCCTTGTCGACTTCCGCCGCGGCCGCGGCCTCGGCCTCGGCCTCGGCCGGGACCCGGACACCGACTGAGACCGCGGTTTGAGTCGGATCTACCAGTACACCGACAGATCGTAGTGACTCGCGCCGCCCTGTGGGTCATCGATGCGCACGACCGCCGTGTAGTTGTTCAAGGCCGAGGGCTGCTGCACGACGCGCACACTGCCGCGGCCGCTGAGTCGATCAACATCCACGGTCACACTGCGCCTGGGCAGGCCGTCGCCGCGCACATTCGACGACACGTTGCTGACGCGCGCGCCACTGCGGGTGATGGTCTCCACGCGCCGGCCGTTGATGCGGATCTCCACCACATCATCCACGCGTCCGCTCCAGCGCAGCATGCCGTTGTCCCGTCCACCGCGATCGTCCCAGCCGCCACGGTCGTTGCGATCGTTGCGGTCGTTCCGATCATTGCGGCCCGGCACCGGGAACGGCGGGCCCCAGCCTCCACCACGGCCGTTGGAACCCTGACGGTTCTCCCAGCGGTCGTCGCGCCGGTCATCTCGGCGATCATCCCGCCGGTCGTCGCGGCGGTCATCCCGACGGTTGTCGAACCGATCATCACCACTCCAGTACGCGATGAGCCGGTAGTTGTCGGCGCCGCTGCGCGGATCGCGAATGCGAATGGTGGTGCTGTATCCGTTGCGCGCCGATGGCTGTTCGATGACGTCCACATCACCGCGTCCATCCTGCAGGCGTACGATCACATCGCCGCGTCCGCGTGGCAGCGCGTTGCTCACCTGCGCGCGGTTGCCGAGTCGCGCGTCGGTTCCTGATGTGCGCAGGTTGCGATCACGCATGGTGATGTACACCTCGCGATCCACGCGACCACTCCAACTGAACAGCGTGCGATTCACACGATCCACGCGATCCACGCGGTTGACGGTTTCCGTCGACAGTGCGCGCGCCTCGCGCGCCGACAGCGCGCCGATCACCAGCGCACTCAACACTGTGACAAACGTCACGGTGCCGGCCGACATGAGCGGCGAGCCATGAGATGGTGTGCTGACGGTCGCCGTGCGCGACGGCGAAACAGAGCGAAGACGGAGCGAACGACGCAGTGACATGATGTCCTCTCGGGTGACTGACACCCGCGATACAGCGCATCGAAAGTGCCAGCGCGCCACGCGGGTCACACGACGCGCGGTCGCCATGTCGCAAGTCCTTGTCACACGATGTGTTGCCGTGCCTTGTGGGAACACGGCCTGCGCCCGTATGATGCCAGTGACACCTGTCCCGCTGTCCTGCATTGTGGACAGCCCGTGTGAACGCCAGCGGACGCTCATGACCACACCACTTCTCCTCATTCTCGTGGCCGCCGTGGCGTTTCTCGCCACCCACGTGGTGTATGAGTGGCTGGCCAAGCGTCTGCTCATTGTATCGGGCGCCGAGTATCTGGTGCTGGGCGTGTTGCTGGGGCCGCAGGTAACGGGGCTCTTCACGCCCGCCGCCATCGAAGCCTTCCAGCCCATCATCATTCTGGGCATTGGCTGGATGGGTGTGGCGGTGGCCATGCCGCTGCGGTTGCAGCGTCTGGTGCGCATTCCGGCCGTGCCCTATCGCACGGCACTGGTGGAGAGCCTGCTCACCTTTGGTGTGGTGACCGCCGGCGCGACGTCGGCCATTGCCTATGCGTATCAGGTGCCGTGGCGCGAGGTCCTCGCAGCGGGCGGCATCCTCGGTGCCATTGCCGTGGCGTCCACGCCGGCCGGCCTCGATGTGGCCTTTGGTGAACGCGGCAAGGACGCGGCGCGACGGGCCCCGGTGCTGCTGCAAATCGAGGTCGCCAATCACCTCAATGCCGTGGTGAGCGTGGTGGCCTTCGGCATCATCCTCGCGGTGATGCACGACACGGTGCCGCTGATGGTGCGGGCCCTCACCACCACCGAGTGGGTGGTCGTGACGCTCGGCATCGGCGTCGTGGGCGGCACGGTGTTTCATCTGTTCCTGGGTGGCGAGCAGAGTGCCGACCGTCTCGTCATCTCACTGGGCGGCGCCATCATTCTCGCCAGCGGAGCCGCGGCCTATCTCGAGCTCTCCCCCACTCTCGCGCTCTTTGCGATGGGTGTGGTGCTGGTGAACTCCATGCGCAATCCGGGTGCGGTGCAGGACGTGATGCGTGCCGGAGAGCGTCCACTCTACTACGCACTGCTGCTGTTGGCCGGTGCGTCGTGGCGCCCCGACTCCAACATCGCATGGTGGCTGGTCATCATGCACTACGTGGTGCTGCGCACGCTCACCAAGCTCTGGGGCACCGGCATCGTGACCTGGGTGAACGGGGCGCAGCAGTCGGTGGGGCTCGACTGGGGCCGGGCCCTCATCGGACAGGGGCGTCTGACCATCGCGCTGGCCTTCGACTATTCGCGCCGCGGTTTGCCCTACGGCGATGTGATCTTCACCTGCGCTGCGGTGTCGGTGCTGTTCACCGAATTCTTCGCGGCGCGTTTCGTGCGCGCGGCTGCGGCGCCGCTCATCGCTCCCCTCGAATCCATCTCGGCCACCACCGGCGCAGTGCTCGATACGGTGGCGGAAACCGTGACGCATGCACTGCCTGGGTTTCTGCAGCCCACCGAGGACCGTTCCCAGGACGGTTCCGAGGAACGACCGACGGACGCGGCAGAGACGACGCCGGCACCACCGGGAGATCGCTGAGTGCGTCGTCTCGTCATTCTGCTGATTCTCTTCGCCGTGATGCGCGGCGTATTCGTGCTGGGCGGGCCCACGAGCGGCATTCCCACGCTGATGCTGTTCGGTTTCCTCATTCTCGCCGCATACAGCGTGGGTGAATTGGTGAAGCCTTTCGGCATTCCGAAGATCGTGGGCTATCTGATTGCCGGCATCCTGTTCGGGCCTCCGGGACTGGCGTATGTGAGCAAGCCGGCACTCACCGAACTGACGCCGGTGAGCAATCTGGCCATCGCGCTCATCGCGTTTCTGGCCGGCGCCGAACTGCAGTTGTCGGAAATCCGCGAGCGCGGCGCCGCCATTCTCAAGATGGTGTCGAGCGAGCTGGTACTGACCTTTGGTGCCATTGCGGGCACGATGGTGCTGCTGCGCAGTCAGCTGCCCATTCTCGCCAATGCCCCGGCTGCGGAAGTGGTGGCCTTCTCGCTGCTGTTTGCGAGCGTGGCGGTGGTGCACTCGCCAGCGGTGACCATGGCGCTGCTCACGGAAACGCGGGCCAGTGGGCCTGTGGCCCGCTACACGCTGGGCGTGGTGCTGGTCATGGACGTTGCGGTGGTGCTGCTGTTCTCGCTGGTGCTGGCGGTAGCGCGCTCGTTGGCGCCGCCGGCCGGTGGCGCCGAGGGTGTGCAGGCGGGGGCGGTGCTGTGGGAGATTGGCGGATCGGTGCTGGTGGGAGCAGTGCTGGGGGCCTGCATAGCGCTCTATCTGCGCTTCATCAGCCGTGAGTTGTTCATCTTTGGTTTGCTGATGGCACTGCTGGGCAGTGAGGTCGCGCGCATTCTGCACGTGGAGACGCTGCTCACCTTGCTGGTGGCTGGCTTTGTGGCGGAGAATGCGGGTGGCGGACGCGGCGAAGATCTGCGTCACGCCATGGAACGTGCGGCGGCGCCGGTGTTCGTGGTGTTCTTCGCCCTGGCCGGTGCGAAGATCGATCCGCGCGCGGTGCTGCCGTTGTTGCCGATTGTGATTCCCGTGGTGCTCGTGCGCATGGCGGGCATTTACAGCGGCATACGTCTTGGCGGGAAGTGGGCGGGGCTGCCCACCCAGGTTACGGGCAATGCCTGGTTGGGCCTCGTGTCGCAGGCAGGTGTGGCCATAGGCCTCGCGACCGTGGTGGCCGACGTCTATCCGTCGCGTGGCGCCCCACTGCGTGCGCTGCTCATGGCCACCATCGCCATCAACGAGACCATCGGCCCCATTCTGTTCCGCCTCGGCCTCAAGCGGGCAGGGGAGTTGACACCATCCGACGCGAACGCCGGCCAATCGGTGGGCACTCCACCAACGGCCGGCGCGCATTGATTGCAGCGTTCTTCTGGCTGTGTCGTGGGTTCCGTCAGACGACACATGTTCGTGGAGCGCTGCAGTCCGGGCTCAACTGCCTTGCCGCGGATTACACGGATTGAGCGGAAACTGCACGGATCAGATACCAAGATGCGGCAGCTGATTCTCCTCTGCGCCCTCTGCGCCCCCTTTCCTCTGTGTGAGCTCTTGACGGTCTCGCCGATGCACCGACTGTGAGTGTGGCGGCCGCACGAGCTGTCAGGCCATGATCTGTGGCTGCAGGTTCTGTCGTCGCCCCAGCACCGCGCGACCGATGCGCTTCATCCACCCGTTGGGCTGCGGCGCCGGTGGTTCGAGCGGGGCGATGTCGTCGAACACACTGCGATAGGGCACGACGGCCGCTTCGGCGTGCGCGATGACACTGCGCACCTGCTGTTCGGTAAGCGTTTCGAACGGCTTGAAATGAAACGGATGCTGGCGCGCCGTCTCGGCGAAGGCGTGAATGGCGGGGAACTCCCGTGAGAGCCGCGGCATGAGCTCGAGCACGCTGGCCAGCAGCAGCTTGGGGCTGGGCTGCTCACCAAAGGAGTATTGCAGGTAGCGATCCTGTGCGAGTCGCCAGAACGCGTCGGTGGCTTCGTTGATGGCCACCGCGTCGTACTCGAGCGCGGTGCACATGAGCCCCCAGAGCACATGCTGCTCGCGGCCCGACATGTTGCGCGTGGGGGACTCCGGGGCCTTGTGCCAGTGCCGCAGGAAGGCGTGGTCGAGGATGTAGCCGGTGGGAATGCCGTGTCGCCACATGCGGAGATTGAACTCCGTCCACTCGCCCCAGAACTGCCGGCGCGGATTGAAGCCGCCAATGTCGGCAAAGAGTCGACGATAGCCGGCCACGAGCATGCCCTGTACCGGCATGTAGCGGATACCGTCCACGTTCACATAGGGCGTGGACTCCCGCGGCTTGAAGCGGGTGTCGGTGTCTTCTTCGTACGACGGCAGGCCCACGATACCGAGGGGATGCGCGCGCAGGGTCTGCTCGATGATTCCGAGCACGTCGCCGTGCAGCGTGAGGTCGTCGTCGATGAAGGCCACGAGTGGCGTACGACATACGGACAGTTGCACGCGCCGGCCTCCACCGATGGTGGGGTCGGTGGCGTTGACGTACACGCGGATGGGCAGCGACGGCGCGAGCGCACGGATGCGTGCCTCGACGGCCATGGGTTCTTCTTCGGTGGCCGTGTTGTACACGATCACCACCTCGAACGGCGTGCGTCTGGGCAGCTCAGCCATGGACCGAAGCAGCTTGCCCAGATATTCCACCCGCGAGGGAATGGTGAGCATGGTGAAGGTCCAGCGCGGGGCCCCGGCCACACCGGCCTGGGACTGGGACGGCGTCGGTGCCGTCCTCATGAACGCGCCTCGGAAGCGTGGTGTGTTGACGCGTAATGCGTCAACCGATCGAGCATCTGCATCCAACCTCCTGGCCCTTCCGCCTCGAGGACGATGGCCCCGGGCAGGGCGGCAAGCGCCGGGTGTGGTCCCCGGTGCGGATTGCGAATCACGAAGCGCAGGTCGGCTTCAGCGAGCAGGGAGACGTCGTTCTCCTCGTTGCCGATCGCGGCAATCAGGGGAGGTACCCCGTCCACGGTGAAATGGTGCCGCAGCGCACAGAGTGCCGGGCCCTTTCCCCCTGCTGATGTGAGGGTGAACCAACGGCCTCCGCGCCGAAGTTGCAAGCCTCGTTGCTCACTTGTTTCCCGTAGATGGTCGAGCTCGCTTTGGCTGATCGCCAGTGGATCGACCAGCACGCTGTGGCGGCGGGCGTGCAGGGCTCGGCGTGCCGAAGCCGGGGTGCGAAAGCCCAGTTCCCGGAGAGCGGCCAACGGGCGCTGCCGTGTGTCGGCCTTGGCGAACGGCTCAGAATTCAACATGTGCCGTCTAAGTGTTTCTGCAGTGGCTGCAATATGGCGCGTCATGAGCTGCCGTCGACCATGCTGCTCCAACCCCCCATGCTCCGCCGCATCGACGGGTGCGGCGCTGTCCACCGCCCACAGGGCCCCGTCTTCTGCGATGCAGGGGCCCGGAATACCCAGGGCCCGTTGCAGGACCGTGAGCTCCCGGAGCGTGCGGCTGGAGGCGAGGCCCAGTTGCACCGGTGCCCCCCACACTTTTTCGAGCCGGGACAGGCCCTGGCGCAGCGCGGCCGGGGTGACCGGCAGCCCCTCCTCACTCAGCAGGGTGCCGTCGACGTCACTGAGGATGAGGAGGGGGTGCCCCGTGGGGGGGCGGCGCGCGGTGGTGCGCGGCGCCGTCACGAGGCCGAGGCGAGGGCCGACGGCTTGGGTCGGCGCGCGAAGGACAGCATGACGGCACCTCCAATGCCGGTGACGAGCGACCCGCTGAGCACGCCGATCTTGGCGGCGTCGAGCTGGGCGTTTTCGCCAAAGGCCAGCGCCGCGATAAACAGCGACATGGTGAAGCCGATGCCGCCCAAGGCGGCCACGCCGAACACACGGTACCAGTCGGCGTCATCGGGCAGGTCGGCCCAGCGCAGACGTACCGCCAACCACGCCGCCCCAAAAATTCCAAGCGGCTTGCCGATCACGAGACCGAGGGCGGCGGCGCTGACGGCAGGTTGCCGCGCGAAGCTGGCCACGTCGTCGGGCAAGGTCACGCCGGCGTTGGCCAGCGCAAAAAGGGGCACGATGAGGTAGGTAACCGGCCAGTTGAGGTGGTGCTCGAAGCGCTCCTGCACACAGCCCGGTCCCTTGGATGGCACCGTGAAGGCCAGCAGGACGCCGGCGATGCTCGCGTGGATACCGGAGCGGAAGACGGCAAACCAGAGCGCGAGCCCCAGCAGCGCGTAGGGCCACAAGGCGCCCACGCGGCGACGATTGAGCTCAAGCAGCGCCAGCACCAGCAGCACGGTGACGCCAAGCGCGCGGGTATTCACGCTTGGCGTGTAGAAGAAGGCGATGACGAGCACGGCGCCGATGTCATCGGCAATGGCCAGCGCGGCCAGAAAGATGCGAAGCCCCGAGGGGACGCGGTTGCCGAGCAGGGCCACGATGCCGAGGGCAAAGGCAATGTCGGTGGCCATGGGAATGCCCCAGCCGGCATGCGCGTCGGTCCCGCCCGCCACCAGAAGATAGATGGAGGCCGGCAGCACCATACCGCCCACCGCCCCCACCACGGGCAGGGCGGCCTTGCGCATGCTGGACAGGGCCCCGTCCTGGATTTCGTGCTTGATCTCGAGACCAACGACGAGAAAGAACACGGCCATGAGCGCGTCGTTGATGAAGTGCTGCAACGACAGCCCGGCCACCGGCAGGTGATTGAGCGCGTGGTAGGTCTCGCGCCAGGGCGAATTGGCCCAGACGAGCGCCAGCAGGGCGCAGCCCAACAGCAGCAGGCCGCTCAGGGCCTGACTTGGCGGTGGGGCCTTCTCGTCGATCAGGCCGTCATCGATTGGGTCAGCGTATTGTGGCGTATGTTCCATATTTGACGGATCACCCGGCGAAAGCGTGTAGTATGTAGGTAACCCCATGGCCGAGCGGAAGCGACCGTTGCGCTTCGCGGAATTCTGGGGTTCGACCGGACGTTTCGAGGGCCGCAGGATGTCGTCGCCGTCTCCAACTCCACACCGTGCCAACCGACGGCTAACGCGTCGGGCGCTCTGGCTCGTGCCCTTGGTGGCCGGCAGCGTGGGCTCGGCGTTTGTGACGGGTCGCTGGTACGAGCGCCGGTTCACGCAGGCGCGCAGCGAGTGGGCCGGGGTGCAGTTGCTCTCGTCGGCCATCGATTCGGTGCGCGCCAATGCGCTCGATTCGCTGCCCAGCGATGAGCTCATCCGCCGCGCCGTGACCGGCATGCTGCGCGAGCTGCAGGACCCTTATGCGGCGTTGCTGCAGTCGGACGGCATGCAGCGTTACCGCGGCACCTTGCTGGGCGAGGGCCATGGGTTGGGGCTGACCATGCGCCGCCATGCGGACGGGGCGAGCATAGCCCGCGTGGCCCTGGGGTCTCCGGCCATGTTGTCGGGCATCCGCGCCGGCGACCGCCTGCTGGCGGTGGACGGCGTGCCGGTTGAGGCGGACGGCAGTTGGGGCAAGAATAGCGACAGCACCGCGGCACCTCCAGATCAACATCTGGTCACTTTGTGGCGTGCGCCGCTTGGAGACACGGTTCGTGTCGTGGTGCGCCGCAGCGCCTGGCGGGTGCCTGCGGTATCCGATGCGGCCATGTTGAGCGACAGTCTGGCCTATCTGCGCCTGGCGTCCATGACGGCGCATTCGGCCGAGGAAGTCGAGCGTGCCGTGGCGGTGCTGGTGCAGCGTGGCGCGCGGTCGCTGGTGTTGGACCTGCGTGGCAACAACGGCGGGCTGTTTGAGGAGGGCGTCAAGGTGGCGTCGCTGTTCCTGCCGCGTGGTGTGGTGGTGGCCTCGCTGGCGGGACGGGGCGGGGACGCGGTGCAACCGCACGAGGCACGCGGCTCGCGCTGGTCCAATCTGCCTCTCACCGTGCTGGTGGACCGCCAGACCGCCTCGGCAGCCGAAGTGATCGCGGCGGCGCTGCGCGAGCACAACCGGGCCCTGCTGGTGGGCGAGGCCACCTACGGCAAAGGCGTGGTGCAGCGGGTGGTGAACCTCTCGCCGGACATTGCGCTGCGGCTCACCACGGCGCGTTGGCTGACGCCGTCCGGCCGGGCGCTCGAGCGGAACCCGGTGCGCGGCGGCGGATTCACCGGTGGGTTGATTCCTGATGTCATGGTGGAGCAGCCTGGCCGACGCGATCTGGCCGCCGTGCCGCGGGAGTGGACCGGCGATGCGGCTCGCCGCATGGACCAGCTTGCCGACTCCATGGCGGTGCATGCGCTGCGGGCCGGTTGGGCGACGCGGCCGCTGGCCGTGTTCGAGGCGAGGCTGCGGGCGTCGCTGGCGCAGCTCACGCCGCGTGCGCTCACGTCACCGCTGCTTCGCGCTGACTGGGTGACGCAGGCAACGCGTCTGGCACTCGTGCGCCATCTGGAGATCGAGGGCGAGCGGGAGACCATTCTGCGCTACGCCGTGCGCGACGACGCCGCGCTGCGCGCCGGCGCGGAGGTGCTGCTACCGGGTGAAGATCTGGCCCAGGTCATTCCCGCGCCGTTGCCCGCGCCGCTGCCTGCTTCGGTGACGGGCTCCGCGTTTACGCCGTGAGTCCATCTCCGTGAGCGGCTGGCGTAACAGACGGGTGTGGCGGGGGCTGCTGGTGCTGTGTCTGCTGCCGGTGATGGCCGGCGCGCAACCCACGCCACTCGATCACTGGATTGTGCAGCGGTTCCGCGGTGCCCAGCTGATGCCGGATTCGCAGCCGGCGCGAGGCGTTGCTGATACGCCGGTGGCGCGCGTGGCGGCGGCCCCGCGCATTGAGCAGACGCAGCGTGGCGCCACGCGCGACACGCTGTGGGCCGTGCACTTTGCAGCCGGGCCGGAACTGGCGGGCCTCGCGGTGGGTACGCGCACCACGCTGACGGGTCCCACAGGTACGATGACGCCGGTGGTGGCGCGGGTCGTGGCCCGTCGTCCGTTTCGCGCGCCGCGCAGCCCCGGTTCGGCGCTGCGTCCCGACTCCAGTTGGCGTCATGCCTGGGCCTATCTTGTCGTGATGCCGCATCTCAACGAAACCGCCATCTCGCGCTATCGCGGTTGGCTGCTGGTGGAAACGCCCGACGGTCCCGCCACGCGATGATCGCTGGTCGTGGGACGGGGACGCGGCGTCTGCTGGGTGGAAGGTTGTACCGGCCGCCGGTTGGCGTACTGCCTGGTGTACTGCCTGGTGTTCTGCTTGGTGTTCTGCTTGGTTGCGCCCTGCTGATCAGCGTGCCTGGGGTGGCGGACGCGCAGTCGCAGGATGCACCAACAAGCGCCTGGCGACACGCCGGCGCCGACTCGCTGGTGACGCGCGCCATCGCTCGGCGCGGACTGCAACTGGCCGACAGTACCTTGCTCAGCT
>VFQQ010002634.1_pt1 | contig 19551 bp, 35 predicted proteins | sample 3512341 | NCBI WGS metagenome assembly VFQQ01 (sample SAMN10412373, study PRJNA504923) | tailings metagenome | isolation source: Relicate 2 Philex TSF1 revegetated site | place: Philippines: Tuba, Benguet | collected 2017-08-29 | reverse complement strand
TTCCATGGGCTGCGTGCTTTCTTGCTGCTGCAGTTGCGTGCCTCGCCTCAGCTGCTGCCTGTCGCCTCCATGCATATGTCTGCATCTGCTCGGTTGATATTTAACCAACGAACGCTACCCTGGGCCATTTGACAGGTTGAACCCGCTGCGCAGCGAGGCGCCCGAGGTCTACACCAAGCTGTACAAGCTGCTGACGGCGTACACGCAGAGCGAGCTGACGCCAGCGGTGTGCGGCAAGCTCAAGGCAATTGGCGACGGCCTCCTGATGGGTGCGTCAACAGGGCAGGCTGTTGAGATGCCGGCTGCTTGTTGCAATGCACCGTGGCACAAAATGGGCTGCGCGGTGCATTCGTACAACAATCCTTGCTTCCATCGCCTCACAGCTTTGCCACCCCGCCTTCACCCCACCCTGACCCAACCACAGTTTTTCACAAGAAGGGCATCTTCGGCCTCAAAGGCCTGCCCACCGAGGCGTGCAAGCGCATTGAGGCGGCGCTGGAGGCCAACCCCGCTGCCAATGCGGCCCTACTGGCAGCCAGCGAGTGGGGTGAGCGCCGCTGCAGGGGGGAGATTTATGCGCACATTTTTTGCAATATGGCGTGGGCAGCAGACGTCTGGGCGCCGCACGCTTGTGCGCAGCAAGGCCCGCGGCCGCCTCACACCACCCGCCCCACCTGTCCCTGCCCCTCGCCCTGCAGGCAAGGTGGGCGCCCACAAGCTGGTGGAGGACGCCAATGGCGACCTGGTGCCCGCCTACGTGAAGGGGGGTAAGATGGGCGGCGAGGCCGATGGCCGCCGCTGCTGCTGCTGCTGCTGGATTTGTGCGGCAGAGGGGCAGGGAGATGTCTGGCTGGACCCCGCGCAGCTGCAGTGTCGACCTTCAAAACTGCCATGCTGGGCCTGCGCTGCCACCGGCAGCCGCGCCTACTTGAATGCCTGCCTTCGTGCCTGCTCAGTTTTGAACCAGCCTGCACCCCTGCCTCACATGCGCCCCTGCCCTCTGCCCCTCGCAGCCCACACGCTGGTGGAGGACGCCAATGGCGACCTGGTGCCCGCCTACGTGAAGGCGGGTAAGATGGACGGCGGGGCTGATGGGCGCTGCTGCTGCTGCTGCACTCCAACCATGCGCTGTTACTGCGACTGTGGGGCAGCGAGTGGCCGGGAGAGGTCCAGCTGCCACCGCACAGCTGCAGAGAGTTGACCCTCCAAACTGCCACGCTGTGCATGCGCTGCCGCCGGCAGCCGCTCCTGCTCGTACGCCTGCCCTCATGCCAGCTCAGTGTTGAACCAGCCGCTGCCCCGCCCCACCTGCGCCGCTGCCCCGCCCCCCCGCCGCCCCCCCCCCCCCCCCCCCGCCCCCCGCAGCCCACACGCTGGTGGAGGACGCCAACGGCGTTGAGATGCGCCCGTGCGAGAAGGGCGGTGAGATGGGCGGCGGGGCTGATGGGCGCTGCTGCTGCGCTCCACGTCTGTGCTCCATGTCAGCGCCGTTACTGCGACTGTGGGGCAGCGAGTGGCCGGGAGAGGTCCAGCTGCAACAAGATGGCCCGCCATTTCAGCCAGCTGCCCCGCTACCTTGTCCCTCGCCACTGCAGGCAAGAAGGGCCGGAAGACCCGCAGGAGGCGGAGCCGCGAGGGAGCCCTTCCCCTGGGTAAGTGTTCCGCTGCAAAAACTGTTGTCTTGGTTGCCCTGCAGGCGTTGGGGTTCCTGGGTGGTGACGCATGCACCCGAGTGCTTCCGATCAAGACTTGCTGGCCACCACCCCACCCCTTTCCTGCTGGCTCGTCCATCGCTAGCGCAGGCGTGCGCAAGCGGCGGTAGTCTGAGGCGCAGAAGGCCGGTCGAGCTAAGGCCGCAGCTACGCTTGCGGCAAAGCGTGCTGCCGGTGCGGCCAAGCGGTGCGAAAAGTGCCCCTCCTGCCTCAACCGGCACTGGAAGAAGCCGTGCCCCAACATGCAATAGATTGACAAAAAATCTGCACTGTGTATTTTCCCATGTAGTTACTTGACCTCTCTTGACTGCAGCTGCCCGTTCCTCCGGCAGCTGCCCATTTTCCCTCATCTGTGATTATAACTCCTGTACCCTCGCTCTCATGTCCATCCAGCACTGCCACCCCAGCACTGTCCCTTTCTGCTCGCCGCCCCCTCTCCTGCTTGCCAATCCACTTTAGCTAGTGCCCGGTGTTGCGCAGCTGTAACACACCAGTCCTGCTGGCGGTGGAGAGGTGGCAGTGCTCAGTCAACGCTGCGAACAAGCCGGAAGAAGAAGAAGAAGATGACACGCGCGGGTGACTTTGGGGGAGGAGGCAGCATGGGCGCCGGGGACTGCTGCCCCATTGCACATGCACCCCTCCCCTCATGAGCGGTGACCGAGAGCCCCCGGTATGGCCTGTCCGCGGGCCCATGCTGACGCTGACAAAGGAATTCTAGCTGGGCGAGCTGGGCGCACCGCTCGCCCGCCACGTGGCCTTGCATGGCTTTTGCTACAGAATAGGGCCATCGCGGGACGGTTTTCGTGCCCTTGTATGAAACCCACAATATGGAGTGGAAGGGCTCTGCAGAGGTGTGTGATATGATCACGCCCACCTGCAGGCTCTCAGCCGGTGCTCAGTTACCACATTTCGCCGCCGCCGCCGCTGCCGCCACCGTCGCTGCCTGGCTTCTCAGTAAAAACCAGCCTGCGGCCGGCTGGCTCGCTTCTACAGATGGAACCCTGGAGCGCGATGCGCAGCCGCGGCGGCGGTGCGCTGCGGGTTGCCGGCGGGGCAGCGCTCGGCGAACTGCGCAGCTAGCGGCGCGCGGTGTGCGCAGTGCTGCTCTTCGCCATCGGTTTGCGCAGCGGTGTAGAGAACAACATGGAATGACAGGAGACAGAACCCCACCAGCTTCAGCTTCGCACGGAAGGGGCGCCGGCTGGCAATGAAGCGACCCCTGGACGCTTGTCGCCCCTCTGATGCACGTGGGCAGCACAACGCGCAGCTGATTGCCCAACGCCGGTCCGCGATTCCCATGACCAGAGGCAGCTCAAGACACCGCTCACGCCGCCGGCCTGCTCACCGCTCCGCTCTGCCCCATCACTCTTTCCCAGCCAGCACGCTTGGATGAGTCGTTCCGTAGTTTACATGATGTGTGCAGGGGAGGCAAGGAATACATGAAGGGGGGCCGCACGGCCAGGGCCCCTGCACCGCATGGTGGGTGCGGCGCGCCACGAAGGGGCACAAGCCCCTCGCGCTGACGTCGAGCGCGCGGCGCGCAAAAGATTAGGAAAAGTACCAGACTGTTGCCTGAGTGGGCAGCGGGGGCTACAAAAACGGCCGAGGAGGGCGGGCAGGCTACAGGCTCGAAGCGGCAGGAGCGAGAGGGGGAAGCGGGAGAGGGAGCAGTGAGGGCGAGGGCAAAGGCGGCAACGGCGGCACGCACCGCACAGCGTGCGGCGCGGCGCCACGGATTGAGGCAGGGTGGGGGCAGTGTTTGAAGCTGAAAAGAAGAGGGGTGCATGGCGATTTGTGGGTGTGCATGCGTCTACGGTGGGTCAAGCCAAGCGGCGCAGGCTGTCATTGGGTAGCCGGACGGCCGGGCTAGCAGTGCGCTGCAGCTGCATCAGCCAGCAGCCTTGGCGGTGCTAGCATAGCAGCGGTCAGAAAGCAGCGGCGGCAGCGCTAGAGCAGCGGCGCGAGTGTGGTCAGCAGCTCGGCGGCGGTTGGCCGCTCCTCCGGCCGCTCTGACACGCAGCGGTTGAAGAGGTCCACCACCTGGAACAAAGAGAGTGGGGGCAGCAGCACTGTGCAGCTCAGCTGCGTTGCTGCACAGGCGCATTGCGTGCATGTCTCCAGCGCAGCAGGTGCATCACAGTGCAGCAGGTGCATTACAGTGCAGCAGGCTTTGTTGTGCAGCGCAGCCGGAGCACTGCGAAGCAGCGAACGCAGTGCAGCAGGCTGTGCAGTGCAGCAGGCCCACGATGGCCCCCTTCACTCACCTCCTGGGGGCAGTCCCGGGGCGCCACCAGCGGCCGCATCTCTCCACGCACCGGCACATCGCCTGCAGCGCACAAGCAGCAAGGGTGGAAGTCTTGCAAGCTTCAGTTTGCGGCGGTACGCTGGCCCTGGCGTGGCGGCTGGGATCGCGCACGCTGCCCATCAGGAAGCGCTCGGTGCAGCCGCCTGCAAACTAACGTTGTGCAGCTGCCCAGGGGCTCCCTGCTGTTTATGCCACTCTTCGGCGCAGCCACTGTTCAGCACTCGCCTGTGCAGACCTCCCAGATGACCACCCCGTACGAGTAGAGGTCGACCTTCTCGGTGCAGCGCTTGCCCGACAGCACCTCGGGGGCGCTGCACAAGATAGAATGGAGACAGGCAAACCAGCAAGTCAGCTGGCGGGTCTGGGAACAGCTAATGCAGGCCGGTGCAGCGCTTGCCCGACAGCACCTCGGGGGCGCTGCACATGGGGAAGTGTTGGGAGACGCACAAATGAGTCAACTGGGTCGGATGTCAGGGTGAATTTGGGTGCCATCCGCTGCAGCGCTTGCCGGACAGCACCTCGGGGGCGCTGTGAAGAGGAGAGCGGGCAGCAGGCGGCAGGGTGGGGCAGCAGCCAGGTGGCAACACTGGCATGCTTCTCGCTGCAAAGCTTACTCCCGAGTAGAGCGCGGACGGGAACATGCGCAGCGTTTCTGCGGCCCAGCGCCCTCTGCTGCTGGTAGCTCAACACAAAGCAAAAGCAACATCCCCATCGCTCTCCCTCACCTCCAGGCAACGGTGCCCATGCCGGACAGCATGGAGAGGTAATCCTTGTTGCCCAGCCCTCTCAGCTGCTAAACACTGCCAGAAATCACCCAAACCACCAGCTTCATCTGCTCACCTCCACGCAAAGGTGCCCATGCCAGACAGCATGGAGAGGTATTCCTTGTTGCCCAGCACGCGCGCCATGCCAATGTCGCAGATCTTGGCGGTGCCGTGCCGCGACAGCAGGATGTTGGCTGTTGGTTGGGGCAGGTGGGGAGGAGAGGGCGGCAGGGAGCAGCGTAAAGCATAGCACACAGCCGCACGAGGAGGCAAACGCAGGAGGACCGGATGTGCATACGACTCAACACAAGGGGAAGGCTTGGTGTCAATCCAGCTCGGCATGCGGGCAAGGCGAGCCAGCGAATGCTATAACCCAACCAGCCCTCACCGCTCTTCAGGTCCAGGTGCACGATTCGGCGCTGGTGCAGGTAGTACAGCCCCTTGGCGACGTCAAACAGCACGCGCCGGCCGCTGCAAGTGAGGGGGGAGTGCGGACAAGCAGGCTTAGAGTAGGCCGAGGACAGGGTGAGCAGGTAATACAGCCCCTTGGCGACGTCAAACAGCACGCGCCGGCCGCTGCAGGGGCGGGACAACACGCAGTCGCTCAGGGCAGCTGGGCTGAGCGTGAGCAGGCAGACTGTGTGGCAAGCTGACCAATGTCAGGCATGCGGCTTCCGACCGCCATGGGCGACTGCCTAGTGCCTGCCAGCCAAACTGTGGGATGCAATGCCCAGGCCCCCAGCAACAAACCGCTCACCGCTTGGCCCAGGCGAAGATGCGCTGGTCGGCCGCGTTTTTGAGGGGCAGCGCGCGCCACAGGTCCCCAAACTCCATAAACTCGGTGACCAGCATAGGGGTGGGCCCTTCTAAGCACGCGCCGATGAACTGCAGGGATGGCAGGCAGAGATTGCGGGGAGAGGAGGTGAGCAAGGTGTGCCCAAGGCAGTGACAGCACGGGAGTGGGCCCCTCTAAACACGCGCCGATGAACTGCAGTGGCGGGGTGCGGAGAACTAGGCGTGTTGCAAGGTCCGGCAGAGCACTTGGCAAGCAGCATGGGGAACGTGGTGAGGCTGTGTGATGCACCGTTCTGCGACCTCCGCTTGTGCCGCTCTGCAGCTGCAGGCTCTCCCCAACAAAGCAAAAACCTCCCAGCTGCTACACCAACAACAACAACCCACCTGCACGATGTTGCGGTCCCGCAGCGTCTTGAGCAGCGCCACTTCTCGCTCAAACTCCTCCCCTCTCCGCCGCTCCTCCACGCGGTGCAGCACCTGAGGAAAGGAGGGAGGGCCAGCGGTGAGCCAAGGTGAAGCAGGGGGCAGAAAGGTTTGGCATGGGGCCTGCATTGCAACTGGCTGCGAACAAACCGGGCAGGAACGCTGGCAGCCACTCCTGCAGCAAGTGCAGCATTGGTCTTGCCGCTGTCCAGCTCTGCGTTGCTCAAATCAAGCACCCACCTTGACCGCCACCAGCTGCTGGCCGTGGTACAGGCCCTTGTAGCAGGTGCCAAAGGCGCCGGTGCCCAGCTGCCAGAAGGAGCCGTCGGGCCGCTTGCAGATCTCCACTTCCTCAGGCTGCGGAGCAGGGATTGAGAGGATGTTGTTGTATTTATGTTGGTGGTAGAACACAGTTGGGTAAGAGAGTGCATCAAAGATGTCCAGAAGCAGCAAAGCCACAGGGGCGTGTGAGCCCAGGGGAAGGACTGAGGCAAACAAACACCTTCCATTGGAAGCACTGCGCAAAGGCAGGGCTCCATCTTGCCCCTCCATGCAAGGACTTCCTGCCCAGCTCCAGACAGCACCCAGCTGCCGTTCTGCCCTCCCTGCTGGCCCCCAACACCCGCCGCACCTGTAACGACCACTCTGACGGCCGCACCGGCTCCAGCGAAAGCTCCGCATTGAACATGCCCGGCAGCAGGCTCTGCTCCTGCTGCAGCGCCGCGCTGCCCGGCAGCGGCGCGGGGCCGGGCGCGCCGCCGGCGGCGCCCGCCGCCGCCTGGGCTGCCGCCGCCGCCGCCGCGGGCTGGTGCGCCTCTGCGGCCGCCACCAGTGCGGCAATGGTGGCTTCTCGCTGCGCCGCCGTCTCGCTGCGCGCCGGGGAGGCGCCCATGCTGGCTGTGCCGGCGGCTGTGCTGGGTGGGGAGCGGGAGCGAGAGGCGGAGCGAGCCTGGAGGGCTGCCGTGTCCACCCGTTGCAGCGCCGCCGCGTCTGCCGCCTCTGCCACCTCCACTGCATGCGGATCGGCGTCCTGATCCAGCATCTGGGCCACCACCGCATAGTCCACCGCCGGCCGCTGGCTGTACATTTGGGCAAAGACGTCCAGCAGCTCGCGCGCAGTCGCCGCCTTCTGCAGGCTGGCCGGCAGGTCGCCGCGGCCGCCGCCGCTGGCGCCCGTCACCGCGCGCTGCACCTCCACCACCAATGGCACGCCGCTGCTGCTGCCGCTGGCCGTGCTGCCGCTGGGCTGTGCCGCCGGCTGCACAGCCGCAGCAAGAGCTCCGCCCGCCGCCGGCACCGGCGCCGCCACCAGCTGCCAGGGTGAGGACTGAGGGGCCGCGCCTCGCCGCCAGGGGCTGCCCTCGCTGCTGCCAGAGTGCGACACGTCCACCACCTCCAGCTCCTCATCCACGGCAGCACCCAGCTGGTCGGGCGAGAGGCCCACAAAGGGCGAGGCACCGCCCTGCTGCTGCTGCCAGTGCGGCTGGCCGGCGGGGCCGCTCACCGCTGCCGCCACCAGGAAGGCGCCGCTCGCCAGCTCAACCTCTGGCCCCAGAGGCTGGCTGCCTGAGAGCGGCGCGCTCTTGGACGGGGAGGACGTCGCCGCGCTGCCGCCCTGCTGGCTGGGCGGCGCGGAAGGCAGGCCGCCCTGGCCGCTGCCTGGTGCGGCACCAGACACAACCGCCACCGGCGTCTCGCCGCCGCTGCTGCCGTCTGCCAGGGGCCCTGAGCCGGCAGGGGTGAGGCCAAGGCCGTCCTCGCCGCTGGCGCGGCCGCCTGGCGCCGCCTTGCGCACGTCTGACACTGCTGCAGCCTTGAGGCGGCGGTAGCGCACCCAGACAAAGCCCAGCAGCACGCCGGCGATGAGGGCCACACCCGCCACCGAGCCCACCACCGCCGCAACAATGGTGCCTGTGCTGGTGCCGCCGTCGTCGTCGTCGACGGGCGCCGCCGCCCCGCCGGCCTCCTCGCCGCCGCCGCCCTGCCCCATGGGCTGCAGCTTGAAGTAGATGGCTGCGTTGGGGTTGAGCTCTGTGTCTGCGCTGCTCAGCTGCACGCCCTGCCCGCCTTTCAGCACGCCGTACGACTGGTTGCCGTCCCAGGCCGCGCCCTTGGGCCAGAAGGAGAAGGCCAGGCACATCGGGTCATTGTCGCAGGCGGCACCCAGCTCCTGCACAGCGCGCATAGCAGCGGGGGAAGCGGAGCAAAGCGTGAGCTAGCAGGCTGAGGGGGCAGAATCTACGTTGGGGCGCAACACCCAGAGCGGGCGGCAGGCAGGCAGGGCGCGCCGGCCACAGCACAGTGCGGCGCAGCCCAGCCATCAGGCCGTGCGCCCATCTCCGCAAGCGCTTGCCTGGGCGGTGCCGATGATCACGCAGGAGCCAGGGAACATGGTGGCGGTGCACGTGTAGTTGAACTTGCCTGCAGCGCGGGAGGGGCAAACGATGGAGTCGAGGTGAGGCGTCAGCCAATTTGCGCTGCTCCAGGCCGCAACCGCACGCAGCAGCAGCAAACTCGGCGTGCACCAATCGGCAGGCTGAGCCCCCATGCTGCACATGCAGCTCAACAGCAGCACAGCAGCGCTTGCGCCCTCTCGTGCATGCTCAAGTTCGTCCAGCGGCCAAGGCTGACCTCCCATGTTGCGGCCCACTTCCACGTCGTAGCCCGTCAGCTTGGGCACCGAGAAGAAGAGCGGGGTGCCTGCAGCAGGGCAGCCAGGTAGCGGCAGGGCTGGCCGAGGTCAGGCAGGCGGCAGGGCACGTAATGACCAAGGCAGGCGCTGGACCAATGTACAGGAGTCAAGCCGACATCCTCGCTGCTGCCAGGTGCAACTGCAGCACTGCAGCAAGCAGGATGCCACTGAGGCTGCTGAACATTCGGCCAGCAAGCTGAGAACTAGGGTTCTGGGGCGGGCAGCAGCTGCGCTGACCTGTGGTGAAGGGCACGTTGGGCCCTGACACCTTGATTTCGCCGGTGTTGACGCTGGTGCGCAGGAAGGCGTTGAGGTCCAGCAGCTGGCAGCCCTGGTAGGGAAAGCTGATGTTGGCGCTGCTGGCCCCCGGCACTCCACAGCCCTCCTCGAGCGGGCACCTGCGGGCGGGTGGGGAGCGAGGCACGCGTGCAACACGTTGGGTCAGAGGCACGTGCGGCTGCTTATACCTGAAAGAACCCCGCTCCAGCTGCTGTGCCTGCACCAGTCCACCACCGCAAGTCTGAGCAGGCAACGGGTGATGCTGTTGCAGCATAGCCCGCGCACCACTGGAAGGCTGAGCAGGCGGGGATGTCGTGGCACGAGGCGCAGCAGGAGCGCGCCGTCGGCTGCAGGTTGACGTCTGGCTCAGTGATGACGCGCACATCGGGCGCCCCCGCCTCGAAGTACACGCTTTGCGACATGGAGCACTCCTGAATGGGCGGCAAGGACGGGCGAGCTGGGTTGGGGCACACGTGGGGGTGCCGCGGGATGCTGCCACCCCACGCCCAGCACGGCGGCGGCAGCCGGCTGCGGCGGCATGTGCGTGCGGGCTGCATGCACAGCAGCGCAGCGGTGTGCACCTGTGACACCACATCGACTTCTACGGTTTCTATCGTTCCGTTGCCATCCACTGCAGCAGAGGGGACGCGTCACACCAGCGTTGCGCAGCGGCGCAGCCGCGCTTGGAAGCGACAGATGCACCACGCCACCAGCAGGCCTGCACCATTGCACACAAGCAGATCAAGCAGCAATGCAGAGGTTGCAGGGGCGGCAGGGCACGCACCAGGCGAGGGGGTGGAGCGCCCCGACTCCTGCCGCAAGCGGCGTCCGCCGCCGCAGTTGGTCCGCCGGCTGGCCGCGGCCGCTGAGGCGGGTCCCACCGCCTGCAGCAGCACTGCTAGCAGCAGGGCGGCGGCCCAGGCCGCTCGCCGCAGCTGCCCGCGCTGCATAAGGGACGTCAGCGGCCCGCTGGCGCCCCCTGACTGTCGCCGCAACGCGCCCAGGCCTAGAAAACGCGGGCGGAGAGGCGGGGGCTGCAGGAGGCTGGCATAGCGCTGCCACGCGCCCCGTGCGCAGGGCCTTGCGTAGGGCCCGACCGCTCGCTGGGATGCGTGGGCCCGCTGGAGAGCGGGGGTGGGCTGCTGCAGGCCCGCGTCGCCACGGCGCACGGTGCGACTGCGTGAGGCGCCGGAAGCTGAAGAACCAGCGGCTTCACTGCCCTGGAACAGGCTGTAAACGATGGGATGCAGCCTGGGGGGCGTCACAGGCGGCCATGTGCCTGTGCTGCGCTGCCCGCTTGATGCTCGCCGCCGTTGCGGCGAGTGGGCCAAGCAGTGTGCTTCGCAGCAATGGCTCTGCTTGTCTGCATGCAACAGCATGTGTATGGCGCACTTACAGCTATGCCGCAGCCTGCAGCAACCGTGGCAAGGCGCAGCAGCAGTGCCACTAAATGCTTGCGTCGTTCACGTCTGGTGGCCGGACTCGGCATGCAACATTGCGCCGGCATCTAGATTCCAGACGTGCTGATCGGTTCACCAAGCTGAAATTACCGCAACACCGTGAGCAGCAGCTCAGTTTCTCTGCGCCGCAAAGCTACATGCTGGCCAGGAGCCACCGCAAACCTTGAGAGCGCCGGAGCTGCGGGCAAAATGACAGCAGCAAACGTGTCCATGCCATCTTTGCGCCGGAGCCCTTTTGTACAAACACCCAAAGCACCAGCTGGCAGGGCAGCAGTGTGCAGCATAACCACTAGAACCAGGGGCACAGAGGTGCTCCAGCAGCCAACTATTGAGGGCCCCCACGCGGCAAGCCCTGCGGCCACAGCGACATGCTGCCGGCGCCACCCGCCCATGACCCAAGGGAGCGATCCAGCGCCGCCGTCGATGAGATCAACAAACCCACTGCACACATTAGGTGTTCGGCCAGCGCAGAACCGCCGCTAAAGACAAAACCCGACAGCCCCTCCCTGTAGCCGCGGCGGCCGGCCATGAGACTTTCGCAGCTTGGTCTGGGCGCTGCTCGAGCGCCGTCGATAGGCAGCAAGGGGCGGTCGGCCAGCGGCAGGCGCAGCGCTCGGTTCAGGCTCGCGCCTCAAGCGGGAGGCCGCCCATTTGCCGACTTTCTGCAGTTTGAGGAGGTGAGCTGCTGTCGTTGGCGCTGCCGCCCGCTCCTGAGCTGGGTCGCCGCTGCCGCCGCCGACCTGACCCGCCGCCTCCGCTCCCGATTCTCCGGTGCAGCGAGGCAGCGATGCGCCGCAGCAGCAAGCGCCGCCCGGCCAGCTGGGCGGCAACAAAGCAGAGGAGCTGGTCGACCGAGCGGTGAGCGGCGGAGGCATGCAAGGGTGCAACACAGGATGCAGCTAGGTTGGGCACCGAGGGTGTCGGCCATCGGCAGCCCAGAGCACACACCTGCTGCCATCTGCTCTTTGCCTCCATCCCACCCTACTCTACTGCAGGGCTCCCTGCTGGAGGCTGCCCGTGCAGCGCTGCAGGCGGTGCGGGAGCGGGAGCCCGCCGACTCGCGGCACCGCCAGCAGGGCGGCGACGTGCAGGTGGGTGGCGCCCTGGTGCACAGTCTGGTGGAAGCCCCTTGGCATAGCTTGTCCTCCACCATGCCCTGTGAGTCCATGCAACCTCTGAGCTGCATGCTCAGATCCCCCCTCTGGTCTGTCTCGTCCCCACCCCATGCAGGCGCGCACCACCGAAACAACGTCCAGCGACGGCGGCAGCAAGGCGGCCAGCAGCCGGCCGGGCGCCGGCGGCGGCCTGACCGCCTTTGTCTGGGAGTCGGATCTGGATGAAGAGGATGAAATCTGGGGAGGCGGCAGCGGCGGCGGCGGTGGCAGCGGCGGTTACAGCCGAGATTATGCGCCGCCGCCCGCTGCCACGGCCGCATGGGACGGCAGCAGCAGCAGCAGCAGCTCTGGCGGCGGCGGCGGGGAGCAGTCCTGGAGCCAGGCTGGGCTGGACTCTTGGTTTGGTGACAAGGTGGACACGGGACCGCTACAGCTGCGTACTACCATGGTGCCCATGCGGGCAGCCGCCCAGGTGGGCGGCCTTCGAATGGGCAGCAGCGGCAGTGCTGCTTGTTGGCCTGCACGGGTTGTGAGCTCCATGTTTGTGCAGCACACGCTGAGGCAGGGAGCGCTGGCTGCGTCCGCAGCATGTGCTGAGCCAGGGAGGGCTCCGCATGCGGGTGTGGTCCTGGGGCCATCACGCCTCACTCTGCCTCCCTCCCTCCCCTCCCCTCGTGTGCAGGTTGCTGTGCTGGATCGCCCCTCGGGCCCCTCCACCCTGGAGTTTGCTGCCCCAGAGACGCCAGAGGCAGCTGGTCCGTCCATCTTCCCAGCCAACATGCAGCTCTATTTCCAGCCCAGCGAAGCAGAGGTGGCCACGGCAGCAGAGGCGGAGACAGCCGAAGCAGCCGAGGCTGAAGCGGCGGTGCCGGCCGCCGCGCCGGAAGGTGCGTGAAGAGCTGGGATGGGGTTGCTTTGCCGGAATGTGATGCAGCAGTAATGAAGTTGCAGTTGCAGGGTGGCGCAGTGCGGTGCACAGCTGCTGATTTGCAATGGTGGCAGCGCAGGGGTGTACAGCCCAGCAGCAACCTCAGCATCCGTTCCTTCCCCGCCCGCCTGCAGGCAACTGGGAGCGGCGTTCTGGGGAGGAGGTGGGGGCACACGGCTACTGGTACCGCTGGACCGAGGTGCGCGGCTGCGACGAAACCGGCGCTGTGCAGGTAAGGGCAGGGCCGGTTTGTGGCTGGGGCCATGGGTGGAGCACAGACTGGAGTGCTTTGGGTATGTGGTGGCAGGAGGGCAGGACCAAGATGCGTCAGAGTGGGGTATTGCGCGGGTCAGGGCCCCGTATTGTTTCTGGCTGGGCTGCACATCAAGCTGGCCCTGCTTGTGACGATTCATGCTGCCCACCCTGACCTGGCCTCCATTTTGCTTCAAATTGGCGGCAGAAAACCAGTATGTAAGCCCAGCCCACCCGATCATGCATTCCCACCCGCGCCTGGCTGCCCTGCTGTGCTTTAAACCATCCGCAGTGGTACGAGAAGTGGTGGGAGGTCAGCGACAGACCTGAAGCCCAATGCCCAGCCCACACTGACATGCTGCCCTGCTGTGCCTGTGCTTGTCTAAAATCCGCAGTGGTACGAGAAGTGGTGGGAGGTGAGCGACTGGAAGGGCATGAAGGAGATGGGAGCTGAGAAGTGGGGCTGCAACGCGCGAGGTGAGCCTGCTGTGCATGCTGTGGTCATGCAGCCATGCTCTGCCTGCTGTCCTACCTGCTGTGCATGTCCTGGCGTGCCTGCTGCCTGCTTCCCTTTTATGCGCCGGCTGCTCTGCTCCTTTCTGCCACCGGCTGAGCGCATTTCTACCCCCGGCTGTGCTGGTTTCCGCCACCAGCTAACGAGATGTGCACTTGTAAGCACTGAGCCGCAAGTGTTTGCACTTGGTCCATTCTGTGCAGGCGATGCGTGGCGGGAGACGTGGCGCGAGACGATTGCATTTGATGAGGCCAATGCGCAGCCCGTGGTGGAGCGCACCGCGCATAAGTGGGCAAAGGCTGCAAAGGTGGGAACTCACAAACTGACTTTGTGCCTTGCGCCCAGATTTGCTGTGTCTCCGGTGCCGCGCTTTTTTCAGTCATTGTCTTGCAAGAACCGAATGCCGCATGTCCTCAGTGGTTATCGTTCGTTTCACGTGCGTTCGCTGTCACCCACTAACCGCGTTGTCACCTTGCAGGGCAACGAGCGGGAGGGAGGGGGGGCAAAAAGTACTGGTTTTATGCACTAACCTCTCAACAATCAAGTGGCATATCTGTCCCCTCCTGTTCTATCCCTCTCGCAGGGCAACGAGTGGGAGGAGAAGTGGGGAGAGAAGTACTGGAGTGCGGGTCGGGCGGAGAAGTGGGCGGACAAGTGGGGCCGCGAGGCCGGCGACATCTGGCACGAAAAGTGGGGCGAGAGCTACGACGGCGCAGGTGGGCTGCGCTGTGCTGCTCTTGCCTGCGCTGCGCTGGGCTGGGCTGTGGGTCCTGATTGGAATAGGGCGGAGCGGCGGCTGTGCTTGTCTGCTGCGCGTCTGATGATGATGCCTGGCATGCCACGAGTGACAGCATCGCCGCCTCTAATGCCGTCATGCCCCCTTGCAACCTCTCCCACATCCCATTTGAACCAGACGCCTGCGTCAAGTGGACCGACAAGTGGCGCCTGCTGCTGACCACACCTTGCATGCCATGAGGGTGCTTAAAGCCTTTGCCCTCGAATGCTCCTTTCTGCCCCCTCCTCGCTTGTCCCTTGTTTACAGGCGGCTGCGTCAAGTGGACCGACAAGTGGCGCCTGCTGCCAACCACGCCGTCAAGGCCTCCTTCTTACACCCCTTTAGCACTTCTCGCCTGTCCCTTGTTTACAGGCGGCTGCGTCAAGTGGACCGACAAGTGGGCTGAGCGCATGCACCTGGGCGGCGCCAAGGAGGAGTGGGGCGACAAGTGGGAGGAGAACTTCAAGGACGGGCGCGGCACCAAGCAGGTGGGCTGAAAAGTAGTTGTACTGTAGGGTGGCCCTGCTGCAGGGGATTGGTTTGCTGCTGGGAGCAGAGTGCAAAGGGGAAGTGGGGCGACAAGTGGGGGGAGACCTTTAAGGATGGCCGCGGCACCAGGCAGGTGGGCTGAGTGGGCAGGTTTGGTTTCGCAACTGGGAGCAGGCGAGATGCAGAGCGTGGTCACAGGGGGGCGAGCGCTGCAATTGCTTGTCGCGCGGTCTGCACCTTCCCTTATTCGACTTCCACGCTTCCCACTTGCCGCCAGGGGGAGACGTGGAGTGTATCAACTGCCGGCGAGCGCTACAACCGGTGGTGGGGTTTTCAACACACCTCACATGAATATTCTCTCCTGCACTCCACCCGCCAGGGTGAGACGTGGAGCGTGTCCACAGCGGGGGAGCGCTACAACCGGTGGTGGGGCGAGAACCACATGGGCGACGGCTTTGTGCAGAAGTTTGGCAACAGCACCACGGGTGCGTGGGCTGGTTGCTTGGGGCTGCTGTTTTGGTCACGCGTGCCTTTGGCAGTGTACCGCCATCGCTGTCACGTGCGTTTTGCAACCCTGTTGTAAGTTGGTTGCCAGTTTCGTGCCTGCCCAGCGCTGCTGCTACCGCAAGGTTGGGTACGGCTGAGCCGTGCATTGCATTTACCACATGTCACCTCCCCCTGCTTTTCTGCAGGCGAGCACTGGGACGTGACTGAGCAGATGGACACGTGAGATTTGATTTTTGGGTTTTTTTAGTTTTTTTATTTATCTAGGGCTGAGCAAATGGACACGTGAGTGCCTGATCCGCCGGTGCTGCCGCCCCTGCTGCTGTTCTGCTCCTGGTTGTTTCTTCGTGCCGACCAACCCTGCCAGTAGGCAAGTGCCTCTCGCTGCCCCAACTCCTGCTCTTCTGCTTCCACTTCCATTACAATTGTGCAGCTACTACAACCCCATCCCCCACTTTGGCTACGACCTGGCGCTCAAGCACAGCCCGCAGGTGCTTCGCTGGCCTTGCTGGCGGGGCTGCTGTGCTCCACGCATCGCTGTGCTGGGGCTGCTGGCTTTGCTGGGGGTAGAGATCAGGTGGCAGTAGTAGATGGGGAAGTTCTGCAGCATGCGTTTGACCTCCCTTGTTTTGATCACACTCTCGGCTGCCTGCGATTGCATTCACATTTTGGCATTCCTGCTGCCTGTTGTCCACCCCTGGCTGCCTGCAGCTGCGCACGGTGCCCATGCTGCCGCGCGACCGAGACCTGGAGGGCAGCGGGCTGGCCACCATTCTGTGAGCAGTTTGGGCAGTTGTAATACCAGCGGCGGGCTGGCAGGCAGCTGGCGGAGCTGGCATGTGGCAATCGCACGCTCGTGCCCAGCACCAAATGTGCTGCCTGTGGACTCTTGCCTTGTCTCTTTCCCTCCCGCTGTTCGGTTGCCGATTCAAGGCTGGCCGGCAGGGGAGCGTTGCACACCTGATTTTGTCCCTTTTGCCAATGCCTTTCTCCCCTTCATTACGCAACGCACACAAATTCACACTGCTCCCTGCTTTTCTCTCGACACTGCCACGCAAGACTGCTGCATGCACGAAATGCAGTGCCAACCGCAGCGGCTGCTGGCCCTGCCACCCAGGCGGCGGCAGCTTCACAGCCAAGCAACACCTGTAAAGCCCAACTGAGTGGATGTTCAGCAGCTGCAGCAGACGTGATGACACCCAGGTTGCCAAATGGCGAAAAAGAACACTGCTTCTTGTGCGAATTGGGGCAAGAGCAGCTGCCGGCACCAGCTGCCGCCGCCCGCCTGGCGGCTGGACCTGATCGTGACGATGCGGCGCTGCCGCACGATCGGCGCACTGGTTTGCGTGCGAGATCGCTTTGCGAGGCTCCGTGAGGCTGCCGCTGCAGAATGGCACGGCTTTGAGAAGTGCGCCGAGCACAGGCGGCAGTGGCGCAGCGGCTGATCGCTGCTAGCATATCTTCGGATTGGACTGTTGCGTCCAAACATGCTGGAGAACGCCTACGCGCAGACTGCCGAGGAGGTAGGGCACCTGGGCAGCTCCGGCGGGCCTGCACGCCCCCGCCCTGCCTCACATGACATCTGCTATGCAACAGGGCCATCGCCGCTCCATTCCTGTGCACCTAGCCGCCGCTGCCACCGCCAACGCCAACGCCGCCGCCTTTGCCGCGGCCAGCTGGCTGCTTTTCGTACTTTCCCTCTCAATCAGCCTGGCTGCCTTGCCCCGATCCACGCAGGTGCTGGCGCACTATGGCACGGACCCGCAGCGCGGCCTAACCGCCAGCCAGGTGGCGGAGGCTCGGAGGCTGCACGGCCGCAATGAGCTGGCGCCAGAGCCAGGTGGGTGCTTGGTTGTGACTCTGAGAAGTCTGCTGCTTGTTTTGTGGCATTAGCCCCATGGCGTGGACGCCAATGATGCTGACAGCATGCCGTCAAATGCAGCAGACACTTATTGCGGGCTGGCAACAACGAAGGCTGCCATGGCACGAGCGGCATCACCCAGCCGCCGCACACACACCGCTTGCATGCCCCTGCCACCGCAGGCACGCCCTTTTGGAAGCTGGTGCTGAAGCAGTTTGACGACCTGCTGGTCAAGGTGGGTGCTGCTTGCTGACGGTCGCTCGCTGCACTCGGTTGTGCCACACATCGCGGCGGCGATTTGCCTGGCTGCTGTGTTCCATTCCTGGCAGCTTGCGCTTCATCGCCCTGGCAATGCGGAGGTGCCAATCGGCTGCATGCGCCCCTGCAACTTGCAGTCCTGTCAGACAGATCCTGCCACCACTCCTGCCCAATACAGATCCTGCTGGTGGCGGCAGTGGCCGACCTGCTCATCGCCCTGGCCAGCACCCAAAACACTTGCTGACTGACCTACCATTTCCCCCTTGCACTCACCCGAACTATAGATCCTGCTGGTGGCGGCTGTCGTGGACCTGCTGATCGCCCTGGCCAGCGGCGAGCGCGGCTGGGGCGCGTTTGTGGAGCCGCTGGTCATCATGCTGATCCTGGTGGCCAACGGTAGGTTGTATGTACACCATAGCGCATGAAATTGCACGAGTTTGTGTGAACTGGGGTGCCTTTGTTAAGCCGCTGGTGATCATGCTGATCCTGGTGGCCAACGGTGCGCTTGCTGCTTTGGTGGCTGGTGCCCGTGGATTACTCCACTGATGCAGAGAAGCATGCAGGGAAGCGGTTGAGGAGCTGCAAGCATGGTGTCTTAGCCAAGTCCTGCCATTCCTCCTTCCCATGTGCAGCCACCGTGGGCGTCATCACAGAGACGAATGCGGAAAAGGCGATTGAGGAGCTGAAAGCGTACGAAGCTGATGTGGCCACCGCGCTGCGGGACGGGCGCTGGACCGTGCTGCCTGCGGCGGGTGAGTGAGAGCTGATTTTGTGCTTGTTTCTTGTGAGTGAGAGCTGATTTTGTGCTTGTTTCTTGTGAGTGAGAGCTGATTTTGCGGCATTCGTGCACGGCATGCGAGTTGTTAGGCGGCGCGTCTAAAGTCAAGCTGATGCTGGAAGGGAGCGTGAGTGGGATGCGTGCAGGTGAGCAGGTGTGCACTTGGGTTGCTGCCAGGCGTCCTTGGATCATTGGAGCTGGGCATGCGTGTAAATCTGGCCCGTAGCACTCGCACTTGCTGACGACCCATCCCTGTTGCAGAGCTGGTGCCCGGCGACTTGATAGAGGTCGGCGAGGCATTAGCAATCAAACAAATGCACAAAGGATGCGCAACTGCCAATGCAGAGCTGGTACCCGGCGACTTGATAGAGGTCGGCGAGGCGGCACATTAGCAACAAAACAAATCAAACAAATGCACAAACAATGCCCAACTGCCAATGCAGAGCTGGTGCCCGGCGACCTGATAGAAGTGGGCATGGGTGGCAAAATGCTCATTTACATTCCGCCGAGTAAATGAAACCAGCCCTAACAAAAGGAATGCTGCACAACTGCCACTGCAGAGTTGGTGCCCGGTGACCTGATAGAGGTCGGCGTGGGCGGCAAGGTGCCCGCTGATGTGCGCGTCTCCCAGCTGCTGAGCACCACGCTGCGCATTGACCAGGCACGCTGGGCAGGGGATGTGCACAGCTTGCTTTTGGCTGGCGTTTTGCAGCGTGGCCAGGGTTTGCCCTGGATACGTTGCAAACCCTTCGTTTGGCCCGTCGATCAACCAGTACAACTGCTAAACCTCAATGCAGTCCATCCTTACGGGAGAGAGTGGCAGTGTGTCCAAGGATGCGGCGCCCGTGTCCGTGGCCAAAGCAGTGGTGCAGGTGCGCATTTGTGTGTGCATGGGGATGGCCATGCCGTCAGATTGCTCAGAGTGCACCACAGGTGGAGCCTGTATGCGCACGCGTGCTGCGGCATGCGCCGCAGTCCTGGCGGGATGGCAAGCTACCGGTATTCCCGAGCCCACTTTGCACCCCCCCCAGCTCGATTCGATCCTCCACCTTCCTCCTCCACAGGACAAGACCAACACGCTGTTCAGCATGCATAACTCCCTGTCCCTCCTCGCCCCCCTCCACAGGACAAGACCAACACCCTGTTCAGCGGCACGGTGGTGACAGCTGGCCGGGCGCGCGGCGTGGTCATCGGCACCGGCGCCGCCACGGCCATCGGCAAGATTCGGTGCGGACTGAACGTAGGGTGTCTGGGCATGGGGTGCTGCAAGTGGAGCTGCAGCGTGTGTTGGGTGTGCAGAGTCACCTTGCATGAATGCAATGCAATGTACGTCCCGCACGCTGTCCCAGACACAATTGTATGAAATGGGCACTGCTTGCAGGGACGCCATGGCGGAGGCGCAGGAGGAGGACACGCCGCTGAAGCAGAAGCTGGACGAGTTCGGCACCTTCCTGTCCAAGGTGCATGAGTGTGCTGATGTTTCTCGGATTAGAGGTGCTGTGGTTGGTTAGACACCCCGCTGAAGCAGAAGCTGGGCGAGTTTGGCACCTTCCTGTCCAAGGTGGGTGCTGCTAGTGTCTTGAATTGAGTTGCGACGGCTAGTTGGCTGACTGCATCACCAGGTGGGTGATGTGCTGCTGTATGGGT
>VFQQ010002633.1_pt1 | contig 19554 bp, 20 predicted proteins | sample 3512341 | NCBI WGS metagenome assembly VFQQ01 (sample SAMN10412373, study PRJNA504923) | tailings metagenome | isolation source: Relicate 2 Philex TSF1 revegetated site | place: Philippines: Tuba, Benguet | collected 2017-08-29 | reverse complement strand
CATCGACCGACCCGTGCCCGATGCGCTCGGCTATCTGCTTGCAGCACTGGCGCACAGCGAACGTGAGGTCGATCCCTCACGTCTTAAGGTGCTAGAGAAAATTTGCGCTGCATGGGCAAGCGAATATGATCTCGTGTTCCGCACAGTCCTCGATCCCTCCGTGCCAATCGGGCCGGGGCGCGACGGCGACGAGACTTTCAGGATTAGGGCTGGCGAAAAGGTGGCTTCTGTCGTGGACCGCCTTCTGCCGACGCGGCACCTGCTCCGCAACGGCGATAGCGATGCGGCTCTAGCGTTGGCGCTGGCCAGATTCGACACTTGGAATGATACGCGGAGTTAAGGCAGCGTGACGCTTGGCTGCTCTTGGGGGCATGCGCTTTCCGGCCGGAGCCAATGCTCAAATCACCCCATGCTCCTTCAGGAATTGTCCAACCTTGCCGTCGACCTCATCCGCCGGGAACAGAAATCCATAGGCCGTGACGGCAAAACTCGTCGCCTCCACTGGTTTCACTTTTGACTCGTCAAGCTTCCCGTTCGGGTCTCGGTCGGCGTGCTTCAGAAAGTTGAACGGATCGACCAGATATTTTAGCGTTTCAACCTCGAGTTTTTGTGCGTCGTTGATCTTGATGTCGGTTGGCGCGTGGACCACGCCAGCCTGGATTGCCTGTGCCAATCCTTCAATCCATTCGTTTACAATCGGATGATCGGGAAGGCCGGTGGGCTCGCCGGCAAGATGGCTGGCGGCACCGTTGAAGAGAGCCGATTGAAATACCCGCTCGACGAAACTTCGGCCGTCGACCTTGGATAGTTCGCGCAGTATGTTGAGAGCTGAAGAGGCTACGACGTGAATTGCGACGGGATCGGCGTTGGCTGGAAACATCTCTACAGCAGCGTGGATGAGCCGCTTCGCTGCCTCCTGTTTGGTAAGGTCAGGCACTGCCACTCGCCCTCTCAATCAGCTCTCCGGATTCTCGGCCTCGCGGGCATGCAGAGGTTGGATGAATGAGACACCACCAACTGGCTCGATACCGGGCGGCGCTGTGCCTTCCCACCGAATAGCCCAACCATAGAGTACACCGTCATCACTTGCATGCTCGTCGAGCTCGTAGGGATGGTCATCAAGGTCGTCTGTCGAAATTCCGAGTTGCTGAGCGACATGGCAGTCTAACTCAGCCCGGTTGCTCTCGTACATTAGTTCTTTAGCAGCACCCCTTGGATCCTCCGCTTGTGCAATCCTCGGCTTGGTCAGCTAAGCATACTTAACCTCGACATCGATGTCGCTGATATTCGCCATGGTTGGCCAAGCCATGGCCGAGTGAATTGACCGCGTGCGGGCCGTAAGCTTGCCCGAGCAGCGGCTAGGTAGCCACAGCCCAATCCAAGGCGTTGGACGGAAAGCTTGTGGCGATAGTGGCGGGCACCCCCGTACCGGCGGCAATAATAGATCGACGCTTCGTTGCGGCGGGCAGCAATCTCACGGCCAGCCCCCGCCCGCGGACATGCAACAATTCCTGAAATATATGCAACAGAAAGGCCGACGAAAGCAATAATTTACCAATTTTTGCGATGAACCGGTATTGCAATGCAACATCGCTCGCTGTATTGATTGACTGGCGAACCGTCGCTGAAAACTAGGAATCCTGATGTCATCCATGGACCATTTCCCTATTATCCAAGCGCTGTGTCGCGCCGCCGTGCCGAACGCGTCGCCGGCCGTACGTAAGCAAATTGAACGACTAAGGGACGCGCTCAAGAACGACGGAGATTCTAAGCAGGCGACTGCTCTCACCACAATTCTTAACAATGCGGAGAGGAGCCGCGAGATTGCACCGAGCCGCATCGAGCGCTCCAAAGCGCTTGTGTCAGGCGAAGATCTCTCCAAGAATACCCCATTGCCGGTAGATCGGGAGACCGCGGCTCCGCTGGCTGAAATTATCTTCCCGGACGCAACTGACGAGAATGCACCAATTTTCGACGAGAGGATATCGAATGCCATTGGATCAGTGGTAGACGAGTGGTCGAATATGGAGGCCTTGTTTGATGTTGGCGTTCATCCGTCCTTGACATGCCTAATTTATGGGGCTCCCGGAACCGGTAAGACCCGGCTGGCGTTGTGGATGGCCCGTCGCTTAGACCTGCCTGTCGTCCTAGTTCGGCTCGACGGGTTGGTCTCCTCATTCCTGGGGACAACTGCACGAAATATCGGCAACCTGTTCACGTTTGCTAACAGATTCCGGTGCGTGCTTCTGCTCGATGAATTCGATGCAATAGCGAAGCTTCGCGACGACCCACAAGAGGTTGGAGAGATCAAGCGTGTCGTAAATGCACTGCTACAGAATCTTGATTCCCGGCGCGGCGTCGGACTGACGATCGGTATAACAAATCATCCCAACCTGCTTGATCCCGCTGTCTGGCGGCGTTTTGAAGTCCAACTCGAAATTCCACGCCCGGAATTCGAAGTGCGAAAGGCCATTGCAGAATCCTTCTCCGCACCCGTGATAATTCCTGACAGTCATCTCAGGCTGATAGCTTGGTTTACAGAAGGCGCCACTGGAGCGGAGATCGAGGCCCTTGTGCGCACATATAAGAAGGCAACCGCAGTAAAAGACGGCCAGGCGCGCGAACTTCTTGATACCCTGCGCCAGTTTGCCACTCTAAATGCTGCGCGCGTTCATAACGAACGTAGGGAGTTGCTTTTCGGCGGCACGGGCAGATTATTCCGCGCGTTGCGCGATGACCGTTCAGTGAACCTCTCGATGTCAGACATTGGCGAGATCGCTGGCAAGGATAAATCAACGGTGAGCCGCCAAATCGGAAAAATTGAGGAGGATCAGGAGGACGACAGCATCAATGGCTAGCCCGATCCAGATAGTTCTAAACCCCGACAACTTCCAAGAGGCTCGCGAAAAGGGCGGCGGCGGCGGTCACAAGGACTTTTTTGCCCATCGTGATAAAGAGTTTGCAGCTCATAAAGCGTCCCTCCTGCAGCAGATCGAGACAATATCTGGTGAGTTGGCGGCCCAAACGACGGGTTCCGTTGGATACGCGAAGGTCATTCTTCGACGTGAGGCATGGGCGAAAAGCCACCGCCCAATGACTGCCCTCTTCCGCCCAGATCGGACGCGTCTCGTGGGCGGAGCTGACCTTGGCGTCATGATTGTAGAAGCCCGGCCGCGTTCATTAGCCGAAGTCGCCAAGCAGATCGAGGAAGCGGAAACTGAGACGATACTGCGATTCGACGAGACGAAAAATAAAGATGTTCCCCACCCCTCCGCCCGAAAGAGCGAAGTTGGGGCTATCGATCGGATCGAACTGTTCGGCGCCTCGGACAAGCGCAATTTCTCGGTCGAGGAAGCAGTAGCTTGGCTATCTAACCCCATGACCGGAGGCAGCTATCAAGTCGAGCTATTTACGCCCCCGGCGCCCCGGGCCGATTGGGATAGGCTCGACGAGGCCAATCGGAAGTTACTCGAGACTTTCGTGGCAGGTTTCTCAACCTTGGGCCAAGGTGTTAGCGTCGCGCGGATGTCAAGCGGCAGCGGCAGTCAGCCGCTCTTATCTGTCAGACTCGATGAGACCACAACACCGGTCTTAAGAATGAATGACACGCCGTCGAATGAGCGCAAACGCGCTTTGGCGCCGTTCGCCCACGACATCGAGAGCCACATTCGCCTTCTCGAATTTCTAGATAATCACCCACTGGTCCGTCGTATCGAACTGCCAGGCATCATTGTACGGGCCAACGCTGCAACGGAAAATCGAACGCGCCCGTCTGCCGCCACCATTAACGCCCGGGCCCTTCGGAGGAGCTACCCAAAACTTGGAGTTGTCGATGGCGGCATAAGTCCCGCGCTGGACGAGTGGATCATTGACCGATGGACGGTGCTTGCCGACGAAGACAGTAATCATGCTCACGGCACCTTTATCGGTGGTCTCGCGACGATCGGAGCGTCTCTCAACGGACCAGAAATTTGCTCCGAGGCCGATGGCGCCGAGCTTGTCGACATTGCAATTTTTCCCAGCCCCGAGAAGGCAGGAGCGTTTGCATCCTATTACCCCGATGGCGTGCCGCAGTTTTTCGACGAGATGGAAGCGGCTGTTGCCGACGCACATGCAAGGCATGGCGTGCGCGTGTTCAATATGAGCCTCAATATCTTGCAGCCAGCAGCGACAGACCGGTATTCTGCTCATGCCGTACGCTTGGATGGGATTGCCGAGGCTAACAATGCAGTCATTTTCGTGTCCGCAGGTAACACGCAGCCACAAGACCTTCGACCTGAATGGCCTGCAGATGCTTCAAGGGCGTTGGCAGACCTAGCGCTCGCGCGCAACGATGGCCTTCTCACGCCTGCTGAAAGCGCGCGAAATGTGACAATTGCCGCGCTCAATCCAACAGGTCATGACGGATGCGTACCTTATGCGCCAACGCGCTATTCTCGTAGAGGGCCGGGCCTGCGCGGCAGCATGAAGCCCGACCTTGCGCATGTCGGTGGTGCCGGGACCCAACACACTACCTTGGGTCACGGCCTGTTTTCGATCCTTCCCGATGGTGCAATAGTGGATGGCTGCGGCACCAGCTACGCTGCCCCTATCGCAGCTAAGACAGCGGCGGTGATCGAGCATCTTATTGAGGGTGAGGTTTCCCGAGAGACCATTATCGGAATGCTCGTTCATCACGCGAGGCTGCCCGAGCCGCTGCGCGATAAGACCCTTTCTCCAGTCGCCCGGCACTTGGGCGGATTTGGGATGCCGCCGTCCGCCGAGAAAATCTTGGAAACCGGAGATCACTCGATTACGTTGGTCTTTGCATCGCGCATCAAGCCTGGTGAACAAATCAACTTCGGGTTTTCCTGGCCGGCGTCTCTCGTCGAAGCGGGTGGAAAGTGCCGAGGCGCAGCCAAGCTGACACTTGTATCGACCCCGCCTCTCGATGCCCGCTTTGGCGCAGAATATGTTCGGGTGAACATCAACGCGGTTTTGCAGCAAGAGCAAGCGCCCGACAAGTGGAAGGGGCGCATTGAGCCAGTGTACCTGCCCGATAAGCGCGACCGCCATGCCATTGAGGCCGAACTGATCGAGCACGATCTCAAGTGGAGCCCTGTTAAAGTCCATGCAAAAAATTTTCCGAAGGGGGTCGGCCCCTCCTCTAACTGGCGCCTCTTCGTCGAGTATCTTACCCGCGCTGGGGAAGAAATGCCGGAGGAAGGCGTTCCATTCACGGCGGTTCTAACAATCAGTGATCCGACAGGCGATAAACCGGTCTTCAACGAGATGAGACAGAATCTGCAAGCGATCGGCGCTCAGATAACGGACATAAGGACTGCGGCCCGCATTACCCCACGCGTCTAATTAGGGTAAACGACCAGTATTGGTCGCTTTGCCGAGGCCTGTTCTGACAGGCTGAAACGTCAGGTTTTAGGCAACCGTCCGGCGAACGGCTACGACTTAGATCGGGCGCGAAGCGGTCCCGTTATTCGACCATCCTGACAACCACCTTCCCTTTCGCTCGGCCGGTTTCGAGATAGGCGAAAGCCTCTGCGATCTCGCCGAAAGGAAAAACGCGATCAACGATCGGTTGCAGCTGTCCGGCCTCGACCAAGCGGGCGAGCTCGGCCAGTTCGGCGCCGCTCGGATGCATGAAAAGGAAGCGGTATTGCGCACTCTGCCGCCGGGCCTTTCGCCGCAGGGGCAAGCTCGCAAGCCAGAACAGCGCGGCGAGTGCGCGGCCGCGGCCCAGATCCCTTGTGGCCGTCTCCGGCTCAGGCGTAGCGACAACGGTCACAACCTTCGCTCCGCGCTTAACGACGCCGAACGACTGGTCCAGCGTTTCACCGCCGACAAGGTCGAACACGCCATCCATGTCACCTACCCGCTCTACGAAGCTTTGCGCCGTATAGTCGATCACTTCGTCGGCGCCGAGCCGCTCTACCAGCGGCCGACCGCGCGGCGACGCAGTCGTTGTGACATGGGCGCCGAGCCATTTGGCGATCTGAATTGCGAAGGTGCCGACGCCGCCCGCTCCGCCCGGGATGAACACTCTTGATCCTGGCTGAAGATGCAATTCATCCCTGAGCGCCTGCAGCGCGGTGAGCCCGGCAAGCGGGATTGCAGCGGCGGCGTCAAAGTCGATGGTGGATGGCATTGCCGCGAGCACACTCTCCGGCACCGCAACATATTCGGCAAATGCCCCCATCCGGTCTTTGGGTACGCGTGCGAATACGCGATCCCCGGGTTTGAAGCGCGTGGCGCCCGATCCGGACGCCTCGACAACGCCCGCGAACTCATTGCCCATCACGGTGGGCAAACGATAGCGCTGAACAATGCGCAGCTTGCCCTCTCGGGTCTTGAAGTCGACAGGATTGAGCCCGGCGGCATGGACGCGCACCAGCACTTCGCCCGCATCCGGGCTCGGCATAGCAACATCGCGCAGTTCGGCTGCGTCAGGTCCGCCATAGCGTTTGAGGACAAGAGCTTTCATCCGAGAGTCCTAGGCCGACACGTTGTATAGAGCATTGCGACCCCCTATTCCGTCGATGCATTTCAGCATTGGAGTGACGAAAAGCAACCGAGAAGCTTACATCCCGCTGCAGCCGGTCCAGGAAAGGCGTATACTATCCCTTCGTAAGTGCAGCGATGATCGCGTCGCAGAAGTCGGGAAGATCGTCGGGACAACGGCTCGTAATGATGTTCCCGTCTACAACGACGGCCTCGTCAACCACGTCGGCGCCGGCGTTGGTGACATCGGTCCGGATCGACTTGTAGCTCGTCAGGCGCCGCCCCTTTGCAAGCCCTGCCTCGATCAGCAACCAGGGCGCGTGGCATATGGCGGCAATCGGCTTTCCGGCCGAAGCGAAATCGCGGATCAGCGCGATCGCCTTTTCCTCGACACGAAGCAGGTCGGGATTGATCTGACCGCCCGGCAGGACAAGCGCGTCATAATCATCGACCTTTGCATCAGCGATCCTGAGGTCGATCTCGACGTCGTCACCCCAATCATCTTTATCCCATCCGGTGATTTCGCCCTTCTCGATCGAGGCGATGTCGACGTCGGCGCCGGCATCTTCGAGCCGTTCGAGTGGTACTTCAAGTTCGGACTGCTCGAAACCGTCGGTTGCCATGATGAGAATGCGCCGCGACGAAAGTGCGTTGATATCGGCCATGAGATTTCCTGATCCTGTGAGTGCTATTGCAGCGTCGGTTTCGGCGGAACGCCATTTCTGACATCCGGGTCGACAGGAAGCGGCTTCAATGGCTCCGAGCCCGGCGGCACCATGTCCGATGGAGGGATGGGAGGCAGATTCCTGTTCTCGCCATCGTCGCGCTTGATAGCGGACACGGGCTCGCTGGTTGCCATGAACTCATCCTTTCGGCCGCGGGAGCGGGCCGACGCCCGTCAGCCTTGTGAACGGAGCGTCAGTTCGAGCAACTGGTAAGGGATCACAAAGTTCCGGCTAACGACCGTTTCCGGGCGTCATCCGTCAATCCAGGTTATCGGCAAGAGCGACGATTTCTGCTATGAGAAACACAGACTCGGTTTGATCCGCCCCGGCGAGATCCCGGGCTGGTCGCAATGCCGAATCCGATAAAAGGACGGCGGAAAGTGATGGGAGATTCCCATGCCTGCTTATCATATGCTGCTCCACTGTCCGTCGCGGCGCGACGCCCGCCGGATCGATTTCCATGCCGAAGGTCCGGACCACGCGTTCCAGATCGCGCGCAACGAGGCCGACGGGACCGAAGTCGAGCTCTGGGAGGGCAACAAGCTTCTCGTCCGCATGGCCAAGACGGTGAGCAATGTTTGGCAAATCCTCCCGTCCGGGGATACGCACCCGATGGCGACACAGCAGAATAACGGGATGGCCGCCGCGGATTGAGGTTCGTAGCGAGAGGCCGGGCGTTGAGAACAAGTTCGAGAACTTGCGCCGCCGCTTTTAGCCGAGGCTTGCACATATGCGGCGGCCGCCCGGCGGCGTCGCGTCTATCAAATGTCCGGCGATTTGACGACCGGAGAGACAAACAATCGCTCTCGATTTGAGAGTTTCACGCGTCTTTCGTTGCTCCGACGGGGCCGCACGATAATTTCACGGCTCGGAAAGGAGAGCCCAATGAAGACGCAAATCATTGGAATCGTGCTTCTCGGAGCGACGGTCACGAGCTGCGGCAAGGCCGAGCCGCGCAGCAAGCAATATTCCGACGCGCATGTTGACGAGGCCCGAGAGGTATATGCCGGATGCCAGGATGGCTCGGTCCGTGGCGGTGAATGCGACAATGCCGAGATGGCCGTGAAGCGAGCCGACGCGAAGGAGCGGAGCAAGCGGTTTATCGGTGACGGGAAAGCCTATACGCCCCGTTGACCGCGGGGCGGAGCTCTAAAGTCCGGCAGCCGAACGCAGCCGGTCCAGCTGTTCCCGGCAAAGTCGGTCGACGATCTCACGGAGGTTGCGGGCTGCAGCCGCAAGCGCTTCCAGATCGTCGACGCCGATCTCGTAACTCGGCGAATATCGCGCCTCGACATAAGCTCGTTTCAACAGCTCGAAACGGCGCCGATCCAATTTGCTGTCACGAGGCCAAGCCTCAATTAACTGCGGTTCACGGTCTTCGGCGAGTGAGCGCAAAAATTTGATGTTGTGCGAGCGCGGGAAATAGAAAGTGCTGGTGAGCAAGAAGCAGGCGTAGGCGCGTTCGACAGCTTGATGGAGCGTGAAGGCGGCATCCTTCCTCCAGCCGGCGTCGTCGAGCCCTTTTGAAAACTGAAAACGTGCTGATTCAAGCGCACGGTCGATGGCTGGCAAGCCTTCCCCGAAGTATCCAGTTGCCATCTCGAATGCGTCCGCCGGCGTCAGCGGCTTCGGAACCGCGAGCGGATGATTGGGCAAATCGTACAGCAGGATGCCGTCACGCAGGATATCAACCCAGAAATATTCGCCGCGGGTGAGCGCCCGGTTCACGTCCGAGAGGGTGTGGACGATGATGTTGAGCGTCCGGCCGATCGCGGCATCGCGAAGGATCTTGTCCTCGGCAATGTACCAATGTTCGGAGACGTCGGTCAGATCCTCGTGGCTGACCACGATCAGCAAATCAAAGTCCGACTGATAACCATTGTCAGGCTCGTCGACCCAGTCGCTGCGCGCGTAGCTGCCGAAAAGTATGATCTTCAGAATCTTGCCGTTGCGCTTCTCGGCCTTGGTCGCGCGCTCGATCGAACGCGCGAATTCCTCCATCAGCACATCCTTGATGCGCTGGAGTTCGCCCTGCTGTCGTTGGGGAAGATGATCGATTTCCGTTTTCATGTTCTGCCCCTGAATCTGGCCCACAATCAGGACTCTGGCAAGCCAAACTCGATTCATTCCGGACAGGATCGCGCTTCGGTTGGACGCAAGTTGGGGCGTCCCGCTTGACTCGGCGAGCCGATAAGGAACAAAGAGGGAACGAATCAACAATCTGCCGAGTCCTATGACATCATGCGCCACCCTGCCGTCCTTGCCGATCTTCGCGCCAAAATTGCGCGGATCGAGGGCGTGTGCGCGCGGCACGAGGTCCTTCCCTTCGGCGTAGAATCGGTCGACTCACGGCTTCCGGGTGGCGGAATCGCGACCGGCGCGCTCCACGAAGTCGCCGGAAGTCCTGAGCTCGCCGACGATGCGAGCGCGACCATCTTCCTCGCCGGCATCCTCGCGCGCACCGAAGGCCCCGTCTTCTGGTGCCTGCGCTGGCACGATTTGTTCGCCCCTGCCCTCCATCTCGCGGGACTGCACCCCGACCGCGTGATCCATGTCGAGGCGGGCAGCGACACCAATGTCCTGCTCGCGATGGAGGAGTGCCTTCGCCATCCGGGCATCGCGGGCGTCGTCGGCGAGGTCAGAAAATATTCTACGACCGCGTCGAAGCGCCTCCAGCTCGCCGCCGAAACCTCGGGCGTGCCCGCCTTCGTGTTCCGGCGCAGCTGCAAGGCCGAACAGGCCGCCGAGGGCAGCGCCGCGGTGACGCGTTGGCGGATCACCGCGAGCCCGAGCGAGGATCTCGGCATTCCGAGCCTCGGCCGTCCGCGCTGGCGCGTCGCGCTCGAACGCGTCCGCGGCGGCAATCCGCATTTCTGGATATTGGAGGGCTGCGATGCGACGGGTCGTATCGCTCTTCCTGCCGCACTGGTCGACCGACCGGCTGCGCAGGAAGACCGGCAAGCCGCGGCCTGACGGCGCCGCCCCCGCCCGGCCGCTCGTTACCGCGATCCCCGACCATGGCCGACGGATCGTTGCCGCGGTCGACAAGGACGCGCGCACGCTCGGCATCGTCCCCGGCATGACGATAACCAAGGCGCGCGCTTTCGCGCCCGAGCTCGATGTCGTCGATGCCGAGCCCGACGCCGATTTCAAGGGGCTGCGCCGTCTCGCGCTCTGGGCGGGTCAGCGCTATTCGCCGGTCGTCGCGCCCGATCCGCCCGATGGGCTGTGGCTCGATATCACCGGATGCGCGGCGCTCTTCTCAAGCGAGCGCGCGCTGCTCAAGGATCTCCACCGCCGCACCGGCGCCTTCGGGCTGTCGCTGCAGATCGCGGTCGCGGACACCGCGGGCTGTGCGCACGCCGTCGCGCGACATGTCCCCGTCGGCCGCCCGGTGACGATCGAGCCGGGCGCGCACCGCAAGGCGATCGCGCTGCTGCCGATCCGCGCGCTCCGCCTGCCCCCCGCCGATGTCGAGGGCCTTCGCAAGCTCGGTTTTGAACGGATCGAGCAGCTAATCTGCGCCCCGCGCGGGCCGCTGGCCAAAAGGTTCGGGCGCGAGCTGCACCGCCGTCTCGACCAGGCGTTCGGGACGTTGCCCGAACCGATCGAGCCGATCTTCCCCGAGCAGCTGCCGCGCACGCGGCGCGGGTTCATGGAGCCGATCGTGACCGCCGAGGCCTTTGCGCAGGTCATCGGCGACCTTGCGCGCGATATCGCCGACCAGCTCGGCCGCCTCGGCAAGGGGGCGCGGCGGCTCGACTGCTATTTCCACCGCGTCGACGGACAGGTCCAGGCGATCCGCGTCGGCACCGCGGCACCGTCGCGCGACCCCAAGCATCTCGCGAAACTGTTGGCGGCAAAGATCGAGACCATCGAGCCGGGGCTCGGCATCGAGGCGATGACGCTTGTCGCGCCGCTCGTCGAAGTGCAGGCGCTGCGCCAGGGCGAAAGCCTCGAAAGCCTGACGCGCCGCGGCCCTGACCTTCCCGCACTCGTCGACACGCTCGCGAACCGCTTCGGCCAGCGTAGCCTGCACCGTACCATCCCCTGTCCGGGTGCGATGCCCGAGCGGTCGGTCACGATCACGCCCGCCCTCCGGCTACCCGACGGCGCGACATGGTCCGACGATCTTCCCCGCCCCTCGCGAATGCTCGCGCGCCCCGAACCCGTCGACGTGATCGCGCTGCTTCCTGACGACGCGCCGCGCCTCTTCATCTGGCGCGGCAAGCGCTACCGCGTGACGCAGGGCGATGGGCCCGAGCGCCTGCAGGGCGAATGGTGGCGGGGTGGCGGGATCGAAGGCGAGACCCCGTTGACCGTGCGCGACTATTACCAGGTCGAGACCGAGGCGGGCGGGCGCTACTGGCTGTTCCGCCTCGGCGACGGCGTCCACGCATCGACCGGATCGATGCGCTGGTTTATTCACGGAGCATTCGCTTGAGAATGCGACCGAACCGGAGCGCGTTCGCTTGAGCGGGGCCGAGCCCGCTTATGTCGAACTGCAGGTCACCACGCATTTCAGCTTCCTGCGGGGCGCCTCCTCGCCCGACGAACTGTTTGCCGCCGCCGCGCTGCTCGGGCTGCCCGCGCTCGGGATCGTCGACCGCCATTCGGTCGCGGGGATCGTGCGCGCGTGGGATGCCGAGAAGGCGACGGGCGTGCGCGCGATCGTCGGTTCACGGCTCGACCTCACCGATGGCACCGCGCTGCTCGTCTATCCAACCGACAAGGCGGCGTACGGGCGCATGTGCCGCCTGCTCAGCGTGGGCAAGGGCCGTGCCGGCAAAGGCGCATGCCATCTCGAGTGGCCCGATGTCGAGGAATGGAACGAAGGGCTGATCGCCTGCCTCGTGCCCGACCGCGCAGACGCCACAAATGAGGCTGCGCTCGAACGCATGCGGGGGATTTTCGGCGACCGCGCCTATATGGCCCTGACGATCCGCCGCCGCCCGCGCGACGCGATCCGGCTACGCGACCTCGCGGCGCAAGCCGCGGCGGCGCGCGTTCCGACCGTGGCGACCGGCGATGTCCTCTATCATGCGCCCGAACGCCGGCTGCTGCAGGACGTCGTCACCTGCATCCGCGAGAAATGCACGATCGACGATCTCGGCGATCGCCGCGAGCGCTTCGCCGACCGGCATCTCAAATCCGCGGCCGAGATGGAGCGACTGTTCCGCCGCTATCTGAAAGACGCCTCACCCGTCACGCGCACGGTCGAGTTCGCCAACCGCTGCACCTTCAGCCTCGAGGAGCTGCGCTACCAATATCCCGACGAAATCCGCGTCCCCGGCCGCACGCCGCAACAGGAACTCGAGCGGCTGACATGGGAGAAGGCGCCGGTCCGCTACCCCGAAGGCATCGACGGCAAGGTGCGCACCCAGCTCGAGCACGAACTCCGATTGATCGGAGATCTCGATTACGCACCCTATTTCCTGACCGTTCATTCGATCGTCGCCGAAGCGCGCCGCCGCGAGATTCTCTGCCAGGGCCGCGGCTCGGCGGCGAACAGCGCGGTCTGCTACGTCCTCGGCATCACCTCGATCGACCCGGTGCGCTCCGAGCTGCTCTTCGAACGCTTCGTCTCGGCCGAGCGGCGCGAGCCGCCCGATATCGACGTCGACTTCGAGCATGAGCGGCGCGAGGAAATCATCCAGTGGATCTACGAGACCTATGGCCGCACGCGCAGCGCTCTGACAGCCGTGGTCACGCGCTACCGCTCGCGCGGCGCGGTGCGCGAGGTGGGGAAAGCGCTCGGCCTCAGCGAAGACATGACCGCGGGGCTCGCGGGCGCGGTGTGGGGCTATAGCCGCGAAGGCGTCGATGAAAGCCATGCCGCGGCGCTGAACCTCGACTTGGGCGACAAGCGCCTGATGCTCACGCTCGAACTCGCGCGCACGCTGATCAACACCCCGCGCCATCTGTCGCAGCATCCCGGCGGATTCGTGCTCACCCGCGACCGGCTCGACGAGCTGGTGCCGATCGAGCCCGCGGCGATGGACGACCGCCAGGTCATCGAATGGGACAAGGACGATATCGACGCGCTCGGGTTCATGAAGGTCGACATCCTCGCGCTCGGCATGCTGAGCTGCATGCGCCGCGGTTTCGAGTTTCTCGCCGAGCACAAGCAGCTGAGGCATGACCTGTCGACGATCCCCGCCGAAGACCCCGCGACCTATGCGATGATCCGCAAGGCCGACACGCTCGGCGTCTTCCAGATCGAGAGCCGCGCGCAGATGGCGTCGATCCCGCTGATGGCGCCGCGCACCTTCTACGATCTCGTGATCCAGGTCGCGATCGTCCGCCCCGGCCCGATCCAGGGCGACATGGTTCATCCCTATCGCCGCCGCCGCAATGGCGAGGAGGAAGTCACCTATCCGACCCCCGAGCTGCGCCGCGTGCTCGAGAAGACGCTCGGCGTGCCGTTGTTTCAGGAACAGGCGATGCGCGTCGCGATCGAATGTGCGGGGTTCACGCCGTCGGAGGGCGAGGTCATCCATGTCATCGCGCAGCGGCTCGACGATCTCTCGCCCCTGCTCGCGAGCGTCGGCAACCGCGCAGACGTCGCCGATGTCTATCGCGTCAGCCGCGCCGATGTCGTGAAGAGCCCGGTCGGCCGCGATCCGCGCGACCCGGCCGAAAAGCCGCTCGGCCGCGATGCGCGCGATATCTACATCCCGGACCTGCGGCTCGGCTCGGGCATCGTTCCGGGCCAGCCCACCAAGGGCATCAAGATCAAGTCGCGCGATTTCCAATAGCCGTGCAGCTTGGGCTTTGGAGGCTCGTCAGGCCGTAACCATGCCAGATGAGTGGACGTTGCCACGAGCTGACCAAGAGAAAATAAATGCGCATTCAAAAGATATACGCATCTTTGCTCGCGGCGGATCTCGCGGCGTCCGAGCGCTGGTACACCAAGCTGTTTGGCCGCGGACCCGACCATAGACCGATGGAGAGCCTGATCCATTGGGAACTTTTCGATCACGGAGGGCTGATGCTTTCCTCAAGCGCGGAAATCGCCAGCAAGGGCGTGGCTTTCCTATACGTCGACGATATCGCAGCCGAGCGCAGCAGGCTGAAGGATGCCGGGATCATTCTCGGGGAGGACATTGCCGGCGATTATTCGACACTGGCGCAAGTACGCGACCCCGATGGCAATTTGATCACACTGGCGTCCCCGCCGTCGAGGCCATTTCCGCGCGCATGATCGTCCCGGCTCCGACCTACGGGGACAAGCGCGCATCGGCTCGTCATCGCGATACGGCAAGTCGTCGATTCTGGCCGACAAGCAGGAGGTCCGAAGGATAGATCGCGACGCCCATGCGTTGTCCTCTTCATAGCGAAGGAGACATCCCATGTTGCAGAATGACATTGAAACCGACGAAACGAACCGCCTGATCGCCTCGAACAAGGTCGAAGGCACCAACGTCTACAACCAGGCCGGCGAGAAGCTCGGCTCGATCTACAATTTCATGGTCGATAAGCGCACCGGCAAGGTCGAATATGCCGTCCTCCAGTTCGGCGGCCTGTTCGGGATCGGCAGCGATTACTATCCGCTCCCGTGGGACGTGCTCACCTACGACACGCGCCAGAGCGGTTACCCCGACCGATCCGACTGCCGTCGAACGCCTTGCGCCCGGCCCGCGCGCCGCTCGCGGCGGCGATCCCTGCCGCGAGCAAACGCCCGAGATATTTGCGCGCCTTCTTGCCGCGCACGCTGCGCATTTTCCCGAGCCTCGGCTCGAAATCCTCCTCGTCGCCGCTCATCGCGCGGTTCCGCTCATCATCTCGCACCCAAACGGCGCAAATGCGGGCATATCGGCGCGCGAGCCTCTCATCGGCAAGCCGCGTCTCGTAAAAAAGGATGTGCAGACAGGTAGATGGCTCGCTTGCGAGACTCTGCTTTTATCTTGCTTTCGCCGCACCCTCCCCGAAACCGCCTCTATCTCCCCCACCCTGCGCCACCCCGCGCCGAGGAAAAAACAAGGGAGCAGCGCCGCGAGGGCGCCGCTCCCGTAAGACCGGTCCCGCCGGTCAATGCGCTTTGGCAAAGGCGTCGTCCGCCGCCGCCCGGTCCTCGAAATGCCGCACTCCGAGCAGCCCCTGCACCGCGTCCCGGCTATCGACGAGCAACACCGCGACATAGCAGCGCCCGTCCAATATCCCCGCAACCGCCAACCGGTCGAGTGAGTCGTCGCGCTCCTCGTCGAGGCTTTCCCAGAGCCCGAGCCAGCGCAATTTCTCGCGCGCTTCCCAGTAGAAATCGCCGCCTTCGGCTTCGACAAACACCCGCGCCAGCCCCTCCGCTGCCGCTCTTCCGAACTCGGCTTCGAGCCCCGAAACGAGCCGTTCGAACACGCGATCCGCGGCGCCGGAAATTGCAGCTTCGACCATGATATCCTCCTGAATTCGACCGTTCCCCAAGTCGGGAACGATGTTCCAGGGACGGGCGGCGGCGCGGCTGTCAGGGCCGCGCGGGCAACGCCCGCGCGCCGCGAAGCGGCGGCGGGGGGAACCGATTTGCGCAGCAAATTGGGGGGCACCCGCCGGCCTTGCACAATCTCGACCGAAACAAACGGAGCGACATCGCGCACATCGAACAGATCGTCAGCGGGACTGTCTTCGCGGGCGGGCCGCCCGCGCAGCACGCGCGGGTCCCTGATGATGCTCCAGATCGGACGGGCTTCCGTCGCGGACAGAGCGGGATCGATCCAGCCGTGCAGGCCAAGGCCTTCGAGCCGCTCGCCGGATACACGCGCCCGGTTCGTCCAGAAGTTTCGGTACAGCGGACTTCGGCGCAGCCACTCCCAGGCGAACGCGCGCCGGTCGGAGACGAGAAGCTCGGCATAGGCTTCGGGAAACCGCCAATTCGCAGCAGGGCCGCCACTCATTTCGAATAGCCAGAATATTTTCTGAATATTTCCATGCGGCGCCGATCGGGCAAGAACGGGCCGGCATCAGCAGCTGGCGACGGGCGGAAAGGATCGATGCGATAGCCCGCCGGTCCTTGGCGCGACTGACCGGCGGCCGCAGACACGTCGACGGACGCCCGCGACGGGCCCCGACCGCTTCAGGCGCAGGCTATTCGGTTCCTTCGGCAAAATAGGCGCGCAGCCGGTGCGCGACCTCGGGCGCGATCTTCATCAGCGTACGCCGCCCGTCGAAAAGGTCGGGCGTCCGCTCCAACACGCCCGCCTCGCACAGACGCTGCGCGAGCTTCATCGCGCTGCTCGTGGGGATGCCCGCGGTCGCGCAAAGCGACGACATCGAAAGCTGCTCCCCCCGGCATTCATGAATGAAGAGATCGATGAGCATGTCCCACGCCGGTTCGCCGAACAGTTCGGCGTGGCCGATCAGCTGCTTGCGCAGGATGCGCCGACGAAGAACCGCCTCCGCATTGCGAAGCGCGCGCGCGTCATCCTCCTCGTCTTGCGCCGCCGCCTCGCTCCGAAGCGTAAACTCCGATCGGGCCATGCGGCTCCTCGGCGATCGGTCTTCGCGGAGGATATGGTGAATATGGGTCGCGGTCACGATGATGTGATCGAGAATCTCTACATCGAGCGCGCGGCCGATCCGGTCGAGCTTGCGGGTGGCCTCGACATCATCCTCGCTCGGCGTCGCGTCGCCGCCCGGATGATTGTGGACGAGAATGATCGCCGCCGCATTACGCTCGAGCGCACGCCGGAAGATCGTTCGCGGGTAGATGGTGAGATGGGCAAGCGTGCCTTGCTGCATCTGTTCGTCGGCAATGAGGCCCCGGGCGGAATCGAGAAAGAGAACGCGCAGGCGCTCGTCGGCCAGCGATCCCATCGATGCGATCAGATATCGTCGCAGCGCGGGATCGAACGGGTCGACCGGGGCCATGCGAAGGTCCGAGCGCAGGCCCTCGATCATCGCGTCGCGAATAGTCGCGAGAAACGACCCGACCTCTGGCCAGTCGCCGACGACGCCCGCCATTCGCTCCGCCGTCTGCGACCAGAGCCGGCCGAGGGTCCGGAATTCGTCGAGAAGGAGCCGCGCTATGAGCTCGCTGTCTTCGGGCGCGATCGCCGCGACAAGCCGTACCAGGACCGATCGCTCCCATGCGCGCGAAGCCGTTTCTGGTGCCGCCAGGTTGCCAACACGAGGAGCGGCGGGAGAAGCCAGGAGGCAGATACCTGCATCGTCAGATAGGCCGCTGGATGGACCGTTATGTCGGCTGCCTTTCCGACATGGGCCATCAGTGGGAGAATCTGGAGGACAGCCGCCGGCATCGGCCAGAAGCGATGCGCTGCCAGCGCGAGCGTCACGCTCGCTGCCGCTGCTGCGAGATCGATCGTCAGATGCCCCGCGTCTACCGAGGCGTAGCGAGGCGGGATGAACAGGTGCAGGATCTGGTCGGCTGCCAGCATCGCGATCAGGATCAGCGCCATCGCGCGCTCGGGCGCGCCCCCTCTTCTGAGGGCGTAGGCGAGAGCCGCCAGCAAGATCGTCAGAAAGATTGCGATCCGAACCATCGCGTCCAATGACCATGCCGGCGGCCCCGGGTCAATTACGAGGAGACTGTAGCGATCGCATCGTCCCCGACCGCCGCGATCGCCGGGCACTCATGAAGGTCAAGACCGGCTGTCTCGCGCGCGATGTCGGCAAGTTCGCCGTGAATGCGAAGGGCGTCGCCGCTCGCGCCGACCAGCACGGTCTGGAGCCTCGCGATACGGTGGATGGCGGACTGCCCCCGGATCGCGGGGACGCCGGGGGTATCGCGCCGTGCCGTCACGACACTGGTCATGAGCGTCGATACGGCGATCAACGCGTCGTCGATGCGCGCCTCGGTGGCGGGCACCTGGTTCTGGAGCCTCGCGGCCATGAAATTGATAGTATCGGACATGACTTCTCCTTTGCCGGAAGCGCACGCCCCGGCTGTTGCTTGATCGGGCATGAGAAGAATCAGCGGGAGATGAGGCGCGTCAGCGTCTCTGCAATCCCGAGGCTGCCGAGCCAGAAAATGATCACAGACGCGAGTAGGGTCGCCATGATCGTGAGCCTGGTCGGAAGCCCATGGTCGTGCCTCCAGATCTTCCCGGACGGGACGCCTTCGTCTGAAAGCCGGTCCACCGATTTGCTGGTTTCGCTCAAATCGAAAACATTCGCAGGGCCACCGTCCGTATCGTCGGATGGCATAGGCGTCGCGGTGTCGGGAAGCTGCACCGGATCGTATGCGATCCGGTCGCATATCTGGCGGAGACGTGCGTAGCGGATGGCCGTATCGGCCCGATCGTTCGCGCCCAATATCTGCCGCGCCGCGGTGATCCGCTGATCGACCGTGTACTTGGAGATTCCGAGGTCGCGCGCGATCTGCTTCGAAGTCTTGTGTATGAGCACGAGGTCGAGACAGGCGCGTTGCTTGTCGGTCAGGCGAGACCAGACAAGACGATCATCGGCAGTAGAAGATTGCGACCCTTCCATTGTGTCAGTTTGGTGACATCCCGCTTTCGCACAAGGCCTTATTTACATGAAACTCCATGTCAATTGTCCGCCAGCAGCAAGAAAGGCCTGACGGCGGTAACAGGGGGCGGCGTTTTCGCCCATTCGCCGGGACGCGTCGTTCCAAATTCCGGGGCATTTCGCGAACGACAGTTCCTCGTGCATCGGAATAGAATGCCCCTCAACCCGGAGGAAAGCGGAAAATGACCAAGAAAATGCGTGGATCAGCGGTCCGCCGCCCATATATTCCGTCTCCCCATGCTGTCGGGCCGGACGCTCGATCCATTTGCAGGGCGCGGAACAATGTCTGAGGGATTTTGGCTGTTCGGGATCTGGGCACTTGTTCAGATCGTGCGGATGATACCCGGCATCATCTGGTCGGTCAGATGCCCGTCCGCGAGTAGCCGATACGTCTATCCGGCTCCCGCGGCGCCGCGTCCGCTGCCGACGCTCCGCCTCCCGAAGCGGACCGGCTGAAGTCGCTGCCCCCTAAGCAGATTGGGTGACGCGGCCGACCGCCCGTGCCGCTTGCGGGTTCGTCCTTCTAAACCGCGGCATCGTAGCCGGTGTCAGTTGGCGAAGCCGGTCGATCTCGTCCGACCAATATTGCATCATCCCGACCCGTTCGTCCCAATATTCACCGCGCGCATAGGCGCGGCGAACGCCGTCATTCTCGACATGGGCGAGCTGGCGCTCGATAGCATCCGGATGAAAACGGCCGCTCTCGTTGAGCAGCGTCGCGGCCATCGCCCGAAACCCGTGCGCCGTCATTTGCTCGCGCGAGAAGCCCATGGCGCGCAGAGCCGCGTTGACGGTGTTTTCCGACATGCAGATACGGTCCGAGCGAAAGGACGGAAAGCAGAACCGCCCGGTG
>VFQQ010002632.1_pt1 | contig 19563 bp, 32 predicted proteins | sample 3512341 | NCBI WGS metagenome assembly VFQQ01 (sample SAMN10412373, study PRJNA504923) | tailings metagenome | isolation source: Relicate 2 Philex TSF1 revegetated site | place: Philippines: Tuba, Benguet | collected 2017-08-29 | reverse complement strand
AGCAGGCGGCAGAGCGCCCTCACCGCCGGGCCCCAGCTGGCTTGCCCGCCTGCTGCCCGCCGCCTGCTGCGGCATGCCTGCACCAGCCGCCTGGGGCAGCGACTGCTGCCGCGGATCCTGCTGTGCCTGCTGTGCCTGCTGCGGTGGGAAGATGAGCATGCTGCCACCGGTGATCGATGCTTCCAGCGGGCCGCCGCGTTGCACCAGGGCGGATGCGCCATGGCTGCCCAGCAGGCCGCCAGGCACGCCCCTTGGCCCGCCAAAACCAGCTGCGCTGGCTCTCAGGCTGCCCGGCAGCGGCGGCAGGCTTGTGCTTCGGGCTGTTGGCGGCCTGTCGCAGAAAGGAGCGGGGGCAGGAGGCAGCAACGTAATGCTGTGCACTGCCGGCTACATAGGCAGCCTTGTTCGGCAGCCTTGTTGATTGAGGACAAGCCGTGACGGTTGCAAACACTGCTTTGTTCAATCTCATTCGAGCACTTGCCTTGAGCCATTCATCCCAGCCGCCAGCACGCTGGTTGTCTCAAACACGGGGCCCATGAAGGGGCGGTTGGGCCGCAGCACTGTCACTGTGGGCATGTGCACAGCAGGCCCTGGTCCAAAGGCGCCTGCCACGGCAGCCCACGGCTGCTGCATGGGCATGGGTGGCATGCCGTAGCCCGCTGTTGCAGGTGGCGGCGGCGGCATGCCGAAGCCCGCTGACGCAGTTGCAGGTGGGTAGTGCAGCTGGTGCAGCCAGGGAGGGCCGGCAGGTGGGCCGCCGGCAGCTGCCATGGGCGGCAGCAGCCAGTGGGGTGGCGGTGCTGCCGCATGTGGTGCAGGCATCATGCCCCATGGGGCAGGTGGTGGTGGCCCGGCCCACTCGGGCAGGCCATGCTGCTGCATGGGTGGCGGTGGCATGCCCGGCCCCCAACCGGCAGCAGGTCCAGGCGCAAGGGCTGGTGGCATGCCCCAGGGGTGCAGGGGCGGCCCTGCAACACTGCTGTGCTGCTGCATCCCTGCCACTGGCTGCTGCCAGCCCGGTGGCATGCCAGATGGAGCACGAGACAGGCTGTCGCCGCCGGGCAGCTGCCCAGAAGGCACAGGCGCGGCTGTCTGGTCCGTTGCTGCAACTTGGCCTGCAGGTCTGCTGCCTGGGTGGGCCAAAGGCTCTGCAGCCGCCGCTGCCATCCCCCCAGCAGACGCTGCCTCTGCCTCAGCAAACGCCTGCTGTGGCGGCGGGCGGCGAGGCAGGCGGATCTCCACTCCTGGCACCGCATCATCCGGGTCAATGCTTAGTGCTGCGCTACCGGTTTGTGCCTGGGCTGCGGCACCCTGCTTGCGCTGTGCGGGCGGCGGCTTGAACTTGATAGTGACTCCGCCAGACTCTAGCGTCTCCGTGCCTCCTGCCTGCAGCAGGAAGAGGTATCAATGCGCATTCGCATGTCTCCAACGCGAATGCTACAACGTAGTAACGACAGCTACAGCTGTAGCAGAATGCAGTAGGGCCCCTCGGCAGCCCGCACAGCCCACCTCTTTGTCCGCCTGCTTTGCGCGCTGCCGCGCCTGGTCGGCAGCAAACTGCTGGCGCAGGCGCTCCTGCTCGCGTGCCAGCCGAGCCTCCTCCTCCGCCTCCTCCGCCTTGCGCCTAGAAGGAGGGGCAGGTGGCAGGCTGTGGTCTGCCGCAATGCATGTGGGAATTACTTGCCAAGCGGCATGCGCAGCAGAGCAGGGGGAAGACTTGCAGCAGGAGGCAGGGCAGGCAGCCCAGCTACAGCAAATATCGGTCGACAGACCACCCAATCCACACTGCACCTCTGCTGCTCCTCCGCCCGCAGCCGCGCCTTCTCCTCCACCTGCTGCCGCAGCGCCTCCTGCTGCAGGGTAGATGCAGAGAGGGCAGTTGCGGGCATGTCTGTCAACCCGGACTCCGGTTTGCTCCAGCGCCATATGCATGCACTGAACACCGTCGTCCTTGGCGTCCCTCGCCCTCGCCGCAAATCACCAGGCAGCTTCCGCCAGCATCCCACCTGAAACTCTGCCTGCTCCCGCTTCCGCCGCTCCGCCTCGCTGGCCGTCTGGAAGGGGCGGTCGGAGCGCAGCCGCAGGGTGGGCTGCTCTGTACCTGCCGCCATGACACCAGAGGCCACACCAACTGGCGCCGCTTCATGGCGAGTGGGCTTGGTGGGGCTGGCAAAAGCAGGGGCTGCCAAACGAGCATGTGGCTGCAGGCCGGGAGGCGGGCGGGGCGACGCATCCTCCCAGCCACCCTGAAAAGCGCCGGCTGACTCTGGGCCACCAGCGGCACCGGGATGTGGTACATCAAAAGCCGCAGAGTGCAGCTGCTCTTGCGCAGTTGCTGCTGCAGTGCCTGGTGCGCTGCCGCTGCCCCAGTAGGCCTGGATGCCGGCGCCGCCTTGCACGGGGCTGCCAGCCGAAGGCGAGCTTGGCTGGCTCCTGCCCTCCTGAAACCGCCGAACCTGCAGCAGTGGAAGAAGACTGATTCAAATTGCCATGCTGCGGTTGGAGTGCAAACTAAGGAAGGCATGCTTCAGGTTCAGTGCCAGCTAACATCAGCAGAATGCTGCTGTGCGACTTGAGCTTGACGTCCACTCCCTCCTTGCCTGGTTCAGGTCGGTGATGGGGCGGCCATCCAGCCCCCGCAGCGGCCCGCTGCCGCCGCCATACCCGCCCGCCGCCTTCTGCAAGAGCAAGGCGGCCTCCTGTGCCTTGCGCCGCTCCTCCGCCTGCTCCCGCTCCCGCTCCTGCGCATAGTTACAGGCGGCAGGCTGCTGGAGAGAGTGTGGCCCGCAACAGGCTGCACATTGATATGCGCTGGGTGTGATCACTCGCCAAAGTCAGCCCAGCCATCCTGAGTTCATTCCTGAAGACAAGAATCCCAATTCAGCCCACCTGGCGTCGCCGCTCCTCCTTGGCCGCCATCTGCGCCTCCAGCTCCGCTCTGTATGCCGCCCGCCTGGCCTCCTGTGCCTGCCTGGCCGCCTGACCCTCCAGCTGCTCTGCACCAAGCGCTGCCAGCCGCCCGGCAGCAGCAGCCCTGGCTGGGCTACCCGCTGGCCCACCCACAGCAGCAGCGGCACCTGGTTGCGACACGCCCCAGGGCGGCAGCGCCGGCCCGGCGCTGGCTCCTGGCGGCAGCCGCAGGCTGCGGCTGCGAGCGGGCGGCTGCTGCACAGGCTCCAGGTCGTTGCCAAATGGTGCCATGGCCACGACTGCACCTGATGGCAGTGGCAGCACAGCAGCCCCAGCTGCCTGGCTGCCGCGCAGGTACGGAGGGCATGGCTCGTGCAGTGGCATGGCCGCACGAGCGTGCGGGCCCGCCTGCTGCACCAGCTGCTGCCGCACTGGTGGCAGCGCAGATGCTGCGACATCATCCATCCAGCCGCTCGGCGCAGCAGCAGGTGGCGGCTCTTGCCAGCCGGGGTGGCCATCTTGCGGCCAGCTCCTGAGTGGGCCACCTGTCGGAGCAGCGCCCGGGTGGGGCTCGCCGGGTGGGAGCATGCTGTGCCTGCCCGGCTGCTCACCTTCGACGTGCCACCAGGGTCCACCAGCGGCAGGGTGCGGTGGTGGCGGGGGCATGCTGTGGTGCGCAGTAGGCTGCCAGCCTCCAGGCATCTCATCCTCCCAGCCATACTGCGGTGCCGCCACTGGGTGGGCCTCTGTCGGCAGCGGCACGGGCGGCCGCGGTGCTGGCATTGGCTCACCATACCGCTGCATGATCTGTGCCTGCTGGGTGCTGGAACGTGCGAACAACCCCGTGCCGACATGGGCGGTGCCCAGCGGCTGCTGCAGCGGTGCAGCCTGCCGCGCAGGCATGGGCAGCACTGCAGATGGTGCGGCCTGGCGGAACGCCAGGTGTGCAGCCGACTGCCGCAGGCTGTGCTCACGCTCCGCCTGGCGCGCTGCCTCCTTGGCCGTAATCTGCGCTCGCAGCTCCTGGGCATAGTTCGCCTTGGCGTGCTGTAGCAGGTGAAGGTGTGGGAGGGTGGGGAGGCAGCGTGGCGGTGAGGACGCGGCGGCAGCGGCGGCGGCCGAAACGGGCTCTTGGACGCGCAGCGCCGGTTGTTACGGTTGCAACTGGGTTAGCAAAAGCTGAGACCGGCGCCTTACCCGGCCTGAAGGAGAGTCTGCTACCGCCGGCCCGCCAAAAACGAGCTGCCGCACGTTGTCGCGCTGGGCCACCATGGGGCCTCCCAATTCAGATCGGCGGCGTCTGGCAGCGGCTGGGCGAGTGCCCCCTCCTGCGGCCGTGAGTCGCGCAACTGAACCCGCTGCAGGGATCAATTGGCTCCGCGCGGAGCGTTCAGGGAGCGGCTCGAACCTACTCTGGAACGAGGCGAGAGCGTGGAGAATGCGCGCCAAGTGTCACCGCCCCTCATGCGCCGCCGCCGTGTGCCGGCCGGCCGGTGCACGCATGCCTGCGCAGATATTTGAGAACCTCTGACAGCCACTTGAGACATTGGACAACGATTTCAGTTTTACAGAGGAGGTGTGGCTGTGCATGCTGCGCCGTCAAAAGCAGCGCTGAGGCAGCATCATTCTTCGGCCACGTCGCTGCTGGCGGAATCCTCGCCATGCTGCGTGCTGGCTGCTCGGTGCAGCAGCGCGCGCAGGCGGGGAATGATTTCCTCAAAAGAAGGCCGTGAAGCTGCATCATGCGCCCAGCAGTCACTGTGGAATGCAAGGAAGTGGGGATGGGCAGTGATGTGAGTTGGTTCTGTGAGATGTGAGATAGAGTTTGACGCGCAGGTGGATGGCCAAACAACCAAACAACATCTCTGAATGTGCACACCTGACTAGCGCCTGGTACTCGGCCCGCAACGCTTCAAAGGCTTCTGGGTCGGGGCCGGCAGCCCGGGCAGGGAAGCAGGGCCGCTCGCCAGCACGAATCGCATTCACGATCTGAACAGACAGGGAGGGTGGCGCGTCAGCACATTGGCATGCGCAGCGCTAATGCGCAGCGCTAACCCAAGCGGCAGAGATGCATGCAGGGCGCTGCGATGCCAGCTCACCGGCCAGGGAGTGAGCCCAGCCCAGGGAATTTCAAAGGACACTAGCTCCCACAGGCAGACGCCAAAGGCGTACACATCTGCGGCGGGCGGCGGGCAGTAGTGAGGAATGTGAGCAGGTGGAGGACAGCGGGGCGGTGGCGGAGTGTCACACAAACGGTTTGTGTCACCAGTGCGTGGACCAGCAGCCCGCAATTGCATGCCCCCTGCCGCTCATGCAACCTGCCCCAGCCTGCCTGCGCACCCGAGGCGGTGCTGGCGCGAGCGCCAGTAAAGATCTCCGGGGCAAGCCAGCGGGGGTTTGTAGCGGCAACGGAGCTTTGCCCGCTTGCCTCCTCTACCACACGCGACAGGTTGAAATCGCCAACCTGCAACAACACAGTTACGGTAAGACAAGTGTGGCTGCTCCGTAAGTTTATGCTGCATGCAAGCGCTGCACAGTTCCGTTTTGCTTTGCAATCTTTCATGCACCGTGACACGCACTGCGCTCATGCCCACCTTGGCGCGCCAGCAGTCCGCGACGAAGATGTTGGGCGTCTTCAGATCACGGTGCAGGATCTGCAAATGACAGCGTTTGCAATGCCAGCAGGTCAGCAGCAAGGCCAAGCAAGGCCCGAGCAGGTGCAGCGGCCAAGCGGCTGGTGCACTGTCCCCATGCTAGGCCATGCAATGTGGGCCCAACGGCATGCAATGCTGAACTGCAGCTGCTGCTGTCTTCCGGCATCCACGCACCTGTGGGTTGTGCATGTGCAGGTGAAGCATGCCGAGGGCAGTATCGAGCGCCAGGCTGAGCCGCCGCGGCAGCAAGAGGCTGCGCGCCAGCGGCGACTCAGGCTCGCTTCTAGCCGCGCGCAGCAAATCCGACAAAGAGCCGTAACAGCAGTACTCTGAGGAAGGGCGCACGGAAGGGAACGATTCGGCAGGCGGTGCGAGCTGCCAACAAGCACGCTATCGCCAACATGTGACACTATCTTTTTCTCCGTGCAGCCAGGAGGCAGGCAGTGCTGCAGCCGAAGCAGCCAGAACAGCCCAAGGCCTATGAAGACATGCGCCTCACCTGTGATGATTGCAGGCGGGACCATGCACACGCCCAGCAGCTGCAGTAGGTTGGGGTGCCTCAGGCCCGCAATGATACCAGCCTCCTTTTGTAAGCATGCCAGCGCTTGCTGCGGCAGCGACACTGCATCCTCCACGCACGCTTGCAGCTGCTCCATGTTCACCAACACTTTCACTGCTGCCGGCGCCTCATGGTATATGGCCAGGTACACCTGAAAGGCAAAAGGGTGCACATGGGTGTGGGTGGGAAGGTGCACAGGTGGGTTCAGGCTGGCTGCGGGCGCATGTCCGTCAACCTCCCGCCTCCCTCCCCCTTGCCAGAATGAGCAGACAACAGACACAGCTGCAGCTTGCCTTGCCAAACGAGCCTGCTCCAATGGCGCGCTCCAGCTCCAACTCCTCGAAATCGACGGCCCAAGGCTCCAGGTCGCCTACAATGGCTCCGCTGCTGGGCCAGGAGCTGCCGCCACTGCCTGCTGCCTTGGTGCCGCCCATGCGGCTGCCGCCTCCAAGCAGCAGGGACAGCATTGGGTCGGACGCAAGCAGGTCAAGGCGGCGCTCATGGCGGAGCGTTGGAGAGATGGCAGGCGGGACGCTGCTCGACTTGCTGCCGGACTCGAGGCTGGCGGGGCCGACCTTGCTGGATGCCGCCGCCACTGATACTGCTGCCGCATGCCGCCGCTTCTTGAGCCAAACAGCCAGTGCTGCCACCACACCTGCAGGGGGCAGAGTAAGGTGAGCAACAAAGGGTTTGGGGCAGGTTGTGGCCAGCACAGCTGCAGTGCAACCTCATGCTGCGATACTCTTCACAGTGCAGTGCAGTCCCATACATCCCTAGACGGGCCCCATGGCGCACCAATGGCCGCACAAGCAACGCCCACTGCAACACCAACAATGGCGCCTGTGGACAGCGAGGAGCCTGAGTCAGAGGTTGCAGTGGTGGAGCTGTCGGGCGCTGGAGAGGCAGCCGTCTCCGCCAGAAGAGACGGCCGCACGACTTCCATTGGTGCAGTGCCGCTGCTGCCGCCGGCAGCGCCGCCGACACTGCCGCCGCCGAGCTGGCCTTGCCCGTTGCTGCCGATGCATTCCACGCTGACATTGGTTGTCGTGTATGGCTGTGCGCACAAAAAGTCGGCACCAGCGCTGGCCACGCCCTCGAAGAAGTTTATCGTGTCAGCCGTTTCGTTTGTGACGTACAGCGAAATGCGTGGGAGGCCGGTGTTACGCTCGGGAGGGACCCAGGCGCCTGCAGGGCTCATTGACCAGCAATACGCTGGACCAGTGTAGGGGAGCAAGGCAGCTGACTGTGAATTGTTGAAACGCCTGTCTGTGGCACATGACAGCAGGCCGCACCACGCAAACAACCAGATAGCACATGCATGACATGCTCGGCACACCCACCTTCGCCATTGAGCGAGTCAATACCGCAGGCGGACAAGCCGCTGTAGCCAGCGGCAGTGAGGTTGGCGGGCGCCGTGACATGCATCCATGTGAGCGCAACAGAGCCGCCAAAGCTAGAGGAATCTGGCACGCGCTGAGGGCCGAAATTTGCTGGGCTGCTTGACGCGTTGAGGAGGCCGTTGTAAGCACTGCCCCAGCAGAATGCTGCAGCAGGGGGGCTCATTTGGGGTGCACAGTGTGAAGGTGCCTGGCCAGAAAATTGTCAGCGCACGCAGGAGCGTACCTTGCCCTTGGAATTCTCCGGTGATTGCGCAGCAGGCAGCGAGCCCACATGCCAAATGGTTCCAGCCTTCCTGGTCAAAGAGCGCCATGTGGGTGGGATCGGCAGTTTGCAGTCGTATCGGCACAGGCGAGCGTCCGTAGCTGGTGGCGTTGGCGCCAGGCAAATCTGTGCGGTTCGTGCCCAGCTGCAGCTGGCTGTTGTTACCCTGTTTGGGGATGTGGGGTGGGGGTGTGGGGGTGGGGACCTGTCAGTCAGCAAGTTACGTGGCTTGGCAGGTCACGGCAGGCAGAATATGCAACGGTGCATGGGAAAGGGCAGCGGCCAGCCTGGGCAGGTGAGAGCGAGGGGCGCGGCATGTGCTCGGCTCACCCAGCACCACAGCCCACGGTCAGTGTCGATGCCGCATGCAAATCCATCTCCCACAGAGACAGACTTCCACTTCCAGTCCTCGCCGCCTATCAGCGTGGCCTCTGCTGTGCTGGCGGCGCTGCCGGACGCATCAGTGCCCAGCGCCTCGCCCCAGCAGAACAGCCGCGAGGAGTTCCGTGTGATGGCGCACGCGGTGCGGGGTCCCACACTGACAAAGTCCCAGCCGTAGTCTGGATAGCAAGTATCATTGGCGTTGAGATTGGCGGGCAGGTCCACCCAGCTGAGTGATGGCCAGGAAAGCCGGACGGGGGCCAGGGAAAAGCTGAGATTGGTGTGCGCCACACCAAGCAAGCCGTCGGTATTGGCGCCCTGCAACACTTGGGAGGCAGCAGGAACAAATGGCTGTCATTGCGCAGGCGGCAGAGCAAAGAGAGCTGCTAGGCAAGGGACGCACCCAGCAGTACAGATCGCCAGCCTCGTTACACGTCACGAATGGCCGAATGGGTATCAGACCGCAGTTGCGACCATTGGCGCCAGCCACCACTGAACTAAATGAGTGGTTGCCGGGAATGGGCTGGGGCGCAGGAAGGGTCACTAAAGCCCCGCCGGCTCCCACTTGCTGTCCCCAGCACCTGCAAGAGTGAGGGCAGGCAGTGAGCAGTGGGGGAGTGGTTGCGCTTGCTGCCACATGTCGCATGCCGCCCCTGCCCTGCCCTGCTGGCTGCCTTGCAGTAGCAGCTGCGTCTTCCCGGCAGGCGCACCAGGGGGCGCCTGTTATGTTGAGCGCGCACACGCCGTTGCTGCCGGCACCAATGATCCACCAGCCCATTTGTCTAGGGCCGAAGGGCCAGTTCTCTTTCCACGTCAACTTGGTGGGCGTGGGTGTGGGCGGAGGTGGCGGTGGCACAGGGACGAGGGTGCACACCTGCTCCGGGTCTGTTGCGTTTGCATTGAGGATAAATTCGACGAAGCAGTCTGTACAAACTTCATCGCCTGAGTCTGTATCCAATGCGCAGTCACCACAGCCCGGGATGATGCACGGCTGGCAGAAGTCCGTGGCATTTTCATTCACGTAATAGCCTGCATGCACAAGGGTGGTGTTGACGCTGGAGCTTCCTCAGATGCCATGCGCCAGGGGCTATGCATGGGGAGCTTATGGCAGGGGTTGCTTACCACCACCACAAATATCACACATGTAAGAATCTGTGGTACACCTGCGGCAACAGGGCACAGCAGCTAGTGACACAACTTGCTGCATGCGCGGCGCCTGACCAAACAGCTGCATTTTTTGCCTTACACGATGCACCCTGGCACGCGACATGCTTCACAGGTGGTGTTGGTTGCATCGAGACCAAAACCGGCAGCACATTTCTGACATTTTGTGGGCTCGCCAGGTGCGCATTGCCAGCACTGCATCACAAGCATATGCGGTCAGGTGGGCGTCAGGGTATAGCCAGGCTCCTTGCGGCCGGCAGCCGGCTCGCCGGCTGCCCCACAGGCAGAGAAGCTTACGTTCGGGACGTCACAGCGTAAGCATGAGCGGCCATCAGGGGACGTGGTGTGGCTGACAAATGCGCAGGTCTCGCACACGTCCGCAGTGCGAGGGCAGCTGACACAGCCATCAGCGGCACAAGGTGTGCAGAGGGTGGCATTCTCTGGCCCGCTAACGGCGTACTTGCACTCCGTGCACGTGGTGGCGTTGATGCAACTGATGCAGTTGACTGGGCAGCTGCAGGAAGAGGAAGGCAGCGCAGAGGAGCGGCTGGCGTTGCAGCATGTGCGCTGACCGGCGCCCCGGTGGCGGCAGCGGCGGCAGCAGCAGTAGTGCTAACCAATAACCTGCACAGACACCATGACACCAGCCAAAACCACCGAGCAGCGACTCACGGCGAGCACCGCCCACTTGTGTCTACAAAGCCATCAGTGCATCGGCTTGCGAATGCCAAGCCTGCAGGAGGGCTAGCAGGGGACGTGTGGCGGCGGCGCGGGGCGGCACAAAGTGGGACATGCTTTGCTCCCTTCTAGCGGGGGCTGTGCGTGGGTCAGTCGTGCTCACCAGTGAGCTGGAGCAAAAGCGCAGCGAGCAAGAAGCGCCGCAGGATCATGACATCGACCAGTAGTGGAGGGTCCCTGCGCTCCGGTTGCCAGCCGCTCGTGTCAACAGTACTGATGCAGGTGCTTGCGTGGGGTTTGAGGGCCTGCCGAAACTTTCGGCCGGTGCCGAACAGAGGCCGTGCGAACGGAGAAGGATCGCAGTGGAGAATCGCAATCCGAGGAGAGATGCAGAGCAGTTTGGAGGAAGGGTGCGCACAAACCGGCGTGCCTGGGCACTGCCATGCATGGTTGCGTCTCCCGCCATTGGCTCGCCTGCTGCTGCTGGCCACGCCACGCCTTTGCTGCTGGCACCATGCCGCCGCCATGCCTTGCTCCCGTGCTGCAAGTTGTGGAGTAAATGCAGCACATGCATGCAGCGGGATCAAACAGGAACTAGGTTCCCGTCAGAGAAAGACAACCAAATGCCAGCAGAGCACAAGCGAGCAGACACAGGAGGTGGGTCGGCGACGGCAGAAGAAGAGGGAACTTTGTTTCATGCCGCGCTTGGCGCCTGCTGCCTCTAGCTTGGCCTCGCCACTAAGAGCGAAGTTCACTTCGACGGGGACAGACCAGCCAGACAGACGCCGCCAGCCGGGCCCACTGCGTCGGCGTCAGCAGGTGCAGCGGGGTGAGGCAGGCATGTTGCTCGAACGCAAGCAAGCTCACCATGCCACTGTTTCCGGGAATCTGGCAAGCAGTCTACTCATGCCAAGCAGGGCAGGGTCCTGATGCCACTTTCTGTTCATGCTTTTTCCAGCAAGAGCTCAGCAATCTGAGGAGGTGCGCCCCGCGACGTGCATGCATGCACACGGTGTCACTGCAAGCTTGCCTTGCGAATGCCGCAGGCAACCTGCAGCGTGGCAACACGGTCCTGTCTCACCACCAGCTGAAACGCCTCCAGAGCAAGCAAGGAGTGGGCCCAAATGATTGCCCCTTGCTTGATGCTGCGACAGGTACAGCCACATGCTTCTGGCGCACCATCAGGCACATCATGCACCGCATGTGAGAGTGCACCGGAGCGTTCACATTGCATAACCACAGCGCTGCAGCCGACCCACCAGCGAACCTTGTTGTCAGCAGGCCAGTGTGGTCAAGGGGGCGACTCATTCTGCTGCCAGGCCCAGTTGAAAACAAATGGCTGCTTCGCCGACTCTGTGGCTCTGCGCTGCCGCCGCTGAAACACCAGCAACATTCCACGGGAGCCAACAGCTGTGGGAGCCCCGTGCTCATTTGGTGGACTGAGTTCTCAGCAACTCACTGACCTGACCGTCCAGCCACCGCAGCACGGCGCTCCATACACGCTGCGCGCGCGCTGCCCGGCGCGCATGGGCGGCGGGCGCGGCCTTGCGGGGCGCTCCGCCGCACTGCCCATCACTTTGAGCATCGCATTTCCTCACTTTAGCAGCGGCACAGGAGCGCGGCGAGGTGCGAAATGGCCGCGGCTGGGGAAGACCCATACTATGCCTGGCTGCGCGACTATTTCACGGCCATCAAGACTGGTGAGCTGCTGGGTTTGGGTACAGCCGCTGCAGACTGCTGGCAGAGTGCAGAAACTCTCGATCTCCTCGTCGGCGCGTCTTACGCGTCTGGGGAGCTGCTGCGCTGCTCTTGAAACTAAGCACGTGCCAAAGCAAGAGGGCGCAAGTGCGCAAGGGCCGTGGGCTCCCCGCGTAGCTTCCCCCTTGGCGCCCGCGCCCGCCGGCGCCCGGAGCTGCCGTCCCCACTGCTTCTGCCACTGCCGCCGCTGGGCTCGCTGCCTGTTTAATGCCTCCAGACATCGCCTGGCCTTGTTTCACTGCTGAAAGAGCCGCTGCCAGAGCCGCCGCCAGTGCCGCCAACCAGCCGTCTTCCTGCCGCCGCCGCCGCCGCCGCCGCAGGCAAGCTCAAGCCCTTCTCGCAGACGGAGCGCCGTGCGCGGGCTGCCACGCGCAACCAGGCATGGGGGCCCACCGGCACCGAGCTGGCCATGCTGGCCTCGCTCAGCTTCAACCCGCAGGTACGTGCAAGCAGGGAGTAGCGTGGAGGGGCTGCTGTTTTGAGCTGCAGTATGACCAAGTGCACAGGCAGCTAGCACTCCACCGCCATCCACTCTGCATGCCAACATGCGTCAACACAGCAGCTGTATTGCATCTGTTGTGCCTGCTGTGCAGGACTGCGCCATCATCCTGCGTGTGGTGGACCTGCGCCTCGCCTACCCGCCGCACAAGTGGCGCAATGTGTACAAGGCGAGCAAATAGATGCCTAGGGCTGCCCTGCTTGTGCCCTGCTTGCGCCCTCGCTGCCTTGACTCGTCGTGCGAGTTACAGACGCTTGCACCTCCCTGCTCAGCTTCCCTGCCGCTGACAACCCAGGGCACTTCTCTGCGTTCCCTTTTTGCAGGGCCTGACTGTGCTGGAATATCTGGTGCGCCACGGCAGCGAGGCGTGCGTGGCTCAAGCCAAGGGCGGCCTGGCTGCCCGCCTGGATGGCCTGGGGTCGGGCTTCCATTATGTGGCGCCTGATGGCCGCGACATGGGAAGCAACGTGCGGCACAGGTTCGGAACCGGGAAGGAAGGGAGGGAAAAAGCAGGAGTGGGTCCGCAGGCACAGCAGCCTGCCATGACAGAGAACGGGGCATCTCACCGTCTTACCTCACCACCTGCTGCTCCTTCCTGGCTCTCCTGCCCGCTCACACGTGCCTCTGCCCTCCTGGCTATTGACTTTGTCCTGCAGGGCGCAGGCCATCCTGGCGCTGCTGCGCGACGAGCAGCGGCTGGCGGCGGAGCGCGAGGCCCACGCCCGCAAGCGGGGCACCTACCAGGGCTTCTCATCGGTTGACATGGCGCAGGCAAGCTGGGCTGGGCTTTGCTGGTGTGGCGGAAAGCTGGCAAGAGTGTGGTAAATTTTGGGCCTTTGTCTTATGTGTCAAGCTGGGCTGGGCTGTTTACTTGTGGCGGCAGCTGGGCACTGGCTTGCGCGACAAGCTGGGCTGATGGTTGTGTAAACGTAGCAGTTCTGCTTGTGATCACACTCCTGGGCAGCAAGGCTGCATAACATGGCAGTGCATCTGAGCCGGCTGGAAATGCATGTCCCTGCCTCCCCTCGGTTCCTTGCAGGGCGGCCCCGCGCAGCAGCAGCAGGAGGCCGGCGGCTGGCAGGCGGCCACAACAGACGGCGGACACCTGTCCCGCGCGCAGGAGGGCGGCGAGCAGCAGCCGGGCAGCCCCGGCCTGCGGCAGGCGGGCGAGACCAAAGGCGTCAGGTGCGCCACGGGTTGAATGTCATGGCGTGGCGTTAAGGTTGGCATTGGCTGTAAGATTGGCTCTGACTGTTGATGCAACGCGTGGCACGCTGCCCGGTTCCTGCGCACATTCAAATGCTCACCCTGTGCCTGCACGTGTCCCTCCCTCTGTCTCTGTGCAGCATGGAGGAGAACCGGCGGTATCTGGCGGCCCTGAAGAGGCTGCTGGAGCTGCCCGGCAACCGCACCTGCGCCGACTGCGCCAGCGCCGACGCGGGGTGAGGCAGTGAGAATTTCAGCCCAGAGCTGGTTGTCACCCTACCCTTCCTTGCTGTTTCTTGCATTGCCACTTGTCCAGCTGCACGTGTCTGCCTTGCTTGACCCGCACACGCAGCAGCCCTCGCCTCAAAAAGCCCTGCTTGCACTTGCATTCTCACGTGCATCGCCTCTCCCTCCTCTCAATGCAGCTCGCGACCCACCTGGGCCTCCATCAACTGCGGCGTCTTCATCTGCATGCGCTGCGCCGGCGTGCACCGCGGCCTTGGGGTGCATGTTAGCAAGGTGCGCTGGGGCGCTGTCACAAAGCGCTTGATGACGGAGCTTTGGTTCGGGCGCTGATGCGGCTGCCTTGCATGCCAGGCCCCTTGCCAGCAGCCCCCCTCGCCCTCCAACCTTCCCCACCCATCGTCCACCCACCCTCCCTGCAGGTCCGCTCCTCCTCCCTGGACACCTGGCTGCCCGAGCAAGTGGAGTTCATGGCACGCACTGGCAACGCACTGGCCAACGCCTACTGGGAGGGAGGCATGAAGGAGGGGCAGAAGCCCCGCGCGCTTAGCTCGCTGGCAGGTGAGCACGTTTTGTGGTTCAAGCCTGCCCTGGATGCCAAAGAACTTGTTTGGATTTCCGCGGAAGCTGTTTGGGTCTGCGATCTGGAAGCTGGCAAGCTCATCTGGAAGCTGGCAGAGCTCAACGGCTGAGCTGCAGGAGGTTGGCATGGAGGGCATACCCCGGGCCCACCTTGGGTGCCCCTGTGCCGGCATCTCAGCAGCACCTGCCCCCCAACCAGCATGACCCAGCCCTTCGATTCTGCCATACATGCTCTCCCTCACCAACCTGCTTCCCTGCTCTCACTCCCGCCCTCAATCTCTGCCCTTCTCCAGACCTGGAGGCCTTCCTGCGCCGCAAGTATGTGTCCAAGGACTTTGCCGCCGGCACCTGGCCGCCGCCTCCCGAGGCCCTGGCTGACGGGCCCGAGGTGCAGGCAGTGCTGGCTGAGTGCCTGCCAGCCGACCGCGCCGCCGAGCTGCGTGCGGCGGCAAAAGCGGCCACCGCCGCCGCGGCTGCCGCCGCTGCGGCTGAGGCAGAGGAGCAGGTGCGGCAGGAGGCTGCCAAGCGAGCGGCGGCAGCTGCCGTCAACCTGATGGACTTTGACGCTGAGCCTGCTGAGCCTGCTGTGGTCGGCAACGCTGAGCTGGCGCTGGCTGTGGTGGATCCCATGCGCTCTCTGGAGGAAGTGTTTGCAGCACCCGCCGCCCAGGACTCGCAGGGTGAGTGCACTGCGCCGGCTTGTTTCACGCTGCACACTTGGGCTGGGAGCCAGCTGCCGGCTGCCTTGCATGCTGGGACAGCGTGCCGATGCACCAGCATTTGCCTGTGGTTGAGCAATGTGCCGCTGCATTCAGACGTAATGTGGGTTTGCGTCCTGCCAATGAGCCAGTTTGCACAGCTCGACTCCTGACCAGCACCCCCGCTCCGATCCCCGTCTTCCCTCCCCCACTGCAGGCGGCGCCATGGTGCCCTGGCAGCTGGCCTCCAGCCTGGGCAGCTGGGACATGGGCGCAGCCATCGCACAGCAGCAGGCAGAGGCGGCGCGGCAGCAGGCGGAGGCAGAGGCGGCCGCCGCGGCTGCCGTCGCCGCGGCGCAGCCGCCGCGCCCGGCATCATACTGCCCGCCCTGGGCGCCTCAGCCGGCAGCCCAGCCCTCCTACGCTCTGTCCCCGGGCAGCATGCAGGTGGTGCCTGCGGGGGATGCGTTTGCGCACGCCTTCCGCAGCACGCCCGCCATGCCCAGCGCGCACAGCAGCGCCAGCAGCCTGAGCAGCTTTGGTTACGCTGCCCACATCCAGCCGGCCTACCCGCAGCAGCAGTGGGGCGCGCAGCAGGCATACCAGGCGCAGCACAGCGGGCTGGGCGCCCAGAGCCACAGCGCCAGCAGCCCCGCCCTGCAGCTGCATGGCTCCCTAACTTCCACCGCCAACAGCGGCAGCAGCCGGCCGCGGGCGGTGGAGCGCCCGCTGGCGTCCCGCCCGCCTGCTACGCCTGCTGAGGCCAAGGCGCTGGAGGCCATGGCGAACCAGCTGGGCGCATTTAACCTGTGAGTGGCCTGATGGGGGGTCTGTCTGCCACATGCATGCTGCCAACTGGCCGCATGTGCCTGCTGCCCGCCCATGTCTCTGCCCCAGACGCATGAGGCATGCTGCGTGTGCACATTGCCTGCAAGTGCGAAGGCCTATGTATGCTCTTGCCTGCCCGAGGCTGCGCCCCATCTTACCTCTCCCGCCTCCTTCTTCCCCTCCCTCCATTCCGTTCCGCAGGCACGCCGAGGTCGTGTCTGCCCTCAAGCCCTCGCCGCGGCTGGCGGGGCCGCAGCAGCAGGTGGTGCCGCTGGTGGCACGCACCGGCTCTGCATCCTCCCGCTGATGCACCTTACCCCGGCGGTGCACTGTGCCCCAGTGATGCACCATGTCCCGGTGATGGATTAGGATTGCAGCACACCCATTTCATCAACACACTCTGCGACACGCTCAGCCCCAAACGGTCTGGAGCTCAGCACTATCAACATTATGCGGCCACGACATACTGCCCAGCTGGCTTACAAGCTGCCTCCTGACGTCGGCATGCCTGCCAATCACACACCAGCCCTCACTGCGCAACCCTCTGCCAACCTGCACCCTGCCCGTACCCAACACCTTTGTTGAACCCATGTTGCTACCCACAGATTCTTTGCTATTGCGTCCCCCTTTCCCCGCCTCATGCCAGCGCCCTGCTGCCTGTACAGCCCGACTGCCCCCTGCGACTCTTGAGCCATTACATGAGCAATTCTCGCCCAAGGTGTACCAGTTATATCGTTGTGTAAGCCAGCTGTTGTACATCAGACGCAGTCAGTCGAATGGCACAGCATGAGAGGTTGTGTTGTCAGAAAAGTAAGCTGCGCATTGCAGGGCTGTCAAGTTTGGTGGCGTCTCACTCACTCACTCACTCACGCTCTGTGCAGCAGCGGGCCCCAGCTGCAGTAATTTCAGGCCCCAACAGGCGCCGATGCTTCTCCGGCAAGAGCCTCAGAGCACGGCTCTGAGCTCGCCCGCGGGGCAGATGTCCTGCAGCAGCTTGCAGGAGCTGCGGAACAGCGACTGCGCCAGCTCCCGAATCGTGTCCAGCGGCACCCAGTCGTCCTGAGCCTGCGTGGTGAAGAGTGCAGGGGCAGATGGCATGTTAGCAGCCTGCTTGATGCACCAAGAGCAGCTTCCACTTGCAAAACCAGGTCTTGTGGCCTTTCCAGCTGTGGCCCCGGGCCCATCACAGCGGGCCAGTAAGCCACAGCTGCTGAGTTGCAGTGAGTTGCAGCTGCCCACCTCATCGCTGAGCTCCATGAGCCGCCGCTCCTCAGCGCATCGCTGCACACACATGTGGGGTGCAACTTCAGAAACAGGTGGCAGTCCGATGGGTCGGAAGAGCTTGAGGATGTGAACTCAGTTGGCAGGGACAGCGAGGCGGCATCAAGTGCAGTTAAAACGGCAACCACGCCCCACCTGAAGCAGGTCCAGAAACGCCTGAAGGTCCAGGCTTTGCGTCTGCTGCACCCGCAGCAGCTGCAGGGCAGGCGCAGCGCACAGGACAGCGGTGCATCAGTGACAGCAGGCATCCCCCAAGGCAGAGGCTGCGGCAGGACGGAGAGTGTTTAACAGCCAATAGCCAGTCGCAAGCCACGCATGCAGCCGCCGTCCCAGCCACCCACAGCCTACAGCCCATTGCAGCTCACCGCGTGCAGCGCCGCCACGGCGTCGCGCCCCACATACTGCTGCCGGCTGTGCCGCGAGAAGGCCCGCCGCTCCGGGCTGCTTTCCAGCACCAGTGCACAGATCCATGTGCTGAACTGCTGCACGCCGTCTGGGCCGCTCAGCGCGCGCCACATCTGCAGCGTGCAGTAGCCCTGCGAGCAGCGGTTTATTTTGCCCAGGTAGGAATGCTGTGGGGCATTATGGTGGGTATGGACATGCAGAGCTTGCACCTCTTTGGCAGTAAGGAGGGGTGCCCCTGGTGCACTCCCAGGGTGAGCAGAGGGGCTTTTGGCCCACGGTGTGCTGTCACCTGCAACCACAGCTTGGGGGGCACCTCGCCAGCCAACCCATGAATTGAAGCTGGCCGCATCCCAGCTGCCGCCCACCTGTAGCTGCGCCTCCAGCTCAAACGACTGGTAGTGTCGGGCGCGCGTGCGGCACAGCTCCAGCAGCGCCAGCAGGTCGTCTATGCTGACCCGCCCCGTGTGGCTCCTGCACAGGTGGGCTTGCCAAGGGGTGGGTGGGTTGCGGTAGCAGGGGAGGGGCAGCGCCGTAGGCAGCGAGGGGAGAGCGGCGGCCACGGCGGGGCCGGAGATGCAGCGGCTCAGCTGCTTGGCAGCACTGCAAGACTGTTTTGCATGCGTACACGTGTTGTGTGCTGACGATACCGTTCAATCGCAAGCTTTGGCGCACCTGTCCAGCACCCAGAGGCAGCCGAGATGGGTGGGGTCCACAGGGAGCACCACGTTGCCGCGCCGCACTAGCGTAAGCAGGTCTGGCAGCTGCGGAAGTAGGACGGAAGTGAGCGGTTGAAATGCTGATAGCTCCGCCTGTACAGCTGACGGTGTGCCAAGTGCAATCTATGCGATCGCTGGCTCACTGCGCAGCACACTGCACGCTCACAGCACGCCCTTCTGGTTGGCACCTAGCCCGCAGCCTGGCCGCCAGCGCGCACCGTGAGGTGCTTGCGGGGCTGGCCACGCAGCAGCCAGGCCACCTCTTCCAGCAGCGCCTGGTTGCGGTCCATCGAGCTGCGTGGCTGGTGGCGGCGGACGCGGGCTGTCGAGCGGTGGCGGCGGTGGCGGCGGTGAGGCGAGCTGTTGCTGCCGAGGCTGTGCAGTTGCGTGGCAGTGTCGAGCTGCTGTGTTGTGTGTGGACGGCGGCCGCCGAGGGCAAAGAGAGAGCCCCTGGGCAGGCAGGAGCAGCTGGTGCCAGGGGTCAGCTTGTAGGTGTGGTTCGGCTGCTGCAGCAAGCACGCCGGTCAAACGGCTGTGCAGACAAAGGGAAACACAACAGAAACGCTTGAATGTAGCCCAGCACGACGCAGCGGGCTCACGCAGCAGGGAGCCACTCATCCTCTGCACCCTCGCACAGAGCCAATTGCGCCTCGGATCGCGCAGCCGGGGCACATCCACCGCCACCCAGGGGCTGCCAGGCGCAGGAGAGACGATGGCGGACTCACCGCCGCCAGAGCAGCCGCCGGCGGCCGAGGCGCCTGCCGATGCCCCCGAGCAGCCGGCCGAGGCGCCCGCGGAGGGTGCCGAGCAGCCCGCGGCTGGGGAGGGCGCCCCGGCCGCTGCTGGCGCTGATGGCGCGGGCACCGAGGGCGAGGAGCCTCGGGGCGAGGGCGAGGGCAAGGAGGCAGCGGGCAAGAAGGAGGGCGAGGGCCGCCGCTCCCGCTCCCGCTCCGGTGAGCGCGAGCGCCGCAAGCGGTCGCGCAGCCGCGAGCGCAGCCGGCGTGGCAGCCGCGAGCGCCGCCGCCGCTCCCGCTCCCGCAGCCGGGACCGGCGCAGGCGGCGCAGCCGCAGCCGCGACCGGCGCCGCAGCCGCTCCCGCAGCCGGGACCGGCGCCGCAGGTGAGCGCGGTGTGGGCGTCCTGGTGCCCAGGAATTTCTTGCTGTGAATCAGGCAGCGGGCAAGCTGTGAGCTGTGGCAGCAGAAAAGCTGGTGACTGTGATGCTGCTTGTGGCCGACACTCTGTCCCGCCCCTGTCGCCCCTCCTCCCCTCCTCCCTCCCTCCTCCCCTCCCTCCTTCCCTCCCCTTGCCCTTGCTCTTTCTTTCGCCCCCTCCCTCCC
>VFQQ010002631.1_pt1 | contig 19566 bp, 19 predicted proteins | sample 3512341 | NCBI WGS metagenome assembly VFQQ01 (sample SAMN10412373, study PRJNA504923) | tailings metagenome | isolation source: Relicate 2 Philex TSF1 revegetated site | place: Philippines: Tuba, Benguet | collected 2017-08-29 | reverse complement strand
TTGCAGCGGCGCACAATCCGGTCGACATCGGTGTGCAGCCTGAATCCCGGAGCCCGGACGTAGCTGTGTTTCGCCGTGTGCAGACACACCTGTAGCAGATTGTCCACCGGCGCGAGAAGTCTCGCCGCGGTCCCGGGAATCGGCATGGAGCGGGCAATCAGCTCATCCGCCGGCGGCTCCTGATCGGGACGAATCCAACGACCAGCAACCGGACGCCACTGGAGTTCGAACCACAGGGTTGAGCCATCAGGCAGTTGATAAGTGTATTCCGCTCCACCGTGGCGCTCGGCTTCTTCGATGTCGGCCAGCTCGAAGGGGCTGCGATCGCCCAGCTCGAAGCCCAGCCGCTTCATGATCTCATGCGCACGTCGAAAATCCCGGGGCGAAACGAGCACATCGACATCACCCATCGGACATCCGCCCCATTCTGGAAATAGTCCGCGAGCGATGCCCGAATTCTTCAACGCGACGAGGCGAATGCCTTCCTTCTCAAAAGCTGCCGCTACACGATCTGTTGTCTCCATGTAGAGGCGGATTCGATTGTGAATGCTTTGCCGAGCATCTTCCCAACGGGAAGGCATACGCTCACCAAGTGCACGCATCAGAGCAATTGCTGCCATACCCTCTGTCTCTTGAGCGCAGGCAAACTGCCACAGAAGCTCATCCCCGGACTGCTGCCAAAGCGCCGCCAGTTCCTCGCCATGCCGCGCCGGATCGTCGGCCAACACGCAACACACAAAGCGACCCGTGGGAGTTAATCGCGACTCAGGCTTCATGCACTTGGTTGATCAATACGTCTTGCTCGATTTTATTGCCCGCGTGCGGCTTCCGCCCCTTAAGCTCGAAGCGCAGCAACACAAAATCTGAAAAACGCATAATAGAGCTTACTGCCGGCGGAATACAGGCCCTGAGCCCAGCGGTTTTGCGATACAGTCAGTTCTGTCTCCATCGATGCGACAATCATGGCATCGGGCACTCGTCTCCCCCGCTGAACCGCTTTGCGCATCCGAATAACCTCCCGCCAGCGGACGATCAAATCCAGTTGGACCTTTCCCACAATCTTCATGGTCGCCCAACCGCCGCGGACAGCCTTCAGCCACAGTAGCCCTAAATTCAGGACGGTAAATGGCGAAAGAACGGCCAGCGTTCTCAACCGAAACATCAGCAGCAAACACTGAAGGTAACAACCGTAGTAAGAAGCCAATCGGCTTCCGGTCCACGGCTTCTGGGTAAACTTGTGATAGAGTCGGCTGGCGGCCGCCAATTTTATGTCGTAACCGGCCAAACGGACCCGCCAGCTTAAATCCTGGTCTTCATTTCCTGCATGCCAACCACTCGGCACCGTATCCACGTTTTCGGAAAAGCCTCCGAGCGTCCGCCACAATTCGAGGCGCATACAAAAGCAGCAGCCGGAGACCATGCCCAGATCGGTGGTGCCTAAAAATTCCGTAGCGAAACGTCCCAGGCCGCGTGAACCGTAGAGCCCGGAAAAATGAAAAGCATTCCCCGCTTCGTTCACCCTCTTCCGGTCCGAATAGAGCAAGATCAACGGAGCAACCATGCCCACGTTTCTGCAATGACTAAACGGGGCCACGAGCGTTTCAATAAAGTCGGGCTCAAACTCCACATCCTGATTAACCACCACTAAAAATTCTCCGGTGGCGTGCGCTGCTCCGAGTCTCGCCCCTCCGCGATAACCGAGATTACGCTCCTGACGGATCAGTTTCACCCAGGGAAATTCTGCCGCGATGCAGTTCCCCGCTCCATCGGTGGACGCGGAATCGATGACCACAACCTCGTAGGGTTTCAGCGTCTGGGTTCCGAGCGAACGGAAACACACTTCATAGTCGTGCAACGCATTGTAGAGTGGGATGACGATCGAAACCGCAGGCTGGAAGCGTTCCATTGAAAAAATCATGTCGGTTTGGTTGTCGCTCACGAGTGTTTCCCTTTCGTCACCGCGGTCCTCACGGTAGCCAGGAAGGACGCTGCGTTTTCGCTCTGCGAGACCGCACAGCCGATAAACGCCCGCTCTCTTCGCGCACGCACCTTCATCCGCCAGTCCTCCGGGGCCGCGGCCAGCCGACTAATCGCGTCAACAATCGACTCCGGATCGAGTGGATCGAAATAGACGGCAGCATCGCCGCAAATGAAGCGTGCGAAACCACGATCTGAAGTCAGGACGGGAACCTCAAGCGCCAGCGCTTCCAGATAGGGGAGACCGTATGTTTCAGCGAGAGTTGGAATAAACATGGCGCTGGCGCCGAGCAAGGCCGGTGCGACCTCGGCGGCCGTCAGCGGACCGAGATTACGGACCACGTCACCGATATCGGGAGACCAGCCTTCAACTTTTTCCGGATTGGCCAACGTGACGTAAATCTGCACCTGCGAGGCCATCCCGCGGGCCCTCAACACCTCGACCACACGCGGGAGAATGCGGTGGTTCTTGTGCGGATAATAGGCCGACAGAAACAGTAGTTTTATGCAGGAAGAATGTGTTCCGTAGTCTCTTGGCGTCGGGCGCTGAACCATGAAACCATTCACATGCTGCGGCAATGCGGGAGGAACCACGCCAAGGGGAGTCGAAATAGCCGGGAATCGCTTTCTGACGGCCTCAACCATGATCGGGGTTTGCACGATGATCTCATGTGCGCGGGCCGCAGATTGGCCGAAATGCCACCGCTGGTAGCACAGCTTGAGGCGTTCCCAGAACGGAAGTGCTGCCCTCAACGCCGGGTCATCCGAAAGCAGGTAGGGGTTGTGCAAGAAAATCACATGCGGAGTCGGCAAGCTGATAGGCCCGAGGTCACCCAAGGTCAGGCAAGCATCTGCCCCGCGACACAGACGCGGGATGTGCCAATAAACGTCAATCAATCGCCCGATTTCCCGCATCGCATAGCGCCGCAGATATCGCACCTCGCAATTGGACGGCAAGTTCCAGCGGCGCTCGGCGATGGTGCAAGGAAGGATCACCAGAAATCGATCCGCGCTGCCCGCAGTCGCCATTGCGGGCAGTAAATCCCGAATCACGACTTCAGGCCCTGCGGCTCCTATGTTACTTGCGTTGATGACAATCTTCACCGGGCTAGAGGGCGTTGAAAATGGATGTGGAATGGAAGCAGCCCGGAGTGCCCGCTGTTATCGGCTTTTCGCCTCAACGACCGAGTTGATCAAGGCGGCGACTTCAGGAATCGTCTGGTTTGCGTCGATCTTGATCCAGTCACCCTGCGCGAAAATCTGGGCATAGAGAGCGTGCCGTTCGATGCGGATGTGCTCTGGATCAGGAAACGGGTCGTATTTCAAGGAGCACCGATGTGCCGACTGCTCGACGCTCAACCACATTGCGATGGCGACACTGGGCTTGGGTGTGGCTGCGACCAACAATTTCCAAAGGAACGATTTCTCCACTTCGTGTCCGCGGAAATTGATGCGATAATCCACCGCGGTGTCCCAAAGATAGCGGTCACAGATCACGGTGAAACCGCGTGCTCTCCACCAGCGGATCTGCACACCGTAGGTAATCGCCAAGTCAACGATGGCCAGCGCTAGCCAAATATGGCTGACCCACCTCTTTTTCAAATAAGCCTCCCTTGTCTTCGAGTGACCTGCGGACGGCAACTTGCGCCCCATCAACTTACGGGCGAGCCCTTTCAGTGCCTCGAACCGGGGGGTATATCCTCCGCGGCTCCACAACACGCGGACTTTGCGTCCTTCGTTGGCCAAACGCAGTCGCAGAATCTCTATCTGGGTGGTCTTTCCCGCCCCGTCAATTGCACTAAAGGAAATTAGCATCGGGTTTGCTGGGCCGACTCTTGCTCCAGGACGGCTTCTCGAATTTTACGACACTCGTCGAGCAGCTGCCCCCAGCAGTCACCAGGCTGAAAATACACCGGCTCGGCGCAGTCCGCCGCCTTGTAAAGCATCTCTTCCAGAAGGTAGGCCAAAACCCAACCTGTCGGCACCTTTGCTTCACCAGCAGCTTGCAGCAACGGCCCAAGAAATTTGGACATCGGCGCAAAGTTCTCCGCCATGAGTTTTTTCACACGATGCGGCCACTGTCCATCAGCCCGCCTGGCTCCTACTGCCAGTTGGAAAAAGTCGTAGCCGGAAAATCGCCACGCCGCGCCTTCCCAATCGATGACCCAAAGCCGCTGTCCTGTCGTGATGATATTTGCCGGTTGGAAATCCCCATGGGTCCACGAACAGGGGAGCCTTCGACTCGGACAGAGAGCCGCCGCGTCTTCGCTGATCGCGCGCGCAAGCTCAAACAGCGCGGGCCCGGTGGGACAGCTGCAGCTTTCCAGTAATCGTCGAAACCGGTCGAGCAGGTTATCCCGCCAGAATTCTATCGGAACGACCTCGAGCGAAGGCACAATAACCTGTCTTAACAATAAAGCTGACGCCAGTTCGCCCCAATAGGTTTCCTCATCACCAGGCAGTCGATTGATGGGAGTCCCTGGCACATAGGCCTCCGTGAACCATTCCTCTCGGCGATTGGCTTCCAACATCTTGGGCGCACATTCCGGAGACAATGCTGTGCGCATCTCGATCTCGCCGGCAATGTGCTGTGGGCCCAAGCCGCTCTTCAGGATGACGGTGGAAGTCCGGTTCGCTGGTTCCAGAAGGCGCAGCCGGTGATTGCCCCCCAAGACCAACATCCGCCCGGCATCTAGGACCGAAGGTGAGACCGCGAACGAGACATTAGAAAACCAACGCAAGGACGGAAAGGTAGTTGCAGCAGACACATACATTTTCTGGGCCGGCCTTCTGAGCGTGGACCGGCTTCTGGAGTATTCTCTTCGCAAAGCCTCAAAGGTCTCCGGAGGAGTGCCGGCGGCCGCAAAGAAATTCAAATAGGAGTTGCCCCACCAACGCTGTCCCGACCCGCCCCTCCCCCAAGCAACGCGGTGTTCACAGCCGTAGCGATTCGACCAGTAGCGAGAAAGAGTCTCGGCAAATATCCGCGCGAACGGTTCTCGCTTTAGAAGTATGCTGATGCGCATTGAATCTCGGGCTGATCGAGTTAAGAAGTTATCTACTCGTCACCGGATCCGATCCGGGAACATCGACCAACTAGCTCCTCCATCCTGCGTCTTGATTGCGCCCCCGTTGCCAACGGAGTAGGATTCCATCCCAATTGGTAGCCCAACGGTAGAGTGTCGCGAAAAGGCGGGGCCATTTCACCCCGGGCGAAGCGAACAACTCTCTTCTGATCAATAATCCCTCCGGTGCCATCTCACCTCGTAATCGCTGAGACATCTGCGTCGAAAGAACCCTGAATGCGGCGATACTTTTCACCGTATATTTTTGAAATCGCTTCTCAGCGAGACAGCATCGAGAGAAATAGTCGTAGTCGGCCGCAAATCGAAATCGTGTATCAAAGCCACACATAGAGTCATAAACCGATTTTCTAAACAAGGTGCCTTGCTGGGGAAACGGACAGTAATGCCTCATTAACCAGCGCAAATGACGCGGTTCTGGCGATCGCCGGCTAAAAAGAAAACGCCCTTGCTCATCAATGTAGTCTAGATTACCGTATATTATATCCGCCGTTTGGCCATAAGCATTAAGCGCCTCAAGTGCGGCATCGGCGTAAAGAAGATCGTCGCCGTTAATATAGGTCAGCCAATCCCCCCGACCAAGCGCCATACCCGCATTAATTGCCGCATACATATTTCCTTTAGGAAACTGAATTACGCGCGCGCCACTCGCCTTGGCAAGGTCCACCGTCTCGTCGCTCGAACTGCTATCTACCACAATATGCTCGGCGCCTGCATAAACTAGCGGACGCACGGAATCCAAGGTCGCACGCAGTGTTGCCGCTGAGTTTAATGTGGGCGTGACGATAGTTAGCGATAAGCTTTTCATGCGCGTCCCTTTAAGATATCCATTTCTTTTTTTATCGCTTCAGCCTTTAATTTTGATTCGATATTAATAACGTGCTGCTGTGCCTGATCTATTTTATGTTTTGCAAATGCAATATACATACTTAAGGCAAAAAGATGCATGCCACTACCACTGAATACGGCCCCAGACATAAATAGTGGCACAACGAGCGCAATCAATGCGCCGAAGTGCGACCAAAGCACTGTGTGTCGGTCTATTTTTAACCGACCTAGCATTAGCCTCAGCGTGTAAAGAAAGATTAGAAATCCGATTATGCCCCACACCGCACCGTGCTCAGCCCAAATGTCCTGAAAAAAGCCGTGGGCACCGGATAGTTCTGCCTTATACTCCACTTCAGATTGCCCGGATGACATCGCAACATCGCCAAAGCGTCGAAACCCGGCGCCGGTCAGTGGGCTCTCAATGCCCGCGTCGAAGGCACGCTTCCATATCGAGCCCCTAGAGATCGTCAATTCTCTAGCCAAACCCTCAGACGATAGTCGGTCACCAACGCTGGCCGTCTGAAAGATGCGATAAGATGAGTATCCTATCACCCCCGCAGCCAGCACCCCAACCACGATTCTAATCACCCCTCCAGCGCGGAAAAGCGAGTATGAGCAAAGCAAAGCAGCTACACATGAACCAAGAATAAACTGACGCGTTCCATTTAATAACAATAATAGACAGAAGACTCCGCATAGAATCAGAAGCACAAGGGCTCGGATGCCTCGCATTCCACCCACCGACAAGAGCGCAATTGAGCCGATTGCGCCCATAAAAAAGAACCTGCCGCCGTTAATTGTATCCATGTTATAAACTGTAAGGCGATCTTCGCCAAACAATGCCGCAACGATGCGGCCCTCCAATATCATGCCGGGTATTGTCGGCGCCACAAAGGCCACTGAAATACCCACCATACCAATCATGATTCCACTAGCAAAACGCCACGGATCTGTTCCAACCGCGGCCATAAAAAACACGATTGAAGGCAGCAGAACCGTCTGAGCTGCGGCCTTAAGTCCGTCTAGACGAAACTCATCGACACCACTATTAAGTATATCAAATGCGATTTTGCACCATATAATGACAAGAAACCATAGAAGAATACTGTATTTTGAGGTCAGGAATTGCAGAATGCGATCTGCCCCTCGTGTTTTTAGCACTGTATATGCAAAATATGTGGCCGATATAATTTGAAGCCCGAAAACAACACGGGCGTAGTTTACGGCACCGCCAAATGAAACCCACGCAATACCATAAGTCGTAAAACCGATAAATACTACTCCTGAAGGATATTTCCATAATAAGCATAGGTAGACGGCAATACACGCGATCGCTGCAATTGGCGCGAAGGCGAAATCAAGAGTGTCCATAGCGTGAGATGTGCGGCGGCGTCAGTGACGGGCTCCAGCGTTAACCAGTTCGCGATAGAGCGAAAGGTAGCGCGATGACTGCAAGTCAGGAGAATAATTGATTTCAGCGATGGCGCGGGCAGATTGCCCCAAGCGGATACGCAACTCATCTTCCTGCAAAATCCTTCCGATGGCACAGCTGAGTTCGTCGGCATCACGAGCGTCGACCAATAATCCGTTCTTTCCGTGCTCGACTGCATCCGGGATGCCGCCCACGCGGAAGCCCACCACTGGCGTGCCGCTCATCAGCGACTCTAACACCGTGTTGGGCAAGTTGTCCTCCAGAGACGGCGCAACAAAGACGTCGGCCGCTGCGTAAGCCAGAGCTGTGGAGAGTTCGTCTTTCAATGCGCCCAAAGTGTGAATGTGCACGTTGGCGGCCGCGAGTTTGCTATGGTCGAAATGTCCACCGAACACCGCGAGATGAACCGGTCCAACGTCTGGTGTCAGCTGTCGGAGTGCGACTTGCAAATAGGAGAATCCCTTGCGCGGATCGTTTAGCCCCACAGCCCCGAAGAGCACAATCTTTCCGGCTGCAGGCAGCCTGAGCATCTCGCGGGCGAGTGCCTTCGGCCACGGGCGGTAAGTTTGCGGGCTTACGCCATAGGGAATGACCTCCACCCGTCGACCCCGATGCAGGGAGCTCTGTTGCGCACACGCCGCCAGCCATCGGCTGGGGGCGACAAGGGTGAGATTCAAATCGCGCCACGCGTCCCGCTTCCGGCGCCAAACCCGGCGGGAAAGGTCGCCTTCGCGGTTCGACCCCAGGACAGGACATTTTCCGCACTCACCGGCATATCGGCCGCAGCCGCCATCGTAGTAGCAACCACCGGTCAAAGGACCCATGTCGTGGAGTGTCCACACAATCGGACACTTGATGCCCCGCAATGTCTCCGGGCGAAGATAGGCATGGCCTACCCAATGCACGTGCAGAAGATCGGGATTGAAGGCGTCGATGCGTCGGCGCAGTCCGTCAGGAAAGCGGGCTGGCATGAAATAACCGGTGCGGGAGCGTGGGTAGAAGCGCTTAATCAACGCGATTTCGATCGGCAAACGGCATTGATCCCAAATTTTGGCCACACCGGAGCGGGCTTTTCGCACCGAGGGATCCCAACCCACCTTCTGCTGCACCTCCATAGCCAGCTCGACGTCATATCCCTTCAGACTTTGGAAGAGGCGATGCGAGGCCACATTGGCCCCGCCGGCCAAATCACTCATACACAGAAAGAGAACCTTCATTAAATTCAGCTCGAAGTCATTTTCGCGCGCCCGGGGTCGCGAACAATTTTTCGCGTAATTCCGCCAAGCGCGAAGCGTAGCTGTGACTGCTCAAGGTTCGTTGCTGCCCGCGACGTGCAATCTCCGCGCGCTCTTTTTCGTGGTCCAGCAGATAGTGGATCTTCTCCACCGCTTCCTCCGGGCGACGGAAGACGACGATCTCGCGGTCCGGCTCGAACAGATCGGCGATGTTATTTTTCCAATCGGTCACGAGGCACGATCCCACGCCCGTGGCCTCAAAAAGGCGGATGTTGGCCGCCTGATTGCCGGCGGCGGCGATGTGCACGTTCAGAGTAATGCTCGACGCAGCGAGGCGGGAGAACATCTGTAGGCCAAAGAGTTCGCCGCGGTTGCCGTGGCGCAGACGTCTTGCAGCCAGCGCCGCCGGAGGAAATCCGCAGAAACCCCGCCAATCGCCATATCGGGCGAATGAAGCCCACAGGCGAAGCAGGGCTGCATCGCCGGGCAGCCCGCTGATCCAGCGCTCCAACGGCGCGTGCGCCGCGATGTGGTCCAGCGTGCGCGCCCGTTCCTGATGCCCGATCCGCACCTGCAAGCCGCCCACAAAACTGAGCAGCGTGACCTGCAGGGAGCGGTCGAGACGCTCCAACACCGTCGGATCGAAGCCGAACATCATCCAGTGCGAGTCCACGCCATGCGCGCGATAAAAGTCGGCGGAGCTGCGCAGGCAGGTGATGACCAGGTCGCTCTCCGTGAAGACTTCGGGCGTATGCCGGCCGATGCCGTCGTAGGTCATCACATAGAGCCGGCCGCCTGCCAAGTCGCGGCAGGCGCGACGCAGCGCGGGGTTGATTTCATGGGCGTGCGCGTAGAGCACCCGCGGCGCGACGGAGCGAAACTGCGCGAGGAAGATGTCGGCCATCCAGTGCGCCTCGCGATATTCGACGTGATTCTCCTTGGCCCAACGCTTTTGCAGGGGCTCGGCGTTCACAACCAGTTCGGTCACCGCGAACCCGCCCTGGGGCCCGCCAAGGTGGCGGCTCCATGAATCCGACAAGGCAAACCCGTCCGCCATGAGGGCTGCGTGCTGCTCCGCGTAACTCACATCTCGCAGCTCAGGATGGCGCGCATAGAACCACGCGAGGTAACGCGGGTAGTAGGAGCTGGCCTTGAGAAGCTTAATCATGGAAGACGGTCAAACTTCCTCAAGACCGCATGATGAACCCGTAGTTGTTCCGATCCACCGAATAGATTTCGTAGCCGCAATCGAGGATCCGACATACCACCGCTCGCACCCGCGCCCAATTTCTCGTCGAGGTGAGCGGCGTGAGTTCATCGAACTCGACGAGCAGCACCTTTGGCCAGGCTGCGGCGAGCACGCCGTCCAGCACATGCATCTCGGCGCCTTCGATATCCATCTTAAGCAAATGCGGCACCCCGGCTCCGGCGTGCGCAATGAGCGACGGGAGCGTCCTGCACTCGGCTGAGAAACCGACCTGATCGGATTGGAGCGATACCAGCGAGTGCGACACGTGCTCCTTATCCGCCGGGGCGAAAAACTGCATCGTGCGGTTCTCCGTCCAGATGCCCAGCGGGTGAAACGTCACCGAATCGCGCTCGGCCGCCGGCAGCGCAGCGTGGTGGGCGATGGCTCGCGGTGTCGGATCGAAGGTGTGCACGACACAGCCGCGTCGCTGGTGAAGCGCGACATCGAACGAGATGTCTTCGCCCGCACCAAAGCAGAAACAAACGTCTCCCCTCCCAGGAAAGTTCCGCGGAACAATCCAACCGCAGTCAGTCGATCCAAGCCGCTCCGCTGGAATCTTGTGGCACCGGGCGCGGGTCACGAGGTCGAAGGCGAAGAAGCGGCGCAACGCGATTAGGATGCGGATGATGACCGCTGACATAAGCTTTCTCATCTGCGCGCCTTCTTTACGGTCCGACTCCGCATGAAGGGGCGGACCATATTCCGCAGGGCCGCGGTGAAGCGGGGAAGGTTATTGAAGAGCCAGTTCTGGTTCGGGTAATCGCGGTAGGTCTTCGCGGGCGCCTGCATGATCGCATCGAACTCGGCCTGGCCCAGCCCGAGTTTCTTCATGAAGAACTGGCGGTCCCGCTCGACCAGCTCGGCTGGGCAAGGCGGCTGCTCCAGCTCGCGCACGGCCTGCGCCCGATCGAGTTGCCCGGACCAAATGAGACCCGAGAGGTGGAGACGGCGCTTATCGAGGCCGAACTTGCGCGGCAGGATGTAGCTCTGGTGGAAGCGGGTGATGACGGACTCAAAGTGCTTGCCCTCGTAGCGCCGCCAGCCGATGCGTTGCTCCAGCTCTATAATCGCATCCGTCTTAACATATGGTAGTAGATTGAGAGGGTCACACCTGTTTAATTTTCTTCCGTAGCGAATGGATTTTAGAATTCCCATCTGCGGAAGCGTTTTAAGCGGCATTGAGCCGAATTTCTTGTGGAGCGCCTTTAGGTGGTATAGGTCTGTGAATCGATAACCGTAGCTAGAGTGTATCTCGGTCTGCGGTCCGATGGGACAACAGGCCTCCGTCGTCTGATTCATCCCGCTGAGCAACCACGGGATTTCGCGCTCAATCGCCACTTGGTAAATACAGGCGATGATACCGTGGTCGCTCGGAGCCTCGACGTTGGCCACGCCGGCCTTGAGGAAAGAAAGTTGCAGATCGCGAAACTCCGGCCAATCCACGACATAGGTGAACAGATCGAAGCCGAGCTTTTCGCAGATGGACTGGATATTGTGGTTGGCCAGCTCGGTGTTCCAGCCGTTGTCGAACTGGACGATGAGCGGCCGCACGCCCCAGTCCTTGCACTTCAAGGCAAGGTAACTGCTGTCCACGCCGCCGCTCAGGCCGAGCACGCAGTCGTAGTCAAGGCCTTGTCCGTCGGTCTTCATCTGCTTAACCATCATGTCCAGTCTGCGCGCACGAACATCCTCGGGTTCTAGACGTGCTGTAACCTTCAGGTCGAATCCCCGGCAGAAGTTGCAGACACCCGCATGGTCGAAATCGATCTCAACCATCGTAGTGTCCATGACGCAGCGAGTGCAAACGCGGTAGCCCCGCTGGCCGGGCATGATCTGCCCTTCGAGCGCGGGCGTAGTGCGAATCCAATCAGGCATGGGTGAAAACGCGGCGAATCTCGTCGATCCGCGGGTAGGTGATGAGGACGGCGCGGTGCTTGCCGTGAAATACGAAGAAACTGCCCGCCGCCGCGGCATGCGCACCGGCGCGCACGGCGGCGGCCATGTGGGTGAGATTGCCCGCGCCACCCAGGGCCACCACGGGGACGTTCACGGCGGCGGAGACCTTTGCGATGAGGTCGAGGTCGTAGCCGCCCTGTGTTCCGTCGGCATCGATCGATTGCAGGACGATCTCCCCCGCCCCCTTCGATTCCATTTGCCGCGCGAATTCCACGGGGTCCAAGCCGGTGTCCACCGTGCCACCGGAAACGAACACGCGGGGACGTCCGAGCCAGTTCTTCTTCACGTCAAGGCAGGCCACGATGCTCTGGCTGCCGGCGATATCCGCCGCCTTGGTCACCAAGTCGGGCTGCGAGTGGAGCGCGGTGTTCAGTAGCACCTTCTCGACGCCGCAGCGGAAAAGCGTGCGGATTTGGTCCAGCGTCGTCACGCCGCCGCCATAGCCAAGCGGCATGAAGCACTCGCCCGCAAGCTCGGCGACACGGTCGAAATCCGGACCGCGACGGTGCTTCCATGCCTCGATGTCGACGATGACGACCTCGTCCACTTCCTTCTCGTTGAACACGCGGAGGGCGTTGATCGGGTCGCCCACGTAGCGCCGGTCCTTGAAGCGGGTGGATTTCACCACGCCGGACCCGGTGAGCAGGAGGACGGGAATGACGCGCGGGGGATTCATGCGGCGGGCAGCCGCGCAAAGTTGTCGAGCAACCGCATGCCGTAGCGGTGGCTCTTCTCCGGGTGGAACTGCACGCCATAGAGGCGGCCGCGGCGCACGGCGCAGGTGAACCGAAAGCCGTAGTCAGCCTCCGCCGCTACTTCCACCGAATTGGCGCAGCGGCAGTGATACGAGTGCACGAAATAGAACCGGGCCTCCTGTTCGAGGCCGGCGAACAATTCCGGCGCCGTGCCGACCGGGCTGATCGAGCGCCAGCCCATGTGCGGGATGCGCGGCGTGGGCGTGACCTCGGGTCCGAAGCGGAATTTCACCACCGCACCGTCCACGAGCCCTAGTCCGGGCAGCCGGCCCTCCTCGCTGGACGGGAAGAGCAGCTGCATGCCGAGGCAGATGCCGAGCAGCGGACGGCCGCGCCCCGCGGCCTCGGCGCGCAGGCTGTCGTTCCAGCCGAGTTCGCCCAGGCGCGCCATGCCTTCGTCGAAGGCACCCACTCCCGGGAGAATGATGCGGTCCGCGCCGGCGGCGTCCGCCGGGGTGCGCGTCATCTCCGCGCGATGCCCGAGCCGACCGAGCATGTTTTTGATCGAAGCCGGATTCCCCATCCCGTAATCGATGATCGCGATCATGCCGCCGCCTCTCCGGCGGCGTAGCGCCGCGCGAGGAAGAGTTCCACGAGATATTTCACGGAGTAGATGGCGGAATACGCCATGACCGCATGGCGCGCGGACCATCCCATCCGCCCCGCAAAAACGAACACTCCGACCATCACGACAACAAGGGTGGATTGGATCGCCAGATCGGCAGCCTGCTTCTGCGCGATGTAGAACATGGAGCCCAACGGATTGGAAATGAAACGAAGTGCCAAGGCAGGGATCAGGTAGCGCACGTATTCACCGCTCTCGCGCCACGCCGCGCCGAAGATCGTCTCGAAGGCCCAGGGTGAGAGCCAAACCGCCAGAGTGAAGGCGGGCAACGACAGCAAAAATAACTTGGCAAACGTGCGGTTGAAGAGCGTGCGGCAATTGCCGTCCCGCGCATAGATCTCGCTCGCCTGCTGGCGGAACACGTCCGCGACGGACTGCGCGACCAAGGTGAGCGGCAGGTTGGCGATGCGCTGCGCGAGGGAGAACCAGCCCAGCGTGCTTGCGCCGAACAGCGAGGAGAAGAAAAACACCGGCACCTGCCCCGCCCCGGATTCCACCACGGCGGAACCGAGCGAATACTGCGGGAAGCGGCGTTGCGCCACCGCCTGCTCCCGCAAGTCGGCCCAGCGCAGCGCCCGGATATCCGCACCGGACTCGCGCCAGATTTTCCACGCCAAGAACAGCGCGCTCACGAACAGCCCGAGCAAAAGACCGCCGATCAGGCCGAATTGCATCCAGCCGAGCAGGCCGAAGACGACGTTGAAGACCGCCGCGAGCACGCTGCGGAGGACGTTATTCGTCGAGATGGTGCGGAACTCCCTCCGCCGCAGCAGCCAGTAGCGCGCCCCGGTTGCAAACCCGGTGACGGCCATCGTCGCCGGCACCAGCCAGAGCCAAGGTTGGAGGCGCGGCTCGTTCAAAGCCTGCACCAACACTCCACCGAACAGGAAGGTCAGTGGCACCAGGAGCAAGGCCACCCCGAACGAAACCAAGGTGCAGACCCCGAGGAGCGCCAGCCCCTGCCGGTCTTCGGCGGGCAACGTGATACCCAGTTCGTAACGCGCGCAGATCACGGAGCCGAGCAGCGCGGTGATCGAGACGAAAAGCGCATACACGCCGAAGTCCGCCGGTGTGTAGAGCCGCGTCAGCACCGGCGACACGAGGATCGTGATCGCTTGGGCCGCGACCGTGCCGGTCAGGATGACCAGCACGTTGCGCGAGAACGCACTTAGCTGCTTCCGTCTTAACTTTATTGCGGCGTCAAGCACGCTGTAGCACAAATAGATTCCAAGCCCAGCGGTGCTTGAGTTTGGCCGCGGTGTATTGATCGAGGCGATCAACCCATCTCATCAACCACGCCGGATAAAAGAGTTTCTCGAAGCGGTTGGGCACATGTTTCAACCCCAGCATGTGCGCAACCCGGGCGATGATGGGCTCGATGGCAAAGCGGATTGGAATCGCATAAAATGCGTGCCATACGTCATTGACGAAGAATCCAATTCCCATCTCGTGCCGCACGATGCGAAACCCAGCGGCTGAAAAATAGTCGCCCCATTCCCCAGGCGTCCGGAACTGGACGTGTGGCACCCCCGAGCTGTCGACGATGCCTTTTTTCAGGCGCGCGATGTGCTGTCGGCGAAATACGCGTTCCATGAGCGTCATTCGATTAGGCACGGACACCAGCAGCACACCGCTAGGAGCCAGCATATTTCTAAACGAGGCCAAGATTGGCTCCGGCTCGTGTAAATGCTCGATTACATCGAAAGCCGTGATGGCGGAAAACCGATTCTTTTCATTGGCCAGTGAGTTGAAGTCTACGATGCTCGGGGCGCCGCTTGTCGCAGACCAATCGAAGTAGCGAAGCCCTTCATTCATCGCGGCGAAATTCAAGTCACACGAACACACCTTAAAGCCCACGCTCGCCAACTCGTAGCTGTCCCGCATAGAGCCGGCCCCGAAGTCCAAAGCTTCGGCAACGGTCGCGGCCGCCTTTGCCCGCGAGAGTTCCTCCGCAAACAACTCCCAGCGATAGTTGACATTCCTAGTATTACAGCCCCGCAATTTCGAAACATCTTTCAGGCGATCAAACTTAATGCTGCGCGGCTGGTAGCCTGTCACCTTCGGTTGCCGACTTTCGTCGCCGGCCCCAAAGTTCTGTTTTTTTTGGGTGGTCGCGAAATGCGCCAGAATAAGAAATGGAGCCGCGAGTATTAATTGCAGGACAAATACGACTGGTAGAACCACAAGGAGTGGAGCGAACAGCAGTATGGCTAGAGATTTTCGCACGAAGCCCATCAAGTCATACTTTTGCCGCGTAGAACGCCTTGATCTGCTCCACCACGTAGCCGACCATCTCGTCGGTCATTTCCGGGTAGATCGGCAGCGAGAGGATGCGCGACTGGTGCGCGTAGGCCACGGGGAAGTCCGAGGGCTTGTGGCCGAGATAGGCATAGGCCTTCAGGAACGGGAGCGCGACCGGGTAGTTCAGCACCGTCGGCACGCCGCGCTCCTTGAGGAAGGCCATCAGCGCATCGCGCTTCTCCGTGCGAATCACGTAAAGGTGATAGACGTGCTCACGGCCGGGCGCGACGGGCGGCGTGATGACGTCGCCCACGCCGGCGAGGAGCTCGTTGTAGCGCGCCGCGATGCGCTGCCGGGCGGCCGTCCATTGCCGGAGGTGCGGGAGCTTGACGTTGAGCACGGCGGCCTGGAGGCCGTCGAGCCGGCTGTTGATGCCCTCGATGACGTGCTCGCCTTTCGTGAGTCCGCCGTGGCGCGCGTAGCACGTCATGAGGCGCGCCAGCTCGGCATCGGACGTGAGGATCGCGCCCGCGTCGCCGTAGGCCCCAAGGTTCTTGCCGGGATAGAAGGAAAACGTGGAAACGCGGCCGAAGGTGCCGGTGAACTTGCCTTGAAAGCGCGCGAGGTGCGATTGCGCGCAATCCTCCATCACCCAGAGGTTGTGCTGGCGCGCGATGTCCATGATCGCGCCCATGTCGGCCGGCTGGCCGTAGAGATGCACCGGAATGATGCCTTTGGTCCGCGGCGTGATTTTCGCCGGAATCAGCTTCGGGTCGATGGTGAAGGTGTCCCGGTCCGTATCCACAAAGACGACGCGTGCGCCGGTCTGGGAGATGGTCTCCGATGTCGCGATCCAGGAGTGCGCCGTCGTGATGACTTCGTCGCCCGGGCCGACCCCCATCATCTTCATCGCGATGTAGAGCGCATCCGTGCCATTCGCGCACGAGATGCAATGCGGCACTCCGAAGAGCGCGGCGTAGTCCTTCTCGAACTTGTCCACGAAGGGACCGCGCACGTAGGCGCTGTCCCGGATGACCTGGGCAATGGCCGCATCCATCTCCTCCTTGATGGTGAGATACTGGGCGTGAAGGTCGACGAACTGGATTTTCATGACGGGTGTGAGAATGATCAGAGCGGGCGTTGGAGCCGCGCCGGATTGCCGACGTAGACGCCAGGCTCCGAAATATCCCGGGTCACCACCGCGCCTGCGCCGATGACGACGCGGTCGCAAATGCGCACCGGAAGAATCGTGGCATTGGAGCCGATGCTGACCTGGTTGCCGATTGCCGTGGAACGCCACAGCGACTTGTCTCCGCGGGCCGGTCCGCCCTTGGCGAAGGTGTCGTTGATGAACATGACGCCATGCCCGATGAAGCAATCGCTGCCGATCGTCACCAGTTCGCACACGAAGGCGTGCGACTGGATCTTAGTGCGCGCACCGATGCGCACGTCTTTCTGAATCTCGACGAAGGGGCCGACGAACACGTTGTCCCCAATCTCGCAGCCGTAGATGTTGACGGGCTCGACGACCGTGACGTTTTCGCCGAAGCGGACGTTGACGATGCCACTCTGGAGAAGGCGCGCGGGTATCGAGTTGGGCGTGCTCATGGTCAGCGACTGGCCTGTTCGAGGATGCGGACGACCTTGCGCGCGTGGTCGATGCCGGTGAGGGGCGCCGTGTTGCGGCGCACGCAGTCCACAAAATGCTCCGCCTCGGCGCGCAACGGCTCGGTAAAGTTGATCTGCGGCAGCAAAATGTCGCCGGTGCGATAGGAAAACTGGGCGGGCACCGGCTTGTCGTAGTCCATGTTCTCTCCGAGCACGGCCTTGCGATCGATGCCCTTGTCGTAGATGGCGATCTTGTCCTCGGCCGCGTCGTCATAAACGACCATTTTCTTGGAGCCGACGACCACCATCTTGCGGGTCTTCTGCGGGTCGAGCCAGCTCACGTGGATGTTGGCCATGACCTTCTGCGGATATTTGATATTAAGAAACACGACGTCGTGCACGCCGGGTTGGATGAAATCCATGCCATGGCGTGTGACCTCCGCCGGCTCGGGGTCGCCCAGCCAGTATTGGATGATGCTGATGTCGTGAGGCGCGAAGTTCCACAGGGCATCGATGTCAGAGCGGATGCGCCCAAGGTTCAGGCGCTGGCTGTAGATGTAGCGCAACTCCCCGAGGTCGCCGCTCTCGATCAATTTGCGGACGTAGCGCACCGCCGAGTTGTAGAGGAATGTGTGTCCCACCATCACTTGCCGGCCGTGCACTGCAGCGAGGCGGGCCAGCTCGTCCACCTCGGCGACCGTGGTCGCAAGCGGCTTCTCAACGAAGATATGTTTACCTGCGAGCAGTGCCCTGCGACCGAGCTCAAAATGATTGCCGGCGGGAGTGGCAATAACCACCCCAGCCACCTCGGGGTCGCTCAGGATTGTCTCCACCTCCGGGGTCGTTTGCGTCGCCGGGAAATTCTGCGCGACGAATTTTCGGCGTTCCTCGCTGAGGTCGGCGAGATACTTGACCCGGCATCCTTTCAGAGCGGAGAAGTTTCTGAGAAGATTGGGGCCCCAATAACCACAACCAATTTGAGCGAGCACAACATTGCATAGTTCGTTCTTCATATTATTTTAATCCCCGCACGCTCACTTTGCCATATCGCGCTTCAACTCCACCTGCCCCCAACGTCAGATAGCGAGGGCTCTGAATGGAAACGGGGGCAGTTACCCGAATCGCACTGTTCTTTTTCCCGAATCCGACGGTTCCACGAGAGAAGGAAATGATATAGTCACCACTGAGTTCGCGAAGACTCGATGCCGCCTTAGCGACGGCGAGAGATCTTGAAAGACCTCCGCTGATCTCGATAATCTCGATTTCACCGCTGGGCTTGAGCACAAACTCCAGTGCGTCCGGTCCGGGTGCGCCCGGGCGATGCTTCCAACTGATTTCGGTATCATCGGGGGTCAGGATCACTTCCACCCAGCCCAACGCCGAGCCAATCGCGCCAACCTGAACACTGAATTCAACCACCGCTACCACCGAGCGGTCCGCAAGTGGCGCGGTGTCGAGCCAACCCAGCAACACACTACGGAAGCGCTCCGGATGGATTGGCAGCACAAGTTGCTTAGAGCCCGTCTCGCGCACACCTCGGTAATAATCTTCGTTGCTGACATCTCCGCTGCGCCACTGGGGGGAGTCGTAATTGTCGCGCGTGAAGATCGGGTTTGTTTCTGTCAGATATAATGGATCACTCGAATAGCATCCAGCGATGCCCATGGATACATACCGCTGCCAATCGGACCGCCGATTAATTGTGCCTATTATTACACCTATTCCCGCGCTTTTCGCGGCATCGATGTAGGCCTGATTCGCTTGTCTTCCAATTGCGACCCATCTTATTCCTTTCGAGATAAGCACGTCCGGCTTCACCGCGAATTCGGGAAGGTCTTTCTCATTGAAGCAAGCCGGATACCCCGCCTCCACTGCCGGTGTTAGTTCATCGATCAGGAAAGAATTGATGAGCACGAGATCTTTGCGGATATTATGCGCGTTAAGTTCGTCGACAATTGCCCTACCGCACCCCGCGTTCTTCGCCTCAAGCACTAGGACTGCGCGATTGCCAAACTCTTTCACGATCTCGCCTAGCATCGGGGGTCGAATCTCACCCGGCCAACCCGCCAGTTTCAAACCCGCGATCCGCAGACGCGCCCACGTAGCGGCCGTTTGTGCCGCAGTCGGGCCTGATGTCGTGGTGGTCCGATCAAGCGTCGTATCGTGCATCACCCCGACGGTCCCGTCCGCCAGCAAAAAACAGTCAGCCTCGACGAATCGGTTGCCCGCCGCAAGGGCGGCCCGGAAGGCCTCCATGGTATTCTCAGGGTGGGTGGCCGCGCCACCGCGATGCGCGATGATGAATGGTTGCGCAATTTCTTGAATACCCTGCAATTCTCGGCCGTGACCCGATCCAGCGCAAAGGATGATCACGACCGCTGATAGCAGCGCACAAATAGAGGGCTGTTTGACGGAGTTCATAGCGAATGGTTGCGCGCATACTTCGTCCCGTCGCTTCCTTGGGAAGAGACTGACGATGGATGGACTTTGGATTTCCGCCATGGGCGGAGGCGACCGGCGCTAGCCGCCGATTTTCAAAACGGTGCGGGCCAGCGGCAGCAGGGTCTTGGCCTTGCT
>VFQQ010002630.1_pt1 | contig 19567 bp, 12 predicted proteins | sample 3512341 | NCBI WGS metagenome assembly VFQQ01 (sample SAMN10412373, study PRJNA504923) | tailings metagenome | isolation source: Relicate 2 Philex TSF1 revegetated site | place: Philippines: Tuba, Benguet | collected 2017-08-29 | reverse complement strand
GAATGATGCGCAGCCCGCTCGACCGGCGGATCTGGCCCGCGCTGGCGGGCGTCGCGGTGGCGCTCGTGCTCACCGCCATCTGGGCGCTGTCGCCGCCCGGCGTGCGGCAGGGTTTGCGCGAGCGCACGTTCGATCAGCTCCTGCCGCTGCTCGGCATTCCGGCGAGAAGTGATCCGCGGGTGATCGTGGTCGACATCGATCGCGCCACCATCGAGAAGGTCGGCCCGTGGCCGTGGCCGCGCACCAAGCTCGCGCAATTGCTGGCCGCCGTCGCGGCCGCGAAGCCAAGCGCCATTGGGCTCGATGTACTGCTCGCGGACCCGGACCGGCTTTCGCCCGCCGTGCTCGCGCGGCAGATCGCCGTCATGACCGGGCGCAGCGACATCGCCCAAATTGCAGAGTCGCTGGAGGATGGCGACAGCGCGATCGCGAGCGCCATTGCGAATGCACCGACGGTGTTCGGCTTCGTGCCGGAGACGAAGGCGTCCGACAACACCATCGACACCGTCCCGATCCTCGCGCGCGGCGATGTCTCGCTTCCGGAGATCTGGGCGGCTCCCGGCGCGATCGGCCCGGCGGCGCGCATCGCCGCCGCCGCGAAGGGCCTCGGCATGCTGTCGCTCGATGCCGACGCGGACGGGCGCGTGCGGCGCATTCCCCTGCTGATGGTGGCGGATGGCGTCGCGCGGCCGGGCTTTGCGGTGGAGGCGATCCGGCTCGCCGCGCAGGCGGGCTCGCTGCTCGTGGAGGTGTCGCCGCCGAGCCTGCGCATCGGCGATCTCGCGGTTCCGCTGTCGCCGGATGCCAGCGTGCGCGCCGTGGCGCTGCCGCCGCAGGAGTGGGGCCGCCGCACCATTTCGGCCGCCGCGCTGCTCGACGACCCAAAGCTCGGCGCGTCCCTCGCGGGGCGCATCGTGCTGGTCGGCGGCGGGGCGCCGGAGCTTGGCGGGCTGCGGGTCGGCGCCATCGCGGAGGCGACACCGACTGTGCAAATCCAGGCGGACGGCATCGAGTCGCTGCTCGGGGGCCGCGCACTCATCCGGCCGGGCCATGCCGAGATGCTCGAATTGGGCGGCATCGCGCTGCTGACGCTGCTGTGCGTCGGCCTCGCGCTGATCGCGCGCCCACCGCTCGCAACGCTGGTGGTGGTCGCGCTGATCGGCGCGTGGATCGCCGCCGTCATCGTGCTGCTCCGCGGCGCCGGCTTGCTGATCGACCCCGCCGCGCCGCCGCTGATCGCGTTCTCGGCCTTTGTCGCCGCGACGGGCGTGCGCTATGCGGGCGACGAGCGGCGCGCCCGCGCGCTGCGCCGCAGCTTCGAGCAATATCTCGCGCCATCCGTGGTCGACCGCATCGCGGCCGACCCGTCACTGATGCGGCTGCAAGGCGAGTTGCGCGAGATCACGGCGCTGTTCACCGACATCGAGGGCTTTACCTCCATGACCGAGCGCGCCGACCCGGCCGATCTCGTTGCGCTGCTCGATCCCTACCTCGATGCCGTGTGCCGCGACGTGGTCGAGCACGGCGGCATGGTCAACAAGATCATCGGCGATGCCGTGCATGCGATCTTCAACGCGCCGCTCGACCTGCCCGATCATCCGCGCCGCGCCGTCGACTGCGCACTCGCCATGGCCAAGTCCGCCGAGGCAATCCGCGGCACGCCGCTCGGACAGAAGCTCGGGCTGGGGCGCACGCGCGTCGGGCTGGAAACCGGGCCGGCGATCGTCGGCGATGTCGGCGGCAGCCGCCGCCTCGATTACACGGCTTACGGCACCGTGGTGAACACCGCGGCGCGGCTCGAAGCCGCCAACAAGGACAAGAACTCCACCGTGCTGATCGGGCCGGTTGCGGCGTCACGCCTCGATCCCGCGACCATCAAGAGCCTCGGCACGCTGCACCTGCGCGGGCGCAGCGAGGCCGTGGAGGTGTTCACGCCCGCAGGCTGATCAGTCGGTCAGCGCCCGTGCCTTGCGGATGCGCGCCGCCGCCCATTTGCGCGGCTCGGTCGGCGGACGGCCCGGCCGGCGAATGAAGGCGCCCTGCCCCGCCGTGAGATTGACGGTGAGCCGGCCGCCCGTGACGGACACGACGCCGCTCTCCACGAACACGCCGAACACACCGTCGGTCGGGCCGACGAAGAATTCCGTGCCGCGCACCACCATCAGGCCGAACGGCGACCGCACGCTGAGCCCGCTCTTGCCGCCGGGCTGGTGCATCGCGCGCAATGTGCCCTGGTCGAGCACAAGCTCGCCGCCGAGGTCGGGGAGATACTTGTCGATCTTCAGCTTCGAATTGGCGCCGAGGCGGATCTTCGTGCGCGTGCCGAGCGCGAGGCCGAGCCGCGCCCCGTCGCCGGTCGCGACGACATCGCCGACGTAGACCGGCGCCGACGCCGCAAGATTGCGCCGTTCGGCGGCATCCACGAAGCACTCGCCACGCACATCGTCGACCGAACCGGCGGGCGCGGGAGCCGCGGCGAGCGGCATCGCAATCAGGCTCGCACCGGCGCCCAGCAGCACGGTTCTGCGCGTCAGGCTCGCAATGTGATCGTCCATCCCGGACATCGTTCTGGCTCCATTCGGAAACGCAGCATACACAGCCTCACCAATCCGGCAGTGTTGTCGAGCACTCTTTTCGCCAAGCCGCGTCGCCATCCCCGGCGCCTTTTGCGTCGCCCGGCTGAGATATATCGTCACATTGCAGTTGCACCGGGACACAGTTTCAGCCGTGGCAAGTCCGGACGCCGTCTTCGAGCAGATTGCGAATCTGATCCGCCGCTCCGGCGCATTTGCCGGGACGAACGATGCATTCATCGGGTCGCTGGCGCGGGCGGCGCGCTGGTTCTCGCTTCCGGGCGGCGCCCCGCTGTTCCTGCGCGGCGATGCGTCGGACGCGATGTACGTCGTCCTCGCGGGCCGGCTCGGCGCCTATGTGGACGACGGCGCCGGTGAACGGCTGGTCGGCGTGATCGGCCCCGGCGAGCTTGTCGGCGAGATGGGCGCCATCACCGGCGAGACACGGTCGGCGACCGTGCGGGCGCTGCGCGCGACGGACGTGATCGCGATCTCGGAGCGCGCGCTGGCCCGCCTTGTCGGCGACAATCCGCTCATCCTTCAGGCGCTGGCGCGAACCGTCATCGGGCGGCTGCGCCGCGCGCAGGAGACGAAACATACGGGCCTGCGCCCGCGCACATTCTGCGTCCTGCCGCACGGCGTCGGCAGCGACACCGCGCACTCGTTCGCGACGGGCCTTGCCGCTGCGCTCGGCACGCTGGGCTCGACCTGTCTTGCGACGCAAGCGAACGCCGGCAACAAGACAGCCGGAGAGCTTTCGGCCATCGAGGCCGAGCACGAGTATGTGGTCTATTGCGCCGATGGTGACACGACGGCGTGGTCCGTCCTGTGCCTGCGCCAGTCGGACACGGTCCTCGCGGTGGCGCGCCCGGACGATACGCCGCGCCCGCTCGATCCCGGCATCTCGATCAATCCCGGCACGCCGGTCGACCTCGCGCTGCTGTGGCCGGGCGAGATCGTACGGGGCAAGACCGCCGCGTGGCTCGACACGCTGCGCCCGCGGCGCCACTTCCACGTGCGCAATCCCGCCGACGTCGAGCGCGCCGCACGGCTGCTCACGGGGCGCGGCCTCGGGCTCGTGCTGTCCGGTGGCGGCGCACGCGGCATCGCCCACATCGGTGTCATCCAGGCTCTCGCGGAACGCCGCGTCCCCATCGATGCCATCTCCGGCGCCAGCATGGGCGCGCTGGTCGGCGGGCTGGCGGCGCTCGAATGGGACGTGGCGCGCATGCGCGACGGCGCCAGCACGTTCGGCCAACGGCATCCGCTGCGCGACCTGAATTTTCCGCGCGTCTCGCTGCTGACGGATCGCAGCCCGCGCGCCGCGTTCGGCACGTGGTTCGAGGAATGGTCGATCGAGGATGCGCCGGTCCCGTTTGCCTGCGTCACCGCCAATCTCAACGCGGGCGCCGCCGCGGTCCACACGCGCGGGAGATTTGAAACATGGGTGCGTGCCTCGACCGCGCTGCCGGGCGTGTTCCCGCCTGTGGTGCAGGACGGCGTCGCGCATATCGACGGCGGGGTCGTGAACAACCTCCCCGCCGACATCGTCCGCGATCTCGGCGCCGGCTGCGTCATCGGCGTCGATGTGGGATCGGCGCCGCTTCCGAACACGTCGCCCGGCATCATCGAGATCATGATGCGCGCCTCCACCATGAACAGCGACATGCAGGCCTCGACCATGCGCGGCCAGTGCGACGTGCTGCTCATTCCCGACGTGCAGCACCTCGGCCTGATGAATTGGCGCGCCTACGACGCAGCCATTGAACTCGGCCATCGCTGCGCGCTGGAGCGGATCGACGAGATCGAACAGCGCGTGCGCGGCACGCGGATGTAATACTTGCGGCTGCGGTGTCCGGCGGCTAGCGTGCATGCGCTCTCCGGGTCACGGCAATCTCGATCACATCATGACAGTTCCCAAGCAAGGCGCGCTTGCGCGCATCGCATTCTGGTCTGCGCCCGCGGCCGATCCGCCCAAGCGCAAGCCGCCCGCGCTCGCGTTCGGTGCCGAAGAGCAGCCGCCGGCCGCCGTCACATGGATCAGTGCGGTGCAGCACCTCGGCGTGCTGGCGATCTTCCTCGTCTATCCGCTGATCGTCGCGCGGCAGGCCAACCTGCCGTCGGACCAGATCACCAACATGCTGCAGCTCTGCATGATCGTGCTGGCGTTCGCGGCGTTCCTTCAGGCGCTGCCGCGCGGGCCGGTGGGGAGCCGCTTCCTCGCGCCATCGATCTTCACCGGTGTCTATCTCGCGCCCTCGCTGCTCGCCGCCAAATCCGGCGGCCTGCCACTGGTGTGGGGCATGACGATCTTCGCCGGTTTCGTGGAGATCGGCCTCTCGCGCGTGTGGTCGCGGCTGCGTCCGTTCATCCCGCCGGAGTCCGCCGGGCTTGTCGTGTTTCTGATCGGCGTCATCATCGGGCTCGCGGCGCTGCGCGTGCTGCTGGAGGACAACGCGACCGGCATCCTGCAGAGTTCCGACGCGGTTGTGGCGGGCTGCGCGCTCGCCGTGATGGCGGGCCTCAACATCTGGAACAAGGGCCGCCTCAAGCTCTTCTGCATCCTGATCGGCATGGCAGTCGGCTACGTCATTGCCGCGATGGTCGGCATGCTCACGTGGGCGGATATGCGCGAGGTGCTGGACCGCCCGCTGATCGCGATCCCCACGCTCACGAACATCTCATGGGCGTTCGACTGGTCGCTGGTCGTGCCGTTCGCGGTGTCGGGCCTTGCAGCCGCGATGAGTTCCACCGCGGTCGTCACGACGTACCAGCGACTGACCGATGCCGACTGGGTGCGCCCCGACATGCCGTCGATCAGCCGCGGTGTGTTCGGCGACGGCATCGCGAATGTCTTCTCCGGGCTGCTCGGCACGCATGGGCTGACGGTCTCCACCGCGAACGTCGGCCTTGTCGCAGCCACTGGCGTCGCCAGCCGCGTCATCGGCTTTGCGATCGCGTTGCTGCTGCTGCTCGTCGCGTTGCAGCCCGCATTGATCGGCATGCTGGCGATCATGCCGCGGCCCGTGATGGCCTCCGCGATGCTGTTCACCGCGGTGTTCATCATGATCGGCGGCGTGCAGATCATTTCCACGCGCGTGCTCGACGGCCGCCGCACGCTGGTGATCGGCCTCGGGATCATGTCGTTCGTCGCCGTGACGGTCTATCCGCAGGCGTTCACCGGTGTGCCCTCATGGGCGCAGCCGCTGGTCACCTCGCCGCTGGTGCTCGCGACGCTGGTTGCGCTGTCGCTCAATCTCGTGTTCCGCATCGGCATCCGCCGCACGGTCACCACCTCGATCAACCCGGGCGATCCGAACCTCAAGGAGATCACCAGCTTCATCGAGCGCGCGGCCGGCACATGGGGCGCGCGGCGCGACGTCACCAACCGGCTCGAATTCGCCGTGCAGCAGACGGTGGAGGCCGCGGTCGAGTTCGCAAGTGTCAGCCGGCCGATCAAGATCGACGTCAGCTTCGACGAGTTCGTGATCGAGGCGGTCGTCAGCTATGTCGGCCTGCCGCTGCAGTTCCCGGATGCGGCCCCCTCGCAGGAGGAGCTTCTGGAGTCGGACGATGGCGCGCTGCGGCTCGCAGGGTTCCTGATCCGCCGCTATGCCGACAAGATCACGATCTCAGGCAGCGCCGGCACGAACGAGATCAAGATGCGGTTTGATCACTAGGCCGCGGGCAGCTTCGCCCGGATCTTTTCCAGCAACCGCGGCAACTCCACCGGCTTCGTATCGAAGTCGTCGCACCCCGCCGCCATCGCCTTCTCGCGATCCTCGACCAGCGCATTCGCCGTCAGTGCGATCACCGGGATCGCCTGCGACGCCGGATCGGCCTTGATGCGGCGCGTTGATTCCAGCCCGTCCATCACCGGCAAGCTCATGTCCATCAGGATCAGGTCGGGCTTCTCGCTGATCGCCATGTCGACGCCTTCCTGCCCGTCGACCGCGAACACGATCGTAAAGCCGTTGCGCGTGAGGCGCCGCGCCAGCATGTCGCGATTCATTTCGTTGTCTTCGACCAGCAGGATTTTCGGCATGGGCTTTACTTTGCAAGATTCGACTGAACAGGCGCAGAGCGCGCGACGCGTTGGCGTGCGATGACGGAGAGCGCCGAACCGAGCTGGCTGATCGGCTGCGCGCTCTTGCTCAGCACCAGCAGCGTGCGCTCGGCGAGGAACGCGCGCTCATCGACAGTCAATTCCTTGGCTGTCAAGATCACGACCGGGATTTGGTTCAGGTCCTCGTCCTTGCCGATCTCCTCAAGGAACGCGAAGCCGTCCATCTCGGGCATCATCAGATCGAGCAAAATCAGCGACGGCGGCTGGTGGCTGTTCAGCCAGTCGACCGCCACGCGGCCGTTGACCGCCTCGGCGGTCTTGAGGCCCGCACCATCGAGCGTCGTGCGCACCAGATCACGCACCTCCGCATCGTCATCGACCACCAGCACCATCGACTGCGCGGCCTGCCCGGCGAACGAATGCACCAGCGCGCGCAACCGCGCGCGATCGATCGGCTTGGTCATGAACTCCGACGCGCCGAGCTTGTAGCCGAGGTTCCGGTCATCGACGATGGTGATCATGATCACCGGGATATGATCCAGCGCCGGATCAGATTTCATGATCCCGAGCACGGACCAGCCGTCGACCTTCGGCATCATCACGTCGAGCGTCACGATGTCCGGCGGCGTCTTGCGCAGGATTTCCAGCGCCTCCGCGCCATCGCGCGCGTGGAGCACGCGGTAGCCTTCCTTGACCAGCGTGGTCGAGAGCAGGTCGTGAACCGCCGGATCATCGTCCACGACGAGCACGGTGAGACCCGCAATACCGCCCGAAGCCTGCATCACCTCGGCGGTCGGCTCCGCCATCTGCACCGGATTGTCCGGCAGCGCCATTGCGAAGGTCGAGCCTTCGCCGGGCTTGCTGGTCACCGTGATGGTGCCGCCCAGCATGGTGGCGAAGTGGCGCGTGATGGTGAGGCCGAGGCCGGTGCCGCCGTAATTGCGCGTGGTCGAGGAGTCCGCCTGCGTGAACGCCTGGAACAGCCGCGCGAGCTGCTCGTCGTTCATGCCGATGCCGGTATCCGACACGGCGAACACAAAGCGCGGCGCGCCGCCATCCGTGGCTTCCTCGCGGCTGACGTTCAGCGTCACCGTGCCGTTCTTGGTGAATTTTGCGGCGTTGCTCAGCAGGTTGATCAGGCTCTGCTTGAGCTTGGTCATGTCGGTGCGCATCGAGCCCGCATCGGGCGCGCACACGGCAACCAGCTTGCTGCCGTTCTTTTCCACCAGCGGCTGGACGATCGCGCGAACCTCGTCGACCAGCCGGTTGAGATAGATCTGCTCCAGATAGATATCCATGCGGCCGGCCTCGATCTTGGAGAGATCGAGAATGCCGTTGATCAGGCCGAGCAGGTGCTTGCCCGCGCCCTGAATTTTCTGGAGATCATCGATGGAGGCGTCGTCGCCGCGGTCCGTCGCGTCCTCGACGAGGATTTCGCTGTAGCCGATGATCGCGTTGAGCGGCGTGCGCAGTTCGTGGCTCATGTTGGCGAGGAACGACGACTTGGTGCGCGACGCGGCTTCCGCCTCCGCCTTGGCGCGCTCGGCCTCCTCGTGCGCGGCACGAATCTCGCGCGAATTTTCGCGGAACACCACAAGCGCGCGGCTCATGTCGCCGAGTTCGTCGGGCGTCGGGCTGGGAATGCGCGCATCGAGATTGCCGCCGGCGATCGCCAGCATGCTGCCGTTGAGTTGCGTCAGCCGCCGCGCCACGTACTTCACGACGAAGAACCACACGATGAGCCCGGCGATCAGCAGGCTGGCAAGCGAGATCGCGATCAGCCAGTAGCGGCTTGACGTGATCGCCTGCGTGGAGAGGCGCGTCGTGTTCGCGGCTTCCTGCTCGGCGCCCTGCACGAGCTTGCCCACCTGCTCGCGCAGATCGGTGCTCATCGCCTGCAGCGACTTCTGCAGTGCAGCGATGTCCTCGCGCTGTGCGAGATACTGGGTGTGCAACGCCGGCAGACCGTTCGCGCCGGTGCCGACGCCGATCACCGCGTCTATGCCTTCGGCAAGCTGGAGCGCGTCCGCACCGGTGCGGTTGCTGTTCGCCAGAATGACGACTGCGTCGCGCAGATCCTGCTGGGTCAAGCCCAGCTCGGCGGTGATCACCGACATGGCGGTGACGTCCGGCGCTGCCGCCGCGCGCGCGAGCAGTTCGGCCGAGCGGTTCACGTCGGCGCGCAACGCGTAGGCAATGCGCAGGAGGTTGAGGTCCGTCGCAGCTTCCGCGCTGCTTTGCGCGTCGGTGCCGATCGATCCGCTCAGGCGCGAGCCGATGCGGTCCGCAATCGGCTGCATCAGGGCGAGCATCCGGCCGTTCACAGCCGCGACTCGGTCGAGCGCGGCCTTGCGGCGGTTCGCCACCACGACGAACTCGCGCGTATTGCGGTCGATGGCGCCCAGCTCACCATTGAGCTTCGCCAGAATGTCCTGCAAGCGCGCTGCGCCGCCGTTGTTCGAGATGGCCTGCAATTCGCCGACAAGCGTCCAGAGCCGCCCGATCTGCGCGGACACGTGTTCCATGCGCTCGAACTGCTGAACCTCCGTTTCGGATGCACCCAGTTCGTTCGTGGACTCGACGAGCTCGCCGGTCTGCGCCTCGATGGTGAGCGAAAGCTTTACCAGCGGCAGGCTGACATCGGTCGTGCGGCGGATCGCGCTATCAACTTCGTTGAAGCGGATCAGCGACAGCCAGCTCGCGCCAATGGTCAGCGCGACGATCAGGCCGAACGCGATGAGCAGTTTGGCCGCGATGCTCTGGTGCCAGCGCCGCGTGCCGGCAATGTCGGTCGCGAGGGTCAATGCCGTCAGCCCAGCGCAGCGAGCGCGCTGGTGCGCTCCGGGTGAATGTCGATCATGCCGGCAAAACCCGTGATGTCGAGCACCTCGCGCACCGGTTTCTGCACGTTGCAGAGCGCGAAGGCGCCATTCATCGACTTGACCTTCTTGAGGATGGTCAGCACGGCGCGCAAGCCCGCGCTGGTGACAAAATCGATGCCGGCAAAATCGATCAGCAGCTTTGGCCGCTCCGCGCCGATCATGGCCTGCACCTGATCGGCGAACGGGCCGCTCGCGGCGCCGTCGAGCCGACCGCGCGCAGTCACGACGCTCACGCTACCTATCTGCTCGCCACTGATTTCCATCAAATTTCCCTGTCCATCAAGATGCCGCCCCACGCAACACGGCAAACGTCGTGCAATTCACGCCGTCGCGCCGTTCATAGCCGATCTCGGAGGCGAATTGTCGAATCAAAAACAGGCCCAGTCCGCCGATGTCGCGCTCCTCGATGCTGTCGGTGAGCACGGGGTCCGCGGCCTTCCGGATGTCGAACTCGGCGCCGGTGTCGCGCACCTCGGCGCGCACCTTGCCGGGCTCGACAATGATGCGCACGCTGGCGGGTCTATCCGCCGCGCCGCCATGTGAACCAAGGTTCACAAGCAATTCGTCGAGGGCGAGGCCGACGTGATGCGTCGCGCGGGCATCGACGCCCTGCGCCGCGAGATACTCCATCGCCTTCTCGGTCAGTTCCGAGATCGCGTCGGCCTGCGGCATCACCTCGGCTTCGAACGGCGCCGTCATGGCGGAGCCCCCTGAAGTGTGAGCAGGATCGCCGCCATGTCGTCGAACGCCGGTAGCCCGGCCTCGAAGGCACGCACCTCGCGGATCAGGTTCGGCAGCGGCTCAGCCGCACCGGGCGCAAGCGCCGCGAAAAACGCCGCGACGCGGTCGTCGCCGTAAAGCTGGCTGCCGGCGTCGTGCGCCTCGGTGAAGCCGTCAGTGACGATCAGCAGCCGGTCGCCGGGCGCGAGCGTTGCAGACGCCTGCTGGTATTCGATGTCGTCGAACAGACCAAGCGGCGGCCCGCCGGGTGCTTCGAGCCGCGTCACGGCACCAGTGCCGTTGCGATGAAACGGCGGCACGTGGCCGGCGCGCACGTAGCGCAACTCGCGCGTCGCAAGGTCGAGCACGCCGAGCAACATGGTGACGAACATGCAGCCAGAGTTGCCGGCGGCCAACGCCACATTCGCCTGATTCATGGCGTTCGCGGGGTCTCCGAACATCGCCTCGGCATCGGGGCGCCCCGCATAGCTGCGGAAGATCGAGTGCGTGCGCGCCATCATGAGCGCAGCGCCCGCACCCTTGTCCGACACGTCGCCGATCAGCATCACCAGCTTGTTGCCGACAGAGAAGTGATCGACCAGATCTCCGCCGACTTCCTTGGCGGGCTCCAGCACGACATCGATCGACAGCGGCACGCCGCCAAGTTCGCCCGCGAACGAGGGCGGTGCGAGCGCAAGCTGGAGCGTGCGCGCCTCGTTCAGTTCCAGCTGCTTGCGCCGCAGCTCCTCGCGGATGCTGTCGCGCATCGCCTTTTTCTCGAGCGAAGCAATCACACGCGCGCGCAGCAGCGTCGGATTGAACGGCTTGAACAGGAAATCTTCCGCGCCGAGTTCCACGCAACGCACCACCGCATCCATCTCGCTCATCGCCGAGATCACGATCACCGGCAGGTCCACGGCGAGCTTCTCGTCGCGCAGCGTGGTGAGCACACCGAAGCCGTCGAGTTCCGGCATCATGATGTCGAGCAGCACGAGGTCGTAGGCCTTCGCCTTGATGGCGGTGAGCGCCAGAACGCCGTTCTCGGCCTGATCGATGTCGGTGAGTTCGAGGCGCTTGAGGCGACGCACCAGCAGGTCGCGGTTCTCCGCGACGTCATCCACCACAAGGATCTTGGCGTTCTTGTTGATCATGCGGCGGCTTTGGCCTCGGCAACTTCGCTCTCGGCGGCGGGCGTCTCGGACGTGAGCAGCAGGGCGTTGCGCCGCGCCAGCCACACGATGCGCTCGAACAGCATCGTGGTGGAGAACAGCGCCTCCTGCGCCTTCGGCGGCATGTCGGGGTCCTCGCGCAGCACGCGGCGGCGCATGCGGTCCATCATCTCGTCGCGGTGGCCGAGCAGCGACAGCAGCATCTCACGGTCCGTCGCGTCACCGGACTCGGTTGCTTCGGCGAGCGAGGTGAGAAGGGCGTGCAAGGCTTCCACCATCTGGTCGGCGACCTGAGCGCTGGACGGCCAGATGCGCGCTCCTCGGGCCATTGTGACGAAGTCCGCGACACCGTCAAACAGCGCATTCAGGTTGGCGACGCGATGCTGCAAACGCACCACGCGCTCGCGGTCCGCGCGGTCGAGGTCGGCGTTGCCGACCTGCTCCAGATAATCAGTCATGGCGCGGTGAATGGCGTCCGCGGCGGTGCGGATGGTCTGGCTCGATGCGGACGGCACGGCCGCGTCGGCACGCACCTCGTCCAGCATGACCGGCAACCGCGCCAGCAGGCGGTTCTTCTCGCGCTCCACCAGTTCGATCGCGAACGTGGGCTCCACCAGCGCCTCCTCGATCAGGAAGACGGGCTTCGACATTTCCTGCAATTCGCTCGGCGGCAGCAGCCATTCGAGCACGCGCATGATCGGCCCAAGCAGAAGCGTGCAGATGAGCGATCCGGCGATCTGGTGGAACAGCGCGATCGCGGCGAGCTTGCCGGATGCGCTTTGCGCGAACATCGCGGCTGCGGGCTCGATCAGCGCACGCGAGGTCAACACCTCCGCCAGAAGGATGCCGCCGACCACGAGGAAGCCGAACGCTTTCTGCAGCGTCTGCATCAGGACAAGCTGGCTCGCCTCGCCGCGCAGCGTCCGCGACAGGACGATGTAGTTGAACCCAGAACCGAGGTTCGCGCCCAGCACCAGCCAGATCGCACCGTCGAGATCGAACAGACCGGCCGCGGTCGCCGCGACCGCGATCGTGCTGGTCACCACGGACGACTGGCACACGATGGTGAGGCCGAAGCCCATGGCCAGCAGCGCCGCCGGATGGTCCGCGAGCGTGGCGATCAGGCCGCCGCCCATCAGCATTTCGCGGATGGGGACCGCGCCGGCCTTGAGGGTTTCGAGCCCGAGAAACAGCAGGCCGACGCCGAGCAGCGTGCCGAAGATGTGCCGCGACTGGTCCGTGCGATCGAGCCCGAAGTAGAGCGCAAAGCCCGCGACCGCCACGAGGTAGCTCGCCGCCACCGCGAAGTTCAGCGCCACCAGAACGACGAGCACGGCCGTACCAACGTGCGCCCACGTCGGGATCAGGATCGCCCGGCGCTTGTTCACCGTGCCGGTGCTGACCAGCCCGATGATGACGAACGTCACGGCGTCGACGCTCTGGGTGACGATGCCGCCGAAGATACCCGCCACCGACGAGGCGGCGCGGAAATTCAACAGCTTGGTCAGCGCCAGACGGAAGCGGCGCCCGGCGAGCGGCGTCAGGTTGAGCGACAGAAACCGGATCCCGCAGAAGTACAGCCCCAGGCCCGCCACGAATGGCGCCAGCATTCCCATCAGTGCCCTCCGGCTCCGGGCACCGACGAACCGTCGACGCGGAGACTCAGCGCGCCAGCATGGCCCGCGCTTCGGGCTCACTTCCCACCATCCGGATCATGGATGCAAGTCCGGCTGTGGTGAGCACCTCGCGGACCGTGTCCGGCGAGCCGATCAGGATGAGTTGCCCGCCCCGGCGCGAGAGCGCCTTGGTGGCGGAGACGAGGTGGCGGATGCCGATGGAGGCGAGGAACGTCACCTGCGACATGTCGATCAGGACGTTCTGCTTGGCGCCCGAGAGCGTCGCAAGCGGCATCGCCACCGCCTCGGCGCCCTGAATGTCGAGCCGGCCCACCAGCGCCACGCTGGCGTCGCTGCCCTCGTCATTGATGGAAATCTGCATGCCTGCCCACCCAAACCGTGTCGTGGTCCAGAAACCAATTTTACATGACACTTCGATGACGGTCGATTGACCGCCGTTCACAGGCAGGGCCATAACTGGCCGAACAACACGAAGGAAACGCCGATGGCCCTGCGCGACACGCTGCGCAACAATGTGAAAGAGAAACTCGCGCGCGACGAAGTCGTGGCCTCGTTCACGGTGCGGCTGGTGCGCACCGCCGAGATCGCGCAGATCGCCAAGACGTGCGGCTTCGACACGCTCTATGTCGACATGGAGCACAACATGTTCTCCATGGATACGACCGGGCAGATCTGCCTCTCGGCATTGCAGGTCGGCATCGCGCCGTTCGTGCGCGTGCCCAGCATCTCGCCCGAGTTCATATCACGCGTGCTCGATGGCGGCGCGCTCGGCATCATCGCGCCGCATGTCGGCTCGGCCGAAGAGGCACGGCAGGTCGTGCGCTACGCGCGCTTCCCGCCGATCGGCGGACGCTCGTACGGCGGGCCGCTCGCCTCGACGCAGTTCCGCACCTATCCGGTGCCGGAGGCGAACGCCGCGCTGAACGACGCCACCATGGTGATCTGCATGATCGAAACCATGGCGGCGGTGGAGGCGGTGGACGAGATCGCCGCGGTCGAGGGCGTCGACATGCTGTTCATCGGCAGCAACGACCTGTGTGGCGACATCGGCATTCCGGGCCAGTTCGCCGATCCGCGCATCAAGGACGCCTATGCGCGGACCATCAAGGCGTGCCGCAGCCGCGGCAAGCATGTCGGCATCGGCGGGCTCGGCTCGCGTCACGATCTGATCGCGGAGTTCGTCAAGATGGGCGCGCGCTATGTGTCGATCGGCTCGGACATGGGCTTCATGATCGACGGCTGCACCCGGCAGGCGCAGGCGGTGCAGGCATTCAAGCCCTAACTCTTGCCGGCGCGGCGTCACCGCTCGTGAAGATGCCGCGCAGCGCCTGCTGGTCCACCGGCTTTTCCAGAACCTGGATTGACGCGTAGCGCTGGTCCACGCTCTCGCGCCCGTATCCGGTGACGAACACGAACGGGATGCCGCGGTCCATCAGTTGATCGGCCACCGGATACACCAGTTGGCCGCCGAGATTGACGTCGAGGATCGCGGCGTCGGGCGTGTTCGCGCCGAGCACCTTGAGGGCATCCGGCACGCTCGCGCAGGTCGCGGCGATCGAATAGCCGAGTTCCACGAGCTGATCCTCCAGGATCATCGCGACCAGCGCCTCGTCCTCGACGATCATGATGCGCTTGCCGTGGATGACTTCAGGCGCAAGGCCTTCGGCCGATGCGCCGTTCTTCTCGCCCTGAACGACGACACCTTCCTTGCGCGGAATGTGCAGCACGCAGCGAAGCCCGCCCCGATCCCAGTCGAACTCGGCCTTGCCGCCAAGCTGCCGTTCGATGCTGCCGTTGATGATCTTGGTGCCGAAGCCAAACTTGCTCGGTTCGGTGACGGACGGCCCGCCGCTCTCCTTCCACTCCAGAACGATCTCGCCCGGCTTTGCCGACCACGTCAGGCCGAGGCGCCCCGACGCCGCCGACAACGCGCCGTATTTCACGGCATTGGTGGCAAGCTCATGGAGCGCAAGCGTGAACGTCTGCGCCGATGTCGGATCGAGCAGCACGTTCGGCCCTGCTGCGCGGATCTCGGCGCCGCCGCCGCGATAGGGCGCCAGTTCCTCGTCCACCAGCGTCGCCAGCTCGGCGCCGTGCCAGCGCGCATCGGAGAGGATTGCATGCACGCGCGAGAGCGCGCGGATGCGCCCCTCGATCACGTCGGTGTAGTCCTTGATGTTGTCGGCCTTGGTCAGCTTCACGATCGACTGCACGATCGCCATCGCGTTCTTGGCGCGATGATCCACCTCGCGCGCCAGCAGCGCCTGCCGGTCCTCCGCCTCCTTGCGCTCCGTAATGTCCATCGTGACGCCGCTGATGCGCACCACCTTGCCGGAGGCGTCATCGCTCGCCGCCGCCATGCTGGAGACCCAGCGCATCTCGCCATCCGGACGGCGGATGCGGTACTCCGCCTGATGTGGCTTGCCGCTCGTCACCAGCGACTGCAATCCGGCCTGCAGGCGCTCCCAGTCCTCGGGATGGACCAGCACCTTGAAGTGCTCGGGCGTGGCGATGAATTCGCCCGGCACGAGGCCGAAGATCGCGTGCTGGCCCTCGTCCCAGACGGTCTGGCCGGTCGTCAGGTCCCAGTCCCACGCGCCCATGCTGCCCGCGGCAAGCGCAAGGCTGCGCCGCTGCTCGCTTTCGAGCAGCCGCATGGTCGAGGCTTCCAACTCGGCCGTGCGCTCGGACACACGCCGCTCGAGTTCGACATTGAGCCGCTCGAGCTGGCGGTTCTTGCGATAGAGGTCGGCGAACACGCGGACCTTCGCGCGCAGCACTTCCGGCACGACCGGCACCGGCACGTAGTCCACCGCGCCCATCTCGTAGCCGCGCAGGTGGTCGATCTCGGCGAGATGGATCGCCGAGACGAAGATCATCGCGATCTTGCGGAAGCGCGGGTGCTCGCGGATCATCGAGGCAAGCTCGAAACCGTCGAGCTCCGGCATGCTGACATCCATCAGCACGACAGCGATCTCGCTCTTGAGCAAAACCTCCAGTGCCTCCCGGCCGGAGGACGCCATAATGAGGTTGTCGCCCAGCTCGCGCAGGATCACCTCATAGGTGAGCAGCTTCGCGGGCTGATCGTCCACCAGAAGAATGTTGACCTTCTCGTCCTGCATCGTGCGTTCCATCAGCGGTGGAGCCACATGCGCAGGGCGGAGAGAAGCTGCTCGGTGTTGACGGGCTTCGCCAGATAGTCGGAGGCGCCGGCCTCCAGGCACTTCTCGCGGTCGCCCTTCATCGCCTTCGCGGTCAGCGCGATGATCGGCAACCGGCGATAGGCCGGATCCTCGCGGATCACGCCCATCGTCTCGTAGCCGTCCATCTCGGGCATCATGATGTCCATCAGGACGATCGCGACATCCGGATTCTTCGAGACGATGTCGATCGCCTCCTTCCCGGTCGTCGCGGTGAGCACGTTCATGCCGCGGCGCTCCAGCACGCTGGACAGCGCGAAGATGTTGCGCGCGTCGTCGTCAACAAGAAGAACCGATCGCCCCACCAGATCCTCGTCGGAACTGTTCAGCCGTTCGAGCATCTTCTGCTTCTCGGGCGGCAAATCCGTGACGACGCGATGGAGGAACAGCGCCGTCTCGTCGAGCAACCGCTCCGGCGACTCGACGCCTTTCACCACGATGCTGCGCGCCATCGTGTGAAGTTTCGCATCTTCCTCAGCGGAAAGTTCCCGGCCGGTGAATACGACGACGGGAACATCAGAGAGCGCGTCGTCACGCTTGATCTCTTCGAGCACCTCGAAGCCGGTCATGTCCGGGAGGCGCAGGTCGAGAACCACGCAGTCGTAATTCTGCGAGCGCAGGGTGTCGAGCGCGCCGCTCCCCGTTCCGGCCGTGTCGATCTCGATGTCGTCGTGACCCAGCAACTCACGGATGCTCATCTGCTCGGCGGGATTGTCCTCGACCACGAGCAGCCGTTTGCGGCGTGGCCGCGCGTATTCCTTGATGCGCGCGATCGCGGCCTCGACGCCCTCCGTGGTGGTCGGTTTCGTCACGAACGAGAACGCGCCACGCGCCAGCGCATGCTGGCGGTCCTCGTCCAGTGTGATGATCTGCACCGGGATGTGGCGCGTCAGCGGGTTCTGCTTGAGCTGGTTAAGCACGGTCCAGCCCAGCATGTCGGGCAGGAACACATCGAGCGAGACCGCGCTCGGCTGGAATTGCTTGGCGAGGTCGAGCGCGTCGACGCCGCGCATCGCCACCAGCGTCTTGAAGCCGCGGTCACGCGCCAGATCCATGATCACGCGCGCATAGTGCGGATCGTCCTCGACGATCAGCAGGATGCTGTCGCCCGGCACGATCTCGAGGCGATCGTCCGCCACCTGTTCGGTGGAGCGCTCGATCGGCGCAGCGTGATCCTTCTTCTCGACCAGCGCGGGCGCATCCGGCACGGTGCGCAGCGCGATGGACGGCCCCGCATAGCGGATCGGCACGAACAGGGTGAATGTCGAGCCCTTGCCGGGTGTCGATCGGAGCTGAATCTCGCCGCCGAGCAGGTTCGCGAGTTCACGACTGATGGCGAGCCCGAGGCCCGTGCCGCCATACTTGCGGCTGGTGGATGCATCCGCCTGCTGGAACGCCTCGAAGATGATGCGCTGCTTTTCGAGCGGAATGCCGATGCCGCTATCCGTGACCTCGAATGCGACGACCGCCGACTGGTTGAGTAGCGTGTGATCCGGCGACCAGCCACCGACGGCGGCCGCCACCTTGAGGCGGACGCTGCCCTCCGCCGTGAACTTGAACGCGTTGGACAGCAGGTTCTTGAGCACCTGCTGGAGACGCTTGGAGTCCGTCGTGATCGTCCGGCCGAGATTCGGATCGACCTCGACTTCGAACGCGAGGTTGCGGTTATCCGCCTCGTGGCGGAACGGCCGCGCGGTCGCCTCGACGAGATTGCTGAGCGGCACTTCCTGCGCGTCGACCGTCACGGTGCCGGACTCGATCTTCGACAGATCGAGAATATCGCTGATGAGGTTGAGCAGGTCCGTTCCGGCGCCATGAATCGTGCGGGCGAATTCGACCTGCTTCGGCACAAGATTGCCGTCGGGATTTTCCGAGAGCTGCTGGCCGAGGATGAGGATCGAGTTCAGCGGCGTGCGCAGCTCGTGCGACATGTTCGCGAGGAATTCGGACTTGTACTTCGATGTCAGCGCGAGTTCGGTCGCCTTGTCTTCCAGCGCGCGGCGGGCCTGCTCGATTTCCTGGTTCTTGCGCTCCACCTCGACGTTACGCTCGGCGAGTTGCTGCGCCTTCAGTTCGAGCTGCTCGTTGGTCTGCGTCAGCTCCTTCTGCTGCGTCTGCAATTCGCCCGCGAGCTGCTGCGACTGCATCAGGAAGCTTTCCGTCTGCATCGTGGCTTCGATCGAATTGAGCACGATGCCGATCGAGTCGGTGAGCTGTTCGAGGAACGCCATCTGCAGCGCAGTAAATTCTGTGACTGACGCGAGCTCGATGACCGCCTTCACCTCGTTCTCGAACAGCACCGGCAGCACGACGATGTTCTGCGGCACGACCTTGAACAGTGCCGAGCCGATCGGCACGGCATGCGCCGGCATCGAGGTGATCAGCATGCGCCGCCGCTCGACCGCGCACTGCCCGATCATGCCTTCGCCAAGCGAGAGGCGCTGCGGATGACCGTGCGTGCCGTCGTCCGCGAAGGCAGCAAGCAATTGCAGGCCGGTCTGCTCGGCCGCTTCCACCTGATAGATGACGCCGAGCTGCGCATCGACGAGCGGCGTCAATTCGGAGAGCAGCAGGCGGCCGACGGTTTGCAGGTCGCGCTGGCCCTGAAGCATGTTGGTGAACTTGGCGAGGTTGGTCTTCAGCCAGTCCTGTTCGGTGTTGCGGTCCGTCGTGAGACGGAGGTTGTCGATCATCGTGTTGATGTTGTCTTTCAACTCCGCCACTTCGCCGCGCGCTTCCGCCTGAATCGAGCGCGTCAGGTCGCCCTTGGTCACGGCGGTCGCCACCTCGGCGATGGCGCGCACCTGCGTGGTCAGGTTCGTCGCCAGCAGGTTCACGTTGCCGGTCAGGTCCTTCCACGTGCCGGCCGCGCCCGGCACGTTCGCCTGACCACCGAGGCGGCCTTCCACGCCGACCTCGCGCGCCACGGTCGTCACCTGGTCGGCGAACGTCGCCAGCGTACCGGTCATGTTGTTGATGGTCTCGGCGAGCGCCGCGACCTCACCCTTCGACTTCACGGTGAGGTTCTGCTTCAGGTCGCCGTTCGCCACCGCGGTCACGACCTTCACGATGCCGCGCACCTGCTCGGTCAGGTTCGCCGCCATCACGTTCACGGTGTCGGTGAGGTCCTTCCACGTCCCGGCGACGCCCGGCACCTCGGCCTGTCCGCCGAGCTTGCCCTCGGTACCGACTTCGCGCGCCACGCGCGTCACTTCCGAGGCGAACGCGTTGAGCTGGTCCACCATCGTGTTGATGGTGTTCTTCAGTTCGAGAATTTCGCCCTTCACGTCGACGGTGATCTTGCGCGACAGGTCGCCGCG
>VFQQ010002625.1_pt1 | contig 19586 bp, 18 predicted proteins | sample 3512341 | NCBI WGS metagenome assembly VFQQ01 (sample SAMN10412373, study PRJNA504923) | tailings metagenome | isolation source: Relicate 2 Philex TSF1 revegetated site | place: Philippines: Tuba, Benguet | collected 2017-08-29 | reverse complement strand
GGCGATCAGGTAGCCATCGAGCACTTCGAGCCGGTGCTCGATCTTCTTCAGGCGGAACTCGGAGCGGCGCACGAGGACGTCGATGCGGTGTTCCAGCCACTGGCGCAGCACGTCGCGCAGCGAGAGCACGTTCGGGATCTGGCCCGCCGAAAGCACGTTCATGTTGAGGCCGAAACGCACTTCCAGCTCGGTGATCCGGAAGAGGCTCTCCATCAGAATGAGGGGGTCGACCGTGCGCGTCTTCGGCTCAAGGATCAGGCGCACCTCTTCGGCCGACTCGTCGCGAACATCGCCCAGTAGCGGGAGCTTCTTCTCGGTCATGAGCTCAGCGATCTTCTCGATGAGCTTGGCCTTCTGAACCTGGTAGGGGATCTCGGTGACGACGATCTGGTAGCCGCCGCGGCCGGTTTCCTCCTTCTCCCACTTGGCGCGCAGGCGGAAACCGCCGCGGCCCGTGCGATAGGCTTCGAGGATAGAGTCGCGCGGCTCGACGAGCACGCCGCCGGTCGGGAAATCCGGGCCGGGGACCATCTCGACGATCTTCTCGATGGTCGCGTTCGGATGCTTGATCAAATGCAGCAGCGCCGCGCACAGCTCGTCTACGTTGTGGGGCGGAATGTTCGTTGCCATGCCGACGGCGATGCCGGCCGCGCCGTTGGCGAGAAGGTTCGGGAATGCCGCCGGGAGAACGGTGGGTTCCTGCTCGCGCCCGTCGTAGTTGGGGCGAAAGGCAACCGTGTCTTCGTCGATGCCGTCCAGAATGTCGGCCGCGACAGGGGTCAGGCGTGCTTCGGTGTAGCGATCAGCGGCCGGGTTGTCGCCGTCGATGTTGCCGAAGTTGCCCTGGCCGTCGACGAGCGGATAGCGGACTGCGAAATCCTGAGCGAGGCGCGCCAGTGCATCGTAGATCGCCTGGTTGCCGTGCGGGTGATAGTTGCCCATCGTCTCGCCGACGATCTTCGCGCACTTGCGATAGCCCTTGTCGGGATCGAGGCCCAGCTCGCGCATGGCGTAGAGAATGCGCCGGTGCACGGGCTTCAGGCCGTCGCGCACGTCGGGCAGCGCACGGTGCATGATGGTGGAGAGGGCATATGCCAGGTAGCGCTCCTCGAGCGCATCCTTGAGCGTGACCGGCTCGATGGGTCCGGGTCCCGGCAGAATCGGTTTTTCTGTCATGGCCGTTGGTTACTTCTCCGGAGGGCGCGCCTCAAGTGCCGCAGCGCCACAGGTTGCAACAACACACAATTGATTGCACAGGGCAATTCGGCCGGATTTCCTCAGGAATTCGGGTCCCCATAGCCAATCGCCTTGTCTTTGCCGCCGTCGGACCCGATCCTCGCGCGCAACCTACTCAACAGCCCGTAGCCCATGCCTGCCGTACTCCCCGATACCCCAACAGTCGAAGCCGCCATCATCGAGATGACCAATGTCTACCGGGGCAAGCAGAAACTCGGTGCGTTGGCCGCCAACGCGAACCTGACGAAGGCGGCACGGGCGTACGCGGCCTATCTCGCCAAGAACGGGCAATTCTCTCATACGGCGGACGGGCGGCAAGCGGGCGACCGGATCGCGTCTGCCGGCTATGTCTGGTGCCAGGTGGGTGAGAACCTTGCACTCCACGTCGACAGCCGAGGGTTCGAGTCTCGCGCGCTTGCGCAGAAGTCGGTCGAGGGGTGGATCAACTCGCCGCCCCATCGCGCAAACATGGTCGCCCCATACATGACGGATATCGGCGTGGGCGTCGCGCGTGCGAACGATAAGGACCCTAAGTTCATTTCCGTGCAGTTGTTCGGACGGCCTCAGTCGCTGCAGTACGAATTTCAAGTCTCGAACACGACGAAGCAGAGCGTGAGCTATTCGTTCGCCGGCGAGGAGCACGAGGTCCAGCCGTCCTATGCCGTGACGCACTCCGCCTGCAATCCGGGCGAGATCACTTTCGACACCTTCGGGAGCAAGCGGCTCTCCATGCGCTACGAGGCGCTGGATGGGCTCGTTTACAAGCTCGAGCCGGATCCGGCGTCCGGTGTGCGCATCGAGATCACGCCGCTGGAGCGGATTCGATGACGCAGGCAATTTGATAAGTGACTGGATCCCGGCCTCCGCCGGGATGACGTTAATTGGATGAGAGCGTACAGCCTCAAGTTCAACGTCACCCCGATGAAGATCGGGGTCCAGACACGTATGCCGGTTGAGACGAGCTTTTGCTCGCATCTCAAGCAAGCTGGCCTGCTTCCCGCAGCCGGCTCAGCAAGCCCAGCATGCGGCCGCGCGACTCCGGCATTTCCTCGTCGCGGGCGCGGATGACGCGCGTCTCCAGAAAATGGCCGGTGAGGGCAAACCCGCTCTCGACGTCACCGGGCGCGAGCGGGGCCTTGCGGCCGGGGAGCAGGAACGGCGGCAGTTTGAGAAGCTTGTCGCGGTACGGCTCGCCCGCGGACGCCGACACCGCACGGCCGGTCTTGGGCGAGACATAGATCAGGTCATCGTTGACGCCGGTGGCCGCGCATTGGGTCAGATCCAAGCCGAAGCCCAACTCGTCGAGCAGCGCCAGCTCCCAGCGCGCGAGGAGCGCAGGCCACACGCTCGCATCGTCGAGATAGGCGAGCACGAAGAGCGTCACCTCGTAGAGATTGGGATGGGGATCGCGTTCGGGCATCAGGCGAGCCAGCGCGCAGAGTGACGTGAGGCCCGCCAGCGCCGCCGCGTCGTCCATGGCGGCGGCCGCATAGCCACGGATCAGCTCGACGTTCATGTGGCCGAGATGCTCGGCCAGACGGGCTTTCCACGCGACGCCGACGTGATTGCCGATCTGAAGGATGGGGCGTGATTTGCGCGATCGCCCGCCGTGCACGAGGCCTAGGTGGCGGCCATGCGCGCGCGTGAAGATCTCGACCACCGCCGCCGTCTCGCCGTGCGGACGCACCGAGAGAATCACACCTTCATCAGACCAGTTCATGACAATGAGCTTAGCCGATCAAACGCCGAGGCGCTTCTGGCGCAGCTCGCGGCGGGCGGGGGCTTGCTCGATGGTGCAGGGAGCGCCGCGCGCCAGGCATTCGAAGCCGCCTTCTTTCCGTGGCAGACAGGTGAACAGCTTATCGGCTGCAAGACGCCAGCTTGCATAGGGCTCGCCGTGCTGCAGGGCCTTGAACTTCCAACTGTCGAGCGCGTTCTTGCGCGCCTCCTGCTCGGTCTCGCCAATGACCGGGCCGCTCGACACTGGGGCCTTGCAGAGGCGCACGGCGGCTTCGGCTGGTGCGTAGGCAGCGACAGAGGCGACGACGAGAGCCATGACGCCCACCGTCTTTCCGATCGCGGGCGTCACGTTCATGGTCAGTCCTCCGTGGGAAATTCCAACCCCATTTCGCGATAGCGTTCGGGATCACGTTCCCAACCCTCGCGCACTTTGACAAACAGGAAGAGGTGAACCGGTACGCCGACGATTTCGGTCAGCTCGGTCCGGGATGCCTGCGAGATCTTCTTGATGGTCTGGCCGCCCTTGCCGAGCACGATGCTCTTGTGCCCATCGCGGGTGACGTAGATGACCTGCTCGACCCGAACCGACTTATCACGGAGCGTTTTCCAGGATTCGGTCTCGACCGTCATCTGGTAGGGCAGCTCGTCGTGCAGGTAGTTGTAGATCTTCTCGCGCGTCACTTCAGCGGCGAGCTGGCGGATCGGGATGTCGGACAGCTCGTCCTCGGGATAGAGCCACGGACCTTCCGGCACACGGCCGGCGAGGAAGCGCTTCAGCTCGGCCACGCCATCGCCGGTCAGCGCAGCAATCATGAACACTTGCTCGAAGGGGAGCCGGGCCGAGAGATCCTGGACGAGCGCAAACAGACGCCCTTTGTCCTCGATGCGATCGACCTTGTTTAGGACGAGGATCGCCTTAGCCCCTTGCTCCGCGAGGCGCGCAAGCAGACGCTCGACATCCTCGTCGACGCCCTTGGCGGCATCGACCAGCACGAGCACCTGATCGGCATCGGCGGCCCCCGCCCACGCGCTGGCGACCATCGCTTTGTCGAGGCGGCGTTTGGGCGCGAAGATGCCCGGCGTGTCGATGAGCACGAGCTGGCTCGCGCCCTCCATGGCGATGCCGCGGATCTGAACGCGCGTGGTCTGGACCTTGCGCGAGATGATGGTGACCTTGGCGCCGACGAGCGCGTTGACCAGGGTCGATTTGCCGGCATTCGGCGCGCCAATGATGGCGATCACGCCGCAACGGTGCGGTGCTCCCGCTTCCGACTTCGCGTCTTGTGTGGGTGTACTAGCCAACCTGACGCTTCTCCATGACACCTTCTCGTTCGAGCAGCGCGGTGGCTGCGGCCTGCTCGGCGGCCCGTTTCGAGGCGCCCTCGCCGCGCGCCGGCGCTTTGCCTTTGATGCGAACCTCAGCCGTGAAACGCGGAGCGTGGTCGGGCCCGGTGCGCTCGACCTCTACGTAGCTCGGAAGTGCCAGTCCTTGCCCTTGTGCCCACTCCTGGAGAGCGGACTTCGGATCGGCAGCGGCGTTTCCGAACGAGATCTCCTCATTCTCCCAGAGCCTGCGGACGACGTCTCGCGCTTTGTTGAAGCCCGCCTCAAGGAAAATAGCGCCAAGCACGGCCTCGACAGCATCGGCGAGGATGGTTGCCTTGAGGCGGCCGCCGCTCCCGGCTTCGCTGTCGGACAGCATCAGGTATTCGCCGAGATTGAGCTCGCGGCCCACTTTGGCGCACGTCTCGCCACGCACGAGGCGGTTCAAGTGGCGCGCCAATTCGCCTTCGGTCGCGACCGGATAGGTTTCGGCCAGAAGCTCGACGATGGCGAGGCCGAGCACGCGGTCCCCGACGAACTCCAGCCGCTCGTTGTCCTCGCGTGCCTTCTTGGCGCCGCGCAGGCTCGAGTGGGTCAAGGCGCGCGTGAGCAGCGCTTCGTTCTTGAAGCGATAGCCCAGTGTCTGCTCGAGCGCCTTGTACTTACGAGCCTTGAACATATGCCCGGTATCGGGCTCAGATTCCCGAGCCGCGCCTCTCAAAATCACCTAGCGAACAAGATTAAAGAAACGGCTCCAGCGAATATCGAAGGGCCACGTCCACGGCGCGAGCCAACGCATGCGGTCCGGCTCATCGACGGCAGCCGAGAAGAAAATGATCTCGGCACGGCCGATCAGATTCTCAAACGGCACGAAGCCGACCGACGCCCGGCTGTCGGATGAGTTGTCGCGGTTGTCGCCCATCATGAAATAGTGGCCGGGCGGCACCTTGAAGACCTCGGTGTTGTCGAACTCGCCTTCGGGTTCGAGGTCGAGCACGTTGTACGTCACGCCGTCCGGAAGCGTCTCCTGATAGCGCTTGTACACGACGCGGCGGCAATGGCGGAAATATGGGTCGCACTCGATGTTGGCGAAGTCGTCCTTGTACACCTTCGGCACGGCCTTGCCGTTGATGAAGAGGACGCCGTCCTTCATCTGAATCTCATCGCCCGGAAGACCGACCACGCGCTTGATGTAGTCGAGCGACTGGTCTTGCGGCAGCCGGAATACGACGACGTCGCCGCGCTTGGGCTCGGCCGCGAAGATGCGGCCCTCGAACAAGTCGGGGCTGAAGGGGAACGAGAACCGGCTGTAGCCGTACGCCAGCTTGGAGACGAAAAGGTAGTCGCCAATCAGCAGCGTCGACTTCATCGAGCCGGACGGAATGTTGAACGGCTGAAAGAAGAAGACGCGCACGACCATCGCAATCGCGAGAGCCTGCACGACGATCTTAGCGGTCTCGGACCAACTGGACCCCGCCTTCGCCTTGGAATTCGTGTCCAGGCTCATCTCCTGCTCCTTAGCCAGCCCGGGCGCCGGGGGCTCATTGCGAAACATTGCCCGCTATAGCGATTTAGCGCACCTGGTGCAAACCGGGGTGCGGCCGGGCGCCGCTCCCGCTGAGGCTATAAACCGACCGCGATCCGCCGAGGGAAGCGGCGTGATGCCGGTACCCCCGGATGACCTGGTTTTCATCGTTAAGGTTAGATTGTAGCTCGCAAAATTCCTCGCTAGCCCCATCCCCATTGCAGGCAGAGTGGGATGCCCCGACGGCAGATTGATGACGCCGGCCGACATCATGCCCCTCATTTCCGGTCAAGCGCTGACCCGGCCAGCAACCTTTAGCCGCGCCTCATCCATCAAGGCCCGCATGCGCCGGACTGCGGCATGGAGCCCGCCGAAGATGGCCTCGCCAATGAGGAAATGGCCGATGTTGAGCTCAACGACTTCCGGCATGCGGGCGAGCGGGGCGACCGTGTTGAAGGTCAAGCCATGGCCGGCGTGGACCTCGAGGCCCGCGGCCCCGGCTTCCGTCGCCGCCTTCGCCAGCCGCGACAGTTCGCGGGCGGTCCCGTTTGCATCGTCAGCGGCAGCATACTCGCAGTAGGCGCCTGTGTGGAGTTCGACGATATCCGCATGCAGCGCGGCCGCGGCTTCGATGGCGCGGAGGTCCGGCTCGATGAAAAGCGAGACGCGGATGCCGGCGGACTTGAGGTCAGCGATAATCGGCGCCAACGCCGCGCGCTGGCCGACAACATCGAGCCCTCCTTCGGTGGTGCGTTCTTCGCGCCGCTCCGGAACGAGGCAGCAGGCGTTCGGCACGTGGCGAAGCGCAATCGCCAGCATCTCGGGCGTTGCCGCCATTTCGAGGTTGAGCGGGCGCGTCAGCTCGGATTTCAGGCGCGCGATGTCGGTATCCGAGATGTGGCGGCGATCTTCCCGCAGGTGGGCGGTGATGCCGTCGGCTCCGGCTTCGACGGCAAGATGCGCAGCACGCAACGGATCGGGATGCCGCCCGCCGCGCGCGTTACGAATTGTTGCAACGTGGTCGATGTTCACGCCGAGCCGAATGTGGCTCTCGAAGGTTCGCGTCATAGCCCTTTACCCTGACTTTCCGCCGGCAGCCGGTCGCCGTGCCTCATTCAAACACACGTTCCACCTTGCTGACCACGGCCTTTGCCTTGAGGCCGTTAATGATCTGGTTCAAGTGCGCCAGATCCCAGACCTCGAGACCGATGCGCAGCTCGGTAAAATCGGACGCACGGCGGAGCATCTTCAGATTGTCGATGTTGCCGCCGGACTGGCCGATGACGTCCGCAATTTCGGCCAGCGTACCGGGCCGGTTCGGCGCCGTGACGCTGATCAGGGCGGGAAAGCGCTCCGGATTCTCGGGATCGATGTCCCAGGCGACGTCGATCCAGCGCTCGTGCTCGAATTCCTGGAGCCGCGGCGAGTGGATCTGGAAGACGCGGATGCCTTCCCCTGGTGCGAGCACGCCGACGATACGGTCTCCCGGCACCGCGCCGCCGGCTTCGAAAAGCACCGGCATATCGTTCTTCACGCCTCGGATCGGGATGCCGCGAACACGGCCTGTGGGGGCAATTCCCGTCGTATCGGGCTCGGAGGAGGCGCCGAGGCGCAACTTGTTCGTTGCCGCACGCGTGAGCCGCATCCAGCCCTTGGCCGGCTTGCCACCCTCATCAGGGCGGGGCGGACGAGCGGCAGCTGCCAACTCGGGCGCGACGGCGCGCAACACATCCTCGATCTTGACCTCGTTGCGCGCAACCGCAGCCAGAAGATCGTCGAGGCTCTTCTGTGAGAGCCGCGGGAGCACCTTCTTGATGCGCTCGTCGGAGTAGGTCTCGCCGATGCGCTCGAAAGCGGAGATCAGCAGGCGCCGGCCAAGCTCGGCATATTGGCGCCGGATGGCGTCGCGCGCCGCGCGGCGAATGGCCGAGCGCGCGCGACCCGTTACGACAAGGCTCTCCCAAGCGGCGGGCGGCGTATGCGTCTTCGAGGTCTTGATCTCCACCTCGTCGCCGTTGCGGAGACGCGTGTCGATCGGGACGTGACGGCCGTTGACGTAGGCGCTGACGGCGGCATTGCCGACATCGGTATGCACGGCATACGCGAAATCCAGCGGCGTCGCCCCGCGCGGCAACGCGATCAAGCGGCCCTTGGGCGTGAAGCAGAAGACCTGGTCCTGGAACAGCTCGAGCTTCGTGTGCTCGAGAAATTCCTCGGGGTTCGATCCTTCGAGAAGCGTCTCGACCAAGCGGCGCAGCCACTGATAGGGGCCACTCTCTTTGTCGGTAAACACGAGGCTCTTGGAGCTGACGCCGTTTGAGCCGCCGCCGTTCACCTTCCGCGTGTCCTTGTAAAGCGCGTGCGCGGCAACGCCGTATTCGGCGACGCTGTGCATGTCGCGGGTGCGGATCTGAAGCTCCACACGCTGATGGCGCGGACCCACCACAGTGGTGTGGATCGACTGGTAGTTGTTCTGCTTCGGCGTCGAGATGTAGTCCTTGAAGCGGCCGGGTACAGTGCGCCACGTCTGGTGGGCAACGCCAAGAACGCGATAGCAGTCGTCTATGGTGTCGACGACGACGCGAAACGCGTAGATGTCCGAGAGCTGCTCCAAGCTGATCTGCTTGTTGGCCATCTTGCTCCAGACGGAGTAAACCTTCTTTTCGCGTCCCGATACCTCGGCTTTGATCCCGACATCGGCCAGCATCTTATGAAGGGCGCTCGCGATCTCCTCGACCAGGCCGACGTTCTTCTCACGCAGCTCGCTGAGCTTCTCCGTCACGGTGTTGTAGGCGTCCGGATTCAACCAGCGGAACGCGTGCTCCTCGAGCTCGTCGCGCAGTGCCTGCATGCCCATGCGGCCCGCCAACGGGGCGTAGATCTCGAGCGTTTCCTCGGATGCGCGCTTGCGGCTCTCGGGCTTCATGTGCTCGAGCGTGCGCATGTTGTGCAAGCGGTCCGCCAGCTTCACCAGCAGGACGCGAATGTCGCTCGAAATGGCGATCAGAAGCTTGCGGAAGTTCTCCGCCTGCTCTGCCTTCTTCGAAACCAGATCGAGACGTTTGATCTTGGTGAGACCGTCAACCAGCGCGCCGATCTCTGGCCCGAAGAGCTGATCGATCTCCGCGCGCGTCGCGTCCGTGTCCTCGATGACGTCATGCAGCAGCGCGGTGACGATGGTTGCGTCATCGAGCTTGAGGTCGGTCAGGATCGCCGCGACCTCGAGGGGATGGGAAAAATACGGGGCCCCCGATGCGCGCTTCTGCGAGCCATGCGCGCGCATCGCATAAACGTAGGCGCGATTGAGAAGCGCTTCGTCTGCTGTTGGATCGTATTTCTGTACTCGCTCGACGAGCTCGTACTGCCGCATCATAGGCCGCACACACTCCCGGCGCCGACCACATCCGCGCTCCGCATACGGCGCCTCCGGAGCGCCCCTTCAAGGGAAAGGCGCCGTTAGAAGCCGGTGCTGACGCACCGGCAGGAAACGACGCTTAGCGTCCGCGCTCGCGCGGGCCGCCGCTACCGTTGGAGGACGGCTCGGACGGCGTCATGCTTTCCAGGCCGCGCAGCAACTGCTCTTCGGTAAGGACGTCGACGTGGGTATCCGAAGACTGGTCGTCCCGGCCCAGCATCGGACCGCGCCGATCCTGAGGCAGCACGGGTGCCGCCGCAGCCTCCGGCTCGTCGACCTCCACATTCTTCTGGATCGAATGGATCAGGGACTCGCGCATATCCTCAGACGGGATGGTGCGCTCGGCAATCTCGCGAAGAGCGATCACCGGGTTCTTGTCGTTATCGGGATCGACCGTGATTGCGCTGCCATTGGCGATCGAACGGGCCCGATGCGCCGCCAGGAGCACCAGCTCGAAGCGGTTCGGGACCTTATCGACGCAATCCTCGACTGTGACGCGTGCCATTCGCTAGCACCCCTCTCTCGTCTCGCAGATGATGCGGAATGAAAAAACTTTGCTGTCGCGGCCGAATTGAGCCCGACATGCCGCTCAGTCCGCTTAAGTGGCACGAAATGGGCGGTTCGGCAAGCCGACCCCCGCAGATCAAGCCTGCGACCTCCGAGACATGCAAAAAGCGAATTAAAGAATTGCAAAAACGGAAGAAGATACAGTCCGACCACCCCCCATATAAACAGCATCCCGGCGCCGTGCCAGAGGCCGGCCGAGCCTAATGAGCGGACGAGGCAATTTTTTTTCCCCTCTCCGGATCTCATTCGTGCAAAACTACGTCCATTCTTGAATCCAGGACGATGTGCTGCCCGAGGAGCGGGCGAGGGCAGCTTCATTCGCCTATGCGCGCCCATTTGGCTGCGCTCAGGCATCACTCAAGGAAGAAGAAAATGCACTTTTATCAAGGTGAACGCGTCGCACTCTTTATTGACGGCGCTAACCTCTACGCCACCTCCAAGGCCTTGGGATTTGATGTTGACTACAAGCGGCTGCTCGCCCTTTTCCGCCAAAAGGCGCATCTCGTCCGGGCCCTTTACTACACCGCCCTCTCGGAAGATCAGGAATACTCGTCGATCCGCCCGCTCATCGACTGGCTGGATTACAACGGCTTTACCATGGTGACCAAGCCCACCAAGGAGTTCACGGACGCCTCGGGGCGGCGGAAGGTTAAGGGCAACATGGACATCGAACTGGCCGTGGATGCCATGCGGCTTGCCGATACGCTGGATCACATCGTGCTCTTTTCCGGCGATGGCGATTTCCGGGGCCTCGTCGCGGCTCTTCAGCAGAAGGGCAAACGCGTCAGCGTCGTGTCGACACTTCAGACCCAGCCGGCCATGGTTGCCGACGAACTGCGGCGTCAGGCCGACCAGTTCATCGACCTTGCCGATTTGGAGCAGCAGATCGGACGCGATGCGTCCTCGCGGTCAAACCGCGAGTCCCGTTCGGGTCGCGGACTGGGTCACGGTCACCGCGATCACGCCTATGACGCGGACGACGTCTCGCAGGAAGAGGTTTAGACACCTTCCTGGCCGAGTAGTTTCGGACAAGAAAAATCGGCGCGAGCGTTCAGCTCGCGCAGCCTGCCTGACGTCCGATTGTCACTCTTCCCCTGCTCCTGCACCGAGGGTCGATGGGAAACGCGTCCTCCCCGTCTGTCACCACCTTTCCGCCCGAGGCACCACGGGACTGTCCGCTGTGTCCTCGGCTGGTTGCGTTCCGGGAAGATTCGGCAAGGGCTCAGCCCAACTGGTTCAACGGAGCGGTGCCATCCTTTGGTGACGCAAAAGCGCGTCTGCTGATCGTAGGACTCGCACCTGGGCTGCGCGGCGCCAATCGCACCGGACGCCCCTTCACCGGAGACTACGCTGGCGATCTTCTCTACTCGACCTTGCTTGCCTTCGGTTTCGCAAAGGGCACCTACGGGGCAGATCCGGCGGATGGCCTCAAGCTCGTCGACTGCATGATCACGAACGCCGTGCGGTGCGTTCCTCCCGAGAACAAGCCATTGCCGCAGGAGATCACAACCTGCCGCGGTTTCTTTTCAGCCCGTCTCAACGCGCTTCCAAAGCTCAAGGCGCTCGTCGTCCTCGGCCGTGTCGCGCACGACCAGACGCTGGCGACACTTGCGCTCAAGAAAGCTCAGTTCCCGTTTCGTCACGGTGCACGCCATGCGGTGGAGCAGATGACGATGTTCGACAGCCTCCATTGCTCGCGCCTCAACACCAACACGGGACGTCTCACGACTGAGATGTTCCACTCCGTGTTTAGAGACGTGCGAGAGTTTCTCGATACCTCCTCCGAATAGACGAGACCGTTTCCTCTTCAATGACGACGGCTTGCCGCCTATCATCGGCGGCGCAGGCGAGCCGCCGCCCTCGCTTGACGACTGTTGCCCGGAGGAACCCGATGGCCGCCAAGCCCTCGCTGGAAATCGCACCCGAGAAGGTCGCACACGTCATCATCAAGGCGCGCGAGTACGGCGCCAAGGTCGGAGCTTGGAACGCATCCACCGAAGAGGGCGACGCCGATGAAGATCCCAGCGCCATCCTCGAAGACTTCGCCAGCGATCCGACCCTGGGCGAAATCTCGGGCTTCATCGATGCCTTGAATGACGACGAGCAGGCGAACTTGGTTGCGCTGGCCTGGATCGGGCGCGGCACCTTCGAGCCGGAGGAGTTCGACGAGGCCGTCGATACGGCGCGTTCGGAGCAGGGCAATTCCACCGCAAGCTATCTGCTCGGACTTCCCCTGCTCTCGGACTATCTCGAGGAGGGACTCGAGAAGCTCGGCTTTTCCGCGAACGATGTCGAGAGCGACGTGCTGTGAAGCGCTTGCGCGCTCCGGATGTCATCCCGGCCAAGCGATGGCAAAAGCCGGAGCGACGAGCCGGGACCCAGGGCCGTAAGCCTGTCCGTCTCAACCTTGGCCCTGGATCCCGGATAAGGCTTCGGCTTCGCCTTTCCGGGATGACACCTTGGTCAGGAGGCGATCAGCGTCGCGAGCAGATCGCGCGCATGCGTGTGCGGAGGGTGCACCGGATAAACCGCGCGCTCGATCCGTCCGTTGTCGAGCACCAGCGTCAGCCGCTTCAGATAGGTCACGCCACCCGTTTAGAACACCGGGAGATTGAGGGCGGTTTTCAGCGCGGCATCGGCATCCGACAGGAGCGGAAACGTCAGACGAACGCGGGCTGCAAACTCCTGCTGATCAGCCGTCAACTGCCCGCTGATACCAAGGATCTCGAATCCTGCGGCGCGATACGTTTCATGGCTATCGCGGAAAGCTTCTGCCTCGGGTGTCGAGCCGTGTGCGCCAGCGATGTCGTCCCAGTTGGGCGGATTGGGCAATCCCGGGCGGCCCGTCCACGGGTAGATGAAAACGATCCATCGGCCTGCGAGGCGCGCGAGGCTCAAGGTGCCGCCCGCCGTCGAGGGCAGCGGGATGTCGGGAAGCTTCAGCCCAGACGTGAGATGTCGGGCCGCGCCGTCGTCTTCGGGTGCCGGATAGGGCCAGTCGGTCATCGGGGATTGGCCCGCAGCCAAGCAAGGACGTCGGCCGCGTTCCGGTCCGGCGGGAAAACGGGATAGAACACCTGGGAGACAACGCCGTCATCACTGATCAAGGCGAGGCGTTTGATCATCGCTTTGTCCGCGACGTCCATCATCGGTAACGTCATGCCGTGAGCCAAGCGCAGCTCAGCATCAGAAAGCAGAGGGAACGGCAGATGGAGACGCTCCACCGTGTCCTTTTGCTCGGTCAATGTCTGGGTCGAAAGTCCGAACACAGCTGATGCGCCGGCACTCTTCAGTTCCGCATGGAGATCGCGGAACGCGCAGGTGTGCGGCGTGCATCCCCGTGCCCCCGGGATCGCGTCCCAGCCATCGGGCAAAGCGACCCCCGGCGTTCCCGTCATCGGGTAGATGAAGAGTACCGTCCGGCCGGGAAGCTTCGCCAGAGACACGTCTCCGCCAGCCGTCGACGGCAACGCCACATCCGCGAGGCGTGCACCCAAGAGATGGCGCGCGGCGCCGTCGTCCTCGGGAACAGGCAGTTTCGACCAGTCGACTTCCGTGAATGCGGGGTTCGAGGACATCAGCCCTTGTCGCGCATGATGCGCGCCTTCTGGCGGTTCCAATCGCGCTTTGCTGCGGTCTCGCGCTTGTCGTGCAGCTTCTTGCCTTCGGCGAGCGCGAGCTTGAGCTTCGCGCGGCCCTTCTCATTGAAGTAGAGCTCGAGCGGCACGATGGTCATGCCCTTGCGCTCGACGGCCTGAAACAGCTTGGCGAGCTCACTCTTGTGCAACAGCAGGCGGCGTTTGCGGCGCGGCTCGTGCTGGAAAAAGCGACCCGCGTCCTGGTACTCCGGAATGTAGGAGTTGATCAGGCAAAAGCTGCCGTCGTCCTCGAACGACGCGTAGCTCTCCGCAATATTGGCCTGCCCGGTCCGGAGGCTTTTCACCTCGGTGCCCTTGAGCTCGATCCCGGCCTCCCAAGAGTCCGTGATGAAATATTCGTGCCGGGCCTTCCGGTTCTCGGAGATGATCCGCCGGCCGTCGTCCTTCTTGGCGGACATTGGTTCCTATCCCGTTCGCCTATTCGGCAGCCGCCGCTTTCAGCAAGCCAACTTTTGTCAGCACCGGGTCCACGGCCTTCTTGGTCTGCTCGCTGACCGGCGTGAGCGGCAAGCGCCTCTCGGAAGAGCAAAGGCCGAGGCGAGACGCCGCGTATTTGACGGGACCCGGATTGGTCTCGACGAACATCACATCGTGGAGCGGCATCAGCCGGTCCTGAAGCGCGAGAGCCGCTGCAAAGTCACCCTTCATGCACGCGTTCTGGAACTCCGCGCAAAGGCGCGGGGCGACGTTCGAGGCCACGGAGATGCAGCCGTGCCCGCCGTGCGCCATGAAGCCGAGCGCGGTCGCGTCCTCGCCGGAAAGCTGGATGAACTCCGGCCCCATCGCGGCGCGCTGCTGCGAGACGCGGGCGATGTTGGCGGTCGCATCCTTCACGCCGACGACGTTCTTCAACTCGTACACGCGCGCCATGGTCTGCACGGACATGTCGACGTTGGTGCGGCCCGGAATGTTGTAGATGATGATCGGAATGCCGACCTTGTCGTTGATGGCCTTGAAGTGCTGGTAGAGGCCTTCCTGCGTCGGCTTGTTGTAATAGGGGTTCACGATCAGAATTCCGTCGGCGCCCACCTTTTCGGCGTAGGTCGACAGCTCGATGGCTTCGTCGGTCGAGTTGGAGCCCGTGCCCGCGATCACCGGCACGCGGCCCCGCGCCGTCTCCACAGTAATTTCGATGACGCGCTTGTGCTCGTCGAAGTTCAAAGTGGGACTTTCGCCGGTGGTGCCAGTCGGGACCAATCCGTGCGTACCCTCGGTAATTTGCCAGTCAACGAAGCGGCGCAGCGCCTCTTCGTCCACAAGACCATTCTTGAACGGCGTAATAAGCGCCGTGATGGAGCCCTTGAACATTCGCTCTCGATGTCCTTCGTTTTTCAACGGTGCGTTTCACACGCGACCGTGGCCGTGCCGCACCCGTTCGCCCATAGCGAGCAGGGGCACCTTGAACGCGCACGCTCGAGTTTGTACCCTCAGGCCACGGCCTCATTACGGCTGGGTGCAGGACATTATGCGTTAAGGCGGCGGCCTGCAAGCTGAGGCGATTTCCGGGGCGTATACAGTCATAAACATCGCTAAGGACGGCCAAACGAGGCAGCTAAGCGCCTTTCACTCTTGGAAAGAACGGGCGCTCGATCGCGCCGCCGCGAGGAACAGTGTGACGGGAAAACCCTCGAAATGGATGGCCGTGAGCGGCCCAAGGCGCGCAACCCGCATCGGCGGGGCAGCCGTTCTGGCCCTTCTGGCCGCGGTCGCCATCCCGCTCGCGACGGGCGGCATCGCCGCGCCGCTGGGGGAGATGCCCAAGCCTGAAAAGCCCTCGAAAGCGGAGCGCGAGTACGCGGCCAAGCTCGACAAGGCGATCGCGCCGCTCAGCTCGTCGAAACTCAGCGCGGGGGATGCGCAGCGGCTGCGTGACGCGTTCAAGGCGCTCGCCTCAGCAAAGAGCGATGTGGGGCAAGCCGAAGCGCTCAAGCGCGAGATCGATGATCCGGTCGCGCGCAAGCTCGTCGACTGGTACCGGCTGCGCCGGGGGCAGGGGACTGCAGCGGAGATCCGCGCGTTTCTCGATGCGAACCCCGCCTGGGGCGACCGCACAACGCTGGTCCAGAAGCTCGAGGAAGCGCTCTTCACCGAGGGTGGAAGCTCGACCGAGATCAAATCGTACTTCAACGGGCGCGAGCCGGTGAACGGCGTCGGATTTGCGGCCTTGGCTTCGGCCTATCTTGCCGAAGGCAACAGGGAGGAAGCTCGCCGCCTGGCCGTCAAGGCGTGGCGCGACAAGATGCTTCCCGCAAACCTCGAAGCCGGATTCCTTGCCCGCTTCAGCTCTTTGCTGACGCCAGCCGATCACAAGTGGCGGCTCGACCGGCTGCTCATCGAAGATATCCGTTGGGCGGGTGAGAAGGCCCAACGGGCGGCCATCGTCCGCCGCGTGATCCCGCTGCTTCCGGAGGCCGAGCAGAAGAAGGCGAACGTCCGCTTGTCGGCTTTCCTCGGCTCAAAGACGGCGCGCAAAGACATCGAGGCGCTTCCCGCCGAGCGCGTGCCGGACTGGGGACTGGTGTTCCATCGTGTGCAGGCGATGCGCCGCGCGGGCAAGACCGATGAAGCCGCGAAGATCCTTCTCGGCGCGCCGACGGAAGAAGCGCTGATCGTCGCGCCTGACGAATGGTGGGTCGAGCGGCGCGCGAATGCGTATGAAGCCCTCAAAGACGGCAACCCGAAGCTGGCCTACTCGCTGGTGCGGGATGCGGGACCTCTGAGCGAAAATCCGCTCAAAGAGCAGGCCTTCATGGCCGGGTGGATCGCACTTCGCTACCTCAAGGACCCGAAGGCCGCGGAGAAGCATTTCCAAAGCATGCGCAAGGCGGCCGACGGTCCGCTGAGCCGCGCCAAGGCCAGCTATTGGCTCGGCCGCACGGCTGAAGCGCGCAATGACAAAGCGGCCGCGGACGAATTCTACCGTCAGGCCTTGCAAGACCCCGACACATTCCATGCGCTGCTCGCGCGCCAAAAACTCGAGCCGGGCCGGCTTGCCATCACCACCTCACCGCCCGCCGAGCCGACGACCGACCAGATCCAGCGTTTTCTCAATCTCGATGCGGCGAAGGCCATTGTGATCGCCAAGAATGCCGGGCTCGACCCGAGCATCATGCGCTCCTTCTTCGTTCAGCTCCGCCAGAACGTGAAGACCGAAGCCGAGAGCGCGATGGTGGCGCATCTCGCCGAGGCCGTGGGCGATACGCAGTCGGCCGTGCGAACCGCCAAGTACGCCATCGCGCGGGGACAGAACCTCTACTACTACGCCTACCCGGTGCATCCCTTCCCGGCCTACACGCCCCTGCGCAAGCCGCCGGAGACGGCGCTGCTGCTCGGGCTGGCGCGGCAGGAGACGGAATTCAACACGCTGATCGTCTCGGGCGCAGGCGCGAAAGGCCTCCTCCAGGTGATGACCGTGACGGCCAAGCACGTCTGCCGCGACTACAAGATCAAGTGCGATATCGACAGGCTGCTCAAGGACCCGTCGTACAATGCGATGATGGCCTCGGCCTACGTCGGCGACCGTATGGACGATTTCTCCGGCTCCTATGTGCTGACGCTCGCAGGCTACAATGCGGGACCGGGACGCGCGCGGCAGTGGATTCGCGAATTCGGAGATCCACGCAATCCCAAGGTGGACCCGATCGATTGGATCGAGCGCATCCCGATCCAGGAGACGCGCGAATACGTGGCGAAGGTGCTGGCCAACACGCAAATTTACCGGGCCCGGCTCGGAGAGGAGCAGGCCGCGTTGAGACTGGAAGAGGACTTGAACCGGGCGCGCATGGCGGCGCGCCAACCGGGAGAGAATTCAGACGGCTAATGTGGAGTAACGTTTCCGGATGGTGCTGGGCGGCGCTAAGCGGAAACAATCAGCGGGGTCGATCTATGACGCGTACGTACCAGACGTATCGAGACATCTATTTCACGTCGCGCGACGGACTGCGGCTGCATGGCCGCCACTATCCCGCGCTCTTCCGGGACGGCACCGAGCACCGGCCACTACTGTGCCTGCCGGGGCTCACGCGCAACGGTCGTGACTTTCACGTTCTCGCGGAAGAAATCGCGCGGCGCGCCGACGCCCCGCGCGATGTCTACACCTTCGACTACCGCGGGCGAGGGTTGTCGGAGTCCGATCCCGAGTGGCAGAACTATACGGTGCCGCTCGAGATGCTCGACGTGCTCGACTTCATGACCGTCATGGGGCTTTCCCAGCCTGCCATCATCGGCACCTCGCGTGGCGGCTTGATCGCGATGGTCATGGCTGCGGCACAGCCTCGCTCGGTGGGACCCGTGGTGCTGAACGACATCGGGCCCGTCATCGAGCAGAAGGGGTTGGGACGTATTTCGGCTTACGTCGGCCGCATTCCGCTGCCCGGGTCTTGGAAGGAGGCCGGTGCGCTTGTCCACGATATGGGACGGCGGGCGTTCCCAGGCGTTTCAACGGAGGAATGGGTCGAGGTCGCCAAGCAGTGGTTCAACGAGCACAAGGGACGGCCCGCTCCGGGCTATGACGCCGCGCTGTCCAATGCAATGTCCGTTCTGGATGGCCCTATCCCAAAGCTCTGGCCGCAGTTCGAAGCGCTGAAGCGCGTTCCAGTCCTCGTGCTGCGCGGCGAGAACTCCGACATTCTCTCCGCCGCGACCGTCGAGGAGATGGGACGCCGGCATCCGGCGCTGTCATCATTCGTCGTTCGCGGACAGGGGCACGCACCTCTCCTTCGCGATGCCGAGACGATCGACGTCGTCGCGCGCTTCCTCGTCGCGACCGAAGCCTCCGAACGGCAGCCCCGCCTCGCGTACGGCTGAAGAAGGCAGCCAACGGCTATTCGGCGCGCTGCCTTCGCCTCGTCACGAGGCTCACCAGGATGAGGGTGAGAAGCCCCAGCGGCACGCCGAAGATCGCACCAGATGCGCTGTCAATGCCGGCCCAGTTGGCAAGTCCATGGCGGGTCGGCGTTCCACGCGCAAGATCGTCAAGCGCACTCACGGCAGCCGCCTTTGTCGCCTCGTCTTCCGCCGAGAGCACCGCTTCCTCGCCTGCGTTGAACTCCTCGATCGCCATCTCGCCTGCGTCCGAGAACCCTTGCCAGGTTTTGTAAAACGTGGCGGGAAAAACCTGGGTGCCGATGTCGTAGTAGAGCGTCACGCCAGCTCCGACGACGATCGCCGCGACTACACCCGCGGCCGTCGCCCGTTTCCAGGCCAAACCGAGACCGAGCGCGGGAAACAAACCGGCAGCCGCCAACGAGAGCGCCGAGACGGAGATTGTTACCAGCTCGCCGGGGTGGAGCGTCGCAAAGGCGGCGGCCAACAGAGCGATCACCAGCGCCAGTCCCGTCGATGCCCACTTGGTCTTGGCGCCGGCGTGCTCGCCGGCCAACGACATCAGGCTGCGCAAGAACGCCGCTGCCATGACGACACCCATGCAAATGACGCCGACGGCCATCACTATCGCAAGCCAACTCGGGGCGCCTGCAAGCTCCGGAAGCGCGAGAAGCAGGCCCGCCGGCTCAAACACCAACGCCGCTTGCGAAAGCACACCGGCTTCGTTTCCGGCCGCGGAGGCCGCCGCGGGCAGCACGCTTCCGGTGTAGGCTCGCCAAAGATCCTCCGCCGTCGCGCTGGCCGACAGGGACTTGGCCGCCTCGATCAGGGCAAGCTTCACGCTCTCGTCGAGGGTGCGCCAGCTCTGCTCTAGCGCCAGCGTGTGGGCGGCAAGTTGATCGCCGATAGCGGAAGGATCGGCCGCACCTGCCCTCACTGCGCTTGCCACCTCCTGCAACATCGCGACCGACGTGCCGTGGATTTGTGCGAGGCCGGCCCCGAGCGGTGCCTCAAGCCAGGGCGGCAAAGCCGAGAGCGACGTTCCTTTGGCGATTGCGCCGTAGATTTCCAGCTTGGCGTAAGCGGCCAACGCCGGTGCCGCGATCAGTACAATCATAACGAACAGCGCGGTCCACGCTCCCGCGAGACGCGCAGCCGACGGGCGCCGGCCGGAGGCGAGCGCGGTTATCAGTTGCGGCAGGACCGCCGTCCCGAGCGCCAGGGAGAAAACGAGCGCCACGATGTCGAGGTTGGTCAACCGAAGAAACGGGGTGACGTGCACGCTGAACGTCTCGAA